>Ga0315284_10003361_pt1 | contig 22716 bp, 15 predicted proteins | sample YL17G09_16_MG_FD_203696 | JGI IMG/M metagenome (GOLD analysis project Ga0315284, IMG submission 203696) | Sediment microbial communities from Yellowstone Lake, YNP, Wyoming, USA - YL17G09_16 | ecosystem: Environmental > Aquatic > Freshwater > Lake > Sediment | place: USA: Wyoming | collected... | reverse complement strand
TAGGCCATCACGTTCGAGGCGACGCCGCTCGGACAGCAACCGATCAGAACGACGCCGGCCGCGATAGCGTCGCTGAAGCCGAACGTTTTGGCCAGCGCGAAGCCGACGAGAGGCATGATCGTGAATTGCAGACCGAAGCCGATGAAGACCGGCCAGGGCATCTTGAGGACCCGCGTGAAATCCGCCACGCTCAAGGTCGTACCCATGCCGAACATGATAATCTGAATCAAAGGGACGATGAGCTTGCCCAGGTCGTAGCCAGCCCAGGTCATGAACGTCCACGGGTAGAACATCGAAGCGGCGACGAAGGCGAAGACCCAGACCGTGAAGGCGTAGCTCTTCAGGAAACGGTGGCCCATGCAGAACAATGCCAGAGAGGCCAGCGCCCCGATAACAAACGGCCCGACCTCGGACCGATAGCCCGTCGTGAGCATCACAATCGCGGTCACCGCAAGCAGGGCCGAAAGCCATGCCAAGTATTTCGCTGCCCGCAACGTATCCGCCATCGTTCAGGACTCCAAAACGCAGAGAGAATGTACCCTGGTCGTCACGTGCCTTATAGTCATACTGCAACAAGGCCCAACCGGCAACGCAAAAACTCGCCCGATCTGGCATGGTGTGTGACTGCATTTCACGGCCGACCAGGCCCTTTCTGTCACCCCGAGCACAGTCCAGGGATCTGGCCGAGATCGAAAGGTGCGCCGTTTGCGATGCCAGATGTCTCGACTGCGCTGCGCTTCGCTCGGCATGACAAATGAAAGGGCCGCCACGGAAGTCAGTCGCACACCTCCCATGCCTTTAGCGGCGGGGTGGCATCGGCAAGCGCAGCGACCCTCCTGAGCCTGTCGAAGGATTGCCGATGGTTTGCCCATTCGCCATCGGCAAAGCCTTCGGCCTTGCCGCTGCCACCCGACGAGACGGACACGTCATCGTGCAAACGTTTTGAGTTTACCGCTTTTGGCCTCCAGCATGTCTCTTCCCGCCCCTCGGGTGCAGCAGAGCGAGGCAGCACGACACGCAAGAACCATGCTGGTGGCCACAAGCGATAGACTCCCGCTCACAAAGGCGGCGAGCGTGCAGGGCAATGTAGAGTCACGCCGAGGCCGGGGCTTCGTCCTGGATGTGGTCTCGCGGCCGATACCACCGCGCGACCGGAACAAAGAGCACCGCCGCGGCAAGCATGGCGACAACAAAGAACCAGTAGTAGCCCGGCCCGGAGAGTTTGCTCGTGCCATCCTCGTTGCGGATGAACCAGTTGACGACGGCGGTGAAGGCGTTGCCCAGAGAAATGGACAGGAGGAAGATCGCCTGAACGAGCGATTTCATCTCCTTCGGCGCCTGGGTATAGGAAAACTCGAGGGCGGTGATCGAGACCATGATCTCGGCGGCCGTCAGAAATACGTAAGCCAGGCCCTGCCAGCCGAGACTCGGCTTGAAACCGGCGGCGATTCGTACCTCGATCCAGGCAGAGACGACGAACGACAGGGCGGTGACAAACAGGCCGATGGCGATCTTGCGAAGCGAGCTGAGCGGAACGACCTTCTCGATGGCCGGGTAGATCGCGTAGGAAAACAGGGGAATCATGACCATGACCAGGACGGAATTGATCGCCTGGGGCCACTCAGGCAGCCAGGTGAAACCAAGCCATCGGAGGTTCATGTTCCGGGCCTGCAGGACCCAGGCCGATTGCGACTGATTGTACAGGGCCCAGAACATCACGATGAATACGTAGATGAGAGAAAGCCTGCCGACCACCCTGAGCCCCTCGCCGCTGAAAGTCTCCCGGACGAACCGCGATCCGGCGGCGGGAATATGGACCAGCTTCTTTCGACCGGCCCAATAGGCGACCGTCGCGAGGATCATGAGGACCGTCGGGACCCCAAACGCGGCGAAAGGGCTGACGTGGTGCAGCAGCCAAGGGCACAGGAACATAGAGATAGCCGCACCGAGATTGATCGCGAAATAAAACCACCCGTAGAACTTGGACAGCAAGTGCTTGTTCATCTCGCCGAACTGATCGCCCACGTTCGCGGCGACGCAGGGCTTGATGATCCCCGAGCCGATCGCCGTCAGGACCAGACCCAATCCAAGACCCAGACGCGTGTCGTCCACCGTCATTGCGATCAGCCCGACGCAGTACACTAAAGAGAAGTAGATGATGGTCTTGTATTTGGCCAGCCAGATGTCGGAGATCAACGCGCCCAGAAAGGGCAGAAAATACGCGGCGGAGGTGAACCAGTGAAACCATTCCGTCGCCTGCTCGTCGCTGACGGCGCCGCCCGGACCCCTCAGAAAGGAGGTCATGAAGACCACGAGGATCGAGGTCATGCCGTAGAAGGCAAAACGCTCCGCCGCCTCGTTGACGAAGATATACGGGATGCCCGGCGGCATCTTCTTCGTGGGCAGCGGTGCGGTCAGATATTCGCGTCGGGCCATAGTCGTTCCGTGTTGCTCCTGTATCGTCCCTGCTAATACGCAACGGAGTGAGCCATGCACATCTTGCATCGCCTTCCTCCCGGCATCCATGTGCCGCGCACCCCCTAACCAGTCCGCGGCCATCTTACCCGTCCCGCCCTCCGGCATCAAACAAATGTGCGACAACCGCTTTGCCGTCCCGGATGTGATACTGACTTCTCATTCGAGAGCCAGATGCTTCGCCACGCTCAGCATGACAAGGTGACCATATGGCGTCGCGCGACTGTCTTGTCATCCTGAGCGCAGCGAAGGATCTGGGCATCGAATGGGAAAACCACTACAATCGCACCCGTGCCCGGCAACAGAATATACTACATCTACATCCTTACCAACAAGTCTGGGACTCTTTACACAGGCGTGACCGGCGACCTTGAACGCAGAGTCTGGCTCCACCGGACCAAGCAAGTCGAAGGTTTCACGAAGAGATACAACATCAACAAGCTGCTCTATTTCGAGTCCTTCAGTGATGTCTGGTCGGCCATTGCACGGGAAAAGGAGATCAAAGGATGGATACGCCGCAAGAAACTGGACCTCATCGCCACCACCAATCCTGACTGGCACGATTTGAGCGAAGGCTGGTATGAGCAGTAAGATGCACCTGATTTTATCGACGTCGGGCCCTGCTTCATCAGATGATTTCTCATGCGATGGCCAGATGGTTCGCTGCGCTCACCATGACACGCACAGCCCACCCGAGCAACACACTGCTCTTTGTCATCCTGAGCGACAGCGAAGGATCTGGCCCGGGCCGCATGTTGCCGTCCCGAGTGCAATACTGACTTCTCCTTCGATGGCCAGATGCTTCGCTGCGCTCAGCATGACAGGCGAGGGATCCTTGAATTCCGTATGCGCAGCGTACACTGTAACCAAACCGGCCATAGCCTTGCTTTGGCGATGGGGAGGTGATAGTATCTGGCGGACGTTTTGGAAAGCATGCGTACTCTGTGAGGGGCAAGGAGATACGATGAAGTGTGTGCCGATCCTGATCGTGATGATCCTGCTCTCGGCCGCGGGGCTCGCCGGCCAGCCGCAGGACTCGATCCATACGCCGGATGCAAGGATGCTGCGGTTCCCGGATGTGAGCAAGGACGAAATCGTGTTCGTCTATGCGGGCGACCTGTGGATCGTCGCGAGACAGGGCGGCACGGCCCGGCGGCTCAGCTCGCCCAAAGGCCAGGAGATGCTCCCGAAGTTCTCGCCGGACGGCTCGCTCATCGCCTTCAGCGGCAACTACGACGGCAACACGGACGTGTACGTCGTCTCGGCCCAGGGCGGCACGCCCACCCGGCTGACGCATCATCCCGACACGGACCTAGTGGTCGAATGGTATCCGGACGGCAGGAACATCCTCTACCGTTCCACGATGGCCAGCCCGTCGATGCGATTCAACCGGTTCTTCAAGCAGCCGGTGGAGGGCGGCCTGCCGCAAACGTTGCCCCTGCCGTACGCCGAGCTGGCGAGCTTCAGCCCCGACGGCACGCGCATGGTTTTTCAGTTCATTTCGTGCGAGTTCCGCACGTGGAAGCGCTACCAGGGCGGCATGGCCAGCGACCTGTGGCTGTATGACTTCATCAACAACACCTCGGAGAAGATCACGGACTTTGCGGGCACGGACGCCGTGCCGATGTGGCATGAGGACACGATCTACTTCATGTCCGACCGCGACGCACACAAGAGGCTCAACCTCTGGGCCTACGAGCTCAAGACGAAAAAGACCCGGCAGGTCACTGATTTCACGGAATACGACGTGAAATGGCCGAGCATCGGGCCGGACGCCATCGTCTTCGAGAACGGCGGCGCCCTGCACCTGCTGGACCTGGCCACGGAGAAGTCGCAGGCATTGAAGATCCAGGTCCCGTGCGACCTGCCGCAGACCCGCCCGGTGCTCAAGAGCGTCTCGGACCGCATCCAGAGCGGCTCGCTCTCGCCCAGCGGCAAACGGGCGATCTTCGAGGCCCGGGGCGAGTTGTTCACCGTACCCGAGAAATACGGGAGCGTGCGCAACCTGACCAACACGTCGGGCATCGCCGAGCGGTACCCGGCATGGTCGCCCGACGGCAAGCACATCGCGTACTTCTCCGATAGGACCGGCGAGTACGAGCTGTACATCCGCCCGGGCGACGGCAAGGGTCAGGAGAAGCAAATCACACAGGGCGGCACGGCGTTCCGCTACTCGCCCGTCTGGTCGCCCGACAGCAAGAGGATCGCCTTCAGCGATAAGACCGGCAGCCTGTTCCTCGTCGAGATCGAAAACGGCCAGATCAAGTTCGTCGATAAGGATGAGTGGGAGGAGATGGAGTCCTATAGTTGGTCGCCCGACAGCCGCTGGCTCGCCTACTCCAAGCGCGGGGCCAACCGCAACGGCAATATCGCCATCTACGACGCCAACGATGGTACGGTCCGCCAGGTCACCAGCGACTTCTGCGACAACACGGGCCCGGTCTTTGACGCCGGCGGCAAGTACCTGTTCTTCCGCTCCAACCGCGCGTTCAATCCCGTCTACGGCGACATAGATGCGACGTGGATCTATCCGAATTCGACACGGGTTTACGCCGTCACGCTGCGAAAAGACCTGGAGTCGCCGCTGGCGCCGCGCAGCGATGAGGAGGAAGGCAAGAAGGATAAGGACAAAAAGGACCGGAAGGACGCAAAGGACAAGGACGAGCAGGACAAGAAAGCCGATCCAAACGCATCGGAGGAGAAGGAGAAAGACAGCGAGAAGGATGAAAAGCCGGAGAAGAAAATCGAGCCGGTCAAGATTGACTTCGACGGCTTCGAGGGTCGCGTGGTCGAGCTGCCGATCCAGGCGGGCAGAATTGGGATGCTGCACTGCGTGGAGGGCAAGCTGCTGTTCCTCCGGCGTCTGCCAGCTGGAGCGGGCAAGCCGGGCGAGCCATCGGGCAAGCTGCTCTACTACGATCTGAAGGAACGCGAGGAGAAGACCGTTATCGACGGCATCGGCAGCTACGAAGTTTCCGCCGACCGCAAGAAAGTCCTATACGAGAGCGGATCCACGTACGGAATCATCGATGTCGCCGAGAATAAGAAAGTCGGCGACGGCAAGATCGCCTCGGGCGACCTCAAGGCGTGGATCAACCCGCAGGAGGAATGGCGGCAGATGTTCACGGAGGCATGGCGGATCCAGCGGGACTACTTCTACGATCCCGGCATGCACGGCGTCGATTGGAAGGCGATGAAAGACCGCTACGCCGCCCTGCTGCCCTACATCGTGGACCGCGAAGACCTCAACTACGTGATCGGAGAGATGATCGCCGAACTCAACAGCTCGCACACGTACGTGCGCGGCGGCGACACGGAGCAGCCGTTGCGACTCTCCGTCGGACTGCTCGGCTGCGACTTCGAGCCGGATAGGAAGAACAACGCCTATCGCATCAGCAAGATATATCGCGGCGCTGCATGGGACGCCGAGGTCCGCTCGCCGTTGCGGGCGCCCGGTGTGAAGGTCAACGAGGGCGACTATCTGCTGGCCGTCAACGGCCGGCGCGTGGAGACCTCCCTGGACCCCTGGGCCGCGTTCCAGGGTCTGGCGGGCGAGACGGTGAGACTGACGATCAGTCACACGGCGGACGTGAACGACACGAACGACGTCGTGGTCCAGCCGATGTCGAGCGAATTCCGGCTCCGCAATCTCGCCTGGATCGAGGACAATCGCAGGAAGGTGGCGGAGGCCACACAGGGCCGCGTCGGATACGTCTACGTGCCGGACACAGGCACGAACGGCCAGAATGAACTGGTCCGCCAGTTCACGCCGCAGTGGGACAAGGATGCGATGATCATCGACGAGCGATTCAACAGCGGCGGCCAGATCCCCGATCGGTTCGTCGAGCTGCTCCGACGCCCCACGTACAACTACTGGGCCCGGCGCGACCATAGGGACTGGCAGACGCCCACCGTCTCGCATACGGGACCGAAAGTGATGCTCATCAACGGCTGGTCCGGCTCGGGCGGCGACGCGTTTCCGTACTACTTCCGCGAGGCCGGCCTCGGCCCGCTGGTGGGCACGCGGACCTGGGGCGGCCTGATCGGCATCAGCGGCAACCCGCAACTGATCGATGGCGGTTTCGTCTCGGCCCCCACGTTCGGAATGTATGTGGACAATGGCTGGGCGGTCGAGGGCTACGGCGTCGCCCCCGATTACGAGGTCGAGAACGCTCCGCACGAACTGGTGGCCGGGCACGACCCGCAGCTCGAGAAGGGAATCAGCGTGGCCCTCAAGCTGCTCGACAAGCAGCCGCCGAAGAGGCCGAAGAAGCCGGCGTATCCAAATCGCTCGGCCAATGCGAACTAATTGGGCTCATGGAACGAAAACAGTAAGATCGAACAGTGGTTGGGGCCGCCGAATCGGCACGGTGGGGCAAGCCCCACCCTACATGCTTGGGATGACAAGAGTCGGCGATAGCCGGTAGGGTGTGCTGTGCACACCGGTTCCCGCGATGAATGATGCGTGGCGAAAGAAACAGCAAGTCGGCTTTAGGGAGTGCGACGGAATGAGAAACTTGTATGCAGTGATGGGATTGCTTGTGATGGGGCTGACCACGCAGGGGTATGCACTCAATGCAAAGGAGGTACAGTTGAAGGATTTCATTGCCGCATACGTCGAGAAGATCAAGCCGTTGGAGAAGCAGGCGAACCTGGCTTGGTGGGAGGCGGCCGTCACGGGCGACCCGAAAGCCTACGACCGCAACAGCGAGCTGACGCTGCAGCTTCGCCGGGTGGACAGCGATCCGGGCGAGTTCGCCCTGCTCAAGGATATCCAGGAGTCGAGGCAGATCGCGGACCCGCTGCTCGCCCGGCAACTGACGGTGCTCTACAACCGCTACCTGTCCAACCAGATCGAGCCGGAGCTGCTCAAGCAGATCGTCGAGCTGGGCACGCAGATCGAGAAGAACTTCAGCACGTTCCGCGGCACCATCGACGGCAAGAAGATCACCGACAACCAGATCAAGGACATTCTCAAGAGCGAAAAGGACTCGGCATGGCGTGAGAAGGCGTGGCTGGCGAGCAAACAGGTCGGCGAGGCGGTCGCGGCGGACCTGGTCCGGCTGGTCAAGCTGCGTAACGACGCCGCACGCAAGCTCGGCTTCGACAACTATCACACGATGGCCCTGACCACCGGCGAGCAGGACGTCAAGGAACTCGACAAGATCTTCAACGAGCTGTACGAGCTGACGAATGGGCCCTTCGCGGCCTTGAAGGCCGACCTGGACCGCACGCTGGCCAAGAAGTACGGCATCACGCCCGACAAGCTCATGCCGTGGCATTACCACGACCCATTCTTCCAGGAGACGCCGATGGTCTATGACCTCGACCTCGACGCCTACTACAGGAGTTCGGACGTTCGCAAGCTGGCGGCGGGATTCTACGCCGGCATCGGCCTGCCGGTCGAGGCCATCCTGGCCAAGAGCGACCTGTACGAGCGCGAGGGCAAGAACCCCCACGCGTTCTGCACGCATATCGACCGCGAGGGCGATGTGCGGGTCCTGTGCAACCTCAAGAACGACGAGTACTGGATGGAGACGATCCTGCACGAGCTGGGCCACGGCGTGTACGACAAGTACCTCGATTACGGCACGCCTTATCTGCTCCGCTCCCCCGCTCACTCCTTCACCACGGAGGCTATCGCCATGTTCTTCGGCCGGCTCAGCCGAAATCCCGACTGGATGCAGCAGATGCTCGGCCTGCCCAAGAACCAGCAGGCCCAGATCGAGAAAGTCAGCGACAAGTACGCCCAGCTCAAGCAGCTCATCTTCGCACGCTGGGCCATGGTCATGTACAACTTCGAGAAGGGACTGTACGCCGATCCCGACCAGGACCTGACCGCCCTGTGGTGGAACCTCGTGGAGAAGTACCAGTTGGTGAAACGGCCGGTCGGCCGGACCAATCCGGACTGGGCCGCCAAGATTCACTTCTCCGCCGCCCCGTGCTACTATCACAACTACATGCTCGGCGAGATGCTCGCCTCCCAACTGCATCACTGCATCGTCTACAGAGTGCTCTCACTCAAATCGGATAAAGGGGTCAGCTATATCGGCCAGGAGAACGCCGGCCGGTTTCTGAAAGAGAACGTCTTCCAAGCCGGCGACCTCTACCCGTGGAACAGGATGATCGAGCGAGCCACCGGCGAGCCCCTCACGGCCAAGTACTTCGTGCAACAATTCGTGAAGTAACCATGGCAAAAAAGAAGAAGATCCAGCCGAGGAAGAACACCAGCCTTGTGCAAAGCAGTGGTATTGCTCCCTCTGTCACCAAAGTGGTGACAGAGGTACGGAACCTGATGGAGATCGCTCGTAGTCACGTATCCGTGACAGCTAATCTGGCACTGGTGAGTCTCTATTGGAACATCGGGCGAGTCATCACTCAGGACATCCAAAAGAATGATAAGCGGGCGGAGTACGGCGGGCAATTGATAGAGCAGTTGTCCATAGTACTGACGCATGACTTCGGACGGGGGTACTCTGTGGCGAACCTGTGGGATATGAAAAGGTTCTTCAGTTGTTTCGAGATTCTCCAGACAGCGTCTGGAGAATCTTCGCCCCCCACAATTCTCCAGCCACTGGCTGTAGAATCTATCGAGGCTGGGATTTGTGAGCCACTGGCTAACGAATTGCTTTCCGGCCAGATTCTTCCGATAGCACCTGTCACCTCTTCTGAGCGAATCATCATAGATTTCCGGAAGCATTTCCGCGTTGGCTGGACTCATTACCGGATGTTGCTTAGCATCTCGGACCCTATGCGGCGACGGTTCTACTTCGAGCAGGCAGGCAGCCAGCATTGGTCGAAAAGAGAACTCCGGCGGCAGATCGACCGCGGGTTGTTTGAACGCGTGGCGCTCTCCAGGAACACTCCGCAACTGGTGACACAGGAAAGGCAAACGGGTCCAGCAGAGATTGTTCAATATGAAGACATCTTCAAGGACCCGTATGTACTCGACTTCCTCGGACTCAAAGGCGCCTATTTGGAGAAGGACCTTGAGGCCGCCATCATCCGCAACCTGGAGCAATTCCTGACCGAGATGGGGACGGATTTCTGTTTCATCGGGCGGCAGTATGCCATGCGCGTTGACGAGGATGACTACTTCCTGGACCTGCTTTTCTATCATCGTGGCTTGCGGTGTCTGGTGGCCATCGACCTCAAGATCGGCACGTTCACGGCGGCCGACAAAGGACAGATGGACCTCTATCTCTCCTGGCTCAAAGAGCACGATTGGCGCAAGGGCGAGAATGAACCGGTGGGGCTGATTCTATGCACATCCGCAAGACGCCAGCATGTGGAACTCCTCCTGCGGTACGGGCCGCACAAGATGACAGTGGCTGAATACCTGACACGTCTGCCCGACAAGCGTATCCTGGAGGAGCGACTGAAGATGTACAGCAAACTGCTAAGAGAACAGAAACCATGACCCTGCCGAACGGACAGGCCAGATAAGGAGATCGACGTAGAATGAATGGACAGAGTAACTCGCTTCCGGAAATCACCATCAAGGGCGTGATCCTCGGCATGCTGCTGGCGGCGATCCTGGCCGCGGCCAATGCGTACCTGGGCCTGTTTGCCGGCATGACGGTATCGGCCACGATCCCCGCGGCGGTCATCTCCATGGGCGTCCTGCGGTTCTTCAAGCACAACAACATCCTCGAGAACAACATCGTGCAGACCTGTGCCAGTGCGGGCGAAGCCATCGCCGCAGGGTGTATCTTCACCCTCCCGGCGCTGATCCTGCTGGGGACCTGGCAGACCTTCGACTACAAGTGGGTCACCATCATCGCGGGCTTCGGCGGCGTGCTCGGCGTGCTCTTCACCATCCCGCTGCGGCGAAGTTTCATCGTGGGAAGCGAGCTCCAGTTCCCCGAGGGCATCGCCACGGCCAAGGTCCTCGAGAGCGGCCAGATGGGCGGCGAGGGCCTTCGCCAGATCGTCCGCACCGGCCTGGCCGGCGGATTCTTCAAAGTGGTTTCCGATCTGATCGGCCTCTGGCCCGACAAGCTCCAGGTCAGCCGCGCCATCGGTTCAAGTGTCACGGCGGTCGGCGTTACTCTCAGTCCGGCCCTGCTGGCGGTCGGGCTGATCGTCGGGCTGAATATCAGCATCCTGATGTTCCTGGGCGGCGCCTGCAACTGGCTGATCGCCATCCCCATCTATTCGCACTTCCACCTCAAGCCCGAGGACCTCTCCGTGGCCGCCTGGGCGGAGAAGATCTGGAGGGACCAGACACGATATATCGGCGTGGGCGCCATGCTCGTCGGCGGCTTGTGGACCGTCTTCAAGATGCGCAGGACCCTCCTCAAGGGCGTCACCAGCGGCTTGCAGGCCTATCGCTCGGTCGATGACGCCGGCCAGGCCGTGGCCGAAATCCCGCGCACGGAGCGCGACCTGCCCATGAAGTGGATCCTCATCCTGATGGTCCTCTCGGTGATCCCGTTGTTTTTCGTGTACCATGCCTTTGTCCAGAAACTGCCCGTGTCCGTGGCGATGGCGGTGCTCATGCTCATCGCGGGGTTTGCCTTCTCCGCGGTGGCCGGATACATGGCGGGCCTGGTCGGGTCGAGCAACAACCCCATCTCCGGCGTGACGATCACCACGATCGTGTTCTCCGCCTTCTTCCTGATGCTCCTGATCGGCAAAGGCGCCCCTATCGGCCCGGCGGCCGCCATCGTCATCGGCGCCGTCGTTTGCTGCGCCGCCTCCATCGCGGGCGACAACCTCCAGGATCTCAAGACCGGCTACATCGTCGGCGCCACGCCCTGGAAACAGCAGGTCATGCTTGGCATCGGCACCCTCACGGGTGCCGCTGTGATCGCCCCGGTGCTCACGCTGTTGCAGCACGCCTATGGCTTCGCAGGCCAGGCCGCCCCGGCAGCCAGACCGCTGCCAGCGCCGCAGGCCAACGTCATGGCCGCCGTCGCCAAGGGCGTCTTTCAGGGAGGGCTGCCCTGGACCTTCATCTTCATCGGTATGGCGGTCGCTGTCGGCCTGATCGTTCTCAATGAGGTCCTCGAACGCCGAGGCAGTTCCTTCCGCACGCCGGTCCTTGCGGTGGCCATTGGTTTCTATCTGCCGTTCTCCCAGTCGGTGACGATCTTCATCGGCGGCGCCATCGCCACAGTCGTCAAGCGAGCTCTCGTCAGACTGCGGGCGAGCAAGGAGGCGCAGGAGGACTCCGAGCAAAGGGGTGTGCTTTTCGCCTCCGGCCTGATCACCGGCGAGGCATTGATGGGCATCATCGTGGCAATCCCGGTCGTACTCCTCAAGAGCAGAGGGCTGGACCTGCCGCTGACGAGCATCTGGCAACAGAAAGCGGCCTCCGTCCTCCCGTCGTTACGCACGTGGATCGAAGCCAGTGGCGCCTGGATCGGCCTGATTGTCCTGTTGCTGATCGCCCTCTGGGCCTACCGCGTCAGCCGCCCAACCCGCAGCCGCCGGTAGCTCGTGCCTCCTGCGTCCCCGCACGACTTCTTCTTGAGCAAGCGAGGACGCTCGCCCGATGTAGACCATACAAGCCATTGGCGCAATCTCGCCTATGAGCATTTCCCTGTAGCGGAATTGAGCAGGTTCAGAGTAGAATAGGACATTGAATGAGTTGATACGAGTGTCCATACACCCGCGTTACCTGGGAGGATGCAGGAGAATGACGGACCGAATTGAGACCTACATCGACGCGAATCGAAATCGCTTCATCGAGGAGCTCAAGCAGTGGATGCGATTCCCCTCGGTCAGCGCACAGCGCGACCATGACGGGGACACGCGGGCCTGCGCCGAATGGCTGAGGGACCATCTCAAGGGCCTGGGTTTCAAGGCCCAACTGGTCGATATCGGCGGCCAGCCGATCGTGCGCGCGTCCATGAAAGGCAAGAGTTCCCGCTGCGTGATGATCTACGGGCACTACGACGTCCAGCCGGAGGACCCGCGCGATCAGTGGCAGACCCCGCCGTTCGAGCCGACAATCAAGGACGGCATCCTGTACGGCCGCGGGGCCACCGACGACAAGGGACAAGTCTTTACCCACGTCAAGGCCGTCGAGAGTCTGCTCAAGACCGAAGGCCGGCTCCCCTGCGAGGTGGTGTTCCTGCTCGAGGGCGAGGAGGAATCGGGCGGCGATGCTTTGGGCCGCTATGTCACACAGGTCAAGAATGAGTTGCGGCCCGACGCCATCGTCATCTCCGACACGACCATGTACGACGAGAAGACCCCCGCGATCACCTACGGCCTTCGCGGCATCGTCGCCTTTGAATTCACCGTGAAAGGCCCGGCCAGCGACGTCCATTCCGGCGCCTACGGCGGCGCCATCGCCAATCCCGCCATGGTCGTCGCCCAAATCCTGGCCCAATGCGTCTCACGCGACGGCAAGGTCCTGGTCCCGCATTTCTATGATGACGTGGCGCCGCTGGAGGACTGGGAACGCGAGAGCTTCCGCAAGCTGGCCTTCGATGAGAAGGCCCTCACCCGCGAGTTGGACGTCCCTCGGTTGCACGGCGAGCCCGGATACAGCGCGCTGGAGCGGCTCTGGGCCCGGCCCACCTTCGAGATCAACGGCATCTTCGGCGGATACCAAGGCCAGCGATCCAAGACGATCATCCCCGCGTCCGCCACGGCCAAGCTCAGCGTCCGGCTCGTCCCCCATCAGGACCCAGACAAAATCCGCGACCTGATCTTCAACCACATCCGGTCGGTGTGCCCGGACACCGTTCGCCTGGAGCTCACCCAGTTCGGGGCCAGCCCGCCGGTGCTGTTCGACGTGAATAACCCGGCGATCCGTGCTTCCCAGGAGGCCCTGCGCCGCGGGTTCGGCCATGACGCGGTCTTCATCCGCTGCGGCGGCTCCATCCCCGTGGTGAACACCTTCGTCGAGCAACTGGGCTGCCCGGTGCTCCTGATGGGCTTCGGCCTCGACAGCGACCGGCCCCACGGACCCAACGAGCATTTCAGCCTCGACAGCTTCATCCGAGGCACCAAAGCCGCCGCCGCCCTGCTCCGCATGGTCTGACCGGCTCGGACAAGAGAAATCTACATATGCCGCTTGACTTGGCCAAAGGGTATGTTAATATTATAGTATTGGTTAACGTACGTTGATGAGATGAGTATCCCTAACACAATGTGGGAACACCGAAAATGCTCCGGCACAATAGCCTGACAATACCCCAACTGGCACACAAACTCGGCATGAGTCGTATCGCCGTTTGGAACAAGGTGAAGAAGGGCACGATCCCTGCCACAAAGGTAGGACGCCAGTACGTCATCTCCGCGTACGATGCCCGGATTGCCGCAGGCGAGCAGTTGAGCCCCAAGCAGGAACAATGGATCAAAGCCGCCGTTGAGCGAGTGGTACGTGAATACGGCCCTGTCTTGAAACGTCTGAGTAGCGAATAGTGCAGGAACTGAGCGTCAAAGAGGTCGAGGCGATTGCCTTTCGTTTGGCGAAGGAGCATCTGAAATTCGATGAACCCATTCCGGACTTCTCCTCACGATATCCGAACATCCTGGAGAGTTGTCTGGCTGTCCCTTTCCAACGTTTCTATGGCCAATCTCCATATCCCACGCTGGTCGCCAAGGCAAGCATCCTGTTCTACTTGCTGATCAAGGATCATCCGTTCCAGAATGGCAACAAGCGGATCGCCATCACCACCTTGCTTGTCTTCCTGCTCAACAACGACAAGTGGCTCAAGATTGATCTTGATGCGTTGTACAGACTCACGATATGGATCGCGGAGAGCAAGCCGCAGGACAAGGACTTCGTGCTGGCGGCCACTCGCGAGTTGCTGGAAAACCATCTGCAAAACGCATAGCCTCGACTCCCTGAGCCGACACCTGACCAAGTCAGGGACGACCCCAATAGCCGGCTTGTGTGGCAGCGAGCGCTCTGGTACGATCCGGTGCGTGTCGGCGGGTTGTAGAGACGTAGTATGTTGCGTCTCTATGAAACGGGGAAGCGGCGATGGAATGGGATGGGACGTGGAGGTCAGGACATGCGGACAGTTCGGTTTGGGGTAATTGGCTGCGGGATGATGGGTCGGGAGTTCGCCAGTGCGGCGGCGCGCTGGCTGCACCTGCCGCAAATGACGGCTCGGCCGGAAATTGTGGCCATCTGCAACCGCACGCTCGCGACGCCGAAGGTCGATTGGTTCAAACAGCATGTCCCGACCGTCCGGCAGGTCACGAGCGACTATCGCGAGCTATTGAAGAACCCCAACGTCGAGGCGGTGTACATCGCCGTGCCGCACAATTTGCACGAGGAGTTCTTCATCGCCGCCCTGGAGGCGGGCAAGCACCTTATGGGTGAGAAGCCCTTCGGCATCGACCTGAAGGCCAACGATGCGATCATGGCCGCGATTCGCAAGCATCCCAAGTGCTTCGTCCGGTGTGCGTCACAGTTCATCTTCTTCCCCGCCGTGCAGAGAATCGGCCGGATGATTGACGCCGGGGCGTTCGGCCAAATCATCGAGGTCAACGCCGGCTTCCTGCACAGCAGCGACCTGAATCCGCAGAAGCCCATCAACTGGAAACGCATGGTCGAATGCAACGGCGAGTACGGCTGCATGGGCGACCTCGGTCCGCACGCGTGCACCATCCCTCTGCGAGCTGGCTGGCTGCCGCGAAACGTGCGGGCCGTCCTGTCCAAAATCGTGCGTGAGCGCCCCGACGGCCGGGGAGGAATGGCCCCGTGCGAAACCTGGGACAACGCGACGCTGTTGTGTGAGGCCGAGGACCCGGCGTCAAGCACCACCTTTCCTTTCAACCTGCGGATCGAACGCATCTCGCCTGGCGAGAAGAACAATTGGTACATCGAGATCTATGGGACCCGGGCGAGCGTCAAATACAGCCTCAAGGACGCCAACGCGCTGGAGCTGCTCGAATACGAGATCGGCGGCGAGCAGGCGTGGCGGCGGATCGACATGGGTCACGAGGTGACGTTCCCATCGATCACGGGCGACATCTTTCAGTTCGGGGTCTGTGACGCGATCCTGCAAATGTGGGCCGCATTCCTCTACGAGCTCGACAAAGGCGAGCCGCTCGCCCGATTCGCCGCCTGCGCCACACCCGAAGAAAGCGCTGTATGGCACAAGCTCTTCACCGCCGCCCTCGAATCCCAGGCCGCCGGCAGCACAGCCCCGGTGATCGCCTGAAAGAGGTCGCGCGGGGATGCGCGAGCAACATCTTCATTTCCGTCCGGCCAACTGCATCTTTTCGTCCGAGCGGAGGGGATTCCCGCGATTCTGAGATTGACGGGACACATGCCTATCTGGTACACTATTTGTTGGCGCAACGGAGGTAGAATCCTGTTGATTCGACCCCTGCTGCGAGCGCCTGAACAAGACGAAAGGCCGCCCTTGTACGGCCCTGACGAAACCGGGGGGATGGAGGATCGACGATGGTCGACGTGAGACGTTCCCCAATCCTGCGGACAATCCTTTTCCTGATCGCAACCTGCTTTGTCGCCTTGCCCGCCCAAGCCAAATACAGCGGGGGTACTGGCGAACCCAACGACCCGTACCAGATCGCTACGGCCGCCGATCTGATCGCCCTCGGCGAGGAGCCTAATGACTACGACAAGCACTTCGTCCTGACCGCCGACATCGACCTGGACCCCAACCTCCCCGGCCGCAAGGTCTTCGACAAGGCCGTCGTTGCACCGGATACGGACGATGCAGCCGTGGAGTTTCAGGGCACTCCTTTCACCGGCGTGTTTGATGGCAATGGTCATATGATCTCACATCTGACGATCTATGGTGCAGGATACCTGGGCCTGTTCGGCCAATTGGGAGACTGGACCAGCGCGACCCAGGTCCGGGACATGGGAGTGGCGGATGTCAGTATAACCGGTTCAGATTCCTATGTCGGTGGTCTTGTAGGGTCCAACTTCTCTGACGCCACTGTGACACGCTGCTACAGCACTGGTGTGGTCGGCGGCACTGGGCCTGTTGGCGGGCTGGTGGGAGCCAATAGCGGTACTGTGACCCAATGCTACAGCAGCAGCATGGTCAGCGGTGGGTCGTCTGTCGGTGGCTTGGTGGGGTGGAACAGTCGGGGCACCGTGAATCAGTGCTACAGCACCGGTGCGGTCAGTGGCGACGAGTCCGTCGGCGGGATAGTGGGACAGAACGCCTGGGGGGGTGATATGACCCACTGCTACAGCACTGGTGCGGTCAGCGGCGGCAAGAGCGTCGGTGGACTGGTTGGGAGCAACGGTGGCGTTGTACGCTGGAGCTACAGCACAGGCCCGGTCGCTGGCGATTCCTCTATTGGCGGTTTAGTGGGGGAAGGGCTGGCGGATGGGCCTCTGGCGCCCGTTCGGGGAATTGTGACTGAGTGTTTCTGGGACACGCAGACCTCTGGCTGGGCGACGAGTGCCGGGGGTACGGGCAAGACCACTGCCGAGATGCAGGATCCGAACACGTTCATCGCTGCGGGCTGGGATTTTGTCGGTCAACCCGATGGCCCACATGACATCTGGGCAGCGCGTGAGGGGGCCGGATACCCGACTCTCTGGTGGCAACTCTCGCCGCTGCCAGAGCTTCCGACATTTTCCGGCGGCACCGGAGAACCGGACGACCCTTACCGCATATCCACGCCCGGCGAACTGAACGGTATTGGTCATAACCCGAGGCTCATGGGGGCGCATTTCGAGTTGGTCAACGACATTGATTTGGCAGGCATCGATTTCTACACCATAGGCAGTGCATTCTGCCCATTCACTGGTTCCTTCAACGGTAACGGTCACAGAGTCTCGCATCTGACGATCACGGGTGATGGTCTTCTGGGGCTTTTGGGCTGGGTGAAAGGCGAGGTCAAGAACCTGGGGGTCGTGAATGTCAACATCGTCGGTTCGGGCGGCCCTGTCGGCGGGCTGGTGGGGTCCAACTCCGGTGCTGTGGCTCAGTGCTACAGCAGTGGGGTGGTCAGGGGCAGTTCGGCAGTCGGCGGGCTGGTGGGGTCCAACAGTGGTGGGACTGTGACTCGGTGTTACAGCACGGGTGCCATCAGTGGCGCCGGGGGTGTCGGCGGGCTGGTGGGGCAAAACCGGTCTCGTGGTTCTGTGACGCGGTGCTACAGCACCGGCGCGGTCAGTGGCACCGGAGACTCTATCGGCGGGCTGGTGGGGTCGAACCCCTACGGTCGCGTGGCCAACTGCTACAGCACAGGTGGGGTCATTGGTGTAGATGACGTCGGCGGGCTGGTGGGGGAAAACGACCACGGTAGTGTGACCCAGTGCTACAGCACCGGCTCGGCCGAGGGCGAGTACGCAGTCGGCGGACTGGTGGGTTATAACCACGAAGAAAGCCCTGTAACCCACTGCTACAGCACGGGTGGGGTCATTGGCGTAGATGACGTCGGCGGGCTGATTGGGAGCAACTGGGCCACTGTGACCCAGTGCTACAGTACCGGGGCGGTCAGCGGTAACCAGACTATTGGCGGCCTGCTGGGGAGCAACAACGGGGGCACTGTGATCCAGTGCTACAGCACCGGGGCGGTCAGCGATACCGGTCAGTGGCCCCGGTTGGTCGGTGGGTTGGTAGGAGAGAATCCCGTAGTGTGCATACGTTGGAATCCCTGTTCTTTCGGTACTGTGGCGAACTGTTTCTGGGACATCCGGACCTCGGGCCAAGCCGCGAGTGCTGGCGGCACGGGCAAGACGACGGCCGAGATGCAGACAGCCAAGACATTCCTCGATGCCGGCTGGGACTTCGGGGGCGAGACGGTCAATGGCACGGAGGACATCTGGTGGATTCTCGAAGGGAAGGACTATCCGAGACTGCGGTGGGAAGATGCAACCGAATGAAATTCGAAATACGAATATCGGAATCCGAAACAAGCTCGAATAATAAGAGCACAAAATTCAAAACAGGGCTGGCGCATCGCAGTCGAGCTCAAAGGGCTGGCGGGTCGAATTGCGGGACTTTGAGGCGCTCGCCGTTTTTTAGGGCGGACTGGTGGGCGACGATGCCGGGGACGGTCATTGCCAGGGCCTCGTAGATGTTCACTAGCGGCTGGCGGTCCTGCAGAATGGCCGTGATGAACTCGTTGGCCAAGGGTCCGTGGGAGCCGCCGTGCCCGCCTTCGGGCATGCCGGGCGGAAGCGCTGGACGGTTGAGATCAGGCAACTCCTTCATCTCGCCCTGGTAGTCCGTGCCGGTCATCCAACCTTTCTCGCCGAAGACCCGGCCCGTCTCGACGATGGCCCCTTGGACGCCCTTGCACATGAGCATGCGGGACGAGCCGCCTTCGCTGGTCTGGAAGAGGGCGACTTCATCGGTGAACGGGTTGTCGTACTTGTTCCCGCCGGGGCGGCACTCGGCGTATCCGGCGTTGAAGCCAAGGGCGGAGACGGAGGTGAGCCGCTTGCCGGTGACGCCGACGTAGTAGGCCGTGGAGTGCGTCGGATACCACATGGGGGGCAGGCCGATCCGCCAGCCCTTGAACGAGTCGATCGGCGTCGGGCTGTAGTGGTAGTACTCGCCTTCGGAGTACACGAGCCGGCCAAACCCGCCCGCGCGGTCAATCTGTCGCATGGCGCAGCAATCCTCGCGGTAGCAGCTCGTCTCGGCCATCATGTACTTGAGTCCGGTCTTCTTGACCGTTTCCAAAAGTCTCTCGGCATCTTCAATTGACCCGAGCACGGCCGGCACGGCGGTCATCACGTGCTTGCCATGATTGAGGACCTCGATGCAGTGCCGCGCGTGGCTGGCCGCATCCGTCGCCACGAACACCGCTTCGATCTTTGGGTCTTTGACCAGCTCCTCCAGCGACTCGTACGATTTGCCGCAGCGGCAGGCCTCCATCAGGCCCTTGCACCGCTGCGGGACCAAGTCGCTGACCGCTGCGATCTCGACGTTTGGGTGGTCCTGGAAGCCGAAATCTGCCCCGAACCGGCAGACGCCATAACCGACGATCCCCATGCGCACCTTGCGGTCGGAGACAGGCGCCCACTTCTTCTCCCGCTGCCGCTCCTGTGCGCCGGCCGCCCGCGCCGCCAATTCCCCGACGGCGACCGCCCCAAGCGATACCATTCCCAGCTTCTCCAGGAACTCGCGCCGATACATGGGATGCACGTGACGATTCGACATAAGCCGGCCTCCTTATTCTTCACTGATATCTGCCGGCGGCCGAAATCCCTGCGAGCCGCAGGCAATTCTTCGGGCCATTCTACCGGCGAGGCATCGTTCGCGCCAATCATTCGGCTCGATCAAACAATTGCCATGCGACGTCCGTATGGAACTGTAGAATCGATGTGAATTTGTGAAAGACTTGATCATGCGTCGCAACAGGCATCTGCGTATGAGAAGGGGCATGGCCCTTGCGGCCGCCCTGACGGCGGTTGTGCTGACGGTGGAGGCCGCCCTGCCGGCCACACGATCGACCAGAGCTACGCCGCGAGCAGCAGACACGGCGGTTCTCGACGACCGCCCGGCTGCCGCAGGCGCAGCCATCGCCGACACCAGAACGGATAGAATGACAATCTACAAAGGGCGGGAGATGTACAGAGAACTCACACCTCAAGAGGAACAAGTAATCGTTCGCAAAGGCACGGAGCCGCCGTTTTCCGGCCAGTACAACACGCACTTCGAAAAGGGCGTCTATACCTGCCGGCGATGCGGGGCCGAGTTGTTCGAATCGTCGAGCAAATTCCGGTCGGACTGCGGCTGGCCCAGCTTCGACGACCGGATTCCCGGGGCAATCAAACGGCAGCGCGACCGCGACGGCAGGCGGACCGAGGTCCTCTGCGCCAAGTGCGGCGCTCACCTCGGACACCTCTTTGTCGGCGAACGCTTCACGCCCAAGAACGCCCGCTACTGCGTGAACTCGATCTCAATGGACTTCATCCCCGCCGAGCAACGAACTCAGAAGGCAGCGGCGCAGGCGGCAGCGTCACCTGACGCCTCAAATCCGAAATCCGGGATCTCAAATCCGAAATCTCCAATCCGCAATCCGCAATCCCCAGTCCCCCGTCGCAGGAGCGGGCTCTCTTCGCCTCCGGCTGTTTCTGGGGCACGGAGTACTACATTCAGCGGGCTCCCGGCGTGATCTCCACGACCGTCGGCTACACGGGCGGCCGCACGGAGAACCCGACCTACAAGCAGGTCTGCACCGGCCGGACCGGCCACGCCGAGACCGTTGAAGTGATCTTCGATCCGTCGAAGACCAGCTACGAGCAGTTGGCCAAGCTCTTCTTCGAGACCCACGACTTCACGCAATTGAACCGCCAGGGCCCGGACATCGGCACGCAGTACCGCTCGGCCATCTTCTACCTGACGGACGAGCAGAAGCAGATCGCTGAGCGTCTCACGCAGCAGTTGCGGGAGAAAGGCTACAACGTGAAGACCGAGATCACCCAGGCCGGAAAATTCTGGCCTGCCGAGGACTACCACCAGGACTACTACAACACCACCGGCAAAACCCCCTACTGCCACCTCTACCGCAAGATCTTTTGAGAACCTGCGCCGATCCGCGGCGTACTTCACACCAATGGGACTGCCGGGTGTCGCGGTCCATGTGACTTGTGTCAATGGGAGGTTGTGCCATGCGTCGCGTATCATGCTGCATCTTCTGCTGTGCGTTTTGCCTGATCTCGGGGCTTGGGGCCGTGTCGCTTGGGACCGAGGAACAGCCCCCGGCGATTGCCGTCGGGGACAAGGCCCCCCAGTTCAACGCGAACACCCACGCGGGCGACCTGTGGCAGGCGGAGGAGCACGTCGGCCGCGGCAAGTACGTGGTCGTGTACTTCTATCCGGCCGCCATGACGGGCGGATGCACGAAGCAGGCGTGCAGCTACCGCGACCATGCGGCGAACCTGGACGGGCTCGACGTCGAGGTCATCGGCATCAGCGCCGATCCGGTGAACAATCTCAAGCTCTTTCGCCAGGCCCATAACCTGAACTTCACGCTGCTGTCCGACGTGAACGGCTGCATCGCCCGACGGTTCGGCGTGCCGATCAGCAAGGGTGGAACATTCAAGACCACCATCGACGACAAAGAGGTCACCCTCAAGCGACCCTACACCTTCGCCCGCTGGACCTTCATCCTCGACAAGGACGGCAAAGTCCTCTACAAGGACACGAACGTCGACGCCCCCAACGACAGCCAGAAAGCCATCGAGTTCCTCCACAAGCTGAAACCCGCATCAACGTGACGCCGTCGCGCGTTCTCACGTCTAAACACGTCTCTCACACAACAGAAACCATTGGCAGAGGTTTTCCTATTTGGGCCGGTTTTCCTGTGTAGACAAATGGCCGAAGACAGGAAAACGGCCCATGGGCAAACGGAATGGGTGCGGAGAGCCTGTACAATCCCTGTGCTAGTCCTTCCAGGAGACTCACTGTGCGTTGTTTCTCGCCAAGGACACCGCGATTGAGAAAACCAGAAACCGAGCGAATGACGACTTGATTATGCTGCAAGAACGATTATGATGTCCGGGAAGGTGGAAGGCCTGTTCTATGAGTCGTATCTGAGGAAGCTTCCTGGCGAAGCGAAACAGAAGAGGCGCGAGCATGAGAAGCGCATGGGATAGAGCCAATCTCGGCTGTCGGCTGCATCCCATGCCGATACCAAGTCTCGGCGAGTTCTTCAATGTGTGCAGTGGCATTCTGAAAAGAGACGCCGAATTCTGGTTCCGTGGTCACGCTGACATGACTTGGCCGCTTACGCCTTCCGCTTTGCGGCACAGTACAGCCGCACATAGAAATAGGGCTTTGAATCTGATGGCAGACTTCAAACGATATGCCAAGCTCAAACTGCCGAACCTCCCAATGCGTGACGAAGAACTGGAATGGGTCCAGCTCGCTCGGCACTTCGGACTGCCCACTCGCCTGTTGGATTGGACGAAGAATGCAGCCATAGCTCTCTATTTTGCCTGCTTGCCTGCGCGCCGGCCGAATGACGGTAGTGCCGACGGCGCCGTTTTCATTCTCAACCCTATCGACCTCAACCGAGAAGCCGACCCAAAAAACGCACGGATTTTCGACGCACACTCAGATAGGGATCGCATTTGCAGGTATCTGGGCCTATCGGGAGACGTGAACCCGCGCGGCCTCAAGACGATTGCCATAAACCCCGTCTGGAATTCTGATCGGATCATGCTGCAGCAGGGTGTCTTCACTCTGCACGGTTCCCGTGAATTCACATTGACCGCCAGACAAGCGCCCTCCCTGGTTTGCCTGCAAGTTCCTGTAACGGAGAAAGAAAATCTCTTGCACGAGCTGGAACGTGCAGGAATCAACGAGATGAGCATCTTCC
>Ga0315284_10003360_pt1 | contig 22723 bp, 20 predicted proteins | sample YL17G09_16_MG_FD_203696 | JGI IMG/M metagenome (GOLD analysis project Ga0315284, IMG submission 203696) | Sediment microbial communities from Yellowstone Lake, YNP, Wyoming, USA - YL17G09_16 | ecosystem: Environmental > Aquatic > Freshwater > Lake > Sediment | place: USA: Wyoming | collected... | reverse complement strand
TTTTATAATAACAATAAGATGGATGCTTTTTATAATCCAGATTTTGAAGAATTTGTACCGACGACGAGTTCGGCGGAACCAACGGCAAACGTAGATATATTACAACAAATGGATTCTATTCAACAAGAAAATGTATTATTGAAAACACAGTTAGATTCTCTTGTGGCACAAAGCGAAACCAGTAGTTCAGTAGCTGACCAAATGGCTACTAAACAAGTTATTATGGAACTTAGAAAAGCACTTGGGCAAGGAAGAGTTGAGTCTGATTTTTCGGATACTTTTCCCTATACTCCTATAAGAAAACCAATACTAAAGACATAACATATGCAATTTAATGCGTATCAATTAGTAAGCGATAATAGTGCCAGTTTAAACACGGGGTCATATTTGAACCGCGTGGAGTACTCGTTATTTGTCAAAGGATATGTTAGTGATTTGTGGTATGGGTCTTCGGCTAATGATGTAATTGAACTTGGAGTGTGGGATCGAAGCAGTCAAAACTTGATTGGATGGCAAACTCTTAATCAGTCCAAAAATTACAACTCAGTTACACTTTCCTATACTAATACTCTAAATTCTTCGGTCACATTTTCTTACAGAGAATTAGAACCAGAGTTCATTCTTTATAAAAACGAAAAGATTTTGGTAAACCCATCCGAACAGCTCTCGGCATCATTTCAACTTTTGTCGGGAAGTTATTTTTTAACATACAATTTTACCCGCGAAATGGCAGGGTCTCCTATTGATTCACTCGTGATTAAGGATATTTCTCCGTCACGCAAGGAACTTAAATTAGTCCCATTAAGCGTATCAACACCAGCCTATAATGCATTTTGCAATAAGAAAATTCTTCTTTCTGATGTATCTTCTTTATATATAGGATCGCTTAAAAATTTACCATATAGTCAAATATACAGCGAAATAAGTTCACAATATCAAAGTGAAATCGCAACAATTCAAACGGTATTCTTTCTAACTACCGAAGCAGCCACAGTTCAATTTTTCCGAAACTTGTATGAAGATTTTATAATCTTCTCTCCAGCTCCGAATAATAGTATTATCAGAATACAAGGAATCCATACATATTTCAATAATTATTTGCTATCCAACTTGAATAACATAGTCAGTTTTGATGAAATTGACAATCAGTTTAAAGGTTATGTCTCAGCGTCCATCGAAAGAAAATTTGCTCCTACGGGATTGCATCCAATAAAGCAATATGTTGATGCCAAGGCGTTTGTATATGATTTCTTTACTAAGTACTATTATGTACCAATTGCGAAATCTCTTTCGGCAACATATAATGAGAAATATTATTCTCATCTGAAGAATTCCTTGAATTTGGGAGATAATCGTTTGCTTCCAATTATAAACACGGGAGTTATGGATGAGCGAGCTGAGCCCGCCGATTCTTTAACTTTATTAATCAAATTACAATCGGAATTGCCAAGTGATTTGTCTATTCAATCCCAATGTTGGGTATCCAACACGTCTCTTTCTCCGTACGTTTTAAATACAGTTGTAAAGAATTCTGTTAGTGATGCAATTCATAAAATTGGGCCTCCAAATTTTACCATTCCAATTCCAAATGCAAGTTTGACAAACACTAATTTATCTTACACCGCCGATGATTTAAAAGAAGATGATGACACCACCAGGGAATTGACAGTAAGTAAAAATGTCGTGGAATTGTCGGTTGATTATTCCAAATTCGAAAATTTCGTTGTATTTTCCTCGGCGGAGCTACGTCTGAATATTTTCAAAAATAAGATAATCAATCTTTCATCGTTGAGTTCATCCATCGATGTATTGAATTCCAGAAATACTGTTTTTCTAGCCGCCAGTGGAAGCACCTACCCACATTACAGTCGAGAATATGCTAATTTTCAAGGCGGCATGAACGAGATTATCAATTCATTCGATGGATATGAATCATATCTCTATAGAAGTGGAGATTATACATATAGGTCTGGTAGTTTTGTAAGTGCCAGTTATGTTGTCGAAGTAAATTCATCGGCTAGTTACTATGATAAAACGAACCGCGATAGTTTAATCAATAATTGCCCGGAGCACGTTCTTACCAACTCCGATAATGATGATTATATCATTTTCTTGTCCATGATAGGACACTTCTTCGATAATATTTACATCTACATTGCCAATATGCCTTCTCAGAAACAAGTTGGGCATAATGCAAGTGGAGTATTTACAAGACGGGTTATCGATTACATGTTGCAAACTTTTGGATGGAATCTCGACGATTCACTGGAACAATCCAATATCTTAAGTAACTATTTGACTTCGGATGAAATTGTAGGGTTGAATAGTATGTCTTCGGAAGAAAGATTAGGAACTATTCGCAATCGTTTATTAATCAGCCTTCCACAAATTTACAAAACCAAAGGCACGGAAGAATCTATTCGTCTCATATTAGCGTGTTATGGTATTCCCTCGTCTTTACTCAGCATTCGTGAATATGGTGGGGTAAATTATACAGACGATAGGGCATCTTATACTACCTACGAGCGTGCGTACATGCGACAGTGGGATACATCATCTATTTGTGATACTTATTATCTTCAATGCCCAACTGGTTCCCATACATTTTTATTCAAACTTATAGTTGATAGTTCAGAACCATACACCTATGGAATGGATCAAGCATTGTTTGGGAAGGTGCCGGAAGGGGAAACTGCTCAATCTATCAGTGGTTCTGGAGAATGGGCAGTTGGATTTGTCCGTGTGCCCAAGAAAGACACCGGAAAAATTTTCTTGCGCATAGGTTATATTGATCGTTCAACGTTTAGAATGGAGAGCCCGGAATTTCCTTTATTCGATGGAAATCTCTATAGTGTCATGGTAAGGAAAAATGATCCCGACTCCACCTTTGAATATACAACCAATGTGGATTCTGTTCCAACTGTTTATGATATTTATGTCCAGCGAAATGAGGGAGGAACCCAGATTCTTTGTCTGACATCGAGTAAAATAAACTATGACGTAGATTCTAATATCGAATTTGGCGATGGTGGCCGAGCAAACATTGGCGGCTGGTTTTCTTATTGGAATGGTCAGGGTTTCACTGGTTGTTTTGATAAATTCCAGGTTTGGTTGAGTACTTTATCGAATGTGGATTTCGAAGATTATGTCAACAATATAAGTTCATATGCTTTCAGCGGATCAAATCCTCACGAATCATTGGCATTCCGTATGCATACGGATTATCCATTCGACCAGCGTCAATATCCATCGGGTTCGGGAGTCGATTTACTTGGTGTTGAAAATGATAACTGGATTGGTATATGGAGAAACGGCAATCCATTTTATGCCACAGGTTCCAATGAGAAATTAGTGGCATTATATGGAATGGGTGCCAATGTGGATTACATGGTTAACTGGGGGGCCTGGAGTGGTTCACAAAAGTTGGTAGAATCGCCGGGGTCTTGTACTGGATATGTTTCCGAATCTTCTTATCCATATCAATTTCGAGTTATTGATTATCCAAGTACTTGGGGGGTTTCCAAATACGGGCCTAACAAATTCCGCAATGAAAAAATTCGCCACGTATCACAATCAATTGAAGCCAGATTTGACGACAAGGATAGGTCAACATATGTTCCTATAAGTACAACCGCGCCCGATTCCAATCAAGTAGGATTTTTTATTGACCCACAGGACTTCAAGAATAGGGATATAATTCGTTATTTGGGTAACTTCGACCTTATGGGCTCTATTGGAGACCCAAGCAACCAGTTCTCGGAAAGTTATTCCTCTCTGAAAACTCTTAGAAAAGAATATGCCGATTCTCACGCGCCTCTCAGTGGAAGTAAAACATTGTTTAATGAACTTTGTATTCTTTATAAGTTGTATTTTAATCGCTCTGTATTCGAGGCAATAAAGAATGTAGTTCCGGCAAGAGCAAATACTTTAGTAGGTGTGTTAATCGAACCCACTATCTTGGAACGTCCGAAATATCAATCTAAAGAAATATTTATTGAAGCCAATACTGGTTCTGTTGCATATTTTGATATTACGGCGTCTCATTACTTTAAAGACCCAACATCATCTTTGGTAAGAATAACTTCTTCATTTGACCTCCAATCATCGTCCTCTATCGAAGTAACTTATTTGAGTCTTCCGACGAGGGATTATCCAGTTAATTACGGCGGAAATTATATCGGAGATTACCCCGACGTTTATGAACAAGGTAGCTTCGCTGGGGGTATTCTTACTAACGAAGAATTGTCCACAATCTTACTTAATTTATGAACGGAGAAATCTTTTTTAATATGGTCGAGCAACAACACCCAATTTCGGGTAGTTCTACGTTTTTGCTTAAACGATGGAAGAAATATACTATTTACGCCAAAAGTGGATCATACGTTCGTACAGTTTATTCCAAAAGTGGATCATATGGATGGGATGGAAAATCGAATACAGCAGGCAGCCTCAGAACCAACACTCCAACTCGGGGAACGTACATTCGGGAAAATAATCCATTGAATGAAAATTTGTATCAAACGAATTCTATCTATCTCTATGATTACGTCGTCGTAAGTGACAAATTCTTTTATGACAATGTTTACACTGCATCTACGATAGATAACACCCCAAATTTGGACGGAGATCCAGGCAACCTAGCAGCTTATAACTATGTTTCGTTTAATCAATGGAAACATAGAATTTATACTTTTAAAAATAGTCCGGATGCGATAACAAATAATTATGTATGGAGATATAATGAGAAGGCTAGTGATGAATTGAATAAGATTGAGCCGGGTCGTTCTGCTTATGGTGACAATTTTGTTACCCCGTCCGGGGCGGGAGCAGATTACATGAAATTCATGAAAACACCAATAATCCGGGATGATGGAACGTATTTTGAAATTGTTAATGGATACCCAAGAAATCATTTTACACACAAACGAGATTTATTTTCATTGTACAGTGTAAAGACATATGGAAATAAAACCACAATCTATGATTCGTTTTATGTCAGGAATCGTCAAACAATATTTAGCACGGTAGGTTTGAATGGATTGGAAGATGGAAGTTCACCAGTTCAGACGACATGGGTTGGAAACCTCAATTTGGTGCAAACAGATAACGTAATTAATCACTAAAAAGGATTGCTCGTTTATATTTATAGAGGAATACCTTTTTATAAAATATGATCAAACTCAAAGATATTTTATTGGAAGGATCGGTTGCTACGTGGATAGATAGAGATGGTACTGATGTTGGAGATGGATATTCTCATAGAGATGCCGCCGAGGATTATTCTAGCCAACATGGTTGGAATTTGCATGGAGATCAAGCAATATTAAAACTTGTAGAACTTGGAATATTATATGTTCGGGGTCAGACGGAGAAGATGTGGAATATGGTACGAATATTAATATTCCAATAACAATCGCACAGATGAAAGCATTACAGGAACTCGGGCGAGAACTCAAATCCAGATGGTTGTGGAATATAGATACCGACGAAAAAATAAGAGTGATTTATTAAAACGAACAGGAGCAAAATAATATATGGCATTTATCGATAACCAAAGCCTGACCGCAGACGCAGTTCTGACCAAAAAAGGTCGTGAACTTCTCGCAAAAAACGGAAATTTGAACATTACATCATTTGCGCTGGCAGATGATGAAATAGACTACACTCTTTACAAGCCGAACCATCCCAATGGAAGTGCCTTCTATGATATAGCGTTGCGTAATACTCCTGTTTTTGAGCCATTGACTGATGAAACTCAGACCATGAAGTACAAACTTGTAACCTTGAATCAAGGTATTACTGCCATTCCCGTTATCAGCATTGCCCAAGATAAGATTTTGGTGACAAGAGATTATACAGGAGATATTATTATCAATCCTTCTACGAATCCAGCATATAACCTCCAGGCCGGGTACACAGCTATTCTTGGAAATAAAAATGTAGGTACTCTCATTGTTCAGCAAACCAACGCCATTAACACAGTATCTAACACTGTTCCAACCTTCGCTGGCGATATTAATACTACAAGTGCTCAAGTAGTTGTTGGAAATAGTTTTCGATTTGTTCCTAATAGTAGTTTGGGTAAAACGACTACAACTAACTTAATCATAATCGGAAATGAGTCTGGAGGAAGTATTAGCATAGAGGTAACAATCACAGCACCAACAACTTAATAGCAATTTATGATATTTAAACAATTTGATCCTAACCAAGATGTTGTAGCCGGAAGAACTACTCGGGTTGCCAGTGGCTTCTGGCCAAATGGATTAACCAACTGGAGTCAAAGTCTCTTTGTAGATGATTTCTGGTCATTAACAAGTTCAGCAGCTACATCTCCATCGTATGGCACATCTCCTTATGATGTACGCCGAACGATGTATTATACGAACGTATATCCAGCGGAACCATTTAAAAATAATTCCGACCCATATTTTTCCATTTCATATGGTAATATTGCTGGAAATGTAGGCAGTGGATCTTTCAGTATAGAAACGGCAAGTATTCAAGCATCCCCAACTAAGGCTATTTATGCTCAATACAAAAATCTTCTCATTGGAACAAGTGATTTGGATGGAATGTTTACCATGAAATATGGTACGACTACTACGGCTTCCAATGATATTTGGGTAATTGATTTTTCTGCCTATAAAATGAAGGATCGAATTGATGAGGGACTTTTGGAGTTGAATTTTAGTGGTTCTAATGGTCAATTAACTCTTATTGATGATTCCCCGTTTAGTACTCAAACCCAAGCAGTTTACCAACTTGTCCATTCTCCAAATGGATTAGATACTCTGCCAGCAACTGCTAGCTATGAAGGATTGGGATTGTTTTATCCATCAAACGGGGTTGTAATTTTGAATGCCGGATTGCTGGCTGCGAAGGTTGGACTTAACTATCCAATAGGAGTTGTTCCATCAACTAATGGACCGGGAACAGATGGTACATGGCCATATAATCCTGGGTTAGAAAGTACTGTTCCTTATACCTACAACCATAGAACATTATTTATGTCTATGTGGCTTTGTGGAGAATCTATTGGAAGAACAATTAAAACTCGTAAAAGTGAATATGTCCCCGCAAGACATTACTTTATCAGAGTAATGAACCGCGATTTTAATTACAGTAATAACCCAACATATGTGTACGATGGAACGGACGGAACGCACCCGAAGGGAACAATTTATAATATAGATTTTATCAATGATCCAAAGACATATATTACGACTATTGGATTATATAATGATTCGAACGAATTAGTAGCCGTAGCGAAATTGAGTAGGCCGGCTGTAAAAAGCTTTGACCAGGAAATTTTATGCAAGGTGCGACTTGATTTTTAACTTGTTGATTATCAACAAGTTATAGTCGAAACAAATATTGGTGAAGATATGATTAAACACATACATCGCTCAAATTTATTAACAACAACTTTTGTGGCTGAAAAGGCATGGGAATTATTTAATATAAGTGACGCGGATAATGATTCTCTAATTTTATTTTGAATGAATGATCAAGCACATAAATCACCAAAATTTCTTGACGACGCCGTTCGTTGCGGCTAAGTCGTGGGATTTATATAATATTCAAAGTGATGAAACGATTTTATTGGAACCATCGGGGTCAAATGAACAGGTTGCTCTTGAATTCGTAGATTGGAATGGTGACGGACCTCTTCTAAACCGTCATTGTAATGTTACGCTTGAACAGGAACCCGCAGATATTCTTTTTTATGAAGAAGGTAAGACGGGTTCGGGAGCATTCGATTCTGCTCTTGATGAGAAAAACACCGACGGTACTTATAAACGATTAGTCCACAATCAAATAAGGACTTCATTTTATAATACTTATAAGAACCCTTTCCAAATCTTCGGCGTTGAATATGTTGATTTCCCCATTAGTAAAACTCTCCGAAATCTCTCCGGTTATTTTCGTATGTTCTCAATCCCCAGGAATGTTTTCGGGGAAAAGATTGTTCCATCAAGTGTAAAATTTTACGACAACAATTTGGATGATAATGTCTCTATCTATGATGATGGATACCAAAATCTTATAGCTGGAGTAAACTTATTCTCAAAAGTCCAAGAGGTTAGATTGATGAGGAATTTAATTATATCTGGGTCTGCAAGTTATGATTGCCCGGTTTTTGACGGTACAAATATTACGGTTTCAAAAACAGAGTCAACCTTCATTACTGTAGGGTTTTATGCTGGCAACTGTAAATATACTGATTTCTCTACTGCTTCGGTAAACGACACCGCACCAGTAAATATTGGATTTTATACTGGTAGTTGTAGAGGCCCAACATTAAGTGATACCGCATCTATTGACCTCGGATTTTACTCGGCTAGTTTGTCAAGTAGCGGTGTAATGGATACTTTGGGAATGAATGTTGGATACTTGTATGGTTCTATAGATCATTTCATAGTGACCGATTCCGCTCAAATAAACAATGGGTTCTATAGCGGTGTAGTATTTAATACAGTTCAATCGGCAAGTGCGGAAGATACATCTTCCATGAACATTTTGTTCTATAGTGGTTCAATATTTGATCAAATAACAACGTTTAGTGGAAGCAATGATACTGCTTCTGTGAACATCTTATTCTATAGTGGTTCAATATCTAATACCGTTACACCAACAAGTGGAAGTGATAGTGCCTCAATATTTATAGGATATTACACTGGCTCTATTGCCAATGTTGCTGTTGCTACTCCTACACAGACAGAGGCAATGAGCACGAACATAGGATTTTATACAGGTACAATAACAACGCCGTAAGTGAAAGCAAAATTATGAAAAAAGAAACAACCGACTCATTCAGAATGGGATTACAAGGTATCTACAAAGTAGCTGTTGTAGATGGTATTTCAGGCCAAGAGATTTGGAAACAAGAGAATTGGGGCAAGAATCTTATCTTGAACCAGGGTATGGACAGACTTGCGTCTGATTATTTGGCCAACGTAACAACTTATGGTGTGGCAGGGACCGGCACACGGTTTAATAATGTAGCCAGTGGAGATTCCAGTGGTTCTGTGATAGGTGGAGTTTTCGGACTCACCACGGGGGCGACGGGCATACAAGACTTAAATTCAACCACATACGGAGGTTGGGTTGGCGGTGTATTGGCAGTCGGGGACGTGATTAGATTCTACGACGGCACAGAAATCAATGTGGTTGGCAGTATTGGGGCATCAACGGCTACTGTTACCCCAACTGCTACAATTGCTACTCAATCATTCGCTATTTGGAAAACATCCCAAACCACCCTTCAAACCGAAGTAAAACGTGGTGGTGCAGGTATAGCCGGGTCGTCCTATTTAGTCGGCACAGGTAATTGTGGGTCATCCGCAGTTAATAATGTAGTTCAATATTTAAGAACATATGATTTTTCAACGGAAAGTGTCCAGAAAACATATACCGAAGTAGGCGTCGCTTGGGATACGGATGATGCTCCAATTAAGTCAACGTTCTCAAGAATTTTATTACCTCAAACTCTTTCAATAGATGTTGATCAACGATTGCGATTGATTTATCAATTGGATGTAGTTTTTACGCCCGAATCCGCAAGTGGGGTCATCAATGCTACAATTAGCGGATGGCCAGTTGCTCCGGCCACAAATACAAATATGTCGCAATCTATTCAGCTAATGACGCGGGTTTCATCTATAAATACATCTGGTGTTGCAACTACAACATATGCATCATTGGAACCACCGGCGATTGGTAATAATTGTTCATTTTTCGCGTCAACAAATTCACAATCTTTGGTAAGTCTAGACAGTACTCCGGTTAACAGAAATGCTCTTGGTACAGCTGACATTGCATCTTCTACCGCAGATTCTTATACGGCAGGTAGCTACATTGTTTATAAAAATGCCACATTTGCCTTGGGTCAAATGAATTATACTAATCTTGCTTCATTTGGATTTGGAGCAAATAATCCATCGGCGACTCTTCCATATAATGCACTTGGGCAAGCATTTGCCATGCTATTTAATCAAACTCAATCCAAATATAGTTCACAAACTTTAACTATGACCTATAAATGGACTTGGGGAAGAACACTTTCTACTTAAAAATATGAATCATACAGTACAACCATTTGGAATGACCTTCAGAGGTTTTTATAAGGTAGCCATTGTAGATGCTGCTTCTGGCGAAGAAGTTTGGAGGCAACCAGATTGGGAAAAGAATTTAATTCTTAACCTGGGAATGGATGCTATTTATGGGACTGATTTAAACAATATAACGTCATATGCTATTGCTGGCACCGGAACGAGAATCAATAGTATTACAAGTAGTGAATCTTCTGGATCTGCTGTGGGCGGTGTACTTTATCTTTATCCAATAGGAAGCGGTATCCAGGATTTTAGTTCATCTATTTACGGTGGCTGGAGCGGATCTCTTGGTGTTGGTGATGTAGTTAAATTTAACGATGGCACGGAAGTTACTGTAACTGGATCAGTACCGGGAACTGTAGTTTCAGATTTGTCTGCATCGATTATTCCGAATACTATCACCGCCGACACTCAATCTTTTACTATTTGGAAAACTTCTCAAACTGGATTAGAACAGGAAGTTAGACGTGCCGGATCGACAATAGCAACATCATCCTATCTCAACGGAGGTTGTGGAACAACTTTTAATACCAGTAGCGGTTTAGTAACTCATCTTAGAACATATGACTTTGGAAGCGAAAGTTTTACAAGAGATTATTCCGAAGTTGGCGTTGGTTGGGGAGTGCGTTCGGCAATTCCGAATATTTTTTCGAGAATTCTATTGCCCCAAACCGTTTCTGTTGTTAATGAACAAAGATTGAGATTGATATATAATCTGTTTGTAAATTTCTCTCCTACATCATCTGTCAGAGTTATTAATGTTCCAATTAGTGGTTGGCCTGCTGCGCCGGCAACCAATACAAATGCAATTCAATGTATTCAGCGACTTGATGGTCATACGTTATCACAAATTAATTCGGATGGTACTTTATTAGGTACTGCCAATAGAATTTTAGAGCCTGCCGGGGTAGGAGGAAACTGTTACATGTGGGGATCGCTTACATCCGGCTCACCAGCACCCATGGGTAGTTGGGTAGTAAGAGATGCCGGAGTGACAACGGCGGCGGTTCTTAAGATCCCATATGTTACTGGAAGTTACGAATGTTATAAGCACTATACATTTACTGTTAATCAACTGAGTACATCATCTATTGCTTCTGTTGGAGTGGGTTTTGAACTTGGTAGCATTTATTCATATGGTACTGGTCAAGCATTTTGTATAGCATTCGAACAAACACAATCAAAGACAAATACACAAACTTTAGCCATGTTTTTTAGATGGAATTGGGGGAGAATTCTTTCGTAATGATTAAACAGCTAAAAAAGTCTGATATTGCGATGTCGCCATTTACAACAATAAAGGCATGGGAATTATTTAATATAAGTGACGCGGACAATGATTCTTTGATTTTATCGGAAGATGGCGGATATGAAATTGCGAGTGAATTTGTTAATTATCAAGTGGATACGAATCCGGATTTGAATCGTACTTGTGACATAAGCCTGGAACAACAGAATCAAGACGAAGCTATTTATGAAGAAGGAATCAGTGGAAGTGGAGTTTTCGATCCTTCCACCGATGTTCAGAATTGTACAGGAACATATAAATGTCTTCTTTATACTCAAATAAGGAGAGCCTTTTACAACCAGTATTACAATCCATTTAAAATATTTGGTATGGAAAATATTGACTTTCCTCTCAATAAAACAAATAGATTTTTGGCGGATAATTTTAGAATGTTTACCATTCCCCGAAGGATGTTTGGGGATAAAATGTCCGAGGGGAGTATTCAATTTTATGATAATACCTTTGATGATAATGTTGAAATTTATGACGATAAATTGGGGAATTTGATCGCGGGAGAGAATTTGTTCTCGAAAGTTCAAGAAATACGGCATCTTGGTAATCTCATTGCACCCGGAACATCAAGTTATGATTGTCCAGAATATATTGATCCATCATAAAGTAAAATGCTTCATGATTAGTATGTATAGGTTAGAAAACTATGTTCGTCGATATAAAAAATGAAAATTATGGGTATTCGGCTGCAACTTATGGCGATTACGTCACGGTTGCAAATCCTCCTATAACCCGCTTTAATTTTGATTCATCAAGCCTTTTCTTTACAGGTTCGGTGGATTATTTTCGTTATAATAAGAATACAGACGAACATGATTACATTGGGACTTTGATTCGTCCATGGATCGAGATGGAAGTGATCTTGTCCGCCGAATTTGCTAGCTCGGGATTGTACACAGAATATACAGCGTCTCTCCCCCATAGCCATGGATTATGCATTGATAAAGATTTATATACTGCATCAGTTGATGATGGGTTTGGATTGTCATTGGACATGTATAATAAATATCTCGTAGTAGGATGCCCCTATTATACGGAACTTGTAGAAACAAGTGCAAGCATGTTTCCTCTCTCCGGGTCAATGGTTCTGGTGTACGATTTGGGGCTTACTGAATATGCGTATTTTAATCCGACGGGAAGCATTTTGATTGGAAGATTGAATGATCCGGATTTAGAGCTAGCGGATGGAGTTTCTGGTTCGTTTGGAATGAGTGTAACCATCAATAGAGATTGGCTGGTTGTGGGGTCTCCTCAAGTCAGTGGTTCTCAAGGAATGGTTTATGTTTACAGAAACGAATCTACAGAAAGTCAATGTACATGGTCATTATATCAAAAAATAAATCCACCTTCGGACGTTGTTTCAGCCGCTGAGTTTGGTTCCACATTAAAATTAAATAAGTGTTCTTCATCTTACGACAGATTGATTATTGGATGTGGCAATCCTTATAATAACAAAGCATACTTTTATGAATTGGTTAGTGGGTCGTGGATTCGAACATTCACATTTTTGCCAGATAATACGGTTCAATCAATGACATTTGCAAATTACATGCCATATCAATGTACTACAAATGCCGGGAATGGATTTGGTACTGCGGTGTCCATGTATGATAATGTGGTAATTATTGGAGAATATCTCGATCGAATATTTTATGAATATAGTGGTTCATCATTATATGAGCAAGGTTCCGTGTACATTTTCGAACAATGTATTAATCCTCCTTATATAACTCCTCCAAATGTATTATTTAGACAGGTTCTAAAAACTTATGGTACTCCAGAAACTTTGAAAAGCAATAGAATGGGATTCTCAGTAGATATATTTGGAAACAATGCTTTAGCTGGAATTCCCAAGACCGATGTATTTTCACTAACATCGTGTTACGTTGGATCGACGATTGAACAATTACATCAATGCCCAGCCACTCTGGATAACACTCTCAACGGACAATCTATCCTTATTCAGAAAAATACTTCATCGGGAGATTGGGAGATCACTAATGTTTATCAGAAAAAGAAGAAATATTTAAGTCCTTACAGGGCTTATGGGTTTGATGTAGCAATCGCCGATAGATCAATGGTCGTTGGCGCTCCGTTGTATTTAAGTGATGCCAATCGTAAGATAAACATCTTTACTACTCAAAGTAATAATATTGTCTTGGATGATGTCGCCGGGAAGGCATATATTTACAATCTGAAAAATCTCCGTGATGAATTTCATGTAGGAAATGTTTTCTATCGCAATGGAAAAATTATTCTGATGACATCTGGTTCTATTTTCGATGGATTGTGTTTCAATCCCGTTAATACCAGTACTTATGAATATGATTTAGAATTCAAAGGACAACATACTATCTTCGAGAAACAAATTGTGTGTTCTGTTAGTCCAGGCGAATTTAATGTTAGTACAAATCCAACTGCCATCAATGTTCATTCTTCCTCCTTGGATGTTAATAAGAATGGTAAGTTTGATTTCCAAGACCTTGATATTATATTGAGGTACATGCAATATAAAAATACATCAATTTTAGGGGTTCCTGTCACAACTGATTGGAGTTCTTCACTCGTAAAAACGGACGATGAAATAAGTTTATTGAATTGGTATCAGCAAAATTATAGTTATTCTGGCACCGATACTCGTACAAGTGAGAGTATTGTAAAGTGGGAAACGACAGATACTTGGATGCAAATCCTTCTCGATTTAAATGAGGACAACAGGATTGATATTCGTGATATGAATATTATGTGGAAATATTTCACAAATCGCCTGACACAAGAAAATTATGCATCTTATATTACCCCGGCGTGCCAACGCAAATTATTCAGTGATGTCATGGATTATATGAATTTCATCTCTCAGAGAACAGCAAATCCTTTGATTGAGCCGGCGTTCTTGTCCTATGAAACGTCTGTAACTTTTGATAAAACCGGGTCATATTTGGCACCTATGGTAACAACCATAGGACTTTACAGTGGATTAGACCTCGTATGCGTATCTAAATTAGGCAATCCAATTAAGATAACTCCGGAACTTCCTATCAATTTTGTAGTAAAAATGGATTTTTAACAAATGGATATGTGATTAAGTATATATGGGAAACGGATTGGAAGAAGTTTGAGAGTGGTATGGATAAATCTCCTAAAATTATAGAACATTCCATTTGTTAATCTATATTTATTATAAAGGAATATATATTATGCCCACTCCTATCGAAAGACAATCATTAACGAAGACGCTTGACCAACGCTATATTACGCAACGTGTGGGTGGAACGTTTGATGTTAAATCTGTATTAAAATCCCCCAGTTCGTCGCCAGCAGCTGGTACAATAATTAATGCGACAAGTAACCAAAGTCAAGAATTTCAATCTCCAAATGGATTCGAAGTTAAAGTTTCTCCCGGCGATTCTCAAATGAAAGATGCTCAAGGCAGTTTCTCCAAACAATTGTCTCGTTATATCAAAGGTTTCTCAAATCGACGGTATAAATAATTTTCAAACCCGCGTTTGCGGGTTTTTTATTGTACATATGGTATATGAGTACTGATTTTGGGCATTGGAAATTACCAGATAATATGGTAGAAATACCGGGGAATAGTATTGGGTTTGTTTATTGTATTATCAGGGTTTCGGATAATAAAAAATATATAGGTAAAAAGCTTTTAATAAATAAAACATGTAAAAAACCATTAAAAGGACGTATTAATAAACGAAGAGGAATAAAAGAAAGTTTATGGAGAGAATATACGGGAAGCAGTCCGGAACTTAACGAATATATTATTAAAAATGGAAAGGAAAATTTTAAATTTGAAATACTTCATTTTCACAAATCAAAACTATTGCTTGCTTATTTTGAAACCAAGGAGATTATAGATCGAAATGCAATTTTCTCGGATGAATATTGGAATCAGGTGTGTAATATTAGAATAAGAAATAAAAAATAAAATATGAAACAAAATAAAAAAATTAATAATAAATCTGGATTTTTATATATTGTTAGTAATTGTAATTTCCCCGGGTTCTACAAAGTTGGTGTAACAAAAAATGTTTCGAGTAGAATAAATAATTATCAAACATCATCGCCACATAGAAATTATAAAATCGAGCATTATGTATTTCATCCAACTGCATATGTGGCCGAAAGAAAAATTAAGGAAATGATAAATCCTTTTGCGTTATCTATTCGGCATGAGTGGTATGAAATTTCACTTCCAATGTTAATTTCAAGATTAAATGAACAAGTGGAATGTGAGTCATAGTTAAAATAAGTTGTATTCTGCTTCATAATCAAATATCATATGTAAAGTATTCCGTGTTTTTTGTTCCGTGGATTATACTTATAAGAAGGCCGCGATTATGGGAAGAAAGAAAAAATATGATAGCATTAATAAACAACGAGAAGCAAAGCGAAGAGACGACAAACTCTATTATCAGCGGCATCGAGAAGAAATATTGCGAAAGCGAATGGATAGGTATTGGCGGAAAAAAGGTTAAACGAATGGTTATAGATGATGAAAATCATAGACAAAGGCGTATTGCCCAACGCATTTATTATAACACACATAAGAAAGAAATCAAACAACGAAATAGTGACATCGATGGAATTCAAAAGAAATGGGTGAAGATATGTAGTGTTTGTGGAAACGAAATGATATTCGAATCATCTGCCGGATATTATGCTTCTATTAGAAATAATACTTTATGTCAAAATTGTTATAAACCAGGCAATTACATCGATATAACCGGAAAAACGTTTAATCGGTGGACTGTATTAAAAAGAATAAATGGGCAGGCTAAAAATGGATGTGCTAACTGGTTATGTAAATGTAGTTGTGGAAAAGAGGATGTGGTAGATGGGTATAATTTAAGAGAAGGATTATCAAAAAGCTGTGGGTGTTATCATAAAGAACAAGTATCCAAGAAACCATTTGAATGGTTATTTAACGTATTAAAATATAATGCTAAGGACGCCAACCGAGCATGTACGTTGACCTATGATGATTTCGTAACTTTAACTAAAATTACAAATTGTCATTATTGTGATGAAGTCATAAAATGGAAAGCACATACGGGTAAAGATGGAAAAATGGCATATTATTTGGATAGAATGGATAATAACATAGGATATATTAAAGAAAATTGTGTCGTATGTTGTACTAATTGTAACCGAATTAAAAGCAATAAATTTACCTATGATGAAATGATTAGGATGGGGGAAGTTCTTCGAGAAATAAAACTGGAACGAATTCAACATATAAAATGTTGATTTTTTCATAATTCGTGGTAGTATTTGTTTGTGTTAGAGAAATATCAGCTTGTAACGCTTCTTGATGAAGCATTGAATCAAATTTCCCGAAAAAGAAAGGGGGGAAATGAGTTAGTCTATTTTTGTCCTCAATGTCACCACGTTAAAAGAAAACTTGAAGTTTGTATTGATGAATCTAGCAAATTTTTTGGCGCTTTTAATTGCTGGACTTGTTCTAATAGTGGGAATTTATATGATTTATTGAAGTTTTCAAATTCCCCACCGACATATCGAACTAGATTGTTCCCGCTAATAAAAGATATAAAATTACGACGAACACCGGCAAATACGTCAATATCCGAAAACATTTCGTTGCCAAGTGAATTTTTACCATTATCAAAACCAACGAACACTCCCGAATATAAAAATGCAATGTGTTATTTGAAAAGGCGGAATATTATTTTAGAAGATATATTTCGTTATAATATTGGATTTTGTGAGGATGGAGAATATGAACACCGGATCATAGTTCCATCATATGATATAGATGGAAAATTGAATTTTTTTATTGGTAGAAGGTATTATGAAACTGATGGATTAATTCCATATAAGAAGGCAAACATATCATTGGAAAATGTAATAGGATTTGAGTCGTTTATCAATTACAACGAACCTATAAGCCTTGTGGAAGGTGTTTTCGATGCGATTGCTATTCGTAATAATGCCGTACCATTATTTGGTAAGTATCCTTCAAGAAAACTTCGTGAGTCTATGCTTATTCACGGAACCAAACGGGTGAATATGGTACTGGATAATGACGCAATAGATGATTCAATCAATAACTGTAAGATGATGATGAAGTTGGGGATTGATGTTTATCTCGTTCATCTGGATGGCAAAGATCCATCTGTATTAGGATTTGAAAAAGTACATGGGCTTATTCGTGAGTCCCAACAATTTACAGAAGATGACCTTCTTAGACACGCTTTAGGACTTTAAACTATGCAATTGGAACCGAATTTATTTTACGAACGCGATGGAATATATGCCAGAGGATTTCATGATGAAGTTGGAAAATGTTTTCACATATTTCCTGGGTCTGAGGGAATTAGATGTGAAAATCCAAAAAAAGCTTTTTTTGGATTGCCTAATATTCAAAAAGTTTATGAAAATGAGATTTCTCCTTATACAGAAACAACTGGCGATGATACTCATTTTCATCTAAAACGCGATGTTCGATGTTATCCGATGGATAATTATGATGAATTGAGTATTGCTGGGTCGTTAATGGCTGGTGTCCTCGTTAAAGGAGTAAATGTATGGAAAAATGATGGTGGCGTTACTGTCAGGATACTTAGGTCAAAAACCATTGCTATTCCAGTGTCGGAAGATACGGAAGAGAATGTAAAGCGATATGAAGATGCAACTCGTAAAACATTTGATATGATTTCTTCTAAGCGTTCTACTCTAATCGCAATTCTTTCCTTGGCACAGTATTTCAAAAATACATTGGGGTCGAAGAATGAAGATAGATTTATAATTCCTCGGCATGTTGATCATTCTATGGAGAGATTTGGATTTGAGTGTGAAGAGGAAAAATCTTATGACTTGATTATTCCAGGCGTAGATTATACGATTTCGGATAAGATGGCCAACAATTTGTTTCATCAAGAGGCAAGCAAAAAGTCACGTACAAATTATATCAAAGACAATCTCCAAATGTCAAATACTAGGTCTGGACAATCCAGTGATAACCACCAACGTCCACAATTCGATTGTTTGCTAGTGATGCAATATATTCCATTTCTAGTGTGTGGTGTAGTGGAGTACCACAAAATCGCCAGTCATTTCAGACATACCGATGGAGGATGGATTTTATCAAAAGTCCCGGTGAATTATTTTAAGTATGTGATTTCGCCAACTGAAAATGTTCCTGCTCAAGACATACTGCCATTAACTCAACTAAAATTAGATACATTTGTAAGAGATGTTCAAGGAGGATTTATGCCAAAATTAATTGACGAAGTGATAAAAATCGAGGATAATACCCCTATTGACCAATGGTAGATAAATTCAAAACAAAGTTAACGTGCGTCCGAACCCCGGGTGGGAAATCTAATGCGCTGAAGTACTTGGATAAATATTTTGTCAAGGATTTTTTAGAGTACCGGGAGCCATTTTTCGGTGGTGGTTCAGTGGGTTTATACCTTATGCAATACAAGAAAGATGCTGTGTATTGGATTAACGATTTATGCTTTCCGGTTTATTGTTTCTGGAAATTACTCTACGAGAATCCCCAAGGTATGCAGAAATTTTTGTCCATTAAGAAGGCAGAATTTGTTATAGCAAATGACGTGGTTGGGAATATAGTAGATGGAAAGAAGATTCCATCTCAAAGTGCTGAGAAAGGAAGGGTATTACATGAAATCTGTCGCAAGCTTATAAATGAGTCCAAAGATGAATTTCAAACTGCCTGTCTGTGGTATATCCTTAACAAGTTGTCTTATTCTGGTATGGCAATGATTGGTTCTTATGCTCCGCTGGCGTTTGACCAAAACTTTACGGATACTTGTATTGCCAACCTTCATAAAACCAGTGAATTGATGCATAGTGTAAAAGAAGTTCGTATTACAAACCTGGATTATCGGGAGCTTCTGAAACCCGAAGGTGATGGGGTGTTTGTGTTTTTGGATCCTCCGTACAAGATTCCACATAGTTTGTATGGCAATAATGGGGAGTTGCACGAATACTTTAACCATCAAGAATTTTCTGATACAATCAAGAATTGTAATCATAAATGGATGATTACCTATAATCAAGATGACGATATAGAAAAGTGGTTTTCAGATCCAAAATATCGTCAGATTAAGTGGGATTTGACCTATACTATGAAAGCGGCTAAGCGAGCGGATGTAGAAAAAGCAGATATAAAAATGAAATATGAAGATGGAAAAGAACCCGAAAAATCTGGCAAGAAAGGTAAGGAACTTTTGATTTTGAATTATGATAAAATGTAGAAAATAATCTACAGAGTTGGGATATTTTGTAGATTATTATGAACCGAATTTAAACATAGTAATTGAATGGGATGAAAACTCTCACTATAATATAGATGGAAATTTGCGAGAAAAAGACAAAAGAAGAGAAGAAGAAATAAAATCTTACTTAAAATGTAAGCTTCTTCGTATAAAGGAAAATGAGTTCGATGAAGAAAGCGTTATAAAACACATTTATGAAAATATTGCCGGCAAATAAAAAATATTCTAAAATAGTACACTTGGCTGACGTACACATTCGTCTTAATAAGAGACACGATGAGTATCGAGAAGTATTTAATCGCTTGTTTAAAGACATTGAAATGCTTCCGAAAGAAGAAACGTGTATTGTTATAGTAGGAGATTTATTGCATTCAAAAATAGATTTGCAACCAGAATGTATAGAGTTATTATCCTATTTTCTTACCAAATGTGCTAATATGTGTCCTACTGTTATCGTAGCCGGACAACACGATGCCATACTTTCAAATAAAAACAGATTGGATAGTTTGAGTCCTATCATAGAAGCAATAAACCACCCAACCCTATTTTATCTCAAATCATCCGGATTATATGGAATGGGAAATATACTATTCAATAACATGAGTATATTTGATGACCCGGATAAATACATGTTTGGTAAAGATATTCCTGCCATCTATCGAAATCAATATGAGCATACAATTGCATTATTTCATGGGACAGTAGATCAGGCATCATTAGAAAATGGGTACTCTATCAGTAACCCCGCAATCATGCCTCCGTTATTTGATTATCATGATATGGCATTATTGGGAGATATACATTATCCCGGATCACTTATCATGCAAAATCATGGAGAATCTCTTAAAGGTCACGGATATAGCCTGTGGGATTTAACTTTAAGAACTTATACTCATTGCGAAGTTCTCAATAATTTTGGTTATTTCACTATTGAGGTACAAAAGGGAAAATTGACTACCGATTTGACTTCATTGCCGAAGCAAGTCCGCCTCCGTGTCAAGTGTTTCGAGAGTATTGCTTCCGAAGTAAAATTGGTCATTGCAGACATCAAACAAAAGACAAATGTAGTTGAAATTACTTATGTTAGGATGGACCAAGAACGAGATGAGAAAGACATCATTCCTTTATGCAAGGATATTGTTCTGACGGATCTGACAAATGTTGACTATCAAAGTCGTCTCATTACGGAATTCATCACGAAAAAATTACAAATCACAGACCAACAGAAATTGGATGATATTCTAACCATTAACAAGAATACCAATCTTCTCATCAAACGAGACGAGTTTCCTCGTAATTTGAAATGGAAACCTATAAAAATGGAATGGTCAAATACATTTAAATTTGGTGAAGATAATGTTATAGATTTTACTAATATGAACGGAGTATATGGAATATTTGGTCCAAACGCATCCGGAAAATGTGTAGATAAAAATACTGAAATAGACATAGAATATGATAAAGATGAAATAATAAAAAAATTAGGATTTTTACCCGAGGAGTTAAAATAAAATATTTGTTGGATGTTTTTTGTTGGATGATTATATTTATTAAAGAAGGAAATGTTATGGGAAGATATAAAAAATATTATACATATGAAGAACTTATTGTTGCTCAACGAAAACGGAATTTGGAATATTATTACCGACACAGGGATAAAATTAACCGAAAACGAATGGAAAAATACTATAAAAGTAGGAGTATATCAAATAGTAAATAATATCAATAATAAATCTTATATTGGGTCAACAACCAATTTATACAAAAGAATAAAGCGTCATATTAATGATTTGCATAAAAATAAACATCATTCTATTATTTTCCAGCGGGCGTGGAATAAGTATGATAAAATAAATTTTAGATTTTTAATATTAGAAACCTGTAATAACTACAATTGTATAATATTAGAACAATATTATAAGAATAAAATTAATCCAGAATATAATATTGCTCCAATATGTGGAACAAATTTTGGAATTAAACGAAGAGCGGAAACTATAGAAAAACTTAGAGAATCTCACATTGGAATAAAACATGGGCCATTATCCGATGTTATAAAAAAGAAAATGAGAATATCGGCATTAAAACATATTAATATTTATGGACACAATCGCACGGGAACCCATCATTCAATAGAAACCAAGGAGAAAATCAAAAAATCTAATATAGGACGAATTTGTTTAGAAAACACAAAACAAAAAATATCAGAGTCAAATAAAGGAAAATTAGTAGGAGATAAAAATTCATTCTTTTGTGGATACTATAAATTCCATCATAATATAATTGGAGAAATAAAAACATATCAAAAAGATTTATGTGATCGATTTCATTTGAGTTATGGTCATATATCAGAATTATGTCGGGGAATAAGACCTAAGTTTAAGGGATGGATGTGTATAGGAAAAGTATAATATGAAAAAATCAGTTACAATAAAGAATATTTATAATCTATTTCGAAAGTATGGAGATTTAGATATAAAAGTTAATACTCCATATGGATATAAACATGTAACAGCATGTGATATTACAGCAAAAAACTCAAATGTCTATTCTATAATAACCAATAATAAAAAAAGATTATCATGTTCTCCAGATCATCTTATAAGAAATGATGGTAATAAATTCATAAAAACAAAAAATATTAAAGTCGGAGACAAAATTCAGACAAACGATGGCATTTCTGGTATTAGTAGTGTAGTTAAAGAAAAATATAGAAAGGATTTATATGATATTCAAGTAGATGAGGTTGCGCAATATTATTCTAATGGTATAGTATCTCACAATTCATCTATACTTGATACGTTAATATTTTGTTTATTCGATAAAACTTCTCGTTGTTATAAAGGTTCCCATGTTTTAAATGTTCAAAAATCCAGCTTTAAATGCAAACTTGAATTTGAGATCTCTGGCATTCATTATTTTATTGAACGTACGGGTAGCACTACTCGTTCGGGAACTGTCAAAGTTGATGTAAAATTCTGGAAAGTTGTTAATGGAGTAGAAGAAGAATTACATGGGACGGA
>Ga0315284_10003359_pt1 | contig 22726 bp, 25 predicted proteins | sample YL17G09_16_MG_FD_203696 | JGI IMG/M metagenome (GOLD analysis project Ga0315284, IMG submission 203696) | Sediment microbial communities from Yellowstone Lake, YNP, Wyoming, USA - YL17G09_16 | ecosystem: Environmental > Aquatic > Freshwater > Lake > Sediment | place: USA: Wyoming | collected... | reverse complement strand
TAGCCGGCCTGCTCCAGGTAGAGGCGGAGGAGCTCGACGATGTTCGGCGCGTCGTCGACGACGAGGACGGTCTTCATCGTCGGCGAGTGTAGCGCTGTGTCTCGAGCTCCCCGCGCCGTGGCGGCCTTAGCGCAGGTCGGCGAGCACGGCGCGCGCGGCCTTCATCGCCTCGCGCAGCGCGACACGCGCGTCGCGCACCGACTCCCGCGCCGCCCGGAGGACCGGCGCGGCGTCGCCGGCGTTCCAGGCGGCCGGGGTGAGACTGAGCACCGGGGATGCGACGCCCTCGACTTCCGCCTTGGCCTTGTCCACCGAGGCGATCATGGCGGCGAGGTGCTTGCGCGCGTCGGCGACGTCCTTCTTGTTGGCCTCGGCCCGGGCGATGGCCGCCTCGAGCCGCTCGGCGGTCGTGGCGAAGCGGGCGGCCGTGACGACGACCGTGTCGGTCGCCTTCACGAGCCAGACCTGGCGGCCGACGAGGGCGTAGACGCGGAAGTCCTCGAAGATCCGGCGGATGTCCTCGCGCAGGGCATCGACCGTGGTGTCGCCCTCGATCTCGGTCCGCAGCGCCCGCAGGCCGGCGCTCGTCGAGGAGAGGATGTTGTCGAGCGCCGCCTCGTGGGCATCGGTGAGGGCGGTCGAAGCGTCCACGACCGACTGGAGCTTCGTCAGCGTCTCGAGCCGCCGGTCGATCTCGCAGCGTCCCACGGCCTGCAGGTTCGCGACCGTGGGCTCGGCGCGGGCGGTGATCCTGAGCGGTTCGCAGCGGCCGACACCGGCCCGGGCCGCGGCGGGATCGGAAACCCGGGGGACCGTGGCCCGCGCCGCCAGGGCCGTGCCGGCGCCCAGCGTGCCGGCGAGGACGATCCCGGTCGCGGCGGTGGCGAGGAGGCGCTGGAGGGTACGGTTCATCGAGGACTCCCTTCGTCATCTGGAGCGGTCGCGTCGTTCGCGAGCGCGTCGGTCAGCTGGTCGAGCAGGTGCTCGAGCTCGGAGAGGTCCGGCGTCGGCACCGGCCGAGCGCTCGGGGTTGCAGCAGGTGGCGCGCTTGTCCCTGCCGCGGTCGAGGCGGGCGCGGTCGACGTGGCCGGGGCCGGCGATGGCACCCGTGCCAATGCGAACGGGGTCGGGCTGGGCGACGGCGACGGGGTCCGGCTCGGCGACGGCGCCGACGGGGCCGACTGGGCCGACGGGGCCAGGCTCGGGTCGGCCGGCGTCGCCACGGCGGCGCCGCCCCCGGCCGCCGCATCCCGTGCCGGTCCGGATCGGCCCCCACAGGCGGCGATCGCTATGAGGGCCGCCAGGAGGGCCACCGCCCCCAGCCATCGTGTCCAGCCGCGTCGGCGCATCGTGTCCCGTCACCCGCTGCAGGCCGCCACCCGGCGGCGCCATGGTCAGCGTCGGGCAACGACTACCCCGGTGCCACGTGCCCCATCACGGCGAACGTCAGGGGAGGGTAAGGCGACCCGACCGGACCGTGACGGACCGCCTCGGTCCGGTCGCTACTTCGTCAGATGCTCGGCTGGCGAGCTGTACGCCACCTTCACGTCGGCAAACGATGCGGGGCGGCCCGAAAACGCGGTGGGTCGATCCTCGCGAATGCACGCCCAGCCGTGGCGATGATCGACTGGACGGGGCCCTGGAGGGCTCCGCGGCGGCGCCGGGCGCCGACCACCCAGCCTACGGTTCGCGGGGCGAGCATCTGAGTCTGAGAGGATGCGCTGCTACCGCGGGCCGGGGATCGCCGCCGGCCCGGTCCCTCTCCCCGCCGGGCAGCGCGCGGACTACACTCCGCACCACGGAGGCGGGAACGTGACCCGCCCTGGATCGGAGGCTCAACGCATGTCGAAGGGCTACGTCCGGCTCACGCAGCCGCTCGTCCGGGACGGCGACCGCGCGACCGGCGTCCTCCGCCCGGCGACCTGGGACGAGGCCCTGGACCGGGCCGCCGCGGGGATCCGCGACGCCGTCCACCGCCACGGCCCCACGGCCTACGGCTGCTTCTCCTGCTCGAAGGCGACCAACGAGGTCAACTTCGCGGCCCAGAAGCTGGCCCGGGCGATCGTCGGCAGCAACAACATCGACAGCTGCAACAGGACCTGACACGCTCCGTCGGTCGCCGGTCTGGCGACCATCTTCGGTGCCGGGGGCAGCACCAGCTCCTACCGCGAGGCGGAGGAGACGGACCTCATCGTCCTGTGGGGCTCGAACGCGCGCGAGACCCACCCGATCTTCTTCCACCATGTCCTGCGCGGGGTCCACAACGGCGCCCGCCTCTACGCCGTCGACCCGCGCCGGACCAGTTCCGCCCAGTGGGCCGACGCCTGGCTGGGGCTCGACGTCGGCAGCGACATCGCCCTCGCCAACGCCGTCGGGCGGGAGATCATCGCCGCCGGCCTGACCAACGACGAGTTCATCCGCCGGGCGACGACCGGCTTCGAGGAGTACCGGGCCCGGGTCGACTCCTACACCCTCGAGTACGCCGAGCGCGAGACGGGGGTCCCGGCTGCGCTCATCCGCGAGCTCGCCCACGCCTACGCGACCGCGCCCCGGGCGATGATCTGCTGGACCCTGGGGATCACGGAGCACCACAACGCGGTCGACAACGTCATCTCCCTGATCTCGCTGGCGCTGCTGACCGGGCACGTGGGCCGCTACGGGAGCGGCCTGAACCCGCTCCGCGGCCAGAACAACGTCCAGGGCGGCGGCGACATGGGCGCCCTCCCCGACCGCCTCCCCGGCTTCCAGCACGTGGAGAACGACCCGCTGCGGGCGCGCTTCGACGCGGCCTGGGGCGTGACCGTCCCGCCGAAGCGCGGCTGGAACCTGACCGGGATGTTCCACGCCATGGAGCGCGGCGAGCTGACCGCCCTCTACGTCATCGGGGAGAACCCCGTCCAGTCCGAGGCCGACCAGGCGAAGGCGATCGCGGCCCTCTCGGGCCTCGAGCACCTCGTCGTCCAGGACATCTTCCTGACGAGGACGGCGCAGCTCGCCGACGTGGTCCTCCCGGCGGCCGCCGCCTGGGCCGAGACCGAGGGGACCGTCACCAACTCCGAGCGGCGCGTCCAGCGCGTGCGCAAGGCGCTCGAGCCGCCGGGCGAGGCGCGCGACGACCTCGCGATCATCTTCGACCTGGCGAAGCGTCTCGGCGCCGCCTGGGGCGAGCCCTCCGCCGAGGCGGTCTGGAACGAGCTCCGGACGCTCTCCCCGGTCCACGCGGGGATGAGCTACGCCCGCCTGGAGGCCGGGGACGGGCTCCAGTGGCCCTGCTACGACGAGACCCACCCCGGCGAGCTCTTCCTCCACTCCCGCCTCTGGGAGGATCCGGTGCCGGGGACGCGCGCGCCCTTTGTCCCCGTCGACCACGACCCGCCTGTCGACCGCCTCGACGCCGACTTCCCGATCCGCCTGACCACCGGTCGCCGCCTGGAGTCGTACAACACGGGCGTCCAGACCGCCGGCTACCGCTCCCCGCTCCGGCGCGGCGAGACGCTCGACCTGTCCCCGGAGGACGCCGCCCGCCTGCGGGTGGCCGAGGGCGAGCGAGTCCGCGTTGTCTCCCGCCGGGGCGCCGTGGAGGCGCCGGTTCACGTGGACGAGGGCCTGCGCCCCGGCCTCGCCTTCATGACCTTCCACTTCCAGGACGAGGTCGCGACGAACCTGCTGACGATCGACGCCACCGACCCGAAATCCGGCACGGCCGAGTTCAAGGCCACCGCGATCCGGGTCGAGAAGCTGCGCGCGCGGACGCCACGCCCGCGGCGCAGGCGGCCGCCCGCCCCGGCCGGCCGCCGCGAGCCCTAGACTCCGCCGATGGACCTTGTCACCCTCGCCCCGCGCGCGTCCGCCGAGGAACGGGCGGCTGTCGACGGCGTCCTGGGCCTCGCGACCACGCGCTGGGAGGGGGGTGACCGCGACGTCCCGGGGGACGACCGGTTCGCCCGCGGCGGGCACGCGGCGCGCGAGCGGCGCCACCTGCTGCTGCCGGTCTTCGATGCGATCCAGGCCCGTGTCGGGTGGATCAGCCAGCCCGCCCTCGAGTACGCCTGCCGGCGCCTCACCGTCCCGCCGGCCGAGGCCTACGGTGTCGCCGCCTTCTACCAGATGTTCTCGACGGTCCCACGGCCGCCGGTGGTCGCCCACGTCTGCGAGGACCTGGCCTGCCGGCTGAACGGGGCGGAGGAGGTCTGCGCCGATCTCGAGCGCGCCCTCGGGCCGGCCGGCGAGCCGGCGCTGGGCGGAGAGGCGACGTGGCTCCGCGCGCCCTGTCTCGGCCGCTGCGAGCGCGGGCCGACGGCCCTCTTCACGGTCGCCGGGCTGGTGCCGGAGACGATCGCCGCGGCCCCGGTGGACGCGGCGGCGGTCGTCGGCCAGCTGGAGCGCTCGGTCGCGGGATCCCGGCTCGTCCCGCCGCGCACGGAAACGGAGCCCGACGAGGCGCGCCTCGAGGACGTCCGCCGCTCGATCCCGCAGGCCGGCGAGCCCGGGCTCCGCCTCCTGGCCCGAGCCGGCGTCACCGACCCGCGCAACCTCGACGACTACCTGGCGACGGGCGGCTACCGCGGGCTTCGACACGCCTTCGTGATCGGACCGGCCGGCGTGATCGAGGAGATCACGGCGTCCCGCCTGGTGGGCCGGGGCGGCGCCGCCTTCCCCACCGGCCGCAAGTGGGCCGCCGCCGCCGCCCAGGGGGCCGCTCCCCACTACACCGTCTGCAACGCGGACGAGTCGGAGCCCGGGACCTTCAAGGACCGCGTGCTCATGGAGGAGGACCCGTACGCGATCGTCGAGGCGATGACGATCGAGGGGTACGCCACCGGCAGCGCACGCGGCTTCCTCTACCTGCGGGCCGAGTACCCGCTCTCCGCCGCCCGCATGGCCCACGCCCTCGCGACCGCCCGTACGGCTGGCTACCTGGGCAACGACATCCTCGGCTCGGGCTTCTCGTTCGACATCGAGGTCCGGCGCGGCGCCGGCGCCTACATCTGCGGCGAGGAGACGGCCCTTTTCAACTCCATCGAGGGGAAGCGCGGTGAGCCGCGCAACAAGCCGCCGTTCCCGGTGGAGGTCGGCCTCTTCGGCAAGCCGACGGCCGTCAACAACATCGAGACGCTCGTGAACGTCCCGGCGATCGTCGCCGACGGCGGGGCCGCCTTCGCGGCGATCGGCACGGAGGGGAGCACGGGCACGAAGCTCTTCTGCCTTTCCGGTGCCGTCGAGCGGCCCGGCGTCTACGAGCTCCCCTTCGGGGCGACGCTCGGCGAGCTGCTGGCCCTCGCCGGCGCGGCAACCGGCGGACGCGCGCTGAAGGCGGTCCTGCTGGGCGGCGCAGCCGGCGTCTTCGTCGGCCCCGACGCCCTCGACCTCCCGCTCACCTTCGAGGGGACGCGGGCCGCCGGTGCGACGCTCGGCTCGGGCGTCGTCATGGTCTTCGACGAAACCGCCGACCTCGCCGGCGCGCTCGTCCGGATCGCCGCCTTCTTCCGCGACGAGTCCTGCGGGCAATGCGTCCCCTGCCGGATCGGGACGGTCCGCCAGGAGGAGCTGCTGGCGCGCCTGGCCGCCGGGCGGCCGAATGGGTCGCCGGCCGACGAGCTGGCCCTCCTGGCCGACCTGGGCCGGGCGATGCGCGACGCGAGCATCTGCGGCCTCGGCCAGACGGCCTCGACCGCGATCGAGTCGGCGCTCCGCGCCGGGCTCGTCGACTTCGCGACGCCAGGAGGCGCCGTGTGAGCGCCGAGATCGAGCGCATCTTCTACGAGCCGCCGGCCCGGCCGACCGCCATCCCGGTCACGCCGGCCGCCGTCGCCCCGCCCGCCCTCGAGATCACCCTGGACGGCCGGGTGGTTGCCGTCCCCGCCGGCTCGACGATCCTCGACGCCTGCCGGGCCGAGGGGATCGACGTCCCGACCCTCTGCTTCCTGGAGAGCCTCACGCCGGTCAACGTCTGCCGCCTCTGCGTCGTGGAGGTGACCGGCTCGCGCGTGCTCGTGCCGGCCTGCTCGCGCCGAGTCGAGGCCGGGATGGAGGTGCAGACCAGTTCGGAGCGGGTCCGCCATAGCCGGAAGCTCGTCCTGGAGCTGCTGGGGTCCTCCGTTGACCTGTCGCTTGCGCCCGGCGTGGCCGAGATGACCGCCGCGTACGGCGCCGATCCCGCGCGCTTCGGGCCGCCGGCGGAGGCCGCCTCCGCGGTCGTGCGCGACCTCCACGAGCCGGGGCGCCACGACGCGCCGACCGGCGCGGCCGCACAGACCGTCGCCCAGCCGGTCACGGTGGACAACAACCTCTACGTTCGCGACTACTCCCGCTGCATCCTCTGCTACAAGTGCGTCGAGGCCTGCGGCACCGATGCCCAGAACACGTTCGCCATCGCCGTCGCCGGGCGCGGCTTCGACGCCCGCATCTCGACGGAGTACGACGCGCCGCTCACCTCGTCGGCCTGCGTCTACTGCGGCAACTGCATCGGGGTCTGCCCGACGGGTGCCCTGATGTTCCGCTCGGAGCACGAGATGCGGGCGGCCGGCATCTGGGACGAGGCGGCCCAGGTCGCGACCGACACGATCTGCCCGTACTGCGGCGTCGGCTGCACCCTGACCCTCTACGTCCAGGACAACGCGGTGGTGAAGGTGGCCTCGCCGATGCACTCCTCGGTCGCCGAGGGTCACCTCTGCATCAAGGGCCGCTTCGGGTTCCAGTTCGTGCAGGAGCGACCGCGCCCCTGAGGTTGCGGGCAGTCAGCCCGGTTGCTACATCACTCCAGTCGTGTGATATCATCCCACCATGGAGCGAACCCAAATCTCCCTCGAGCCCGAGCAGGCCGAGCGACTGCGCCGGATCGCCCGCGACCGCGGCGTCTCGATGGCCCACCTCATCCGCGAGGCCGTCGACCGGACGTACGGCACCGCTTTCGTGCCGACGCGCGCCCAGCTCGTGGAGCGGGCACTGTCCGCGGTCGGGTGCGGGCACGGCGACGGCTCGAACGTGTCGGAGAACCACGACGAGTATCTCGACGAGATCTACCGCTCGTGACCGTCTTCGTGGACACGTCCGCGTTCTACGCACTCGTCGATGACCGCGATCCCAACCACGTTCGCGCCCGTTCGACGCTCGCCGGCCTCCTGGCGGGGGACGCCGCTCTGGCCACCCACGAGTATGTCGTCGCGGAGTCCACGGCCCTCATCCAGCGCCGGCTCGGCCTCGAGGCGCTGCGCCGGTTCGTCGACGACCTCCTCCCGCTCGTGGAGGTCGCCTGGATCGACGAGACCCTCCACGGCGAGGCCCGCGAGGCGCTCCTGGCCGCGGGGCGGCTGAACGTCTCCCTGGTCGACTGGACGAGCTTCCTCGTCATGCGCCGGCACGGCGTCCGACGCGCCTTCACCTTCGACCCTGACTTCGGCGCCGAAGGGTTCGAGGTCGCCCCGGCGAACTGACCGCGCCCGCGCCGACACGCCCGCCCGCGCGCTCACCCGGGGTCAGTTGATCGCGATCCGCTCCTCGCCAGCGTACACGTTGAAGCCGCCGCCCCGGACGAAGCCGATCAGGGTCAGGCCCAACCGCTCCGCCGCCGAGACGGCAAGATCGGTCGGTGCCGAGACGGCGGCCACGATCGGGATCCCCGCCACCGCCGCCTTCTGGACGATCTCGAAGCTCACGCGGCCGGATACCGCGAGCAGCCGGCCGTGGAGGGGCAGGTCTCCGGCGAGGGCGGCCGCGCCGATCAGCTTGTCGAGGGCGTTGTGGCGGCCGACGTCCTCGCGGACGGCCAGGAGCGCCCCGGCGGGGTCGAACAGCCCCGCGGCGTGGAGCCCGCCGGTCTGCTCGAACACCGCCTGGCCTGTTCGCAGGCGATCGGGCAGCGCGGCGACGACGGCGGCGTCCACGCGCGGCCCGGGCGGCAGCGGGGCGCAGCGGACCGCGACGTCGTCGAGCGACGCTTTGCCGCAGATCCCGCAGCTGGCCGAGGCGACGAACGCGCGCGCCGGCACGTCGGCGGGGTCGAAGGCACGGGCGATCCGGACGACCAGCTCGTTCTCCGGGGTGGCAACGCCGGCCGGGTCGCCGACCTCCACGGTCAGCCCGACGAGGTCCGGCGGTCCGAGGAGCCCCTCGCTGACGAGGAAGCCGACTGCCAGCTCGGCGTCGCAGCCCGGTGTCCGCATCGTGACCGCCACGTCCACCGGCACCTGCCCAGGCCCCGCGACGCGGATCGCCATCGGCTCCTCGCCGGCCAACCGATCGGGGTGCCGCTCCGCGGTGCCCGCCCGCACCACCAGGATGTCGCGGACCGTCGTGCTGCGCTCGTCGGGAAAGAGCGGGAACGAAGGGGACATGGTGCAGCGGAGTCTAGCCGAGGCGCCGCCGCAAACCGGCGGGCGCCCGCGGGCACGCGGGCGGCGGTGATGACCGGGACGGTCCGGGCGTACAAGGAAACGGCCCCGGGGTATCCCGGGGCCGTGACGATGGCGGCGCGTTCGCGCCGGCGTGCTAGGCGCGCCGGAGGGCGAAGCAGTCGCTGCAGTAGACGGGTTTGCCGCTCGTCGGGCGGAAGGGCACCTGGGCGTCCTTGCCGCAGGACGAGCACGTCGCGGTGAACATCTCGCGGGGGCCGCGGTTGCCGTAGCCACCGTCGCCGCCGTAGCTGCTGCTGCCGCCGCCGTAGCTGCCGCCGCCGTAGCTGCTGTCGCCGCCGCGGTTGCCGTAGCCGGAACCGCCGGAGTCACCACGGGACGCCTTGCGACTGGCGCGACACGAGCCGCAGCGCCGCGGCTCGGTGAATTGCCGGGTGGCGTAGAACTCCTGCTCCCGCGCGCTGAAGACGAACTCCTGGCCGCAGTCGGCGCAGGTAAGGACCTTGTCCGAATACAAAGAAGAACCGCTCCTTGCTCTCGCCGGCGTCCGCGACCCTTGACCGTTGATCCTCGCGGGAGCCCGTGAGTTGGGGAGCGATCGTGTTGTGCCGAGCGTATGACCCCGCACCGTGCGGGGATGTACCGATCCACAGTAGCCGATCGCCCGCAACATGGGAAGAGGGATTCGGCGCGCCGTTTTACGGGCCGACGGGATCCGATCGTCCCCGTGGTACCGTCGCCCCGTGGACGCCCTCGAGAGCATCGCCCGGGCCGCCGCCGACCGGACGCCGGGCCTCGTCGGCCGCGACGGCTCGCAAGGCTACGCCTGAGCGGAGCGCGACGGATGCGCCGACGGCTCCTCCTCGTGGCGGGCGCGGTCGCCGCCGGTGTGGCCCTCGGGTTCTCCATCAGCGTCGTCCAGTCCGGAGGCTGGGAACGCTGGCTCGCGCGCCACGGGATCGTCCCCGGGTACGCCGACCTGGGACGGGCGGTCCCCGCGCTGGAGGGGCGCCACCTCTACCTCGACTGCCGGGGCGCCGGCTCCCCGACCGTCGTCCTCGAGGCCGGGATGGGGTCCGACGCCAGGTCGTGGGGGTCCGTCTTCCCGGCGCTCGCGGGCACGACGCGAACGTGCGCCTACAGCCGGGCGAACCGCTGGGGCAGCGACCCCCGCGGGCCGCACACGCTGGCCGAGGCGGCCGCCGACCTGCGCGCCGCCCTGGCGGCCGCCGCCGAGCGACCGCCGTACGTGCTCGTCGGCCACTCCCTGGGCGAAGCCTTCGTCCGGGTCTTCGCCGGGCGCAACCGTGCCGACGTCGCTGGCCTCGTCCTCGTCGACGGGTTCGCGCCGGACCGCTTCCGCCGCCTGATCGCCCTTGCGCCGCCGGACCTGGCGGATCGCTGGCAGGCGAACCTCGACGCGAACATCCGCTCGGTCGAGGCGATCGATCGACTCGCCTGGGCTGCCTCGGAGGCGGAGCTCGAGGCGGTCGACCTCGGCGACATGCCGGTCGAGGTGGTCGTGGTGCCCCAGCCGTTCGCCGTTGATCCGCACATCCCGGACGGCGACCGGGCCCGCCTGGAGGCGGCCTGGCGCGAGGGAAACGCGACGTTCTCCGCCCGCACGCGGGTCACCCTCGCCGAGGGCGCGGGCCACTTCGTCCAGTGGGACCGCCCGGAGCTGGTGGTCGAGGCTGCCGAGCGGCTCGTGGCCGCCGCGCGGGGCAACTGAGCCTGCCGTGGGGGTTGGCCACGCCCGTGCTCCGGGCGTGGTATCAGCCGGGCGTTGCCGCCCAGGCCGCCGCCGCAACGATGACCGCAGTCTGGATGGCGACGTGATAGGCCGCGGACGCCCAGATCGCGCCCGTCCGCCAGTTGAGCCAGCCGAAGATGAGGCCGCCGCCGAGCGTCGAGAGGGCCTCCAGGTCGGGCTTCCCGATGTGGACCATCACGAAGGGGACGACGGCCACGACCACCCCGAACGGCCCAATCGCGCGGAGGAGCGCGAACATGAGGAAGCCGCGCAGGAGGAACTCAGTTGGGACCAGGTCGAGGACGTTCGTCAGGAGGACGCCGGGCACGGTCGTCATCGACGGGCCGTACCAGTCCCGCATGGCCGGGACGGCCGCGATCAGCGCGATGACGGGCACCGTGACGAGGGTGGCGAACCCGCCAAGGAGAACGGCCCGACGGACGTCGCCTCGTCCGAGACCGTACCGCCGCGGATCCTCGCGCAGGGCGAGGAGGATCCCCAGCGGCAGGAGCCCGAAAAGGATGAGCCGCTCGATCCCCTGGTTGCGAAGGCTCCTGGGATCGATCGGGCCGAATCGGGGCAGCACGTCGTAGTTGCGGTCCAGCATGAGGAGCGCGCAGGCCAGGAGGAGAAACGCGGTTGCCAGCGCGGGCACCCGCAGCCCGAGCAGGTTCAGCTCGGCCCGATCGCGGGCGGCCGCGGGCGAAGCCGGCGGGTCGCCGACGAGGAGCTCGACCAGGCGGGCGCGGAGGGTCACGGCGGAACAGGCTACCAGCCGGGAGGGAGGGGCCGTTCGGCCCGCACGGGCGGGGTGCACCGGCGGATGCCGGGAGGCCCGGGAGCGTACGACAATGGATCGCTCCCGGAGGTGGCGGCATGACACTCGACGCGACGGTCCCCGGGCGACCGCCCCGGCTCGGCATCTCGTTCGACGAGGCCGCACGTCACGTGGAGCACCTCGGGTTCCTCGACGTGAACGGCACGTCCCCCCAGGCGCCGGGCGGCGCGAACCTCGTCGTCGCCCTGCGCGAGCGCCCCACCCTGACCCACTTCGACCCCGAGCGCGTGGAACACTGGGTCGCCGCGGGAGGTCGCGGGCGGCCCGCGGAGGTCACCCGGACGACGGCGGTGCCCCTGGAGCGGCCCTTCTCGTGGGGCACGATCCGGGTCATGGACCGACTGGAGGTCTTCAACTCGTTCCTCACCTTCGGGGGGACCGTGCGCGCGGTGGCCGGGGATCCGGCGACGACCCTCGTCGTCCTCTCCTCCCACGCGCCCATCCTCCGCTCCACCGGCCACAGCCAGGGGGTGGACCTCTCGACCGGCGAGGTCGGGGCGTTCTTCGCCCGGATGATGATCCCCATCGACTTCACGCCGGGAGCCGAGACGCGGATCGCGGAGTCCCCCCCGATGGCCGTCTACGCGGCGTTCCACGCCTCGATGCAGGCCCGCTTCGGGGCATCGGAGGAGCTGCGCGCGTCCCACCCGGCGTTCGCCGCGTGGTGTCACCGCGAGCGCCAACGGCTGGCCGGCTCGTTCGGCCCGGACTGGGAGGCGGGGCGAGCCCTGGCGACGGAGCTGGGCCTGGCGACGCCCTGAGTCGGACGCCTACAGCAGGCCGCGGCGGCGGAATGCCAGCAGGGTGACGACGAGCACCGCGACCATGATCGCCATGAGGATCTCGAAGCCGAACTCCGCGTCGCCGAAGGGCACCTTGACGTTCATCCCCCAGGCGCTGGCCACGAAGGTAAGCGGCAGGATCAGGACGGAGAACATTCCGGAAGCGCGACGGCGCGCGACAGCAGACCGTACCATCGCGCCACCATGATCGATCACGGCTCGGCTCCGGCCCTCGGCTCCGCGCCGCTCCCACTCCCGCGCACCACCTTCGTCCAACCGGACGGGCGGCGGATCCACGTGTACGGGGAGGTGCGCGGGGCGCCGTCCGCGGACGCGCCGCGCTCCGAGCCGACCGCGCTCCACGTGCGCCGCGACGAGCTGTCCGCGTCGTGGGTCGCGGTCTCGCCGGCCCGGAACGTGCGCCCCCACAGCTCCGCGCCAAGCGGGAGCGGGACGGTGCCCGGCAGCCCGGCGGAGCGGTTCCGCTGTCCGCTCTGCCCGGGCGGCCCGGAGCTCGCCTTCGGCTACGAGGCCGCGGTCTTCGGAAACCGCTACCCGACGTTCACGCTCGATCCCCCGGACGTCCCCGACCCGGAAGACCCGCGGTTCGCGCCCTCGCTGGGTGCCTGCGAGGTCGTCATGTTCACCGAGCGCCACGAGGGCAACTTCGCGACGCTAACGCCGGAGGAGACCGCCCGCGTTGTCGCCGTCTGGCGCGACCGGACCGCGGATCTCTGGTCGGACGAGCGGCTCGCCTGCGTCCTCCCCTTCGAGAATCGCGGCGGTGAGGTCGGCGCCACGCTCTCGCACCCGCACGGCCAGATCTACGCCTTCGGGCACCTCCCGCCCTGGATCGAGCGGCGCGTCGCGGCGCTCGCGGAGGGGCGGGCGCGCACCGGGTCGTGCGTCTCCTGTGCCGTGGTCGCCGACGAGCTGCGCTCCGCTCGGCTCGTCCACGACAACCCCCACTGGGCCGTCGGCGTCCCCTTCGCGCCGCGCTGGCCATACGAGGTCCACGTGCGGGCCGTCCGCCACGGTGCTCGGCGGCTTACCGATCTGACGGCCGCCGAGTCGCGGGCGCTGGCCGGGGCGCTCCACGCGGTCGTCGCGCGCTACAACGGGCTCTTCGGCTTCGAGCTTCCCTACATGATGGTCGTCCACGAGGCGCCGCGCGGAGCCGGGGACTGGCACCTCGCGGTGGAGCTGTACCCGCCGCATCGTTCGGCACGGCTTACGAAGATCCGGGCATCGGTCGAGACGTCGACCCTGCTCTTCATCAACGACACACTGCCCGAGGAGAGCGCGGCCCGGCTGCAGGCGGTCGCGGTGGACCCGCGCGAGGAGCACTCGGGCTTCGTGGTGGTCCCGGCGGGCGAGATCGCCGGATGACCGCCGGGCCGGCCGCCGCCGTCGTCCGGGCTCCCGGCCGCGTCAACCTCATCGGCGAGCACACCGACTACAACCTGGGCTACGTGCTGCCGGCGGCCATCGACCTGGAGATCCGGATTGCGTTCGTCCCAACCGGCGATCGCCGGGTGGAGCTCGTGAGCGAGGCCACCAGGGAGCGCGCCTCCTTCGACCTCGACGCGATCGGCCCCAACCCGGGCGGGATGGCCGGGTACGTGGCCGGGACAGCGTGGGCGCTGGCCGAGGCCGGGATCTCGACCGGGGGCTTCCGGGGCACGCTCACCTCCACGCTGCCGCGGGCGTCCGGCCTGTCGTCCTCGGCGGCGCTCGAGCTGGCGTCGGCGTGGGCGCTCGCGGCCGATCCCGCGGCGATCGACCCGCTCGAGCTGGCCCGGATCTGCCAGCGCGCCGAGAACGCCTACGTCGGCGTCAACTGCGGGCTCATGGACCAGTTCGCGAGCGCCTGCGGCGTGGCCGGGGCCGGGATGCTCCTCGACTGCCGCTCCCTCGCGTGGCGGCCGGTCGCGCTCCCGCTGGCCACCCACACGCTCGTGGTGATCCACACCGGCTCCCCGCGGAGCCTGAGTTCGAGCCAGTACAACGCGCGACGCGCCCAGTGCGAGGCAGCCGTGGCCGTCCTGGCGGCGGACGACCCTGCGATCCGCTCGCTGCGCGACGTGACCATGACCATGCTCGCGGCCGTCCAGGCGCGCGTCGACGAGGAGACGTACCGGCGCTGTCGTCACGTCGTCACGGAGAACGTCCGCGTCGAGGCGACGGTCGAGGCGTTGGCCGCCGGCGACCTCGCCGCGGTAGGGGCGCTGTGGGCGGCCAGCCACGCCTCGCTGCGGGACGACTACGAGGTCGTCTCGCCGGAGCTCGATGCGCTCGTCGAGATCGCCGGATCGGTCCCCGGCGTCGCGGCGGCCCGGATGACCGGCGCGGGGTTCGGCGGCTGCACGGTCAACCTGGTCGAGCGGGGGGCCGTGGACGCCCTCCGGGAGCGGACCCTTCGCGAGTACCCGGCACGGTCCGGCCTCACGCCGCGCGTCTACGCCGTCGACGCGGTGGCCGGTGCGGGATTCGTCGCCGAGGGCTGACCCTCGAGGGCTGCGCCTGCGCGACGCGAAGATGCTCTTTGTTGCGCGATGCCCGTGTGCGCATCGCGCCGGCATCAGGGCGATCCCAGCGCCGGGCGCGACGACGCGCGCGAGCGTGATGTCAGCGCGGGAGCGGGACCGCCTGGAGCGGGACGTCCCAGTGCGCCTCGAGGAGCTCGAAGCGGCGCTGCTCCTCGGCCCGGAAGGCCGCCTGGTCGGGGTAGAGACGGGCGGCGATCTCCCGCTCGGAATGAGCCTCCATCGCCTCCCAGTCGCGGTAGACGATGGTGACCATGAGGTCCCAGTCGGCACGGCCGTCGCCGTGGAAGCGCGGCGCGTGCATGGTCACGTCGAGGAAGCGGCCCTCGGCGAGCTGCTCGCGCAGGATCGGCCAGTGGTTGCGCAGGAAGAGCTCGACGAACTCGGCGTGGGCGCCCCACCGGGTCCGGTAGTAGTAGTCGACCTGGACGGGTCCTCCGGCCATGAGCTGCACCTCCTGCATGCACGGGCGTGGAGCGGCGTCGGCCGGCATCCCCCTCCGGGCGGGCCGCACTGGGGCGTATCCTGCCCCCGGAGCCGATCATCCGCAGGGAGGCCGCGCCATGCACGTCACGCTCGTCCACGCCCGCGTCCTGCCCGGGCGCGTCGCCGACTTCATCGCCGCGACGCGCGCGAACCACCTCGCCTCGGTACGCGAGCCCGGCAATGTCCGCTTCGACGTCCTGCAGGCGCCCGACGACCCGACCCGCTTCATCCTGTACGAGGCCTACGCGGACGCGCACGCCGCGGGGGCGCACAAGGAGACGGCCCACTACCTCGCCTGGCGCGAGGCCGTGGCCCCGATGATGGCCGAGCCCCGTCGCGGCGAGTCCTTCGTGGGGCTCTACCCAGGGGTCGGCTGACGGTGGGCCCGGACGCGGCGCCGTCGCCGTTCGGGGTCGCCCGCCTGCCGCGGCTCGTCGTCGGGCCGGGCCGGATCGCGGAGCTGCCGGCGATCGTCACCTCGCTCGGCCGGAGCGCCCTTCTCGTCACAGGAGCGCGCTCCTTCCGGGAGAGCGCTGCTTGGGCGCCGCTCGTCGCCGGCCTCGAAGCGGCCGGCCTGGCCTGGGACCTCGTCGCGGTCGCCGGGGAGCCGTCGCCGGAGCTCGTGGACGGGGCGGTGGCCGCCCGACGGGGGAACCTGCCGGACGTGGTGGTGGGGATCGGCGGCGGGAGCGCCATGGACGCCGCCAAAGCGATCGCGGGCCTCCTGCGCAGCAACACGACGGCGCTCGACCACCTCGAGGGAGTCGGCCGCGGGATCCCCTACCCCGGACCCGCCACCCCGTTCGTGGCGGTGCCGACGACGGCGGGGACGGGCAGCGAGGTGACGAAGAACGCGGTGCTATCGGGACGCCTGCCAGGGGCGGACGCGGACGCGGGTCCGGGTCGGCCGTCGTTCAAGAAGTCGTTCCGCGACGAGCAGCTGGTGGCCCGCGTGGTGATCCTCGACCCGGATCTCCTCGCCGGCTGCTCGCCGGCCGTCGTCGCCGGCGACGGGATGGACGCCGTGACGCAGCTGCTGGAGGCCTTCACCTCCACCGGCGCCTCGCCGTTCACGGACGCGGTTGCGCGAACGGGCCTGGAGGCCGCGGCGGGGGCGTTGCCGGCCTGGCACGCGGCGGCCGTGGTCGGGGCCTCGCCCGAGGCCAGCGCGGCCGCCCGTGCCGCGATGTCGTGGGCGGCGTGCTGCTCCGGGATCGCCCTCGCCAACGCCGGGCTCGGAGCGGTCCACGGGATCGTGGCGGCCCTCGGGGCGGCGTTCCCGGTGCCGCACGGGACGGGGTGCGGGATCCTGCTGGCCGCGACCACGCGCGCGAACCTCGCGGCCCTCGCGGCCCGCGCGCCGGGCTCGCCGGCGCTGGCCCGCTACGCCGACGCGGGACGGATCCTGGCGGGCGACCGGGCGCTCTCCGACGAGCGGGCCCGGCAGGTCCTGCAGGCGACGCTGGACGCGTGGACGGCGGCGCTCCGGATCCCCCGCCTGGCCGACTTCGGCGCCGCGCCGGCGGACCTGCCGGGGCTGGTGGCCGAGAGCCGCGGCAGCAGCATGCGCACGAACCCGGTCGTCCTCACGGACACCGAGATCGCGGGGATCCTCGCGGCCGCCCTCTGATCGATCGGCGGCTCGGGCCGCGGGCGTCACTGCCCGGTTCATGGGGAATCCCCTATCACCGCCACATGAGCACCTCATGCCCCGGGTGAAACCTGTGCCACGGCCGGCATCTCACACGGAGCACCGGCCCCAAAGCTCGCAGCATCCGAGGAACTCGACCATGGCCTACGTCATCGCCGCGCCCTGCATCGATCACCAGGACCAGGCGTGCATCGAGAGCTGCCCCGTCGACTGCATCACCTTCGAGCCAGGGGACGACCGCAAGGCCTACATCGACCCCGACGGCTGCATCGAGTGCGGCGCCTGCGTCAGCGAGTGCCCCCAGGGCGCGATCTACCACGAATCCGGGTTGCCGCGCGAATGGGCCGTCTTCGCCGCCATCGACCGGACCTGGTACCGCGACGCCGACGGGGCCCGCGCGGCCGTCGAAGCGAACGCCGCGGCCGCCTGATGGACGGCACCAACGCCACCCTCATCGAACGCCGCGACGTAACGGCCGACGTGGCATCGCTGTTCGTCCAGCCTGACGGTTTGGGGGCCGGATACGTGCCCGGCCAGTACGCGACGCTGGGCATCGCGGACGGCGATCGCGTCATCCAGCGCCCGTACTCGATGGCCGCGCCGCACGCGTCCGACGCCGCGTGGGAGTTCCATGTGCGCCGTGTGCGCGGCGGCGCGCTCACCGAGCGCCTCTGGGAGCTCCCTATCGGAGCCCGGCTGCGCCTCGGCGCGCCCCGGGGTCGCTTCACGCCCGACCCCTCGGACGAGCGCTCCCGCCTCTTCGTCGCGACGGGCACCGGGATCGCCCCCTTCGTGGCGATGATCCGCGACGACCTGGCCGCCGGTCGGCGCCGGAGGACGGTGGTCGTCCACGGCGTCGCCCACGCGGACGAGCTCGGGTTCGCGGACCTCCTGGCGTCGCTCGCGGCGGATCGTCGATCGGGGATCCGGTATGTCCCGACGATCTCGCGCCCCGCCGATCCTCGCAACAGCGGGTGGTCGGGGGCGACCGGGCGGGCCGAGACGGTGCTCGCGGGCCGGTGGGACGCCCTCGGCCTGGATCGCGCCGGCATCGTCGCCTACCTTTGCGGCAATCCCGGGATGGTGGGCGCCGTCCTGGCTACGCTCACAGCGCGGGGAGTGGCGCCGGGCGACGTCCGGACGGAGTCCTACTGGCTGGACCGCGCCGCGGCGACGGCTGCCTGACCACGCGCCGCGGGACCCCGCCCCCCCGTCGTCCGCCGTATGCTGGCGGTGGGACCAGGAGGTTGACGTGGCGGGACAACCCGCGTCCATCCGGGCGGAGCGCGATCGAATGCGCGCGGCGCTCGTTGGCCTGCGGGCGCGGCCCGGGCGGCTGGATCGCGTCGTCCGGCTCGTGGTCCGCGCCGGGTTTGCGCTCGTCGGATGGCGGATCCAGGCCACCGGCTACGGTCGCCTTCCGCGGGATGCGGCCGGGAGGGTCGTCCCGTGCGTCGTGGCCGTCGCCCCGCACCGGGGCTGGATCGACCCCTTCCTGCTTCTCCTGACGTGGCCGCGCGACGCGCCCCGGCTGGCCTGGTTCGGCGACGGCCGGACGATGGTTCGCTCCTGGTGGCGGCGGCGCCTCCTGCCGCGGCTGGGGATGATCCCGATTCCGCCGGAGGCCACGCCGGCCGCCGTCCGCGAGCACCTGGCGGACGCGCGGACGGTCCTCGACGCGGGATGCTGCCTCGTGATCTTCCCCGAGAAGGGGCCGCCGAGCCCGCCGGGACGGACCCGCACGATCGCCCGCGGCGCCGCCTGGCTCGCTGCAGCCGGGGAGGTGCCACTGGTCCCGGTCGCGATCGGCGGGTTCCTGGAGACCGGGCTCGGCACCCGTTTCCGGCTGCGCGTCCTCGACCCGCTGGCGCCGTCGCAGCTGGCACCGACGACACCGGCCGGCATGCGCGCCGCGCGGGCGACGACCGACGCCCTTCGCGCGGCGCTCGATCCGGCGGTCGCCGAGCTGGAAGCTGCCACGCGGGCGGAGAACGGACGTCGGCCGCTGCGGGGGCTGCGGCGCCTCTTCAGCTGACGTCCGGGACCTCGCCGTCAGCCCGCCAGCGTCGGGCGGGTCATCTCCTCCGGCTTCACCCAGGCGTCGAACTCCTCGGCCGTGAGGAAGCCGGAGGCGATCGCCCCGGCCCGCAGGGTCGAGCCCTCGTGGTGGGCCGTCTTCGCGATCTTCGCCGCCTTGTCGTAGCCGATGTGCGGGGCGAGCGCGGTGACGAGCATCAGTGAGCTCGCCACGTGGTCGGCGATCCGCTCTTCGTCGGCCTCGAGGCCCTCGATGCAGTGCTCCCGGAAGGAGCGGCAGCCGTCCGTCAGCAGCTCGATCCCGTGGAGCAGGTCGTGGGCGATGATCGGCTTGAAGACGTTGAGCTCGAAGTTGCCCTGGCTGCCGGCGAAACCGACGGCTACGTCGTAGGCCATCACCTGGACCGCGACCATGGTGAGCATCTCGCTCTGGGTCGGGTTCACCTTGCCGGGCATAATCGAGGAGCCCGGCTCGTTCTCCGGGAGGCGCAGCTCGCCGAGGCCGGCGCGCGGCCCCGAGCCCAGCCAACGGACGTCGTTGGCGATCTTCATGCAGCTCGTGGCCAGCGTCTTGAGGGCGCCTGAGGCGAAGACGGTCGCCTCCTGGCCGGCGAGCCCGGCGAACTTGTTCGGCGCGGAGACGATGGCGAGGCCGGTCAGGTCGGCGATCCGGGCGGCGGAGCGCTCGGCGAACGCGGGGTGGGCGTTGAGGCCGGTCCCGACCGCGGTCCCGCCGAGGGCGATCTCGTGGAGCCCCGGGAGGACGGCACGCAGCCGCGCCAGGTCACCGTCGAGCATCGCGACGTAGCCCGAGAACTCCTGGCCCAGGGTGAGGGGGACGGCATCCTGGAGGTGGGTCCGGCCGATCTTGACGATCCCCATCCAGGCCCGGGCCTTGGCGTCGAGGGCGTCGCGGAGGGCGGCGACCGAGGGGATCAGCCGTTCCTCGATCTCCGCCGCGACGGCCATGTGGAGCGCCGTCGGGAACGTGTCGTTCGACGACTGGCTCATGTTCACGTGGTCGTTGGGGTGGATCGGCGTCTTGCCGCCGCGAGACCCCGTCGCGAGCTCGTTGGCGCGGCCCGCGATGACCTCGTTGACGTTCATGTTGGACTGCGTCCCGGAGCCCGTCTGCCAGACCCGGAGCGGGAACTCCGCGGCGAGCGTCCCGTCGACGACCTCGCCGGCCGCCCGGACGATCAGGTCCCTCTTGTCGGCGGGGAGCAGGCCAAGGTCCGCGTTGACCTCGGCGGCGGCACGCTTGAGGATGCCGAAGGCCCGGATGATCGGGACGGGCATGGTGTCTCGGCTGATGGCGAAATGGTGGAGGGAGCGCTGCGTCTGGGCGCCCCAGTAGTGGTCGGCCGGAACCTCGATCGGCCCCATGGAGTCCGACTCGGTCCGGGTGGCAGCGGGAGCATGCGGTTCGGCGGCGGTCATGAACGTCCCTCGCTGGTTGGTGCTGGTGGCCAGCGTACGCTCGCCGGGGCGGGCGCGGCAGGGTGGAGCGGCCCGAAGCGGCGGGCCGTCCGGACGGCGCGGCGGCGCTGGGACGCAGACCTCACCTGCGGGCCGCGCCCGGATGCCTCAGGCCGGCTCGCCCTGCTCGACGGCGCGTCCGAGGTACGTCCCGTAGTCGGGCTGCGTCCGCTCGTAGCTGCCCTCCAGGAGCGGCGATGAGACCATGAGGTCGGCCGAGGCCCGGTTGCACGCGATCGGGATGTTCCAGACGACCGCCAGGCGGAGGAGCGCCTTCACGTCGGGGTCGTGCGGCTGCGGCTCGAGCGGATCCGAGAAGAAGACGAGGAAGTCGATCCTGCCCTCGGCGATGAGGGCGCCCAGCTGCTGGTCGCCGCCCAGCGGCCCGCTCTGGAGCTTCTCGATCGGCAGGTCGAGCTCGCGCTCCAGGAGGGTGCCGGTCGTGCCGGTCGCCCACAGGCTGTGGCGGGCCAGGAAGGCGAGGTTGTAGCGGGCCCATTCGACGAGGTCGAGCTTCTTGTGGTCGTGAGCGACCAGCCCGATCCGGAGTCGCTGCGGCTCATCCGGCGCCATGGCGTCACCTCCTGCGACGGGGCGGGCCGGCGGGCACCGGGGTCCCCTGCCAGCGTAGCGCACCGCCGCGCCCCCGAGGCCCGGCCTCCCGGATCCCGACCGGCGGCGGCCGATTCCGGCCAAACAGGGTACACTTGGCACTTCCCGACGAGGGGCGTTTCCGCCCAGCGCCAGCCGCGTGATTCGCCGATGCTCCAGCCCCGGAGGCCGCCGCCCATGGCATCTCCCATTCCCCGCCGGCCGGTCATCGATCCGGGTCCCCGCCACGTGATCGCCGAGTACCGTCACCGGCTCCAGATGGTCACCTGCGAGTGCGGCTGGCAGGGCAGCAGCGCGTCCCCGGACACGCGACCCTCCGAGTGGAGCTCGCACGTCGCCGCGAACCGCATCGGGTCGCGCTAGGCGACGCCGCCGGCCGCCAACGGGCCGCCACCGGGCCGCCCCCGGACAGGAGCGATCCCGTGAGGTTCACCTACGCAGTCGTCGGCGCCGGGCGGCAGGGAACGGCTGCCGCGTACGATATGGCCCGCTTCGGCGAGGCGGCCCGCGTCAAGATCGCCGACGTCGACCCCGAGGCGGCGGAGCGGGCCGCCGCCCGCGTCAACACCCTCCTGGGCCGCGAGATTGCGCAGCCCTTCGCCGTGGACGCGGCCGATCAGAGGGCGCTGCGGACGTTCCTCGACGACGTCGACTCCTTCCTGTCCGCCGTGCCGTATTGGCTGAACCCGGCCATCGCCCGGATCGCGATCGAGGCCCGGGCCAGCATGACCGACCTGGGCGGTAACACGGACCTGGTGCGCGAGCAGCTCCTCCTCTCCCCGGAGGCCGAGGCGGCCGGCATCGCGATGATCCCCGACTGCGGCCAGGTCCCGGGGATGGGCACGAGCCTCAGCGTCTACGCGATGTCCCTCCTCGACGAGACGGACGAGGTCACGTTCTGGGACGGCGGCAACCCGCTGCACCCGGAGCCGCCCTTCAACTACATCCTCACCTTCAACATCGCCGGGCTCACGAACGAGTACCACGGCGTCGCCCACTTCCTCCGGGAGGGGCAGCGCGTGGAGGTCGCCACCTTCCAGGTCGAGGACTACGAGATCGTCGACTTCCCGTCGCCGATCGGGCGGATGGAGGCCTTCGTTGCCGGTGGCGGCACCTCGACGATGCCCTGGACCTTCGAGGGGAAGCTGCGGACGCTCTGGAACAAGACCCTCCGCTGGCCGGGCCATTTCGCCGCCTGGAAGGCCTACATGGACGCCGGGCTCCTCGAGACCGAGCCGATCGAGGTCGGCGGCGCCCGGGTCGTCCCGCGCGACCTCCTCCACGCCGTCCTGGATCCGAAGCTGCGGGCGAAGCCCGGTGAGCCGGACCTGGTGATCGTCCGCGTGCTGGCGAAGGGACGGCGCGACGGGCGCGAGGCACAGGTCGTCGTGGAGCTGATCGACCGCTTCGACGAGGCGACCGGGTTCACGGCCATGGAGCGGACGACCGGCTGGGACGGCTCGATCAAGGCCATCCTGAACGCCCAGGGCGTGACGCCGCGCGGTGCGCACCCGGCCGAGATCGCGGTGCCGGGCCCCCTCTACGCGGCCGAGCTGCGCCGCCGCGGCTTCAGCCTGACCGAATCCGCCACGCCCTAGGTTCCGGGGTCGGGCCGACGCTCGGCGCTGCTTCGCGCCCACGCAAGGGCGCGGCGTGCGGCCGGAGGCGCCCGCATGGACCCACGGGACGACTCGGCGGCCACCGGGCGGCCGGCACAGCGAGTCTGTTCGGGCTCACGACAGGAGGAACAGCGCACGAAACCCCCGCCGGACGCCGGGGAATCGGCCGTTGGGCGCCCGGTTTCGTGCTTGGATGGCGGGTTCCTGAGTCTGCAGGGGATCGCGCCGGATGGCGGAGATCCGGCCCCGCGGCTCACCCGGCGGGCCATCCTCGATGGCCGTGCTCCCGCGCAGCGTGTCCGGGAATCACAAGTAGGTTCCGGGATCCGGCCCGAGCCCTGTCGTTCGGCTGAACATCTCCCGGGGGTCGACGTGTCCCCACTCCGGCAACCCGCCGGCGTCCGGCGTTCGCTCGCGACCCCGAAATAGCTTGCCAGGCTCGCGCCGAGGTCTGCTTGGCTCGCACGGCAACTGCAAGGGAGTGCGTCACCCTTCCCGGCTCGCCAAGGAACACCGGGTCGTACCCTGGAACGCGCAGTCGCCGCCTCAGCCGTCGGATCGATGCCGGGCAC
>Ga0315284_10003357_pt1 | contig 22728 bp, 18 predicted proteins | sample YL17G09_16_MG_FD_203696 | JGI IMG/M metagenome (GOLD analysis project Ga0315284, IMG submission 203696) | Sediment microbial communities from Yellowstone Lake, YNP, Wyoming, USA - YL17G09_16 | ecosystem: Environmental > Aquatic > Freshwater > Lake > Sediment | place: USA: Wyoming | collected... | reverse complement strand
TATTGGGCGCCCAAGTCGGCGGCATAGCCAAATGCGGTCACGTCATCCAGACGCTCGTTGATAATTTTAGCCCCGGCGCCAAGCGAAAAACGCTCCGTCATGCGACGGCCATAGGCCATGCCGAACGACCAATCGAAGGCGTTTATTGCGCCAGTGGGCACATTCGATGAGGAATACCCGTTTATCTCGCCCAGGCCCAAGTACGAGAATGAGGCGCCGAAATTGCCATTCCGACCGGCAGGCATCGCCAGGCCGACAAATTCGTAGCGAAGATCCTGAAACCACTCGGAGTGCATGGCCGCGATCTGGTAGTTGTCTGCCATTGTTAAACCTGCGGGATTATAATACGAGGCGATAACGCCATCGGACAGAGAGGCCAACGCCTCGCCGGTCCCGGCGTTGCGGGCACTGACGCTGATGTTAAGGAATTCCATGACAGACAATCCATTGTCGGACGCGTATATAGCCGTTGATGTCAACAGCGTTATTAATATTGCTATTTTGAGTCTTATTGAGCGCATTTCCCCTCCTTGAGTCCAAATCGAATTAAGGGCAAACGCCATGCCGCTCCACCCGTAATCGGGTCATTGGGCCAAGGCCATATCTACGAAAGCTTTATGCCAGCGCAATGAATATCGAATATAGGGAGGATTCCTGCCTGATTGTTCGGATTCTGAACAGCCAAAGCTGATTTGTCCTGCTTGCCCGAGGATAATGTCATGATGGCACGCTAAGCCGTTAGCCAGCAATGGAATCAATGTCAAGGAAACTGTCGACGTTAGCGGTTGTTCAGGATTCGCACCATATCTGCTTGTGAGCATGCCGATATTTCGGTGCGTCGCCAAATGGAAATTCGAAAAATCGATTGCCTCTCATCTCAGGGTAGACTAAATTAGGCGCCAATTAACGATGTTTGTGTTTTTTTCGAGAGGACAAGTAGATGTCAGATAAAATGAAAGCCGTGGTAAAAACTCGACCCGAGTTTGGGGCGGAGTTGCTCGATGTTCCTCGTCCCACGCCCGCCGATGACGAGGTGCTGGTAAAAGTGCGAGCCGCCTCCATCTGTGGGACGGACGTTCATATTTACAAATGGGATGACTGGTCATCGAAACGGATAGGGGCCAAGGCCCTGCCACAGATACTGGGGCATGAGGTTGCCGGAGAAGTGGTCGAAAGGGGCAAGGCGGTCAAGTCGATTTGCATAGGCGATTATATCTCTGCCGAGACGCACATTCCATTCCCCGGGGATCTTCAGGCGCAGGTCGGTCAGATGCATCTCGGGGAACGGATGCAGGTATTGGGTGTCGACCGCGACGGCGTTTTCGCCGAGTACCTTGTTGTTCCAGAGGCTGTTTGCTGGAAAAATGATAAATCGATACCGCCGGAATTCGCCACTATTCAGGAGCCGCTTGGCAACTCCACCTACGCAGTGCTCGGTGAGAATAACGATGTCGCCGGGAAGACAATGGTTATACTCGGAGATGGGCCGATAGGGCTGTTCGCGGTTGGGGTCGCCCGGGCGGTTGGCGTGACCGATATTTTCCTGGTGGGGCTTAGCGAGTACAATCTCGAGATCGGCAGGCGTATGGGGGCCGACCATATTTTGTATGCCGATGATAAATCGGTCGATCGCGTGGCCTATGTGAAAGATCATACCGGGGGATTCGGCGCTGATATCGTGCTGGAGATGGCCGGCGTGCCCCAGGCTATCGACGAGGGGTTCCGCATGATTCGCAAGGGCGGGCGGTTCAGCGCTTTTGGCGTGCTCTCTGAGCCCTCTATTTCAATTGATTACAACAACAGCATCGTTTTCAAGGGATGTCAGATTCACGGAATCAATGGCCGCAAGATGTTCGACACCTGGTACCGGGTGCGTAACCTACTGGCCTCGAAAAGGCTTGACATTTCACCGGTCGTGACTCATAAGATGGCGCTTGATGATTTCAAGGCTGGTTTCGACCTGATGCTGGAATTTCCCCGAAAGGCCGGCAAGATCATTTTATTCCCCGATAAGAAGGAGTTGGCCGCGGCCAAGGGGCGGGAATGAACAATACTCTGAAATGGAATAACGGACGCCGGGGTTCATCAAGGCCCCGGTTTTTTACTGGGACGCCAGGATGTTGTCCGCCTTTTATGCCATTTAGGTCGTGCGTGGCGCACGTCCCCGTGGGCCACGCCATTTCATAGGAATTTGAAATAATAGCCTCGCCCCTACAACGTCGTAAATTCATCCCGGTCTGATTTCTTCGGCCGGCGCAGAACCTTGGCGTAGCAATAAACAGTCAGCGCGGTCACGAATCCCCAGGCCGCGGCCCAGAAGATGATTCCGGCTACAGTCAGTTTCATCGAGTCACCCCCGTCCCATTGCCGATCTCGCGGGCGCGATTTCTCCACGCTTTCCATACAAGGAATATCAGCAGCGATAAAAGCGATATCAGCATGGCCCGCGCTCCCCAACGGTAAGGCACGTCGGCCGGGCCAATATTCTTGAGGAGGAATATCGGGATAGCGTCGCGCACCAGCCAATTGACCATGATGAAAAGCAGGTAAAGCGGCGTCACGTATTTGATGATGTAGTAGAAAATCCTTGGCACCTTGATTTCGGCGCCTCGCGTGATCTCCTGCCAGCCTTTGTCCATCCCGAAAATCCAGGCCAGGCCGAAACTCCAAATGAGAATTCCACGTAAATGTAGCGAAATGGGGGCGCTTGATAATAAAGGGGATCGGCATAGATTATCAAGGAAAATCGACAGCCATCCCAATTTCTGGAAAATACTAAATTGAAAAAAAGCCTTACCGAATATAAATTATAGCAAATTATGTTTCGTTCTGGGAAACCTAAAGGAGGAAATGTGAAAAAAGGCGCAATTCTCATGCTCGTGGCGGCGACGCTTATGGCATGCAGCTCCAAGCGGCAGGTCAGCCGTCTCGATACCGATTCGGTGACCGACCTCAGCGGCCAGTGGAATGATACCGATGCCAAACTCGTGGCCCAGGAGATGATTACCGATTGCCTATCGCGCGTATGGCTGACAGATTTTATTGCGGCCGCGGGCGACAAGCCTGTGGTAACTGTCGGCACGATCCGCAACATGAGCAGCGAGCATATCGACACCGAAGTTTTCTCGACCGATTTCGAGCGCGAGCTGATTAATTCCGGCCGGGTCAGGTTCGTTGCCAGTCGCGAGCAGCGGGGTGAAATTCGCGATGAACGCATGGATCAGCAAAACTACTCCTCCGAGGAGACCATGAAAAAGTTCGGCCGCGAGGTCGGCGCCGACTTCATCCTGCTTGGCTCGGTGAAGACCATAACCGACCAGATAGAAAGAAAGAGGACGATCTTCTACCAGACAGACCTGGAGCTGATCAATCTCGAGACAAATGAGAAGGTTTGGATCGGCACCAAGGAGATAAAGAAGGGCATTTCCCAGGGCAAGGTTAAATGGTAGGGAAAGCCAGGCCCGGAACGGCGATGCTGTTCTGGGCCCTTGCTGCGATTTTCATAACAGCCTCATGCGGATCGGTCGCCACACAGACTAAGCTGTATGCCCCTATCACCGACGAGTTAAGATCGGGCCGCTACCAGGCTGCGGCTGAAAAATTCGAAGCCTCCAAAAAGAAATTCGATAAGAAGGACCGTTTCCTGTATTATGTCGATTCCGGAGCGCTTTACTACTACGCCGGAAGCTACGACTCCTGCGTTGCCCGCCTGACCCTGGCCGAAAACGCCGCCGAGGACCTCTTCACTAAAAGCATTTCGCGGGCGGCAACCTCGTTTCTCCTCAATGATAACGTGCTCGAATATTCAGGGGAGGATTACGAGGTGCTATATGCCAATCTCCTTAAAGCCCTCAGTTTCGCCGAGATGGGAAAATACGAGGATGCATTCGTGGAGATCAGGCGCGCCAATCTCAAGCTCGGTCTTTTGGAGCAGAAGTATGTCGGCGCGGCCGCGATACTGACTCGCAGTAAGCCCAATGATGTCCCCGATGTAACTTACGATCCCAAGAGCGTGCGCTTCTCAAATGACGCTTTCGCCAGATATTTAAGCATGCACATGTATGCCGCGCTGGGAAAAATGGACGACGCCGGGATCGACCATGATCTCCTCGCTGAGGCGTTTGAAACTCAACCCGATATTTATGATTTCCCTTTACCGCCGGTCAGCTATGCGCCCGACAGCGGGGCCATCCTGAGCATTGTCGGCCTGGTTGGCCTTTCGCCGGTAAAGGAAGCCCTCAACCTGAGAATCAGGACCGACAAGGACCTCGATCTGGTGCAGGTGCTGTACACCGATTCGGAAAATCAGGACGCTGAGTATGGCCATCTTCCCTGGCCCGTGAATGAGGACTATTACTTCAAATTCGCGCTGCCGAAACTTGTCAGCCGCCCAACCGAGGTTGGAAGCATCATGGTCTATGCCGACGACAGCCTCCTGGGAGAGCTACAACTCCTCGAGAACGTGAGCCAGGTGGCCGAGGAGACGTTCGAGGCCAAGAAATCGCTGATCTATTTCCGTTCAGTAGCGCGGGCCGTAGCCAAGGGCCTGACCACTCATAAGCTTAAAGATAAGGTCGATAGCGGCGGATTGGGTGGATGGCTTAAGAAGGCGGCAGTCGATGTCGGCAGCGACATCTCCGAGAACGCCGATTTGCGCTGCGCCCGCTTCCTGCCCGGCAGGATTCTCGTGGCCGATTTCAACCTTCCGCCCGGACAACACGATATCAGGCTGGAGATTCTGGATCATGGCGGACACCTGATTGCCGAGGAAGCACGCTCCTCGTTCGACGTGAGGACCGGGGCCTTCAACCTGATTCCGCTCTCCTTGACCGCATATTGAGGACTAAAGCCAGGCATTTCAGCTCTCCATTTTGCACTGGCCGACACGCCTGGCATTCGTGATTATAACCAAAATTCGTCGAGTGCCCCGAATCAAAAGCATATATAATATTCAGCATACTAATTGAAAATTATGAGGGCCCTTTTTCTATAAGTAATTTGAATGATTTACTCGGCCCGCAAGGCCTCGATAATCTTGATACGGGAAGCCCGGACGGCGGGCAGGAAACCGCCGAGCAGGCCCATGATGAGAGAAAATATCGCAACCGTAATGACTATGGCGGGCGTGAGAGCGAAATCGAAAGTCAGGTCGGAAAATGTATCCCAATTGATTGTAGAGACCCGGAGGAACTGGAGCGATGACGCCGCCAGCAAACCCAACGCCCCGCCCACAAGCGAGATGATGATCGATTCGGCCAGAAAGCCGAGCAGGATACTCGGCCGCTGAAAGCCAAGGGCCCGCATGGTGGCGATCTCGCGGGTGCGGTTAGCGACTGCGGCGTACATAGTGATCATGGCCCCAATTATGGCCCCCAGGCTGAAGACCACGCTGATGACGATTCCCAGCACGCGAATAAATGTCGCCGTCTGACGGGACTGATCATCGTAATATTGTTTTTCGCGCTTCAGGTCGACCGTCATCCTGGGATCAGACTTGACCCGCTCGCGGACCTGGGAAAACTGGGCGGGGTCTTTCAAGCGGAATGTCATCGATGAAAATACTGGCCGGCCCAGAGCCGGAAGCAGCTGCTCGACATCGCCCCAGATTTCCGATTCGAATGACGAGCCCCCGGTTTCAAAGATACCAACTACCTTCCAATCGGTCATCCCGAATGTAATTATCTGGCCCAGGCCGCATCCCTGAAAGCGCTCAGCGATCCGTTTCCCGACTATAATTTCTGTCCGCCCAAACTCGAATATCCTTCCAGCAGTGAGATTGATATCCTTATGCACAGAGAGCGACATCGGCTGGATGCCCCGCACCATGATATTCCCAGGCTTGGAGTTGTCGCGGCGGTTCTTACTGATCAGGGCGACTATCTCTCCGGCCACCATCGATTGCCCATTGGCATCAAGCGCGATATCGGGAAGGGTTTGGATGACCCCGGCCTGGTAGCGTGTAATGAAGCTTTGAATCTCTGTGTTGGATGATTCCCTGATGACAATGGCGTTTTCGTCGATACCCGATCCCACCAGGGTTTTCTGCAATCCCGTGGCCAGCATCAAGACCGCCGCGAATACGAAGACTACCAGGGTGATACCGAACACGGTCAGGATCATCGTCATGCGCCTGGCAAGCAAGCTGCGAATGGAGTATTTCAATGGAATTGCCGTGACGTTACCCTACGTGTCTGAGCCCTTCGACAATTGACAACCTAAGCGCCCGATAAACAGGGAATGCGGCCGCCAGGATTCCCACTAAGACCATGAAAACCGCCGCCAGGATAACTGAGAAACCATCCATTGCAAATCCTGAGAAAAATCCCTGCAGCGCCCTGGAAATGCCATCCAGGGTGGGGTAGGCAAGCAAGACCCCCAAAATCCCGCCGATACCGGCCAACAACAACGACTCGCCGAGAATCAGGCCGCTGATGTGATAGGTCTTGAATCCCAGGGTTTTCAAGACTGCGTATTCGGCCATGCGCTCACGGGCGCTCATGGCCATGGTGTTGACCAGCACCAGCAATATAACCCCGATTATCAGATAGCTCATGATAGTCAGCCCCGCAATCAGGCTATCCATCATGGCCAGGAAATTCAGGCTGAATTCCTTTTCGGTCTCGGTGAGTGTTTGTGCCTGCGAGTTTTTAAAAATATCATCGATTGCGGCCCCGATACTGGCGGCCTCTTTCGGATTGGATATTTTTACAAGAAACCAGCCTGCCTCTCCCCCCATTTCGGGAAAGGTCTGCTTGATTTTTTCATCGAAATATTCCCAACGGAATATAAAGGAGTTTTCGTCGACTCCCGGCTGGCTGCCTTTGTAGATTCCTTTTAGAACGAATTCCCAATCGCCGGGGTAAATCTGACCCGTCAGCCGTATGACATCGCCTATCTTCCATCCGAAATGGTCGGCAAGGCGCCTTCCGGCCACAGCCCCGTTCTTGGTATTGAAATAGTCCGCCTTTTGTTCGGGCGGAAGCAAGAATTCCGAATACATGTCGAGGTATGTTTCGGGCCCGACCGCGAAATTGGCAAAAAAGTTTTTGGGATCATTGTTATATAATCCACCAAACCAATTGCCGCGCCCCACCGATTCGACCCCCTCGACACGCTTGATCTTCTCCTCGTATGCCAGCGGCAGGCCGAACACGAGCGAAACGGCATTCCGTGTCACGAGACGGTTCGGTGGGATCACCTCGGCGCTGGCGTAATACGATTTAACAAGGGAGCGGATCACGACAAACGACATGGTCGCCACGCCCAGGCCAAGGACGGTGAGGGTCGTGCGCAACTTGTGCCGCCCGGCGTTGCGCAGTATCAGACGAAAAACCCACATCACGGATTAGGCCAGCTCGCCCTTATCGAGGATTCTATGAGACCTAGCCTTATCGGCAGCACGGGGATCGTGCGTTACCATTATGATGGTCTTCCCATGTTGAGAATTTAATTGCGAAAGCAATGTCATGACCTCTTCGGCTGAATTCTTGTCGAGGTCCCCGGTTGGTTCATCGGCCAGGATAAGAGTCGGGTCGGTTACCAGGGCACGAGCAATTGCGACGCGCTGCTCCTGCCCGCCCGATAGCTGCTTGGGATAATGGCTTATTCTGTCCTGGAGTCCGACAATCGATAGCGCCAGCTCAACATGCTCGCGCCGCTCCTTCTTCGATAGGCTGGTGAGCAGCAACGGCAGCTCGATATTCTCGAAAGCTGTCAGGACCGGCATGAGGTTGTAGAATTGGAATACGAAACCAATATTACGCGCTCTCCAGGTGGCCAGGGCCGCGTCGCTGAGCCGATGTATCGGGACTTCGCCGACAAAAACATCGCCTGCCGAGGGTTTGTCAATACCGCCGATCAGGTTCAAAAGAGTCGTCTTGCCGGAGCCGGATGGCCCCATCAAGGCCAGAAAATCCCCGGCTTCAACCTCAAGGTTGATATTTTCCAAGACCGGGATTCGAATGCTGTCGCGCCTGTAGCTCTTGCTGAGGTTGTTTATCTTGACTATGGCCGGCATCTATTCAACCACCTTGACTTTGTCGCCATCCTTCAGGTCTGACGGCGGTAATAATATAACCTTCTGTCCGGCATCCACGCCCTTCGTGATCCGCGTGACAGTGCCGAACTTGGGGCCAGTTTCAATTTCGAGAGTTCGGGCTGTGTTATCTATTATTGTGAAAACGACCGGCCTGCCATCCTGCATAACAATTGCGGCATTCGGAATTGCCACCCCCGAATCAGGGATCGAATCGGACAGCGTATCGGGATTCATGAAATTGACCCTGGCGCTCATCTCGGGCAGAACTCGCCGATCGATCTCCTTAAATGCCACTTTCGTCAATACTGTCGCCCGAGACCTGTCGGCGGTAGGAACGATCTTCTTGACATAACCCTCGTAGCGGATACCGGGGTAAGCATCGAGGATAATTTCGGCCCTTTGACCAACCTCGACCCGCTGGATATTGGCTTCGGACACGTCCGCCTCGACCTCCAGGGAGTTCATGTCGGCCAGGTCGACCACCGCGCCTCTGGAGCTTGCCGATGATGCGAATGGCGCCACCACCTCGCCAACATCAGCGTGCTTGAGAAGCACTGTGCCGTCAAAAGGCGCGCGTATATAAGTATTTTCGAGATTGACCTCCGCCGATTTGACAGACGCCTTGCCCGCTGAGACCGCCGCAACCGCCCCCATGAACCGCGCCTGGGCCGCCTCGTGCGCCTGCGGGGTGGTTGAGCCGCTTTTCAATAGCTCATCTTGACGTTTGTATTCTAAAGCGGCTACGACACTGTCGGCCCGGGCTTGCTCGAGGCTGGCCTTCGCCATGTCAAGGGCTGCTTCCATGTCGGCGTTCTCAATGCGTCCGATGATATCGCCCTTCGAGACGGTATCGCCCTCGGATACGGCCAGATATTCCAGCCGGCCCGTGGCCTTGGATGCCACCGAGGCTTTTCGCTCGGCCACGACATACCCCGTGGCGCTCAAGACCGATTGCGCCTGCGATTCGGTCAGGATCGTGGCGACGCCGACATTGACCTCTTTTGTCGACGGCATCCCTGTGAGGAAAATGACTACTATGATAAGCGCCAGTATCGGGATACCGATCCAGAGGGCGCGCTTGATTTTTCTTTTGCGTTCATATGACCCCCAGTCCTCGTCGCGGTTGATCTTTAGGGCCGAGAGGTCGAGTTTGGATTTGATTTCATCGGGCATATTGTCTTCTCATTTGCCGTGAATAATGCTTCGTCGTTTCACGTATCGATCATCTTATTGGCAACTTGTCAACATAGAAAATGTAATTCGCTGAGTCAAGCCTTTCGGTTGCGCGACGGCGCCGGGCCTAACGCGATATTAGTTAATGAAAGGCCCGATGTACTGATGCTGGCGAGCCCCTTTCGCTTGCCACGATATTTAATAGGCTTGCACAGCCGGCCAAACATTCCCCTTGCCTGGGGCGGCCTGTTACACTTATTTAGGCAATTGCGAAAATGAAACAGATATAGAAGGAGTGTTTTTTGATGACGAATCACGATACGGATAAGATGAAAGCCCCGCGCTGGGAGATAGATTCGATATTTCCGGGCGGCTCCAAGTCGCCCCAATATACCGCCTTCAGGCAGGAGATGGTCAAGGAAATCGACAAGCTCGAAAAGGCCCTGGCCAAGCTGCCCAAAAAGCTCAACGAGGCCTCGTGCCCCAAATGGGCCAGGTGGATTCTCGATCTGCAGTCAACCTATGAAAAGCTTCACCTGGCCAGCTCTTTCGCCGGATGCCTGACCAACCAGGATGTCAACGACGAGGAGGCGATGCGTATCGACGCCGAGATAGACGACCAGGCCTCGCGCTGGGGCATGATGAAGGCGACGCTGGAATCATTCTCAGTCAAGGCCTCAAATAAAGAATGGCAGAAGCTCCTCGAGAAAAAGGGCATCAAGGAGATCAGCTTTCACCTGAACGAAATGCGCGACCGGGCCAAGATGAAGATGCCAGAGGAACTCGAGAAGCTGGCCATAGAGCTTGGTGTCAACGGCTACCACTCCTGGAATCGCCTTTACGACAAAATGGCCGGAGACCTTCGCGTCACCCTCGATGACGCCGGGCAAAAGAAGGAGATATCGCTGGGTCAGAACGCGCCCCGTATGTCCGATTCCAACCGCGACGTTCGCCGCGATGCCTTCGAAAAGATGGTCGGCGCCTGGAAGACCCGCGAGAACCTGGCCGCGATCGCTCTCAACTCGCAGGGTGGTTTCCGGCTTTCCATCTACAAACGCCGCGGATGGGAGGACCCGCTGTTCGAGCCACTCCTCAACGCCCGTATGAAACGGGCCACTATCGAGGCCATGTGGAGCGCGGTGGTCAAGGGACGGCCGCAACTCAAGCCATATGTCGATGCCAAGATGAGATACCTGGGGATCGACAAATTCCGCTGGTATGACCAGGAGGCCCCTTTAGGCAAGTCGGACCGCAAGATTCCGTTCACTGAGGCAGGCAGTTTTATAGTTGAGCACTTGAAAAGCTTTTCTGACGAGATGGGAGATTTCGCCCGCATGGCGCTCGAGAAGCGCTGGATCGAGGCCGAGGACCGTACCGGCAAAGCCGCCGGCGGCTGGTGCTCGCGTATTTCGATACGCAAGGAATCGCGCATTTTCATGACCTACACCGGAACATTCAGCGGCTTGAGCACGCTGGCACATGAGCTCGGCCACGCCTATCATGGTTGGGTGCTGAAAGACAATCCGCCTTTCGCGGCCATGTACCCGATGAACCTGGCCGAGACAGCCTCGATTTTCAACGAGCTTCGTGTCACCGACGCCGCTCTGGCGGCCTCCAACGATTTCGATGAAAAGCTGATGCTGACCGATCAGAAACTGGCCAACGGGCTTACCTTCATGTCGAACATCCACGCCCGTTTCGTTTTTGACAGTCGCTTCTATGAAGAGCGCAAGAAGGGCGCCGTGGCCCGCGAACGACTTAACGAGATCATGAAGGAAGCGCAGAAAGAAGCTTTCTTTGGAATTCTCGATGAGCAGGACGGCTGCCATCCGCTCTTTTGGGCCTCGAAGCTGCACTTCTTCATTACCGGCGCTCCGTTCTACAACTTCCCGTACACGTTTGGGTATCTTTTCGCCAATGGTGTTTACGACCGCGCGATTAAGGAAGGCAAATCGTTCGCTGCCAACTACCGGAATCTCTTAGCCGACACCGGCCGATTGACTACCGAGGAGGTTGCCAGGAAGCACCTCGGGATTGATTTGACAAAGGAGGATTTCTGGCGCGATGCGGTTAACCGCGTTTGCGCGGATGTCGCGCCATTTGTGAAGCTGGTTAAGCAGGCCGATTGACAGTAATAGAACAAACGGCGTCGGGTGTGGCCACCTCATTTGAGCCAAATGGCCGACGCCACATACTGAGATGGTGGCTCGGGAACTGCGATTCCCGAGCCGCTTTTTTTCCTGGTGTTGTCCGGTCTCCGAACCCGACACCTCTGAATAATAAGAGTCGAAACCGCCCCGCACCCCGCATGCTTCGCAGCAGGGGCAGCGATGAACAGGGATTTCGATTTACGAATTTACCATATTTACAAGTAAAGCGGGCCGAATGGCTTCGGCCCCTACTTCCCCATAGCCTTTCGAGCGTATGGTATCAGGCCCCCGGATGAGAGTATTCTGGAAATAACATCAGGATAAGCCTGGAAAGAAGCGATCCCGCGCTTGCACCTTATCTCAAGGCGGTCGAAATCGATCACTATTTGTTCGCCGCTGGAGACCGCCTCGAAGGCCTCGGGGCATTCGATTACGGGTAGTCCGGCGTTTATGGCGTCGCGGTAAAATCTCCTGGCGAAAGATGCGGCGATAACGCAGGGCACGTCCATGGCCTTCAATAACTCGATCGAACTCTGGTCATTTGAGCCGCATCCGAAATTACGTCCAGCGACAATTATCTCGCCTTTCTTCAACTTCAGGGTCGGCTCAAACAACGAGTCCTTCCCTGAAGACTGATCGCTCGAATTGCCCGATAGGCGTCGCGGCATAACTTGAAAAGGCCGGGCATCATGCCCCAGCCTGCAAACCTGCCCTTCGATACGATTCTTCATTTTGTGTATTTCCGGGGATCGGCTATCTCACCCTCCAGGGCAGTTGCCGCAGCCGTGGCAGGCGAGGCCAGGTAAACTTCGCTTTCGGCGGATTCCACTTGTCCGGAACAATTCCACGAGGCGGTCGAGAGGGCCCTCTCTTCTGGTTCGAGCATCTGCGTATGAGCCTCCAGGCATGAACCGCATCCGGGATTGAGAATCATGCAGCCGGCATCGACAAATGCCCTGATATACCCCCTGTCAATAGCTTCAAGCAGCACTTTCCTCGAGGCGGGTATGACCACAGCCCGGGTATCGCGGGAAATTTGGCGGCCACGAAGTATCCTGGCGGCAACTTCAAGGTCGTCAATACGGCCATTGGAACAGCATCCAAGGATTACCTGATCGATTCTTCGACCGACCATGTCCTCGATCGCCTGGGCGTTAAATCCATGGGTGGACATGCCGACCTGTGGTGTGAGGTATGCTATGTCGAATTCCGCCTCGTCCGCGAAGGGGGCGTCGGGATCTGACGATACAGGATTGAATTTCGTCTTAACCAGCTTCTTCAAGAATCTGGAGGCGGTCTCATCGAATGGCACTATCGCCGATTTGAAGCCGATATCGCCGAAGGCGCCGACCAGGGTCAACCGCTCGGAGACCGACATGGCGCCGACAGCCGGCCCGTAAAACTCCAATGCCTTATAATCGGCGTGGGAGAGAAGCCCGTGGCTTATCTTTAGGACAATATCCTTGACGCTGACTCCGCGCGACAGCCTTCCGTTTAAGGTAACCTTGATAGTTTCAGGCACCCGAAGCCAGATTCTCCCCGATGCCCAGATTACGGCCATTTCGTCAGTGGTCATCGAGGATGCGAAAGCGCCGATGCTGCCGTATGACAGAGCCTGCGGATCGCTCGAAAGAACGAGCTGCCCCGGTGAAATAAGGGCGTTTTCGATTATCAGCTGGTGGCAGACACCCTGGCCGATGTCGTAGAAATCCCTGATCTTATGCTTTTTTACGAACTCCCTGACCACTTTCAATGATGGCTCACGACTGCCAGTGGACCCCGGATGATGTCGATCGAGAACTATGGCTATCTTGCATGGGTCCCAGATACGGTCGGCGCCAAGTTGCTGGAATTTTCGAATAATCTCGAGGGCGCGGCCGTGGGAAATAGCGAAATCGGGTTCGATATCGACGGCCTCACCTACCTCGACCCTCTTGAGACCGGATTTCCTGGCCAGAATCTTCTGCGCCATCGTCTCCCGTCTGAGGCCTTTGCGACGGGACAGATCGGGAAGCGCCAACTCAAGTTGTTCGAGGCTGAGATGAATAGGACGATGGTTGATGACATATTTGCGGCGCCACTGCCTGAATCCGGCCTTGCTGATATTGAGCTCCGCCCCCGCCTTTTCATCATTGCCAAACCGGTTCCAAAGCTCCTGGATTTTCTCCTCGGAATACTTGGGGAATGAATAAGCGCCGATTTTCTTTTTGGCGCGCCAGTAAGCCACCAGCCTGGCGGGGACGCCGTAGACCTCACCGATCTTCTTGTCGGAGCGATATTTTTTTTGAAGCTCCAGGAGCTCCTTTTTCCTTGGAATTCTCAACTTCAATCCCTGAGCCGATCAAATCCAGGTTTTAGCATGTCGTAGATATCATCCATCGAAATCGACTGCACTTTCGTGCCGCTTAGGACGGCAAGGAAGCTGGTATCGCCTCGAAAACGGGGAACCACGTGCATATGCAGGTGTTCCTCTATGCCGGCGCCGGCGACTGCGCCAAGATTCATGCCAAGGTTGAATCCGTCGGCCGGCATGGCCTGCCTTAAAACGCCCACGGCCTTGACAGACATATCGAATAAATCGCAAGTTTCATCCGATGTCAGCTTGTCGAGATCCTTGATGTGAGAATAGGGCACTACTAAGAGATGGCCGCCGTTATAGGGAAATCTGTTCATTATCACGAAAATGCGTTTTCCCCGGTAGAGGATGTGATTCTCGCGATCGGAATTTTCCTTAAATCGCCCGCAGAATACGCAACCATCTTCCTTGGGACCCAATATGAAATCACGGCGCCAGGCCGCCCATAAATTTTCCATAAGGCAGATTTTAAAATAAAGAATGGGCTCTGTCAGTCAAGTTATTTTCTATTATCCACAGCGTGCCCATTTGTGTATTGGTATTTGACAGCGGTCTATTTCAGATCCCGAGGGGAGAGAATGTCTCGTGCCAAAAAGGCGGGTTTGGGCCGACGGAGAAGCAAATCGCAACATGCTAAAGGGCCAAAAACACAAAGGCGCATTTCGCAGGGTGAAATGCGCCTTATATTTATGTCATTTACAGGATTATTGTGGTATCGGCCCAGCGGTCATAATGACCATGGCTGGTCAAAAGCAGGATCTGGTGGTCGGCGGACATCTCCTTGAGCACTTTCATGGCGTTGTCCAACCGCTTTTCATCATAATTGGCAAAGGGGTCGTCCAGAATCACCGGCGGATTTTTGTGCTCCGAGACGATATCGGCCAGGGCCAGCCTGGCGGCCAGGTAAACCTGGTCAAGCGTCCCCGACGATACCCCGCCCTCGGGATCGATCCAATCACCTCTATCCTCGGAGAATATCCGGAATTTCATCGACGATTTGTCGAATCGCACTTTCGAATAGCGGCCGGATGTCAGCCTGTTCAGTATTTCCGAGGTCCGGACATTCAGGACTTCGAGTGTTGAGACCAGTACGTTCTGCCGGGCCTCGTTGACGCAGTTGGCGGTAAGGCGCAGAATAGCGACATCGTGAAGAAGCCTGCCGGCTTTGGCACGGAGATATTCACGACGCTCAACGAAGCTGGCCAGGAGTTCCGCCCCGCCCTCAGCGGATTCGATCTGCTGGCGGAGCACCGTGCGCTCACGTTCCAGGTCCTTTATGCGTTCCTCATACTGGCTGTTAATCTGGGCCTGCCGCGCCAGGTCGCTCTCATCCACGATAAATTGGGATAGGTCGCGTTTATCCCTCTTGACTTTCTCCAGGGTCTCCTGCAGCGTCTCGTAACGGTGCTCGAGCTCTTGAACAGTGGTGCCCCCCAGCAGGTCATCGAATATCTCCTTTTCGCGAACGATTTGTTTCTCGATATCGTCCCTCTGCCAGAGGTTGCGCTTGAGATCCTCGACCGAATTGGAGGCGTACCTTCCAAGGTGGCTCTTGAGGATAGCGGTCTGCCTTCCCAGCTCGGCATCGAGCTCGTTCAGCTTGGCCTCCAATTTCTCGAACCGCTCCTTAAGGTAGCCACGATGCTGATTGCGGGAAATGGCCATGGCGATCCCCAGCACGAGCAAAGCCATCGATACCAAGAGCCCGTATCCCGCCCATGGTTTGAAAACCGCCATAAACATCTCGAGAATGGAGAGGATCGAGATTGTCAACCCCAGTCCACCCGCGAAGGCGCAAATAAGATAGGCCTGTCCGACCCTGTAGGCGGAATACTCATTCTTGGCATCGTTGCGCTCGGCCTCCAGCTCGTGATGCTTGGGTCGAAGATAATTCAGATTGACCTCGGCCTCTTCGATCTCCTTGATATCTTTGGATTCGATGCTTTTTAGTCCCTGCTCGCGGTCGCGAAGGCTCTTGATTTTCTTAAGCGATTCCTGGGCGTCGGCCAGCTTGACCTCGATCTCGTTAAATTCATGCGAGGCCTTCCCGAAAAACTCCTCGACCTTGTCGGCTTTCTTGCATTTTTCGAATTTTTCCTTCTTGGCCTGAAGATCATCACGGACATTCTTGTATGTCATCTCGACCTGAATCAGGTCTGCCCGCCTGGCCTTGAGGCCGGCTATGGCTTTATTCAGTCTTTCGACGTTGTGGTTCATTTCGTCGGCCTGCACGTTAAGTTGCTCGAGCTTGCCTCCTGAAATGCCATCCTCGCCCGATATCTCCCTTATTCGCGACTCGATTTTCGCTATTGTCTGCGAGGCTGCCTGATCTTCCCTGCCTCCTGTGACAAGAGATTCGAGTTTATCCTTTATGACCTCGAATGACTCCTCGATATGACTTATCTCGCCCTGGTTGATACATGCCGTGGCCTTGAATATCTCCTCGGAAGAAATGCCCAGGTTGTCCGAGAGCCACTTTTCCATATCGTCGGTGCTGTCGAGGTCGTCAAGTACAACGCTGCCATGCTTGAAGTCCTTGGCCAGCCTGACCTGCCTGCCATCGACACTGAATACTGCCTCCAGCACCGGAAGCTCTTTCGATTTCCAGCGCATGGAGCCGACCAACTCCTTGCCGCCCTCTGACGGGTCAAGGAAGAGGGCCGCGGTTATGGCATTGGCCAGGGTGGTTTTTCCGGCCTCGTTGGGACCCTTGATGAGGTTAAGGCCGGGGGTGAAATCGCATTCGAAATTTTCGAACTTGCCGAAATTCTTTAGAAGTAAGTGTGATATCAGCATCCTACCAGATCTCCTTCCCGGTAAGAAGCGTGTAGCCGAGCTTCAGTGATTCCTCCAGGTCGTCCTTGTACACGCCCTCGGCATTGTTAAGCTTGTCGACCACGACCCGTAGATATTGCCCCAGAATGGTTTTCTCCTGGACTTTGACTTCTGACACATTTTCCGGCAGAACCCTGGTTTGATCGATTATCTCGATATGCAAACAGCTACTACCCAGCTCATTTTGAAGCCGCTCAACATCGACCCCAGCCTCCAGGAGCGCCAGCCCCCGCAGGGTCACCTTGAGATATGTATTAGGGCCGGAAAGCTCGGCGATTTTTTGCTTCAGATCGTCGATATTGTGAACTTCCTCCATCAGGATATCGACCTCTTTCCACTTGAATTGCCCGACCTTGGCAGGGGTGATAGTCACTCCATGGTCCAGTTCGACCAGGGCAACGCAGCCCGACCTGTCTAACTCGGCCGATAGCGTCTCCGCGCAACCGCAATAGGCCGCGATAATTCCCAGGGGCGCGAAGTCCTGAAATTCACGGGCGCCGCCAAGCGCCACGTAATCGAAGCCACGCTCGACTAAATCGTCCGAATGGATCGGGTAATTGGCGGTGACCTTCTTGTCACCGTAAACAAGTGTTCCGTAGATAATCCCGATATGATGCTTGGATCGGCCGAACTTCTTGATATGAACAGCGCTATCATTCGGCCTGGTCTCCGCTGTGATTGGATACCCGTAGACAGTCGTCGAGAGGCTCTCGAACTCATGGCAGGGCTTCTCGGTCCTTAACAATGGGAAAAGGTTCGCCGCCGGGGGGTTCTCCCATTCGTCCCAGAAGCTGCCCTTCTGCCAGGCATCACGGCAGCCTGGTAAGATGACCAGGGGAGTATTTTCCAGCCTCCTGACCTGCGACAGGAAGAATTCGATCAGGTTCTGGGAAACGTCGATACTGTCGAAGGTATCGCCGGCCAGTATGACCATATCTACCTTCTTCTCCAGGGCCAGATCGATGATTTTTACAAATGTCGTTTTTATCCCCGCCCGAAGTTTGTCTCCGGCGGTTCCCAAGTTGGCAAACGACCTGCCAAGGTGTACATTTGACGCATGTAATATTTTCATAGTGCCGGTTCTATTATCGGCACTATTGGATGGGATTTGAAGGATTTACGGCCTTGTTTTTGGGGATTTGCGCCAGCCGTATTTCTCGGCTATGAGGGCCGATGGGATACAGCCCTCGGAGAGAAGGCGGCCAATCCAAAGAATATATATGACGCAATCGCAACCGGATGAATCTATTTATAAATTATTCTCACCCTCGCGTGATTTCTTATAATTCCGGCCAAGTTCTCTGGCACGACAATGTTCCTTTCGCCGAGCAAGTCAACAGTGCCGACCAGGCCGTAGTTTCGGCGAATCCCCTCGGTTACTTCCCTGACATATTCAGTGATATGCACTTCAAACCATGTGGAATCTTCGCTTTGGCAGATTGAAGCTCCCACACCCATGCTGTCGGTGATGGCGTCCAACGCCTGATAATCGATATCACCTTCAGGAGCCTCCGTAACGAGCGGGTAGAATCGTAATTCGAATATGGAGTCGGGGGAATTGTTGGGTAACGCAAACGGCATTGTGAACTTAGCATAGAACACTTCGGCGCCTATCAAATTCTGTGGGATTGTGAATTCCAACAGGAGCTTGCTTGGTTGAGAGTTGTCCTGTTGATTGTTTACCACCCGGCATTGATCCAACGATAGCGTCACCTCGCCCGAATGACCCGATTCCGCGACGGCGAATAGCAGTATCAGCAAATGTGTAAATCGCATGTCTCTCCTCCTTTAGCGCAGAAGCGTCATCTTCTTGGTTTCAAAGCGATCGCCGGACTCAATCACGTAGAAATAAATGCCCGACGATACCGGCTCGCCCGAGTCATTACGCCCGGTCCAAACGATCGTATGCTCGCCAGCTTCCATGTCCTCCGCCGCCAGCGTCACCACTCTTTGACCGAGGATATTATAGATCGCTATCCTCGTATACCCCGCCTGATCGAGCGCGAATGAAATGACGGTGTTGGAATTAAAGGGGTTGGGGTAATTCTGCTGAGCGGCGAAAGCCAAAGGCAATTCCGGTGTGATATCGAGTTTGGGCTGACGCATCAACCACGGCCAGTATTTGATGGGTATCCACGCATATTCACTATAAAACCTGCTGGCTGATGGCAGACCTGTAAAATAATAATTGTATACCGCGTACAACGTATCCCACCAGGGAGCGCTTTTTACATGATAGATGTAATAGGATTTAGGAAGCTGCGGATTGTAGCGAATGGAAGAGTAACCGGGGTCGTTTAGAGTTCCCATATCCGGTTCAGCATTTAGGGTTCTTACCCCTATAAACATCGAGTCAATAAGGCAGTGACGTATCTGGGGAGTGGAATAGTTATCGAGGTAAATTCCAATGGCATTGTTGGCGTCCAGCCCGCAGAGGATAGAACAGCTATCGATGGGGGCATCGGAATTGCTCAGGGTTATGGCGGTCTGCCGATGCTTGGCGACCACGCATTTATTCACTCGAGCCTTATCGATACCCGATAAATAAATCCCCCGCGTAAAGAATATCGTGGCATTAATCAGGGTATCGTACAACAGCAGCGTCGAATCGCCACTAACTGCCCCACCCGAGAGGTAGATGTCGTAATCATCGTTGTCGACGAAGCGGCTGGCGTTGACTTTGGCCGATGAATAGAGCCCATAGATGCCATAAACGCCATTATCAGTTATCCGGGAGTTGTTGGTGATCAAGTCAGCCTTGTAAGCATAAACGCCTGTGTTGAGGTTGTGGCTGATATTAGAATGCGATATGAAAACATCGGAGTAATTCCTGGCTTCAACGCCGGATGTAGCGTTGGTGATGCTGCAATAGCTCAAGGAGCAGGCGGCGTTTTGGTCGACATAGATATTGCGCCAGTCGCCAGGCTGAGGGTTGCCGCCGAGGGCAATGAACCTGATAGAATCGGATGAGGTGCCGGACGCCACGAGTTTGCCCGCCACCGCTATTTGCGCATCTTTGTATAGATAAATATTAGTGCCGGCATTTATTCTAAGGGTGATGCCGGACGGAACTTCCAGCGTTTCGTAGACATACACGTCACCGCGCCAAGTGGTATTCTCAGTTAGCTCACCGGTGTAGCCAATCTGGTAAATGTACAAGCCATCTTCGCCCGCTTGATAGATAAATCCATCGGGCGATAATGGGTATATGCTGTAAGCTTCGCTTGTCCAGTGGTCATTGGAACCGCAGTCGTGATCAGCAAATCCGAATTCGGCCATATCCGGAGTACTACTAATATCGGTTACCCTTATCCCCCTATAATGCCACGAAGAAAAAAGGAGGTTTCCGCGGACGATGGCGTCGTGAATGCCGAGAGGTTCCGCGTCATTCGAATGAGTGAAACAAGTATCGCTAAAAACGGCCGGGCAGTGCGTTTCGCCTTGGTCTGCTATCGCATCGATGCCGATAAACACCTCATCTTGATCCGAATTGTAGTCCCAAATCACATCAAATGCGTTTACGATCGGCTCGCTCGCGAAATCAAAATCAAAAGAGCCGTCGTCGAATACTCTAAGAAATCCTCCCATCAAACGGCCCCAGGCCGCACAGGCATTTTCAGCTTCGTCGCAGGCGAAGAGATAATTCCCGTCAGGAGACATCCAACCGCTATGGCTGAGGGGAAATTTGGGGCGTACCAGAAAAGTATCCGGATCGATGCAATCGACGGCAATTGAGTCATAGGGGTCTTCATCGTTCAAATCGTCCCGGTACGGGTCGTATGAGACCTTTCCTTGGAGGGCGATTGAATCTAACGGCGTCGAAAAAGAGAATATTCCTTTGTAAATGCCGTCGCGCCAGCTAAAAATATAGATGGTGTCTCCCCTGCAAAAAACCGAATGAGGCTTGAATTCGGAGCCGAATGTTGATTTTCTCCATAGTTTCTTTAATATCGGCGCCTCAGGATTTGTTGCGATATCCAAAATGGCGACCTCGAAGCTATCTGCTCCCGGGTACAGTTCTGCCAAGGCTAATAATCCATCCGCCGCGAAGAATGTATGAACTTGATTCAATGGAATCGCATCGCACGCTCCTACGGTATCGATGCTTGAGTCGTTAAAGGGAAGGCTGCGCATGCTGGCGGCATCATAATATGGCCATTCCGATTGGAGGGGAATGATCCAAAAGTAAGCTATACGATCCCATTCAATTGCATACAATGTGCGCCCTACAACCTTGACATCTTGCGGGTAATCCAAGGCGCTGATCCTTCCCACGTTAACCGGATTAAAAGGATCCGTCGCTTTCACCACCGAGATTCCGTTTGAGGGGGGCGAATTCCATAGGCCGGAAAACACAATGTAGTTCGCACTATCCGGATCGTACCACCCCCAGATATATGCGCAGTTGCCGATTGAAACATTGGAAGCATCGCGTACATTGGAATATCGATCATCTGCCACCGAGGTTTGTGCATTTCCCAAGAAAATGCACCACATCAACATGAATACTGAAACTAGTGGGCGTTTCACGTTGGCCTCCTTTCACAGGATCACCTTATTGTTATCATTGCCCTAGCTAATGAATCACGACCAACTACCAATCTGTAAATATATATGCCGGTTGCCACCTCCTTTCCTTTGTCATCTTTGGAATCCCAAATGATTTGATGCATGCCTGAGGCCTGGATTTGATCTCGAACCAAATTCCTTATCAACTGGCCGGAGACGGTAAATATTTGAAGACTTACCGCGCGTGTCTCGGACAGCGTATATAAGATGACAGTATTTGAGTTAAATGGATTAGGGTAATTTTGAAGCAGCTGAAATTGAAAAGGCTCTATCGGTTCCGATGGATCAGAAATATCTACCGTTTGGTCGTAGAAATACGCTCCGATATCCGCTCGGGTAGAGTCCGGATCCAGCGGTGATGAGGGATCGCCTGCATCGATGCAAGGCGAGTCGGGAAGGAGGTGGTAATTATCAATCGTCGTATCCGCGAAGAGCGGATCGAGGAATATATCATGTTGGCCATGAGGGAACCCCATTGAGGTATCGCCGTAGACCAAATTATAATCCCAATCCAAATACAGCGATTCATTGAGAACGCCGCGGACGTTTCCGCCCCACGTATTAAACGCGAAAATGTTGTTTTTCACGATTAGCGATTCTTGCGGCGAAGAGCAGGATAGATATAGGCCACCACCCGCCCCGTGCGAATCGCCTTGTTTGGCGACGTTGCTCACGATGGTGTTATTCGCGATGATTGTTTTCCTGCTATCGGAGACGTGAATCTTCTCTATTCCCCCGCCGGACCCGCCAAGTATCGACTCGACGGCTTGATTATCGCAAATCAGGTTGTATTTGATGACGGCGTCCCCTAACAGGTAAATGCCGCCGCCGTGGCCATCGCCATAGGCGGTAAATCCGGTTCGGTTTCCGCAAATGATGTTAAAGGACACCTCCGCGCGGCTCGTTAATACGGAGGAATTCCAGAAACAGACCCCGCCTCCTTTCGCAACCGCATAATTGTATTTAATAATATTACTCCGTATTATAGGATTTCCCCCATAGCAGGAGATCGCACCCCCCAAGTCTCTGAAAACACTCGCATGATAAATATTCGCCTCGACCTTAAGGGAAACTCCAGCACCTATGGTCATTGGCGATGTTGGACCGCTCGGAGTTCCTAAAATTGTAAAACCTCTTATTATACAGGTTGAATCCACCTGTCCGCCTATGGCAAATTCACCGTTAATAACAGTCGTATCCGGGCCATATAGACTGGAAAGGAGAATATTGCGCGCATAAAGGGTAATATTCTCGTGATATTCCCCCGGGGCTACCAGGATCGTGTCGCCATTTACGCTGGCATCGATACCGGCCTGAATGGTGGGATAATCTGAAGGCACGTTCAGAATGCGGGCGGAGGCATAGCCACAGGTTATGAAAATTATTAATGCTACAAATTTCCAGCGCATGATTCCTCCAGTGTTTACCCGTCCACGGGCGGGGTTATGCGCCAAAAAAGGCAAGACTAAGATTGCAAACTCAATCTACAAAAGCGGGGCCTTCGTTGTCAAGTAAAAGTATCCGGCATCGAATCACTACCATCCAGGCAGGCCCCGGGCTCAATCGAGAACCCGCTTTATACGCTAAGTGTATTATTTATTCAGCCG
>Ga0315284_10003355_pt1 | contig 22734 bp, 19 predicted proteins | sample YL17G09_16_MG_FD_203696 | JGI IMG/M metagenome (GOLD analysis project Ga0315284, IMG submission 203696) | Sediment microbial communities from Yellowstone Lake, YNP, Wyoming, USA - YL17G09_16 | ecosystem: Environmental > Aquatic > Freshwater > Lake > Sediment | place: USA: Wyoming | collected... | reverse complement strand
GCCGCCGCGCGCGCGAGCGCCGCCCCGCCCGCCTCGCGCTCGCACTCGGCCCGCCACGCGTCGGCCGTCGTCGCCACCGCGGTCGCGCGTCCGATGTCGGCCTCGCGCAGGGCGGCCAGGGCGATGACGAGTTTGGGGGTGGTGGCCGAGCGGTGAGCGGCGACGGGCGCCGCCGCCCCCGCCACCGCCACCGCCCTCTCTCCTTCCTCGCTCGCTGCGCGAGCTTCCCACGCCGCCCGCGTCGCGCTCATGGGAATGCTGGGGCTGAGCACGACCGGGGCCGGGCTGGCGTCGGCCGCCGCGGCGTCGGCGCGTGCGGCCGCCGCTGCCGCTTTCTTGTCGGCCGCCGCCGCCGCCGCGCGCGCGGTTGTCGCCGCGCGCTGGGCGTCGTCCCGGTCGGCCTCGGCCGCGCGCGCGCGCTCCAGGGCGGCTGCGGCGTCGGCGGTGGCGGCCGCTGCTGCGTCGGCCGCCGCGTCGCGCGCGCGCCGCGCGGACGCAACCTCGCGCCGCAGGTCGCCGTTTTCGGCGGCGACGGTGTCGGCCTTGGACTTTGTCTCGGCGACGGCGGCCTGTAAAGCGTCGAGCGTGGTCTGGAGCTCGGCCAGGCGCGCGTCGCGCGACGCGAGCGCGACGGCCGAAGCGGCGGCAGCGCGCTCCGCTGCCGCCGCCGCCACCGCGCGCTCGTCGTCGCGCGCACGAGTCGCGTCGGCGCGGGCGGCGTCGGCGTCGGCGCGGGCGGCGGCCGCGTCGGCGGCGGCTTCCGCCGCGTCGCCCGCCGCGGCAGAGCGGGCGCGCTCGGCGGCCTCGGCAGCCGCGCGCGCGGCGCGCAGCTCCCGGGTCAGTGCCCCTGCTTGCGCAGCGGCGCTCTTGGTCGCGGCCGCCGCGGCAGCCACCTCGGCCTGGGCCGCCGCCTCGCGCTCGGCCGCGGCGACCGCCGCGCCCTCCGACGCCGCCCGCAGCGACACCAGCACCGCCTCCCGGTCGGCCAACGCGGCCGTCAGTCTGGCGACGCAGGCGCGCAGGGCGGCCGCTTCTTCGTCCGTCGCGGGCGAGTGCGGCGGCGCGACGCCCGTGCCGCCCGCGGTCTCCACGGCGGCGACGCGCGCGGCGTCGGTGCGGGCGAGGGCGAGCTCGCGGCGAGCGGCGGCCAGCTCGGCGGACGCCGCGTCGCGCTCGCGGGAGGCGGCGGCGGCCTGCGCGCGCGCAGCGCGAGCGTCGTCGCGCGCGGCGGCGACAGCAGTGGCGGCAACCGCCGCGGCTGCGGCTGCCGCGTCGGCGTCGGCCGCCACCGCGCGCCCCAGCGTCGCCGCCGCGGCCAGCGTCGCTTTCGCGCGGCGCTTCGAGTCGGCCGACCGCGGTCCGTCGTCCACCGTCGCCGGTGAGCTCGGCAGGCCGCCGTCGATGGACTCGGCGGCGGTGCGAAAGGTGTCGACGCTCGCGCCGGGCGCGAGCGCGGCTGCCGCCGCGCGCTCGCGGCCGGCCGCCGCCGCCGCGCGAGCCGCGCGCCGGGGACCGGTGCGCGGGGGGGGGCGCGGTTGGGAGGGAGCGCGCGAGCGCGTGGGGGAGGTCGAGGTGGCGGCGAGGGCGGGCGACTGAAGAAAAGAAGGCGGCGGTGGTTGAGGAGCGCGCGGCGGGCGGCGCGGCGCGGCCCCCCTCCAATGCCTCCCGCCGCCAGTGCCTCACCGCTTCGCCTTGCGAGTCGGCGCCCGCGGCGACGCTCGCAAACAGGCGCGCGCCCTGGAGGAAGAGAGGCGTCGGCGCCATGCGCATTCCGCGCCTTCGCGCCGCCTCCCCCTCTACCTCGTTCCCCCCGCCCTCACCTTGAGCGCCGACAGCGGCTCCCTGCTGGGTGCCTCGTTCTCCCCGCCGCCCGCCGCGCGCGCGCGCCAGCCGACGCCGCGCACGCCGCGCCCGCCCGAGCCGCGCGCCGCCTTGGACGCCGACGGTGGCAGCGGGGGCCACGCGCCGTCCGAGAGGGCGGGGGACGACGCCATACGGAGGAGGAGGAGGCAAAGTGGAGGAGTGGCGCAGTCGCGCGCCGCGCGCGCGCTCTCACCTTTCACCCTTCACGCGACCTCGCCCGCCGCCCGCATCCTCGCCACCTCCTCCCCCCCAAACCCGGCCGCCGCCAGCACTTCGTCCGTGTGCTGCCCCAACGCGGGCCCCGCGTGCGCGGTGGCGCCGGGCGTGCGGGTCAGGAGGGGGAACATCGACGGGAGCGTGACCGCGTCGCCGCCCCCGGGCGGCGCCACCCTGGAGAGCACGCCCCGCGCCGCCAGCTGGGGCGAGGCCAGCAGGTCGGCCGCCGTCAGGATGGGGCCGGCGGGCACGCGGGCGGCGGCCGCGGCGGCCAGGACCGACGCGAGAGGGCGGGCGGCGCACCATTCCTCGATCGCGCCATAGATCTCGTCCGCCGCCTCGACGCGCTCTGCGTTGGTGGCATACCGCTGCAAATCGTCCCGGCCGATGGCGGCCGCGAGGCGGGCGAAGACCGAGTCGCCGTTGCCGCCGACGACCGCGTAGCGCCCGTCGGCGCACAGAAACGTGCCGCTCGGCACGACGCCCGAGATCGTCGACCCCGACGGGCCGCGCACGATGCCCGCGTCGGCGGCTTCGGGGAGGGCGGCCTCCATCATGGACAGCATCGATTCAGTGATGGCGACGTCGACGACCTGCCCGAGGCCCTGCCCCCTTGCGCCCTCGCCTCCTCCTCCCTGCGCGCCCCGCGCCCGGGCCAGTAACGCCAGCACGGCCCCAAACGCGGCGTGCAACCCCGCGAGGGAGTCGCCGAGGGAGATGTTGGGCCGCGCGGGCGGGCGGTCGGCGAACCCATTGACCGACCGGAAGCCCGACCCGGCCTCGCATACGGACGCGTAGCCGGGGAGGCGGGCGTCGGGGCCGGTCTGGCCGTAGCCACTGGGGTGGGGGGGGGGAGGGGTGGGGGTCAAGGTGGGCGGGCACGCGCGCCGCCGCGGCCGCGCTCTCCCACCCCCCGCCCGCCCGCCCGCCCGCCCGCTTGCCTGATGCGGACATACACCAGCGACTCCGCCAGGTCGCCCGGCCCCAGCCCCCACGCCTCCATGCGGCCGGGGGTGTAGTTCTCGATGAGGATGTCGGCGGCCCAGGGACGGGGGGCGGTGGCGGCGCGCGCGCGCGCGCCGCTCTTCTCTCCCCCCCCCTTTCCTCTCCCCCCGCCCGCCAGCCTCCGCACCACCTCCTGCCCGCCCGGCGTGCGCAGGTCGGCCGCGACGCAGCGCCGGTTGCGGCCAAAGGAGCGCCACCAGAGGGACGTGCCGGTGCCGTCGAGCGCGCGCAGGCCGCGCAGGGGGTCGCCGGCGCCGGGAGGCTCCACCTTGACGACGTCGGCCCCGAAATAGGCGAGCAGGGCGCCGCAGAAATTGCCGGCGACGACTTGGCCGACGTCGAGCACTCGCACGCCGGCGAGCGGCGGGGCGGTTGAGGCCTGCTGCGGCTCGCCCACCGGCGTGGACAGGTGGCGGCAGGCTGCGTAAGCCACGCGCCCGCGCCACGCGCGGGCGGCGGCCAGGGCGAGCGCCATGCGGTGGGGGCTGTGGTCGGGGCCGGGCGCCCCCGCCACACCGGCCCGCGCCACAATGCGGCCCCGCCCCTTCACCAGGCGGCATGCCGTCAGACACCGCCGCGCCCCATGCCCGCCCGCGGCGTCCGCGACGCCCGCCGCGCGGGCCGCGTTTCCGGCGCGGCCAGCGGCCGAGCTGCCCGACGCCGTCCCGCTCGCCGTCTCCGGCACGCTGCCGCCCTGGTTGAATGGAGCGCTCATTCGCAACGGGCCTGGCGTGTTTCCTGACGCGGTGTCCCACATGTTCGACGGCTTTGCGCTCCTCGCCCGCCTGGACGTCGCCGGCGGCCCGCGCCCGTCCGTCACCCAGCGCCAACGCTTTCTGGAGTCCGCGGCCTGGGCCGCGGTGCGGGACACGGGGGACATGGCGTTCTCCGAGTTTGGCACGCCCCTCCCGCTCGCGCGCGGCGTCGCGGCCCTGGCCCGCGGCGCCCTGGGCCTCGGCCCCGCCTTCACCGACAACGCGTCCGTCACCGTGCGCCCCGGGAGGGCGGGGGAGCTGGTGGCGGCGACCGAGAGCGTGGCGGGGCTGTGGCGCGTCGACGCCGCGACGCTGGCCACGCTCGGCCCCGCGGCCGCCGCCGACGGCGTTCCCGGCGCCCTCACCACCGCCCACCCGCACACCCGGTCCGACGGGACCCTGGTCAACTTTGCGACGGGCGTCGGCGGGCGCACGACCGTGTTTGTGCAAGACGCCGCGACGGCCGCCCGCGCGCCGGTCGCCGCCCTGCCGCTGCGCCTGCCGCCCGCCCCCTGCTGGATGCACGCCTTTCCCGCGACGGACGAGTGGTGCGTGCTGCCGGAGCAGCCGGTGCCGATGGACCTCAAGGCGGCGTTGCTGGGCGGGGGCGACCACGCGATGTTTGGCTGGCGCCCCGACCTCGGCACCCGGTACACCCTCGTCCGCCTCCCGCCCGTCGCTGGAGCAGGGCCATCGTCCGCCGCCGCCGCCGCGGCGCCGCCGGCCGTGTTTGAGTCGCCGGAGCCCATTTTTTATTTTCACACCGTGAACGCATTTTGCACCGCCACCGAGTTTGTGTTCGACGTGCCCCGCTTCCCCGACCCGACCATGATCAACCGACTGTCCTTGGACAACCAGCGCGCCGCGCCGGGCGAGGCGGCGCCGGTGGAGCGCTCGACGCTCACGCGCGTCGCGCTCCCGCTCTCCGGGAACGGGCCGGTGTCGCTGACGAGGCTGTGCGCGGATGGCAGCGAGCCCTACTTCTTCGAGTTTCCGGCCGTCAACCCGCTGTGGAAGGGCAGGAGCGAGTACCGGTTTGCGTGGGGCATCGCGGCCACCCCCCCCGCAGCCGCCGGCGACTCGCTCGTCAAAGTGACTCTCCGAGGGACCGCCCCGCCGGCCATGTGGCGCGAGGCGGGGTGCCTGACGGGGGAGCCGGTGGTGGTGCCGCGGCCGGGCGGCGCGGCCGAGGACGACGCGGTCGTCCTTTCGATCGTCACCTCGGCAGCCGGCCCCTCGTTCCTGCTCGTCCTGGACGCGGCCTCCATGCGGGAGCTGGCGCGGGCGCCGCTGGCGGCGGGGCTGCCGTACGGGTTCCACGGGCTGTGGGTCGAGGGCGGAGGAAAGGAGTAGCTAGGAGGGGATTGGCTAGGCAGCGGCAGCGCATGTCGGCACTCTCTTGTCGCCACCACACCCTCGCCGGCCCTGCCCCCACCCCCGCCATGGAGCGCCGGCCCCGACGCCCCGACGCGGGCGGCGCGGGCGGCGCGGGCCCCCGCATCGCGGCGCCGCCGCCCGCGCCCGCGCCCCCTCCGCCGCCCGCCGCAGACCAGTACCGCGGCGGCCAAGTCGCTGTCGCGTCGCGCGCATCCCTGGATCGGCGCGCGGCCGCGCGCCGGGGGCGGCGCCCGGCGCGCCCGCTGCGGCCGAGCGTGCGCGCGGCGAGGGGCGCAGGCGAGGGCGCTGTGCTCGATTTGGTGGACGCGTGGGCGGCGGGAGCGGGCAACGATGCCACGACCTGGACGTTTGCCTCGTTTGCGGCCGCGTTCGCCGCGTCGGCCGTGCGCGCCGCGCTCGCGGCGGCCGCCGCCGCGCCCGACGGCGGCGACGCGTCCGTCACGGGCATGCTGGCCGCCGCCATGGACTGCTGCGACACACGCGTGGAGGCGGCGCGCGGGGACAAGGCTGGCGCGGGCGAGCGCGGCGAGCCCGCCGACGGCCCCGGCGCCGGCGACGGCCCCGCCACCGACGAAGGCTCCGCCGACGACGACGCTCAAACCATCCCGCCCTTTACTCCGGGCCTGGGCGGCCCCCCACCGCTCGCCGCGCGCCTGGGAGGCCTCTTTGCCGCGGCGGCGATCTTTCACGGCCAGCCGCCGCCGCCGCCCACCGCCTCCGGCCCCGTGCTCGCGTACGCGGCGCCGTCCCAGTTGCACGCGCTGGCCGCGACGGCCACCGAAGCCGCTGCCGCGGGCGCGGCCGACGCGCGGTCTGCGCTCGCCGCCCTGACCCCTTTCCTCGCCCCGGGAGCCATCCGCCGCCCGCCCGGCGGCGGCGGCGCGGCCACTTCGCTCGCCCCCTGGTCGCCCGTCGGCGGCGGCGGCGGGGCGGGGGCGAGCCACGGGGCGCGCGCCGCGGCGCTCGCGCGCGGCGCCGAGACCGCGGCGCGGTTGGCGCCGCTGGTGGACGTCGGCGTCGCGGCGTCGACGTATGCGGGTCTACGGGCGCGCGCGTGGCGCGCGGTGGCGGCGACGGCGGCGAGCGGCGACGGCGCGCCGCCCGAGCCCGCGCCGCTCGCCGACGCGCGCGTCGCCGAGCGTGTGCGCGTCGCGGCCGACGCCATCGCCGCGGCGGCGTTGGAGCCGCCGGTGAAAAGGGCGCGCAAAGCGCCGGCCGACGCGGGCGCCGCCGCCGCGGCGACCGCCGACCCGACGACCACCGGCGGCGCGGCCGCCGTGCTCGCGCGCGCCGACGCGCTCGAGCGCGAGGAGCGCGCGGTGGAGGCCGCCTGGCTGGCGCTGGTCGACCCGGAGCGGGCGGTGGCGGTGGCGGAGGCGGCGGCGGCGGTCGCCGCGCCCGGGCGCGGCCGCGGCCGCGGCCGCGGTCGCGCGTCGCCTGCCGCCGCGCTGGCGCTGGCGCCCCAACCATTTCCCGTGCCTGCCGGCCGCGGCCGCGGCGCGCGCCGCCCGACGGCGGCCACCGCCGCCGCGCCCGCGCGGCGCGCCCCCGCCCCCCCGCGCCCCCGCCCCCCCCCTCCCCCTTCCCGCCCCGCCGCCCCCGCCGACCACTACTCCTACTTTGCGTCCATGGAGTCGGACCTGGCTCCCGGCGACGGCGGCGGCCGGGCGCAGGCGGGAGCGGCGCCGCGCGCGCCGACGCCGACCGCGGCAGCGCGCGGCGCGACGGCGGCCGACGACCTGGCTTATTTCGCAGAGGTCGAGGCCAGGCTGGAGGATGGGCCGTCGGGCGAGGAGTCGGCGTGAGGAGGGGGAAAGGATGAGGAGGGTTGGCCCACTTTGGTTTCTCGTTCGCGCTCGGCCCCGCTGTTTCCCGCGCGCAGACTTTCCTGCAACAATGCTCGCATTTGTGTCGACGGGAGAGAGGTGGTTGCGGCGGCGTGTCGCCGCGCGGGAGGGCCGCCGCGGCCGAGGAGAGAGCGGGCCGGCGCCCGCGCCCGCGCCGTCACATTGCGCGCCCGCCGGGCGTCGCACCGCCCGGTCTTCACCCCCCCCCCCCTTGATGACGCGCTTCGTGGGCGACGCCATCGGCGTGCGTGGCCGCGCGACTGGCGCGGTCACGTCCGCCGACCGCCGCCGCGAGCTGGACGAGTGGCGCCGCACGGGCCGCCACCCCGAGCTGGACGCGGCGGCCGCGTCGGCGGCGGCGGCCGACCGGCCGCTGCCGCGCGACGCCGACGCGCCGCACGTGTTTTTGCAGTTTGGCCCCTCCCCCTCCCCCCGCCTCGTGTTCCAGGTGTTTGAGGAGGAGGCTGGGCCGACCGCCGCCGCCTGGCTCCTGCACCGGGTGGGCGAGGGAGCGGAGAGCGGGTTGGCCGGCGCGCGCGTGTCGCGCGTCGACGCCGGCGTCGCCCTTTACCTGGCCTCCCGCCCGCCGCCCGGCGCGGCGGCGGTGCGGTCCACCCCCCGCCTGCAGCACGTGGAGCGGGGCGTGCTGGGCGTGGCGAAAGACGGGTCGGGCGGGCTCGCGCTGTCGCTCGCGCACGCGCGTGTGCTGGACGGCGCCTTTCAACCCCTCGCCCGCCTCGTGCACGGGGACATAGGGGTGCTGGAGAAGGTGGCGCTGTCGCGGGACGGCGCGCCGCGGGATGCGGTGCGCGTGGTCGCGTGCGGGCGCACGGCCGCGCGCGGGGGGCGCGCGTTTGAGGCCGAAGCCGCCGCCGCGTCCGCCGCGTCCTCCACCCCGGTCGACGCCGCGGCCGAGGCCGCCGCCGCCGCGGCCGCCGCGCGCGAGGCGGCGGCGGACGCGGTGGAGGAGGCGGAAGCCGCCGCGGCCGAGAGCCGCAAGCGCGCGGCGGCGGCCGACGCACCCGCGCCCGCGCCCAAGCGCAAGACCATGCTGGACGACGTGCTGGGCGGCAGCAGCGGCAGCGACAGCGGGAGCGGGAGCGGTTGACAGGCAGGGTACGGGTTGCAAGCATGCGCGCTCTTCCTCCCTCTCTCCCCCCCCCTTCACTTTTTGGCCACCGGCACCATCACCTTGAACTGGCCGTCGGCCAGCTCGCCCACGATGGCGCCCGCGTCCGCGTCGTCAGGCAGGCGGACAAAGGAGCGGCGCGCGGAGCCGGTCTTGAGGATGAGGTCGCGGCCGCCTTGGACCACCGCGAGCTCGACGTCGGCGGCCTGGTCGGCGCCCATCGCGTCCATCGTCAGGACGTAGCAGTTGCCCGACTCGCTCTGTGGACGTGTGGGAGGGCGTGTGGGCGTGCGGGCGTGGGTCGGGGGCCGGGCGGGCGGGCGCATGCCTGAGTCGGCGCGCCGCGCGCACGACCGCGCCCCGCGCGCGCGCGACCGCGCCCGGCGCCGCGGCGCCACCCGCGCCCGTCACGGTGCTCCAACCCGCCCCCCACGCTCGCCCGCACCCGGTGCAGCTTGGACGCGGCCAGCTCATGCACGTCCCCCGCCGCCGCGCCCGCGACGGCCTCCGGGTTGGCGCCGCTCTCCATCACGGTCGCATCGATCTTCATCGTGGGTCGAGGGAGGTGTGGGCGGGTGGGCGGGTGGGAGGGGTGGCGGGTTGTGTGCGACGGCGCGCGCAGCGCGGCGCGCCTCTGCCGCCCGCCGTCCCCTCCCGTCTCCTGTGCACCCCGCGACACACGCACACCTTCATGCCCCCCCTCCTCACTCCTCGACCACCGGCCGCCGCTCCGTGGCCACCAGCCACACGCCCGCCGCCGGCTGCAGCGTGACGGCCATTTCCAGCCCCGCCTCGAACTCGGCCACGCTTCCCGTCTTCCCTTCCGCGAAAGCGAAAGAGAACCGGCCCCACAGGCAGGCCAGGGCGGTGGCCAGATTGACCTCCGCGAGCCCGCGCCCCGCGCAGTCGCGCGAGCCGAGCGACCACGGCGCAAACCGGCGCGCGGCGTCGGGGCCCGCGGGGTCGGGGCCGAGGAAGCGGTCGGGGTTGAACGACGAGGCGTCGGAGCCCCAGGCGGCGACGGAGCGGTGGAGCGCGTAAAACGGGACCCAAATCTCGACCCCTTCCGGCACCTTGTGACCCGCCAACGTCGCCCCCCCCGCCCCCACGATGCGGCCCGTGCCGCCCGCGGCGACGGGGATGAGCCGCATAGATTCGCGAAGGCAGGCGGCGAGGTAGGGGAGGCGGGAGAGGTCGGGGAAAGCGGGGTCGCGCGCGCGGGCGCGCGGGGACGCGAGCAGCCCCGCGCCCTCCAACTCGGCCGCCAGCCGGTCGCCGGCGGCGGGGTGGCCGGCCAGCAGGGCCAGGGTGGCGGCAAGGGTGTGGGACGACGTGTCGACGCCAGCAAAAAAGATGAGGCCTGCTTCGGACGCGAGCGCCGCGCCGCAGCCGCCGCCGCCCGGCCTACACACCTCACGGATCCGCGCGAACAGCGACCCGTCGTTCCCCGGCGTCGCGGCGTCGGCGGCGGCGAGCACCGCGTCGACGGTGGTGCGAAAGTCGGACAGCGCGGCGCGGCCCGCGCGGACAGAGGGGAGGAGGCGGGCGACGGGCCACGCGATCCAGGGTTTAACGATGTACTGCTCCGCGACCCTCGTCGCGGTGTGCAGCTTGTCCACCGCGCGGTCCAGGCCGGGGACGGGGGGAGGAGGCGGCGCGGCGCCGGCGACGCGCGCTTTCTCGGCCGCGATCGCGCCCGCGTCCTCGATGTTGAACCCGACAGACGCGATTACTTGCAGCGATTCCGCGGCGGCCAGGGCGTCGACGTCGAGCGGCTTCCCGGCCGCGGCGGCGACTCCGACGACACCGGCCGCTTCCCGCGCGGCCGCGAGCACGCGCGGCCACCGCTCCCGCAGCGCCGCCGTCGCAAACGCGGGCGCCACCGCTTTGCGCACCGCGCGCCACGCGGGGTCGTCGGTCGGGCGGGACAGGAGGGTGGGGCGGCCGCGCGGGTCGGAGAGGAGGTTGATGCCGCCATACACCTCGACGCTCTTGGCCAGCCCCGCCGCCCGCGACAGCGCCCACGTGGCGGCCTCGGGGTCGGTGACGACGACCATGGCGCGCAGAAAGGCGCGGAGCTTAAAAATGGGGCCGTGCGTTTTGGCCCAGACGCAAATGACAGACTCCATGTAGTTCCCAAGCGACGGTTGCAGGGCGGCGGCACACCCTATAAAGCGCTGAGACAAATCAACGGGCTTGGGGCCGGGGAGAGCGGCCAGGGCGGCCCACGTCGCCGCCGCCTCGGCGACGCGCGCCGCGAGCGGCCCCAGGGCCGCCGCCGCCAGCGCCAGCGCGGCCATGCCCCACGCGCGGCGAGAGAGCGCGAGGGCGGCGACGGCCAGGGTGGCGACGGTGGCCGCAGCGGGCGCCGCGGCGGTGAGTCGGGCGCGCATGTGGGGGGAACCGGGCTTCATGGTGGGCCAGGCCGGCGGGGCCGGGGTGCGTGAGTGTCGGTGTGCGACTGGGGGGGGTGGCGGGCGCGGCGGCCGGCGGCGCGGTCGACGCAGAGTGGCCGAGCGCCCGCCGCAGCGGCTTCGCCTATTTGCGCGACGCCACACCTCACCCCCGCCATGAGCCGACCCGTCGCGGTAGCATCCCTTCTGGCGACCGCTTTGCTGCTGGCCACCTCGCCGCGGGCGTCGGCGTCTGTCACGCTGCGCGGCCGCGCGACGGGCGGCGGCTCGCTCGCCGGGTGCAAGGTGTGCGCGCGCCGCGGCGGGACTGCAGCGGCGTTTACCCGACTTTGGGGACGCGCTGCGGTGGCGCGAAGGCTCTGCTCGAGGGGCCGACCGCCGCGCGCTGCATGCCGCGCGCGCGCCGCGGGGTCCGCCCGCGGCGGGCCGCGCCCGCGCGCCGCCGCATGGTCGGGCGCAATGTCAAAAAGCGGCGGCCGGCGTCGCCGGCCGGTCGCGCGCGCTCCCGCTCCCACACACGCCCACCTTCCGGGCGCGCGCCCCCCCCCCCCAGGTCACCCTGACCGGCCCCGGCGCCCTGGCCGCCGCCGCCACCACGGACGCCGCCGGCGAGTTTGAGCTGCGCGTGGCGGGCGCCGCGTCGCCCGCGGCCCTGGCGGGCGGCCTCGTCCGCGTCGAGAGAGAGGGCGCGGGGTGCGCCGACGCGGGCACCGGCGCCCCTCCCCCCGTCTCCCTCGGCGCGCTCGTCCCCAAGTACGACAAAGCGGAGGCAAAGCCGTACGTGGCGGTCAACGGGGTCACGACGCTGGGCTACTACACGAAGAAGAACGCGGCCAAACCCCAGATCGCGCCCTACCTCGCCCTCGTCGGCGGCGCCGATTTCGACGCCGCCTCGTTCTACAAAGGCTTTGGCGGCGCGTTGGGCATCGGGGGCGGGGAGCGGGCGGGGACGACCGACCTGCTCGCGGCGGCCGCGCGCGGCGACGCGGACGCGGCCAAAGGGCAGGCCCTGTCCGCCCAGATCCTCAACTCGCTCGCCGTCGGCGGCCAAGGCCTGGCAGGGCTGAAACCTGGGGTGTCGCCGGACGCGGCGGCGGAGGCCATGGTGGTGGCCACGTTTCCCGCGGCCGCCGCGATCACCAAATCCGGCAAAACTTTCGACCTCGCGTCCCCCGCCTCCCTGGCCGCCGTCTTCAACAAAGCGCTCGGAGGGGCGCCGCCGGATGTGGTGGACGCTGTCTCCGACGCGCTGGCGGACGCCAACGCCGCGGCGGGCGACGGGGTGGGGGAGAAGGGGGTCAAGAGGGCGGCCGCCGCGCTCGCCTTTGGGCAGGCCGACCTCGGGCCCGCCGCGCGCGCCGCGGCGGCCGCGGCCAAAGAGGGCGGCTTGGACGAGTTCTCCGCCAAGTACGGGTCGCGCGCGAGCGTGCAGGCCGCGGTCGACGCGGCGGAGGAGAAGAAGGGGGGCGGCGGGAGCCGTCGGCGGCGGCTGCTGCGCGCGTGACCGGCGAGGGCCTTCTTCCCACACACCACCATTCTTACTGCGGCCGCGGGGCGCGGCGCGCGCGGGCGCGGGGCCCGCCGAATGAAATGCAACCCTCCTCCATCCTCCCCCCTCTCTCCTCCTTCACCGCGCAAACTGGGACACCATGGTGCCCGCCGGCGCACACCCCAGCGCGAGCTGGAGCGGGGCGGCGGCCGCGGGCGCGCCCGCGGCGAGCGCGACGGTCGCCGCGCCGCCCGCGCGCGCGGGCAGGGCGACGGTGGCGACCCAGGCGACGCTGCCGCCCCCCGCCCCGCCCTCGACTGGCGCCAGGGTCAGGGCGGGAGCAGACCCGGCGTCGGTGGTCAGCGTGAGGTGGGCGGGCGTGAGGGGCGCGACGGTCGCGCCGCCGCGCGCGCCGGCGCGGCACACGACCGCCACGCTCGCGTTGCCGCCCGCGGCCGCCACCGCGCCGGGGCGCCCGCGCGCGGCCGCGGGGTGCGCCATGTTGAGGGCGTAGATGCAGCATTCGGCGGGCGGGGCGGCGGGGGTGGGGGGAGGGGTGGGGGGCGCCGCGCGCGCGCGCGCGGGCGGCCGCGCGGCCGCCGGATTGGGCGTCGCCCGCGGCGTCGCGGCCGGAGTGGTCGTCGCAGGCGGCGTCGTGGTCGCGGGCGGCGTCGTGGTGGCGGGCGGCGTGGTGGCCGCCGGCGGAGGCGCCGGTGCCGCGCGCGGCGCCTCGGCCAGCGCCCCCGGCCCCGGCGCGGGCGGCGCGGGCCGCAGGGGGGCGCGCACCCGGTTGTTGAGGACGTCCGTGCGCCGCGGCGTGGGGGCGGGGGTGGCGGGGGGGAGGGTCTCTGCCGGCGGCGGCCGCGGCGGCTCGGTCGTCGCCGGCGGCTCGGTGGCGGGCGGCTCGGTCTCCGGCGGCGTGGTCGTCGCCGGTGGCTCGGTGGCGGCCGGCTCGGTCTCGGTGGGCGGCGGCGGCGGCGTCGCGGGCGGCGCGGTCGTCGCAGGAGGCTCGGTGGCCGGCGGCTCGGTCGGCGGCGGCTCAGTCGCGGGCGGCTCAGTCGCGGGCGGCTCCGTTGCAGGTGGCTCGGTCGCAGGCGGCTCGGTCGCGGGCGGCTCGGTCGCGGGCGGTTCGGTCCCTGGCGGCACCGCCGTCTCAGGTGGCGCGGGGGGGTCGGCGGCCGCCCCAGGCGCGGGCGCGGGCGCGGGCGGCGCGGTCCGCGGCGGCGCGGTCGTCGCCGGAGGCGGCGGCGGCTGCGTCGTCGCCGGCGGCGCCGTCGTCGCGGGCGGGGGCGGCGCCTGTGTCTCGGTCGGGGGCGGCGCCTGTGTCTCGGTCGGGGGCGGCGTCGCGGGCGGCGCCGTCTCGGGCGGCGGCGGAGGCGGCACGGTCGTCGCGGGCGGCGGCGGCGGCGGTTGCGTCGTCGCCGGCGGCGGCGTCGTGGTCGCCGGCGGCGGCGTGGTCGTCGCGGTCGGCGTCTCGGTCGCCGGCGGCGGCGGCGGCGGCGGCGGCGGCGGCGGCGGCGGCGGCGGCGGCGGGCTCGCGACCGCCGCGCCGGGAGTCACGGCCGGCGCCGCCGGCGGCGGCACCGCCGCCGGCGTCGCCGCCGGCGTCGGCGGCAGCGCGGGCGGCGGGCCGGAGCAGGGGCCGGCCGTGCGGAGGGAGCACGTGTCGAGCGGCGCGCAGCACTTCCCCCCCCCCGCCGCCGCCCCCCCCACCCCAAACAGGGAGCAGCACGAGCACGCGTACTCGACCGACCAGGGCGGCACGCCGGCGGCGGGAGCGTCCACCCGGGCGGCGGCCGCGACGGGGATGACCCAGAGTTGGAGGACCGCGCCGCCCGACGGCGGCGCGGCGTACGCCGCCGACAGCCAGTGCGCCCCCGGCGCCAGGTCGGCGACGTCGTGGCAGACTAGTGTGGCGTCGTAGCCGCCGTCGGCGGGGGTGGCGACGGAGCGGCCGCCGAGCGTGATCGACGCGCGGCCGGTGAAGCGCGCGCACACGCGCGCGCGCCGCGCGACGGCGTCGTCCCTCGCGCCCGACCGCCAGTCGATGGACGACGAGACGTCGGGCACAATCACGCTGCCTTCCAGCTTGACCGCAAAGCAGCCGGCGAAGCGGGACGCGTCGAGGTCGGGCGCGCCCGCAAACGGCGCGCCGCCCCACGCCTGCCAGTCGGCCCCCTCCTGGCACCGCGCGCTCGCGTTGACGTCCACGGGCAGGGACCCGAGGGAGGCCAGGTCGCGGGGGCCGCGGTCGCAGCCGGCGGCGCCGGCGGCGGGCGGGAAAAAGGTGGCCGACAAGCCGTACGACCCGCCGTCGGGCGCGGGCGCGCCCGCCGCGCACGCGGAGTCTTGCTTCTTGGCCGACAGGGCGCCAACGCCGGCGCGCGTCAGGGCGTCCGGCGCGCACGGCGGCGCGGCCGCGAGCGGGCACGCGCCCGGCGCGCCCGCGCACGCGGCGCGCGGCGGCGCGCGCGGCGCGCGGCCGCCGCGCGCGGCGAGCGTCAGCGACCACGACGCGCCGGGCGCGGGTGTGACGCGCAGGGTGACGGTGTCGGGGGAGGACGAGGTCCAGGCGGGCTGGGAGTGAGGGGACGGGAGAGGGTTGGAGAGCGCGCCGCGCGCGCGGCCCCCCTCTCCCCACCTCTGCTCCCTCATCTCTCACCGCGCAGTCCGCGCCCGGCGCCACCTTGCCGCCGTACAGCGTCACGTTGCGCCCGCCGGGCAGGCCGACGCCGGTGCAGGTCACGGCGAAGGACGAGGGCGTGGCGGCGGCCGCGGCGAACCAGCGCGCGTCGACTGGCGAGCGAGGCGGGCGGGGGGCAAGGGTCGGCCTTTGGGCCCTCTCCCACCGCCTCCACGGTGCGCCCCGGCACACGCCACCCTGTCTCCTACCTTGCGTGTCGCGCTTGGCGGCCTTGGAGAGGGCGGCGCCCGGCGCGGGCACCGGCTCGCCGCCGCGGCGCGGCGGCGGGCGGCACGCGCCGTACTCGGGTGCGCCCGCGACGCCGTTGGTCACGGTGGCGGAGGTGAGGAGGAGGGCGATGGCGGGCTCGGCGGTGGTGGGGGGCGGCTGGAGAGGGGCGGGGTGGGGTGGGAGGCGGCGGGGCGCGCGCGCGCGCGGCGCCCCCACCCCCCAAGAAACGGCCCCTCCCCGCGCCGCGCCCTGCGCGCGACGTGCCGCGCGCGGCGATACCCGCCTCTGCCCGCGCCCCCTTCCCCGCCTCCCGCACCCGGGCGGCGGGCGCGGCAGCGCGCGCGGGGGACAGCGCGAGCGCGAGCGCGGCGGCGAGCGCGGCCGCCGCGCCGCGGCCGCGGGCGCGGCGCATGGCCGGGGCGGGCGTGGGCGCGGCCGGCGGGCGGGGAGGGCGGCGGCGGGCGGGGGCCGCGGCCGAAACGGTTGGCGGGCGTTTCGCGCGGCAGAGAGTGCGGCGCGTGCGGCCCGGCGCGGCGGGGCCCGCCGCGCCCCCCCCACCCCCCACCCCCCGCCACGGCACGCGGTCCAGCGTGCGAGCTACATGTGCGGGCGCCCGCACCGTCCGCGCCCGCGCCAGCGCGCCCGCTCGTGGGCGGGCGGCGCCTGCCGCGGGCGAGGGAAGGGGGCGGCCCGCCGCGCGCGCGGGGCGGGCCGCACCGGGCGGCGGGCGGCTCCGGGGCCGAGTGCGCGCATTAAAATGGCCCCGCCCGGGGGCAAAGGGCGGGATGAGGGGACAGGAGGGGCGGGGGGCGGGAGGAGGGGACAGGAGGGGCGGCCGGCCCGCCGGCCGCCGCGCTACCCAAATGAACACCCGCACGCCTCCCCCTCAACCGCTCAACCGAGCAACGAGCGCGGCCGCCGCCGCCGCCGCGGCGGGCGTGCGCCCCATGAAGGGGTCCCCGGACCGCCGCGCGCGCGGCACGCGCGCGCGCGCGGGCGCGGCGGGCGCCGCGCGCGCCGGCGCGCGCGGCGGCCGCCTCGCCGCCAGCTCGGCTTCAACGGCGGCCAGGGCGTCCCCCAGCACCAGCGCGAGGCGCGGCCCGCACCCGCCGCGCGGCCCCGCCGGCCCGGGCGGCCGCGGCGGCAGCCCGGCGGCCGCGGGCCCGGGCGGCGGCCGCCATTTGCCGGGCGCGGCCTCCGACTTGGACCGGCGCAGCGCGGTCGCGGCCGCGGCCGACGCAGCCGCCGCGCGGCGCGCCGACGCGCGCGCGGGCAGGCCGCCGCCGCGAGGGGGTAGGGGTGGGGGCGGGGGCGCGGCCGACGCTGCGTCGCACGCCGCGCTGGGAGGCGAGGGCGGGCGCGGGGCGGCGCGCGGCCGCGGCCGCGCGCCGCGGGCGCCGCGCGCGCGGTCGGCCGCCAGCGGCGCCGAGTGGTGCAGCATCAGCGCGCTCGCGGCCGCGGCCACCGTGCCACCACTCCCGCCGCCGTCGTCAGACGAGTCGCCGCCGAGCAGGGCGGCGAGCGCCGCCTCGTCGTCGTCGCACCCCGCGTCCGCCGGCGCCCAGTGCGCGCCGTGCGCGGCCAGGCCGGCGTGCAGGAACAGGGAGTCGCCTCCGTCAAGGGCGGCGAGGTCGCGGGCGGACGAGGCGCGGGGAGGGGGGGCGGCTGGAGGAGAGAGGAGGTTCGGGGTCAGGGGGCGGCCGGTGCGCGCTGCCGTCGCCCTCGCCGCCGCCGCGCCTCGCCGCCGCCCGAGATGGCGGGCCGCAATGTCACAGCGTCGTCTGCGGGGGTGTCGGGACCGCGCGCGCGGCGGTCGCCAGCCGTGCGGCGCGCCGGGGGCGCGCGATCGCGGCCCGCCGGCCGCGGACCCTCGCCCGCCCGCGAGGAGGGCGATAGAGCATGCCTCCCGGCTCCGGAGGCGGCCCGCGTCCCGCAATGCGCCTGCCGCGCGCGCGCCGCCGCGCCGCGCGCGCCGCGCCCGCCACCACCGCCCTCCCTCCCCCCCTCCCCCTCACCATACGCGTAGTGCTCGGGGTTGGTCGACACAAACGCTTCCAGCGGGGACGCGGGGACGCCGAGGTGGGCGCCCGCAAACGCGTTTTTGTTGAGGGGGCCCGCGAAGACGACGCCGGCGGCGACGCCGGGCGGGGGTGGGGGTGGGGCGGGCCCCAGCATGCGTAGCGGGCGGGAGGGGGTGGCGGCGCCGCGCCGGCGCGGGAGGTGTGCGCGCGGGCGCGCTGGCGCGAGCGAGAGCGCCTCGCGCCGCCGCCTCGCGCGCCCCCGCCCGGCAGCGTTGCACACCCGCTCGACCCCGAATATCAGCCACCGCGCCCGCCGCGCCCGCCGCACCCGGTCACTCGTCGTCCCCGCCCCCGCCCCCGCCCGCCGCGGCGACCGGCGCGTCGGACACCGACACCTTGACCATCGCCGGCCGCACGAGCCGCCCCCCGAGCGCGTACCCCTTGCGAAACTCTTGCAGCACGGTGCCGTCCGGCACGGCGTCCGAGGGCTCGCGGGCCACCGCGTCGTGGACGGCCGGGTCGAAGGGCGCGCCCTCGCCGGGGACGGGGGTCACGCCGACGGCGCGAAACGCGTCCAGCAGCTGCTTGTGCAGGCCCTGGGCAAAGGCGAGGAGGTGGGGTGGGGTGGGGTGGGTGTGGGGGGGGCGCGCGGCGCCCGTCGCTCGCTCGCGCCGCCACCCTCGCGCCGCCCGCCTACCCCAAACGCGGCCGCAATCTTTTCCTCGCCCTCGGTCGCGGGCGCGACCGCGCCGCGCGCGGCGTCGAACGAGTCGGCGAGCGGGATGAGCGCTTCCACCGCGCTCGCGCGCGCCGCGTCGCCGGCGGCCGCTTTCTCCGCGTCGCTGCGCTTGCGGAAATTGTCAAAGTCGGCGGTGAGGCGCAGGGACCGGTCGCGCGCGGCCTCCAGCTCGGCCTCGGCCGCTTCCGCGCGCGCCTCGGCCGCCGCGGCGAGCGAGGCGGCGTCCGCGGCCGCGCCGCCCAGGCCGTCGACGGCAGAGAGCTGCAGAGAAGAGGAGAACAGGGTGGCGGCGTGGGGACGAGGCGCGCGGCGGCGCCAGCCGCCCCCCGCCTCCACCCCCTATTTTTTCTTTCACTCACCAAATCCTCAAACGCCGCCTCCCCGTCCTCGAGCGCGGCCAGCAACTGGCGCGCTTGAACGTAGTAGACCTCGTGGGGGGGTCCCTGGTCGACGATGTCGCTGGAAGAGGGTGGAAGAGGCGTCGGCGTCGCCGCCGTCGGCGGCCAGCGCGGCGCCGGCGCCCGCCTCCGCCCCGCCCCCCCTTTTCTCACCCGGCCTCCACCACGTCCGCGTCATCGCTGTCGTCGCTGGCCCGAGCCTGCGGGGAGAGGAGGAAACGGGGGCGTGGGCGGGCGGCGGCGGCGCATTGGCGTCCAGACGCGCGGCGCGTCGGCCGCGCCCGCCGCGCGGATGCTCCATCCCTTCCCCTCAACGCCCACTCACCACCGTCCTGTTGACGGACGCGAAAGGCGCGCGGCGGCCGGCGGGCGCGGGGCGGCGCGCCGCCCGCGCGCCGGCGGGCGCGCCGCGGCGGACCGCCGCCGCGGCGGCGGCGCGGGGCTGGGGGAGCCGCGTGACGTGCATGGCGGGGCGGCGGGAGGGAAGCTCTCTCGTGTTGTGCGCCCGCACGCTGGCGCGTCGGCCCCTCTGTCTCTCTCTCTTTCGCAGTGCGGCCACAGTCACACGCCCCATCACGCACGCGCCTTGCCCTTACCGGCCGCGGCGGCGGCGGCCTTGCGCTTGCGGGCGGCAACCGCCGCGCCTGCCCCCTCGCTCTCGCTCTCGCTCTCACTCTCGCTGTCGCTGCCGTCGCTCCCCGACCCCAGGCCCAGCATGGCGTCCAGCTTGCTCGGCCCGCGCGCGGGGGCGGCCGCGCGCGCGCCGCTGCCGCCCGCCTTTCCTCCCTCGCGCAGCGACTCGGCCACCGCGGCCGCCGCGCCCGCCGCCGCCCGCTCCACATCGGCCCGCACCGCGTCGCCGTCGACCGCGGGCGCGGCCGCCGCGGCCGCCGCGCGGCGCGCGGCTTTCGCTTCCGCCCGCAGGTGTTGCTCCGCGACCGCCTCCAGCTTGCGCGACACCGCGCCCGCCTCCCACTCGGCCAGTGCGGCCTCGGCCTTGACGACACCGATGCTGGAGAGAGCGGGAGAGGGCGAGGCGTCGGGGCGGGCGCGCGTTGCTCGACGCCTGTCCACCACCCCCCTCCCCCCTCCCCCCCCTCCGCACCGCCTCCCGCTCAAGTCGCGGCACGCGTCAAAGTTGGTCGTCTTGGCGACGCGGCCCGAGGCGCGCAGCAGGGAGCCGAAGCCGCCCTTGCCGCCGGCGAGGGCGCAGGGGGTGAGGGCCAGGCCCGTGGTGCTCGGCCGCAGGGTCCAGGTGCTCGTTGCGAGCGCCGCCGCGGGGTCGGGGTGGCCGGCGGCCGCGAGCGCGGCCGCGGCCACGCCGCATCCCGGCGTGGCGCCGGCCGGGAGCGCGACCAGGCGCGGGCCGGCGGGCGTGTCGACGCGCACGACGAGTGGCCGCATCGGGCGGACGCTGGCGGGGCGGGCCGCGCGCGGGGAGTGCCGGTCTTTGCACTGCTCGCCGCGGCGCGCCCCGATGCCGCCCCCCGCTTCACCCCCCGTCCTCCACCTCGACCTCGTCTCCCAACCGTGCCGCGCCCTCCTCATGCTGGTGCGGGTGACGGCCATGGACGTGGCCGTGGAACGCGTGTCGCTCGCGCGCGGCGAGCACAGGCGGCCGCCGTTCTCGGACGCGTTTCCGCTCTGCAAAGTGCCCGCGCTCGCCGACGGCCCCCTGCGACTGCCCGAGAGCGCTGCGATTGCGCGGCATCTGCTGGCGACGCGCGGCGGCGCGGGGACGCTCTGGTGGCCTGCCACCGACGCGCGCGCGCTCGCGCGCGCCGACGCCGCGCTCTGCTGGTGCCACGCCACGCTGCGCCCCGCGGCGGCGGGCTTGGTGTGGGCGCGCGTGCTGTCCAGGGGCGCCGGCGCCGCGGCGGCGGCCGCCGCGGCGGCCGACGCGGCGGCCGCGGCGGCGGGCGCGCTGCTCCCGCGCGCGCTCGCCACCTTGGAACGCGTCTGGCTCCCGCCCGGCGCCCTGTTCCTGGGCGGCGCCGCCCACCCGACGTACGCCGACCTGGCGGCGCTGTGCGAGGTCGACCAGCTGGCGCTGCTGCCCGCGGAAGGAGGCGGCGGCGCGGCAGAGCTGTTGGCCGCCCACCCGCGCGTGCGCGCGTGGGCCGCCCGCGTCGCGGCCGCGGCGGGCCCGGCGTACGCTGAAGCCACGGGCCCGCTGGCGCGCGCGGTCGCCGCGCTGGGCGGCGGCGGGTGGCGGCCCGGAGGGGGAGGGAAGGGGGGCGAGGGCGGAGCCGCCGCCGCGGCGCGCCTGTGACTCTGTGTGCGTGGGCGAGGCGGCCGACAGTCGGGGCGGGCGCGCGGCGGGCGCGCACCCGCCCGCCCGCGACCGCGCCGCGCGCGTGGCGCCTTTTCCCGCCGGGAAAGGCGCCCCGCCCGCGCTTTCCCTGCGGGCCGCGGCGCGGGATCGTTCGGGATCCGGCGCCCTGCAGCCACGCAGACTGTTCAGCTCGCTGGCGGACAGGTGGCGGACGCGGCGGGGGGCGAGCGCGGTGCGAGCCCGGGAGCAGCGCGCGACCAGTCTCTGACTCGACCGAGAGAGAGTGACAGCTCGGCGCTGGATCGGTGACACTTCCCTGCCAATTCAAAGCGCGAGCCGCGAGGTCGCGGCCCCCTGGCTGTCGCCGGCCGAGGGTAGCCCGCTCCCCCCGCCCCCCTCGCACACCTCCCCCCCCGCACCGCCCCGCGCGCCCCCCCGCGCCCCGCGCCGTCGCCGACGGCGGGTGCCGTTTCATCGCCCGGCCTCGCGCGCGCTCGGACAGGGCCGCGGGAGCAAGGAGCGCGGCGCCAGGGGTGCCGACCCCGACCCTTTGCCCCGCCCCGATTGGGCCGCCCCACCGCCCGGAGAGCCCGTTCCCGATCCACACGTGAGACCATGGAGGAGTTGGGTGCTGTGCGGATGGCGCGGGGGCGCGGGCGGCGCTGGCGGCCGCGGGCGGGCGGGCCCGCACCCGCTGATCGCGGCGGGGCGCGAAGGGGCGCCCGCGCGGCGCCTGCCCCCGATTGCCCCCCCCGCCGCCCGCGATGATCGATGCGTGCTCCCGCCACCGGACGGCGCGGGCGGCGGGCGCGCGGGAGGGGGGTAAGGGGGGGCGCACCGGCGCGCCGGCCCGCCGCCCTCGCGCGTGGGGCTCGCGCCCGCCGTCGAGGGCGCCCGCCCTCTTGCGCCTCGCGCATGGCACGCTGGTGCCGGGAGCGGGTGCGGCCGCGGTTCCGGCGCCCGAGCGCGCGCCTCCGACGCGCGCCGGCCGAAAGCGCCCCCGCCATGGCGGTCCGCTTTCAGGGGCCGCCGCCGACCCGTCCGCCGCCTTTCCTCCCTCCCACCAGCCCTTCAACCATGCTGCTGATCAAGCGCACCCGCCCCGCCGCTGGCGGGCACGCGCCGCTCCCGCCCGCCAAGCGGCGCGCGCGCGCGGCCGCGGTCGGCGAGCACCCCGCCGCCGACCCGCCCCCGACTCTCGCCGCCGCGTGCGACGACGCCAACAACGCGGCCGCCTGCCTGCTCACGTGCGACGAGGCGTCGGACGCGGTCGTCGCGTCGCCGCGCGCGCCCGGGCGCGCGGCGTCGCCGCCGTCGGGCGCGTCCGACGCGACAACGGGCGCGGCGCCGCGCGCGGGCCCGCCGCGCGCCCCGCCCCGCCCCGGCTCCCCGCCCACCGCGCCGCCCGCGATGGCGGCCGCTTTCGGCTTCTCCGCGGTGGCGGCCCGCGTCGGCGGGAGCTATTTCGCGCGCCTCGCCGCGGGCGACGTGGCGCTCGCCGCGGCCGCCGCGCGCGCGCCCGCCTTCGCCGCCCTCGTCGCCTCGTACGCCCCCTCCTCCCCCGCCCCCGGCGGCGCCCGCACGCGCGCCGCCGCGTGCGCGTTCTCGCGCGCGGGATCGGCGCCGCCCGCGTCGGGCCTGGGGGCGCTGCTGGCCCCCGCCCCGACCGCGCCGCCGCCGCGCGCGTCGCGCTTTGGCTTTGCGCCGCCGCACGCGACTCCTTCTCGCGCCGACGCTGGCCGCCTGGCCGGTCTCTACCTCGCGTGCGTGCACGTGGCGGCCAAGAACGTCGAACGGGTCCCTTACGCGCGCCTCCTCCCCGCCATGCTCGCGTGGGCGCGCGGCGGCGCCCCCGTGCCCGCCGCCGAGGCGGCCGTGCTCGAGCTGGACGTGCTGACCGCGCTCGAGTGGCGGCTGGGGCCCTTTTTCGGCGACGGTGGCCCTTAAGAGAAAGAGCGCGCGCGCGCGCGCTCTCGGGCCCTTCCGCCTCTAGCTACCCCCCCAAACACCCCCGCAACCCCTATAACAACATCGCGAACAACCTGTTCACACCAACGCCACCGCCGCGGCGCGCGCCGCGGATTGCGGCGCGCGCCCGCGGCCCTACTAACACGACACCAACGACCGAAAAAAACGCTTGCTTGGCCCCGCACTCGACGGCGCGCGCGCCCGCGGCCGGCGCCCCCCCCCCCCCGCCGCGCGGGCGCCCGGGGCGGCCCCCCCCCCCGGCCCGCGGGCCCCCCCGCGGGGGGCCCCCGGCCCCCCGCGCCG
>Ga0315284_10003354_pt1 | contig 22735 bp, 19 predicted proteins | sample YL17G09_16_MG_FD_203696 | JGI IMG/M metagenome (GOLD analysis project Ga0315284, IMG submission 203696) | Sediment microbial communities from Yellowstone Lake, YNP, Wyoming, USA - YL17G09_16 | ecosystem: Environmental > Aquatic > Freshwater > Lake > Sediment | place: USA: Wyoming | collected... | reverse complement strand
ATCTGGGACAATATTCCTCCCGGAGGAACGGTCGACTTGAGGGTTTGGCTAAAGATGCCTAAGCAGCCAGATTATTATTCGAGTTATTGGATGATCCTCGGCGATGGTAAGGTTTTTGGCTGGTTCTGGGTCAATGTTTCAACTTATAAAAAGGGTATTACGAAGTGCCTCCCAACCCCTAAGCCGTGAAATTCTTTTAACATCTCAAAATCAATTTTGACAAAGCTGAAGCGGCATGTTACACTCCATACGTTAAATTTCGATGCCTGGTGAACAGATGGTATGAACATCGTATTGACCGGTTCGGTGGCCTTTGATTACCTGATGACCTTCCCGGGCTACTTCCGGGATCACATTTTGCCTGACCGGCTGGACTCTATCAGCCTGTCGTTCCTGGTAGACACAATGGTGAGGCAGCGCGGAGGCGTGGCGCCCAATATTGCCTATGCCCTGGCTTTACTGGGTGAAAGGCCACACTTGATGGCCACGGTGGGTGAAGACTTTGGCGAGTACCGCCTCTGGCTGGAAAGCGTGGGTATAGATACCTCCGCTACCCGAATTATCAAGGGTGAGTTTACTGCCTCTTTCTTCGTCAATACCGACCTCTCTAACAACCAGATTGCCAGTTTTTACATCGGGGCGATGGCGCATGCCACCGAATTATCCTTTCACAATTGGCAGGGTGAGAAGCCTGACTTGGTCGTGATCTCGCCCAATGCCCCCGAAGCCATGAAGAGCTATGCGGTGGAGTGCCAGGAACTGTCTATCCATTATATCTATGACCCCAGCCAGCAGATCCTGCGCCTGGAGGGAGAGGATTTGCGCGGCGGCATCCAGGGAGCGGTGGCGCTGTTCGTCAATGCTTATGAGTTTGGATTGATCCAAAATAAAACCAGCTGGAGCATAGAGGATGTCTTAAAGCAGGTGAAGTTCCTTGTCATCACGCTCGGCGAGAAAGGCTCTACCATCTACACGAAAACCGCACAGTACCAGGTTCCTATGGTTACCCCACACCAGATTACCGACCCCACAGGGGGGGGAGATGCTTTCAGGGGTGGTTTCCTGGCTGGCTACAGCCGCGGCCTGGATTTGCCGACCTGCGGCCAGATGGGCGCCTTGGCAGCCACCTATTGCCTGGAGCAAAAAGGTACCCAAAATTACACCTATACCTCTGAACAGTTCGTCGCCCGTTTCCGGGAGAACTTTGACGACCAAGGTAAATTAGATGTGTTTATGAAAAGAAAATAAAACCACAGAGACGCAGAGAGCACAGAGAGTGATTTACTTTTTTCTCCGTGTTTTCTGTGTCTTTGTGGTTTCATAAAAATGGAGAGAATGATGACTAATTATGATATTCGAGATATTAAACAGGCCGAGGGGGGACGGCGGCGGATTGATTGGGCTGAACGTGAAATGCCCGTCCTGCGCCTGATTCGTGAACGTTTTAAGAAAGAGCGACCGCTTAAGGGATTGCGGATTTCCGGTTGTTTGCATGTGACCACCGAAACCGCTAACCTGATGCGCACCTTACAAGAAGGCGGCGCTGATGTGGTTCTAACCGCCTCGAACCCACTTTCCACCCAGGATGATGTGGCTGCTTCGCTGGTGTCCCACTTCGAGATGCCGGTGTTCGCTATCAAGGGCGAGGACAACCAGACTTATTACAAGCACATCCACGCCGCCCTTGACCACAATCCCCAGCTCACCATGGACGACGGTGCTGACCTGGTGAGTACCCTGCATAAGGAACGCAAGGATCAGCTTAAGAGCATCATCGGCGGTACCGAGGAGACCACCACGGGCGTCATCCGCCTGCGGGCGATGGCCGCCGATCGGGCACTGGCTTTCCCGGTCATGGCGGTCAACGACGCCATGACCAAGCACTTCTTTGACAACCGTTACGGCACCGGCCAATCCACGATTGACGGCATCATCCGCGCCACCAATATCTTGCTGGCAGGTAAGAATTTCGTGGTGGCCGGCTACGGCTGGTGCGGGCGCGGCCTGGCAAGCCGGGCGCGCGGCATGGGATCCAATGTCATCGTCACCGAAGTGGACGACCTGAAAGCGCTGGAAGCGGTGATGGACGGCTTCCGGGTGATGCCGATGATGGAGGCAGCCAAAATTGGTGATATCTTCTGCACCATGACCGGCGATATCGACGTCATCGACCGCCAGCATTTTGAGGTGATGAGGGACGGCGCTATCGTCGCCAATTCAGGTCACTTCAACGTCGAGATCAATATCCCGGCGTTGGAAAAAATGGCGGTAGAGACGCGGCGGGTGAGGCCTTTTGTGGACCAGTATATTTTGGCCGATAACCGTCACATCCACATCCTGGGCGAAGGCCGCCTGGTCAACCTGGCGGCTGCTGAAGGCCACCCGGCCAGCGTGATGGATATGTCCTTCGCCAACCAGGCTCTGGGTCTGGAATATTTGGTGAAGAACGCCGATAAACTGGATAAAAATGTCCATTCCATACCGCTGGAGATCGATATGGAAATTGCCCGCCTCAAGCTCAAGGCGATGGGCGCGGAGATCGATACCCTGACCCCGCAGCAGGTGAAATACCTAAACTCCTGGGAAGAGGGGACATAGGATTAGAATATATTCGGGGCTGTGCTGCAGCCCCGAATATATTTTTAATTAAAATCTAAATCAATCTAAATCACGATATTTACCAGCTTGCCTGGTACGACAATAACTTTGCGGGGCGGCTTGCCCCCCATGAAACGCTGGGCGGCCTCGCTGGTCAGAGCAGCTTTTTTGGCGTCCTCTTCGCCGATGTCCGCCGGCACCAGGATGCGGTCGCGCACCTTGCCGTTGACCTGGACGACCAGCTCGATCTCTTCCTCGGCGGCGATGGCCGGGTCGACCTGAGGCCAGGACTGCTGGTGGATGCTGTACTTGCCGCCGTGACGCTCCCATAGCTCCTCGGCAACGTACGGGGTGAAGGGCGCCATCAGCAGTAAAAGCGTGCGCACGGCCTCATCCCAGGCCGGTGTGCGTACCACCGGCGTGCCGCGCACCTTGCTCATGGCGTTTTTCAGCTCCATCAGGGCAGCCATGCCAGTGTTGAAGCTGAAGGTCTCCAGGCTGTAAGTCACCCTTTGGATGGTCTGGTGAACTTTGCGGCGCAGGGCACGCACATCTTTTTCACTGGCTACGCCCCTGGCAGCGGGGGCTGGATTTCCAGGGGGGTCTTTTATCCAATGCCAAACAAGGCGCCAGACATCGTTCAAGAAGCGGTGCACACCCATGATGCCCTGGCTGTCCCACGGACCGCCCTTGGCCCAGTCGAAAGCGAACATCAGGTAGCCGCGCACCGTATCCGCGCCGTAGCGGGCGACCAGCTCGTCCGGGTCTACCACGTTGCCTTTGCTCTTGGACATGCGCTGGATTTCCAGATGGTGTTTTAATTGGTTGACATTGGCCTCGCCCGGAATCGAGGGGATGATCACTTTGGCTTCGGCGGACACCTCAACCACCTGCAGTTCTTCACCGCCGCTGTCTACCTGCAGGATATTCTCGGTGCGGTGCATGATTTCGCCAGTGATGGCCCCGGGGTCGGCGGGCTTATCTGCCGGGTCAATAACTTCCACGTAATCCGCCAACAGTTTCTTGCCCTCCCAACGGCCTTTTCCCAGGATGAAATTACCGCCGCGCTCCTCGCCCAGGATCTGGCCCTGGTTGCGCAGGACGATCATTGGCTCGTCGATCAATTCATCGGGGTTGCGCCTGTGGGCTTTCATCGCCTCCCGGGTTTCTTCTAACATGCCCAGGTCGAACATGGCCTTGGTGAAGAAGCGCGTGTACATCAGGTGCATGGTGGCGTGCTCGGCCCCGCCGGTGTAGACATCCACCGGCAGCCAGTATGCCGCCTCTTCGGGATCAAATGGCCCCTTATCGTAATCCGGGCTGAGGTAGCGGTACTGGTACCAGGAGGAACACATGAAGGTGTCCATCGTATCGGTTTCCCGGCGGGCCGGCCTGCCCTGCGAGTCGCTGGTGTTCAGGAAGCCCTGGTGGAAAAGCAGCGGGCTTTGACCGGTGGGCATGAACTGGACATCATCGGGCAGCAGCACCGGCAGACTTTCTTCCGGCATGTTTTCGATCACGCCGTCCTGGGTGTGAATTGCCGGGATAGGCGCGCCCCAATAGCGCTGGCGGCTGATCAACCAGTCGCGCAGGCGGTATTTGACCGCTTCTCGGCCGATGCCTTTCTTTTCCAGCCAGTCGATCACCGCGCTGATGCCTGGGTTTTTGCGCCCCTTTTCCTCATTGCAAGGCGTGCCATCGAAAGGCCCGCTGTTGAACATCACACCGGCCCCGACATAGGGCTCGGTCATCGTGGCGCCGTCCAAGGTCGAACGGCTGTTCGCCGTGCTCGCCTGCGAGCGTGCTCGCCTGCGAACCTGCGAGCCTGCGGGTTGGATGGAGTCATCCGGCTGGATGACCACCCGCACCTCGATGCCGTACTTGCGGGCGAAGGCGAAATCGCGCTCGTCGTGGGCCGGCACCGCCATGATCGCCCCGCTGCCATAGGTGATCAGCACATAATCGGCGATCCAGATGGGGATGCGCTCGTTGTTGACCGGGTTGATGGCGTACCCGCCGGTGAACACGCCGATCTTCTCGCGTTCTTCATTGGTGCGCTCGATTTCGGTGACGCGCGCCGCCTGGGCTTTATAAGCCTCCACCGTTTTGCGCTGCTGCGTGCTGGTGACCTTTTCCACCAGCGGGTGCTCGGGGGCTAACACCATGAAGGTCGCCCCCCACAGCGTATCCGGGCGGGTGGTGAAGATTTCGATGGGGTCTCCTTGCTCGGTGTGGAAAGTGACCCAGGCGCCTTCGCTGCGCCCGATCCAGTTGGTCTGCATGATCTTGATCGGTTCGGGCCAGTCCAGCTTTCTGAAATCCAGCAGCTCTTCGGCGTATTTGGTGATGCGGAAGAACCATTGGGTCATCATCTTCTGGATGACGGGCTGGCCGTTGCGCTCATCGCGCCCATCAATCACCTGCTCGTTAGCCAGCACGGTCTGCAGGGTCGGCGACCAGTTGACCAGCGCCTCACCGCGGTAAGCCAGGCCGGCCTCGTGGAGCTTCTTGAAGAACCACTCTGTCCAGTGGTAGTATTTCGGCTCACAGCTTATCGCCTCCCGCTTCCAGTCGAACATGGCGCCCATGCTCTTGAGCTGCTTGCGCATGTTTTCGATGTTGGCATAGGTCCATTGCTTGGGGTGGATGTTGTGCTGGACGGCGGCGTTCTCCGCCGGCAGGCCAAAGGCATCGAAGCCCATCGGGAAGAGCACGTTATAGCCCTTCATGCGCATATAGCGAGCGCGGGTGTCCGAAGGGGTCATGGCGAACCAGTGACCGATGTGTAAATCGCCGCTTGGGTAAGGAAGCATGGTCAAAGCGTAGTGCTTGGGCCTGCTCCAATCCACCCGCGAGCGGTAGAGCTGGTCGGCAACCCATTTTTTCTGCCACTTTGACTCGATTTTTGCGGGGTCGTATGTCTCGTTCATCTGCTGCTCTCCTCAATAAAAAAACCCCCTCACCACTCAGGGACGAAGGGAACTCCGCGGTACCACCCTGCTTGCCTGCCAATAATAGCCAGGCCGCTCTGGATCGCGCTAACGGGCGAAACCCGGTCCCCGGCTAAAATTACCTTGTGTCGCAATCTTCACCGGGGCAGTCTGCCCTTTAGGGGCGACAGGCGAGTTCAGCTCTGACCCACTTTTCGTGAGTAGTGCTCTGCGGGCACCATGCCGGGCTCCCACCTCGCTCTCCCGGCTCGCTGGCAGATAGCCTACTACTCCTGCCCTGACTGTAAATAATCTTTCATTACCTAAGACATGTCATTGCGAGGGCGGGGGCAGATGCACCTGTAGCGAAGCAGTTCCCTATATAGAATTGGGAGGAGATTGCTTCGTCCCCTTCGCTGTTCCTTCGCTTCGCTCAAGACATAGCTCAGATCTTCGGCTCACTCGCTGCTCGCAACGACACCAGAAAGTGGACCCAGAGGGATTCGAACCCTCGACCTTCTCAATGCCATTGAGACGCGCTCCCATCTGCGCTATGGGCCCAGGCTATCCATAAGAGGCCAGCTTTTCTGCTCCTGACCAGGTGGACCTGGAGGGGTTCGAACCCTCGACCTCGTCAGTGCGATTGACGCGCGCTCCCAACTGCGCTACAGGCCCCCACTATTGAGATAGAGATTTTACCAGTGATTTGAGGTTTAAGCAACACTTTTTTGGGAGGGGAACGGTGAAATTGGCTGGTAAGACTGAAAGATACACTTATAGGGGATTTCTCGGGGCTTGCGCCCCTCGAAATGATATGAGAGTGAGTAGGTTAGGTTGAGCACTAACGCTCAGCCCACCATTTATGAGGGGTATACACTCAACCCTCCTGCAAAATGCGAAGACAATACAAGTAGATATCATGTAACCTCAGGTGTGATTTATGATAGAATGAATCTGAAAGATGTTGTATCTAGGCCAACCATATTGAAGAGTGGGCCTTACCGTTTATTCTTCTATGCCGGTGATCGAAATGAACCACCTCATGTGCATGTTGAACGAGATGACGATCTTGCAAAATTCTGGTTGTCTCCGGTCAGGCTAGGCAGCAGCAGGGGGTTTAACCGATCTGAAATTGTGAGGATTCAAGGGCTTGTGGAAGAAAATCAGGAATTATTGCTGAGAAGTTGGGATGAATACTTTAACGATTGAAATCCGTGTAGCTCAAATTGTTGATGTACATATTACAGATGAGACACTAACTGTAGATTTGAGCGATGGCAGAACAGTATCAGTTCCACTTTCCTGGTATCCACGCTTGGTTCACAGCACACCCACAGAGCGGAATCATTGGAGACTGATCGGTCGGGGAGAAGGTATTCACTTTTCAGATCTAGATGAAGATATCAGCGTGGAAAACATTGTAGCCGGTATGCCATCAAGTGAAAGTCAAAGATCATTTCAAAGATGGCTTGAAGAACGCCAGAAGAGTAAAACATCGGATGCATGAAAATGCACAGCCACACCGTACACACTTACAAATCCTGGATTCGACCACTGCATATGATAAAAATATTGCCTGCAAGATAAATTGCCTTTATAATGCGAATTGTGTATAATCGTATAAGAATGCAATAGATTCGGGAGGAAGCGACACTATCCGTATAATACAATAATAGTTAGCCACACATTTGTCACTGCCTCTATAAATGATTTTCGGTACTGAAGTATAATTCGAGGCGTTGAAATATATTTTCCTCGTACGACTCTATTAACTCCATGCATTACTATAGCAAATGTCAAGTAAAGGAAAGATTATGCTTAACCACGAACCAGTAAATAAACCTGATTTGAAAGCTTGGCAGGCTGAAATCTTGCGCACAACATGTTTTCTTAGTTCAGCCACACAGTTAGGTACTAAAGATTGGTGGCATGAATTAATCGGCAAGCAACCGGAAAATCGAATTCTTAGATTGAAGGAAAGTCTTCAGCAAGATGAAGGCCATATCGATGGGGTCAAATTGATTTTGGGTATTCGGCCCATGCGAATCGATTGGATTGCAGTTCCAAACGAAGATCAAGATAGATTCTGGATAGGGCCATTTCAGGACTCTCTTAATTTATTTCTTGATCTAATGTTACGTTGGCTCAAAGTGGGGCCTCCCCTAAAACGCCTAGCTTTTGGCGCTGTACTAATGCTGCCAGTAGATGATCAAAAATCTGGATATGCAATGATAGCAAAATATCTTTCTCATATTAAGATTGATTCCGAAGGATCGTCAGATTTCTTCTATCAAATCAATCGCCGTCGAGATAGCAAAGTAGAGGTTCATGATCTGAAGATCAATCGACTCTCGAAGTGGGGTGTGGCGAAACGAGGTATAGGTCAAATTGACCTCTCGCCTGATATCGCTAGAATAAATTTCTTTCCAGCTTCAGAATCCTATGTTTGTCGGTTGGAATTAGATATCAATACAATAGCAGAATATCAGAACGATCTTCCACGCGAACAACTTGACAATATCTTTCAAGAACTGGTTGATCTCGGAAAAGAAATAGCAATTAATGGTGACATTCCATGATAGATCCTGAAGTTTTGTCAACCACACCTTCGTATTTGCCATTCATAAACCCGGAAAATAACACGGGGTTATTGCTTGATCAGTTCTCTGATTCTTTGTTTAAGAAGACGATGTTCGTTTGGATGGCAAGGTCAAAGGAAACCGATGCGGCCACGGTAGATTATTGTAATGAAGGAACTGAAAGTTCGACATCTCAGCAAGCAGACTCTAGCGAATTGGCGAAAAAGGCAATTGCCTTGTTTGTCTCCGCGAAAGAGCAAATCTTTGAAGATGGGATGAAAAGTAACTTCTCCGAAGGGCTTGTTGAATTCATTACCACTTATGGCCGAACGGCGATGGATATAATCATCCGGCAAATTCTCTCCGATCAAGTTAATTACGAAGTCGTTTCTGAAGCATTGCGAGTCATTGGACGAATCTATCATCCGGCAACGTATCGAGAGCGCTTATGGTTGCTTGAAAAGGGCCTATATAGTGCATCTGCTCGGGTACGAGACGGGGCATGTGTAGGCTTAGCGTACCTAGACGATCCAATTGCGATAGAGCCATTGAAATTTGCTGTCGATCGTGAACCAATACCAGAATTGCGTAAATACATAGAACAAGTTCTTTCTCAGTTAGAGGATACACAAAATGGCGTACGTCTTAAGAAAGATCAGAATGAATCGATGGTATAAAACTGATAAGGTCCCATGGCTTCCAGAATGCGACTTGCAAGCCGACGTTCTTGATGATCTTCGGACAAAGTGCAATGAGTTATCTGTCTATTTTATTGACGATAACGAGTCTAATCTTGATAGAGTTATAGCAGCTTTGGCTGCTAATACTAACACAGCATCAAATATTGACTTCGCTGTCTTTGGTCAGGAAATTCTCTCTGAAATCGATATAAAGATTAAAAAAAGTCGTGGAGAATTATCCGACGATCTGGTAAATGCTTGCCATAACGATTTGTGTGAGTTGTCAGCGCCGAAGTTGTTGGAATTGGCTATAATAATTAAAGCAAAGGCTAGAATAGATCGAAAAGGGCCCAAGCAGATTTTAAATCTAGTGGCAGACTCAATAATAAAGGGCAGGATTGATCGTAAAAGAATTAATTGGGAAAAATCCGATATGGATAAAGTCGATGAAGTTATTAGTACTCATAAATCCAGAACAACGGAAACTAGATAATTCAGCCTCCCAGTCTATATATATTTCACGTGTGGCGGCTAACAACCGCATGCTAAGAAACAGCGAGAACAGGGGTTGTTGAGGGTGAGAGAGTAAAGCCAAATTTGGCAGCTTTACGCTGCAAATACCGGATTTCGCGTTCGCGGAAGCGCTGATCATATTCCTGAGCACTGACAGCCTGGTAATCGACTTTGAACTTTAACATGTGGTACACGACCTGCGCAATCTTGTGGGCAGTTGCCACCACTGCCTGAGCAGGGCCGAGGCGGCTCTTGAGGCGGCGGTAAAATGCCCCGAAGGCGCAATCCGCACGGATGACCGAAGCCGCGGCCTGTCGGAAAGCCTGCCCGCCATGAGCCAGTCTGACTTTCCTGAGCACTTTCCTTTTGCCTTGGACGCCAGCTTTTTACCTTGCGCCCCTGGTTTGGTTTGTCCTGATCCAAGAAAAACGCCTGAAAACATCTCGTTTTCCCCCAATTCTGCTTGTCTATTTGGGTTCTCAGGGTGTACAATTCAATTATCCGCAGCGGCAAAGAGCCGGTATCGCTCTCGGCATGACACTTTAAATTCCAAGCAGCGCAGCATCGTCCCCAAAACGGCTTAGTTCAACTCGGATTGATGTGGCGGCGCATTGAACCGGAGCTTACAACTTTTTCCAGAGCTGCCACATCAATCCTTATTCGTTAGGCCGCCCTGGCCACGGACCGAGTCCGAAGGAGTCCAACTTGTCGCAAGACATTAACATCATCACTCTCCCGCTACCCCTTCGCATGGGGAGGGTGAACTGCTACCTGATCCAGACCTCTGCCGGTCATATCCTCGTTGACACGGGAGGCTCGAACGCACGCAAAGAGTTGCACAGAGAACTCGAAAGTGCCGGTTGCATACCAAGCTCTCTCAAGCTCGTTATTCTCACACATGGGGACTTTGACCACATCGGGAACGCAGCTTACCTCCGCTCTGCTTTCGGAGCTAGGATAGCTATGCACCGTGACGATTCGGGCATGGCCGAACGCGGAGACATGTTCGTAAACAGAAAGAAACCGAACATCCTCTTCAGAGCCCTCGTCTCTATCTTCACGGGGTTTGGGACATCCGAGCGATTCACGCTCGATGTTCCCCTCGACGATGGATACGACCTTTCTCAACACGGCCTTGAGGCCAAAGTCATCTCTCTGCCTGGACATTCCAAGGGGTCTATAGGCATCTTGACCGCCAGCGGCGAATTGTTCTGCGGCGGTCTCTTTGAGAACACGAAAGGGCCGGCCATCAATTCCCTTATTGATGATTCCATAGCCGCGAATGCCAGTGTCGCGAACCTAGAGAGCCTGAAGATAAGAACAGTCTATCCCGGACACGGCCAACCTTTCGCGATGGAGTTGCTCGCGAAGGGCATGCCTTAGGGCGGCTTAACAACGGCTCCAGCGGACGGCTTCGCTTCGCTCCGCCGCCGCTGATGCTGACCGTTAGCCCGCTTAACGTAGGAGAACAAATGAGAAGTGTTAGTTCACCTCTCCTTCTTTTGATTATTTTTTCTCTTTCCTTGAATAGCTGTGAGCCAATTCCATCTCCCATAGCCACGCCTATCGCACTTACGGCAACATCCGCACTACCTACGTTAACACCTGTACTGCGCACACCCACAATAACGCTGATACCAAAAGGTAAGACCATTATCGTCACCAGTGCTGCTGCCAGTGGTCCCGGCACCCTTCGTCAAGCATTGCTGGATGCCAATCTTGGCGATATTATCACTTTCGATACTATGGTTTTCCCACCTGACAAACCAACCACAATTATTCTAAGCACTGAAGATCAAGACAGCGCCCTTCCAACTATCTCTGATCAAGGTGGCATTACCATTGACGCCAGCAATGCAGGGGTAATCCTGGATGGCAGCAACATACAAGGGGATTGGGTTAATGGTTTGGAAATATATTCTGACGGGAACATTGTTCAGGGATTACAGATCATCAATTTCAGCGGTTCAGGAATTACAGTTTGCGGTGGGTCCCACAATATTATTGGAGGTGACCCAAATTTGGGTTCAGGGCCGCTGGGCCAGGGTAATCTTGTCTACAACAACGGGATTGGCATAGATTTTTGTGGACCCAACACATCATTTAACATAATTAGAGGCAACTTAATTGGCATTGACACGAGCGTAGTTGAATCTTTGGGAAACAGGGAATCTGGCATTTATATTGAGGCGGGCCCCAGTCAGAATATTATTGGTCCTGACAATATAATCTCGTATAACAAATCCAATGGAATTACTATCGCTAGTATGAATAATGGAAACACCATTTCGCAAAACAGCATCCACGACAATGGAGGAGGAATCCAGTTATTGGGCGGCGGGGATGCTGAATTTGCCTCTCTCTTCATTAGTGATTTCGACTTAAGCTCGGGTATTGTAATGGGCACGGCCTGTGGCAACTGCAAAGTTGAGATCTTCTCTGATAGCAATAATGAGGGAAATGTCTTTGAGGGACAGACCAAAGCCGACGAAACAGGGTTCTTTTCGTTTAGCAAAGACGCCCCTCTAATGGGTCCATGGTTGACCATTACGGCTACCGATATTAACGGCAATACAAGCCCATTCTCAACGCCTGTAAGTGAGGCTATCATCCTGCAAGAGGGAAACAACCTACCAAGAAGGATTCTCCAACCCAAGCTATCCGAAGAACTTGAAGACAACAGGATAGGAACTTTCACCAGCAGTTTGTGGCATCCAGAGAGAGAGCCAGAAGTTTATCCTAACATGACCTTGGATGCCAGTAATATTATCAACATGGGGTTCAAACGATTTCGCCTGACAATTAACAGCATAGAAACGGTCACAGTAGACTGGAATAAGCCTGAATTCACGATTGAACCAAATCACGATGAGTTCATAACCAAGCTTGCAGATAACGGCATTGCGATTACATACGTCCTTTCTTTTTGGAATACAGAGAGAGTTGCACAAGGGGGAAAATTAGAAGTCCCAAGATTCAAGACAGAAGAGGAGATACAGCGCTATCTTGAGTACGTCAAATTCATTGTTCATCACTTCAAGGATCGTATTGAATACTACGAGGTATGGAATGAGCCTAATCTCACAGACATTAACTATGCCGATCAACAAATAGAAGTGGAAGATTACATAAAATTGGTTAAACGGGTTGTGCCTATCATCCGACAAGAATATCCGGAAGCGAAAATAGTGGTCGGCGGTACAAGCAGTTTGATTGATTTGGGTTCCCAAGCCTACTTGTTTGATATTCTCAGGTCAGATGTAATGCCTCTAGTAGATGTTGTTTCCTGGCACCCTATGTACGGTTCTTCGCCAGAATACGATTGGCATAGGCAATACTACGAAAAATATCCTTATCTGGTACAAGAGATCAAAGATGTGGCATCTGCACATGGCTTTAAAGGGGAATTTGTGGCAGATGAAATTCATTGGCCAACTCCAGCGCAACCTGAACAAGGTTGGCCTACGTATAGTGAAACGAAAAGCGTAAAGTACTTGATGCGTTCAATCGTTATGCATCTAGGTATGGATATTAGCGTAACGCAACTCCTCTTGGTGCATAGCCCGCAACTGTACCGAACGAATCAATATCTATCCACCATCATGACTGGTAATAAAACAATCAGCCTGCCGGTAACAATCCAAAGCGAAGCAACGAACATTAGGAGTTATGGTTTCTCCCTGCCAAACGGGAATAACCTGCTTGCGTTGTGGAACGACGGTGCCGCAGTTGATTATGATCCCGGGATACCCTCCACACTCATAATACCTGGCTTTGGAAATCAGAAGGCGATAGGCATCGACGTTCTGAACAGCTTCGAACAAGAACTGATCACCGAGCGTGAGAACGCAAACTTGGTAATACGCAACCTGCTCGTCAAGGATTACCCCATAATCATCCGGCTCACCAACGTTGCATCTCCCTAACAATCGCCAAACGAGATAACTGGTATTATGCCGTCACATTAGTAGGATTCTATATCTAGGTAAAAGCGGGCTAACACCGGCTCCAGCAGGGAGCGGCTCCGCCGCTGACGGCACAGAGCGCGTTTCCAGAAGTGGCGCGATAATGCAAAGGAGGCTCGCCCGTCCCGCCGCTGCCGCTGAGTTATTCCGTTAGCCTGCTTACTTTGAAACCATAATATTTCGCAAATATATGTCTGACTCACAAAATAATTCCGCTAAAATTTATAAAAACCTAAAACGATTTTTCCTTGAGCGAGAAATCGCGAACTTTTTTGAATATTTAGTAACTCTCGATAAAGGATTGAGCATAAAAAGGCAAGAATTATCAACAAGTATTGATGTTGCTGACAACAACTTTAACAAGATAGTCCTTAATGATGAACGTCGTAACGAATTGATAAATCTTAAGGTAGAGGCCGAACAAGTAAAAGGTTTTACAAACTTATTGCGGCAATCTTTTTTGACCAGCCTATATTCATTTATGGAGTTATGGCTTATTCGCGAATGTTATCTCGATAGTAAACACAGGGACGATAGAGAGTCTTTCAAGTCTACAGAAGGAGAAGGGATAGAAAAAGTAAAGAATTATTTCTCTGGCATTATAAGAGTGAATATCCTTTTGGTTCAAGTCAAGATTGGCTATGGATAACCAACTTTAAACGTTTGCGACATTGCGTCATTCATCGTAAGGGAAGTCTCAACGGTTTTAGTGATTTGGAAGTAGATTCAACTCTAGCTAAATTCGTAGACCGCGAAAATGGTCTCGTTTTGTTTGGAGTAGATAATAATCAAGTTTTTGTCGAGCACGAATTCTGTTTAAAAGCCTTAAAAACCGTTCATAGGTTTATGGTGGCATTACTCTCTCTATAAGCAAAAAACGGGCTAACATAGCGTACAGCGGACAGCAGCTTTGCCTTTCCCGTAAAGGACGCGGTTTACCAGAAATGGCGCGATAATTGAGAAAGAGTCTCACCAGTCCCGCCACTTCCGCTGAGCCATTCCGTTGGGCCGCTGAAGGAGGATGTTTATGACCATCTTCACAACTTGGGCTTTACGATTGTTCGGTATATCCGGTATTATCGGTTCGATACTTTTCATCTTTGGGGACCTTTAATACAACCATGTCCCCGGTTCTAAAAATAGCCCTACGGTGAAAATGAGTAAGATGCCTGAATCTCGGTTGCTCAATGCCGGTACTCTAGGTTTAGTCGGTTGTTGGTTTTATACCTTGGCCTCGTTGCATTTGTATATAGCTTTTCGGCCTGCCGGGGATATTTTCGCATTTATCTTCTTGCTTGCTTTTACTGCGACAATGATCTGCTATGGAATATCGCATACTGCCTACTTTGCCATCGCCACTGGAGCTCAGGTTGCCACTAAACTTGGATCCGACGCGGAATCGGGCGGGAAATTAGGAAACGCCTTTTTCCAAAGGTTGGTGTACATCACCTATATCCCGGTCGCTATCTTTAGTTTGATGATGATTTATGGAATTGTATCTGGACGGTCAATGTATCCAAGGTGGATGGTGGTATTCCTACCGATTGTTATCTATCTGCTCAAAACACCTGTTACTCGAATTTTGAAGGGGCACCTGCAAGAGATAATCAATGACTCGTACGACAATATCGTTTTATTTGTTTTTTATGTTCTTTCTACTATCGTCTTATGGAATGGGTTAGTTTCCTAAAGCTGCCCAACACCGGCTCCAGTGGACAGCGGCTCCGCCGCTCACAAACACGGCGCGTTTTGCCAGAAATGGCGCGATAATTGCTATGGAGTCCCGCCGGTCCCGCCGCTGCCGCTGAGCCAAACCGTTGGGCGGTTCCTTGAATACCATAGGAGAAAAGCAACCAAGCGAGATTTTGCTGAATTGACATGATAAGAACAAAAACAAATTCAACCAATCCAACACTGATTGCCCCTTGCGGAATAAATTGTCGCCTCTGTCGAGCCTATGCAAGGGATAGGAAGTCGTGTCCTGGTTGTCGGGGAGACGATACTTTGAAATCGAACTCCTGCGTAACGTGTCAGATTAAAAACTGCGAAAATATGATAAATGGGAAAATTGAGTATTGTTTCAAATGCGATGAATTTCCTTGCACACGCCTGACTCACTTGGATAAGCGTTATAAAATCAAGTATGGAACGAGTGTGATAGACAATCTAATAAGCATAAAGAAAATCGGCGTAATTAATTTCGTCAAAAACGAAAATAAAAAATGGACTTGTCCTGAGTGCGGCTCGATGATATGTATGCATAAGCCGCAATGCCTTTCATGTGGGTATGTGTGGCGCAAATAAAAAGATACCAAGCAATTAAGCAAAAAGGTTGGCAGTTTGAGTAAGCGTAATTTTATTCAGATTGATTGGAAGTTTTGTCTGTTGCAATAACACCGCCCAACACCAGTTCCAGCGGACAGCGGCTCCGCCGCTCGGAAACCGGCGCGTTTTGCAGGAAGCGTCGCGATGATGTGGGCAAGTCTCGCCAGTCCCGCCGCTGAAGCGCAGGCCGTTGGGCGGCTTATGCAGCCATGAAACACGGAGGGAGAGCTAGATGAAACACATGCTCCTTCATCGCACACTGTATATTCGGTTTCTGTCTCTGTATACACTCGCCGCAGCGCTCTTTCTTGTAGCATGGGCACTCAGTTACTTCCTATTGCCAGAGGGTGTACTCCGCGGACGGACTGGCGCACAATTGCTGGCAGGCAGTGAAGCCGCTGATAGCTTTCTCGCCGAATGGCTGCGAATTGCGGCTATTAATCTGACAGTGGGGATTCTCTTTGTGGTCGGCCCCAATTTCCTCAGGTCGTATGGATACCCTATGGGCTACGCCACCCCCCTGACCTGGGCAATTCTCTATGCTATTTACCTGGGCACAAATTCCTTTACCTTCCCTCTGCCGGAGGGGAAAATGCCACCCTCCCTAGCCGTACTGGGACGCTCAGGACCTTACGAGATTGGCGCGTACATAATTGCTGCGGTGGCAACCTATTCTCTCCCAAGGTATGAGCTCAAGGGGCGGTGGCTGCGCGATCGAATACAGTCTATTTCTCCAGCCGACAGGCGAGCGTTGACCAAGGAGCAGTGGGTAGGGTTAGGGGTGGCCGTCATCATACTCCTGGTTGCGAATGCTTGGGAAGCCTACCGAATTGTAGCTCAGTACGCAGTTGGGTCGGGTACGTAGTACAAGACCCGACATAACACCTCATAGAAAGAAAGCCGCCCAACCCATGTTGGGCCGCCATATGCAATGCAGGTCGCCCGAGTTCACATTAGGAGAAACCTCGATGTCGAAGAAAATCCTCGTCACCTATGCCACACGAGCTGGTTCCACCGCTGGCGTGGCCGAAGCCATAGGCAGAACTCTGGCCGAAGGCGGCGCGCAGGTAGAAGTCCGCCCCATGAATGACGTAAAAGACCTCACTCCATACCGAGCGGTGGTGGCCGGCAGCGCTATACAAAACAAGCAATGGCTGCCGGAGGCCATGCAATTCATGCAAACCCACCAGGCAACCCTAGCCCAAAGACCCTTTTTTGCGTTTCTGGTGTGCATGACACTGGCCATGAAGAACGCGGACAAATACCGCGGGTTCGTGGAAGACTTTCTGCAGCCGGTGCGCGCCCTGGTGACACCCGTGAGCGAGGGGCTCTTTGCCGGGGTGCTTGACATCAGAAAGGTGCCGTCAGCCAGCGATAGGTTTAAGTTTCGCTTGAGCGTCCTCTTTGGTGTCTGGTCGGAGGGCGATCACCGGGACTGGAATGTGATTCGCTCCTGGGCCGATAGCATCCGCCCACTCTTGCTGCAATAATGCAAGACTCGGGGTGGCCCAACACCGTCTCCAGGCGGACAGCGGCTCTGCCGCTCGCGCGCAGGCGCGATTTGCCAGAAATGTGCGATAATCGAGAAGTAGTCTTGCCAGTCCCGCCGCTGCCGCTGAGCTACACCGTTGGGCGGCAGAGTAAAATTAAGTCGTATTCAACGCGAGGAAAAATGAAAATCGTAGTTGCTACTATTGGTTCACGAGGGGATGTGCAACCCTACATCAATCTGTGCCAAGGATTAAAAGAAGTGGGACATGATGTTGTCTTAGCCACTAATCCTACCCTGTGTTCTTTGGCGGTTTCGCATGGCATAATGAGCGTTCCAGTTGGTCCGGCTGTCGATATGGGAGCCGTGGGAGAACAGCTCATGGCCCAATCCTTCAACAATATGTGGATTGGCATGATTCGAGTCATGCAATTTGGGGCGCGGTTGGTAGAAGAAGCTTACCCGGATGTGCTAAAAGTATGTCAAGGGGCGGATTTAGTCATCGTTTCCGATACAGGCAGTGGCCTAGCAGAAGCGGACAAGCTGAATCTCCCCTGGCTTAGTGTTACCCTGCAACCTGCTCGTATTCCTGTAACGAATGCCACGCCGTCGTTTTTAGGACGAGTCATCTGGGGGTTCATGGGGAAACTTTTTATTGCGCCAACGAATCGCTTTCGAAAACGGGTGGGCGCGCCACCCGTCAAAGATATCACAAGCATGATGTCGACTCGCCTGATCCTTTTACCCGTCAGTCAGCATGTGGCTCCGCCTGACCCGCACTGGCCTCGCCATATTTACCAAACAGGCTACTGGTTTGCTCGTCCGCAAAAGGAGTGGGAGCCCCCTCGCGATTTGTTGGATTTTCTTGAAGGCGGCGATAAACCAATAGCAGTGAGTCTGGGGGTAATGAGTATGTCTGGCAAACGAGCGCGGGAGGGAACGCAGATCATACTTAGGGCACTGGAGCGGACGAATGTACGCGCCATTATCCAAGGATGGGATGAAGCCCTACAAGTTCTGGAGATTCCCAAGACTGTGTATCATGCTGGCGCAATGCCGCACAGTTGGCTTTTTGACCAGGTGAGTATGGTCATTCATCATGGCGGTTTTGGTACAACTGCCGCGACTCTTCGCGCAGGCGTACCCGGTATTGTCGTGCCGCATGTCATCGACCAGTTCTACTGGGGGCAGCGAGTAAATGAATTGGGAGTCAGCCCTGGATTTATCTCGCGTGGAAAATTGAATGTTGAAAACTTGAGCGAAGCTATTATGCGAGTTAGGAATGATGAACGGATACAGGAGAAGGCAAGCGAACTGGGCTGTAGGATTCGAACTGAAGCGGATGGTGTTACCGCAGCGGTGCGAGCTATAGAAAAGATTCTATGAGCATTTGCAGGTGCAGCGTTATACTTGAGTGTAACTGCCGCCCAACACGCGCTTCAGCCGACGCCTTGCTGCGCTCGGCGCGGCTGAAGCGCAGGCCATTGGGCGGGTTTTCTAGGGTACATTAGTTCTCCCACTTTGTAAATTAAATTTCCTTGCCTCTATGCTATACTTAAAATTAGAGATCAAGATTATAGATTATATAAAGATTTTAGGGAACCTATTTATTACACAAACATCCAAATGCCACGGTCCAGTTGCTCTCATGGCGTCTAAACGCAGACGTTAAATACTTAACTATTATTACCATAGAGATACGATATGAAGAACCGAATTGCTAACACCGCAAAAGGGACTATCGAGTACACAATGTTGGGAAGCGGACCTGTAATATTGGCCTGTCACGGTACATCGTCGAACTGTTTTTCCGATGACGGGTACGCTCCTCTACTGGAAGCCGGGTTTACTGTGCTTACGCCCTCACGCCCAGGCTATGGCCGCACGCCGCTGAAAGTAGGCCCTTCTGCTACCCAAGCTGCAGAAGCCTTGGTGGCACTCTTAGACAACTTGGAGATTGAAACGTGCGCAGTAATGGCTATTTCAGGCGGTGGGCCTACTGGAGTCGCTCTTACCGCTAACTGGCCACAACGGGTGCGTCGTTTGGCATTGATCGCGGCTGTTACACGAACAGAAGACCGCGTCAACGAACCTGCTTATCAAAGTCAAATAACCTTCTATGGGCCGATGCATGGGGTAATCTGGAGTATGTTGCGTTTGGTCAGTCGCTTGTCGCCCCGCAGCATGGCTAAACAGACTATGGCTATCTTTTCACACCATAACCCTGACAATGCCTTACATCTGCTTTCACCAGAAGATATTGGGACTATCTGTCGGTTCTACCAGCGCAATTCTTCTAGACATGGAGCCTTGAACGATCTAACGCATGTGGTAAGGAAGGATCTCTTGCAGAGGATACATGTACCAACTCTGGTAGTACACAGTCGGGATGACAAGTCAGTGCCATTTAGTCATGCGGAGTGGTCTTTGGCCAATGTCTCAAATGCCCAGTTTTGTGAAAGTGGATTCACCGGACATTTTTACTGGGTAGGTTCTGATTACCAGAGAGTGAGTCAGCAATTGATTGCTTTTTTTAACACCGATGTTGAGTTGTAGGGTGAATTACTGACACACCCAACTTGTTTGGTTTTTCTTTCTCTAATATTTCCGTTTTACCTTGGACGCCAGCTTTTTACCTAGCGCCCCTGGTTTGGTTTGTCCTGATCCAGGAAAAATGCCTGGACCCCCCTTGTGTTCCCCCCATTCTGCTTGCCTAGATTTAGCCTTAGGGTGTATACACTTGTTAACCAGACCCGTACTGGTCCGGAAAGACTTTGCACAGGGTGCCTTAAAATCCAAATCGCAGTGTAACTCTGCAAAAACGGCTTGGTTCAACTCGGATTAAGCGGTGTTTTTTACTGCCTGTGGCGGCGCATTGAACCGGAGCTTACAACTTTTTCTCGAGCCGCCACATCAAGCCTTAATCGTTATGCGGTAGCCTCGGAGAAGGAAGACGTGGGTTGATGTGAAGTCAAGAATGCGATGAATGGGTGTGGTACTTTTAACATAATATGGGCCAGCAATCCGGCGGCTGTATTTGCCACCACATTGTCATTACAAGAAGGAGAAAACAATGTTACCAAAGAAACAGGAAAAGACCTATAACGATTTTTATGATTCAGCGCGCTACAATGAAATCTTGGAACCTAAAACTACGCTTATGATACACTTGGCTGCGGCTATGGCCGTTGCTTGTTATCCTTGAATGGAGCATTACCTTGGCGTGGCCAAGGAACAAGGGATAACCGATGACGAAATAGGTGCTGTGCAATCTATAGTAATGGCTGTTTCTGCTGGCAGAGTCCGCGCCCAATTTCGTGAGGTTCGTATTAGAAGCAAGAAGCAGAACAAGCAGAAGACAGAGGGCAACGCTAATTAATTCAAGGGCTAACCAATGGTGTTTTATGCAGAAGCACACCGTCGGCTGGCTTGGTGCTTTCAGACTGACAAGGGCAGAGCACTCCAGTTCAGTAGGTTTACTACCGTTTTGTCTTGGCGAAAGTAATCTTCAGGCCAGAAAGCCGCATAACAGCCGCTGGTGTGTCCTGAAAAGTCATCGTCTGCTAACCGGTGCAAGTCCGGTCGTGGTAACTGTCAGGAGGCCACGTAGCAGGCAACCAGTGCATCTGGGCGACTGGATGTGCTGAAGCGTTGTAACCCTTCGAGAAGAAGGAGCAAAGCAGCAGCCCGTAACATAAAGTGAAACTTGCAGCGCCGACATGTTAACTCCGCAAGGGGAGCAAGAGGGAGCCGAGCCTGTCACGCATGGTGAAGGCAACAGAAGCGGCGAAGAACCTGGAAAAGCAGCCGTGAAGAACCCTCCGGTGTAGGGAGAGCGGGATGTTGCGAAAGTAGGCGATGGAACAGGAGAGGTCTCATCGGGTCGGTGGCCCACAGCCAATGTAACGAATGGTAGAAGCCGAAGAGGCGAAATCCAGGAGGAAGCCGGGTGAGAAGTCGGAGGAGGCCATATTGTACTGATGACCATCGAGACAACAGAACTTGATGAGAGGGAAGGGCCTCTACTTCAATCAAGTCAAACGAGAAGGTAAGTGACGGTGCATGCCGAAAGGCCAATCACACCACAAGACAAATCACAAGAACTCCAGCGCAAACTATACTTGAGAGAAAAAAGAGACAGAGCATTCTGGTCTGGCCTGATGTGGCAGGTTATTAAAATCGGGATGGTCAATAACTTGAAAGCTCCAGGAAGAAGGTTGTCGGAGAGCCGGATGAGGGAAAACCTCACGTCCGGTTCGAGCTGGCAGGGGATGAAAACCAGGATAGGGTGTTGGTATTGAGGCACTCTCAGAAGAAATGGAGAGTAACAGGCTGCCGCACCTACGTCCCAGGCGTCATCTCTTGACCCTACCACCCGACCGCCGATCATGCGTCGTTTGGGCGTTACTTTTGTAGCCGCGGTGATGGTGGGTGGCGGCGGGTGAAGCCGGGGCCGTTAGGCGGTTTAAGCGATTTCGTGGTCAGGTAGATGAAACAATGTTAGACTAAAGGTGGAGGTGAAATCCCATGTCTTACATTTCAGAACGCATAACAGTTAATCCAGAGCAGTGCGGCGGACGCCCTTGTATTCGCGGCATGAGAATTCGAGTGATAGATATTCTTGATCTACTTGCGTCAGGTTTGAGCTTTACGGAAGTTTTACAGGAACTCCCCGATCTCGAAATGGCAGATATTAGAGCGGTGTTAAAGTTCGTGGCTCGGCGGCTCGATCATCCAATTTTAGTGGCGGCATGAAAATCTGGGTCAACGCACAACTGCCGCCTGCCATCGCCAACTGGATCAGCGAGAATTTCAATGTGGAAGCGGTGGCGGTACGCGAGCTAAACTTACGTGAGGCAACGGATCTGGAAATTTTTGCCGCCGCCAGAAACGTGTCGGCAATCGTGATGACGAAAGATAGTGATTTTGTCGAGTTGGTTAATGCACGGGGAATGCCGCCGCAAGTGATCTGGCTGACATGTGGCAACACCACAAACGTGCGGCTCAGAGAAATTTTAGCTCAAGCATTACCATCAGCAATCAAGTTGCTGAAATCTGGCGAGGCAGTCGTAGAGATCAGCGGTGCCTAACACGGGCTTGTGTGTCCTGAAAAGTCATCGTTTGCTTGCTGGTGGAAGTCCAGTTCTGGTAAGGGTCAGGCCGCCAGGTAGCAGGCAACCGGTGCACCTGGGTGACCAGGTGTGCCGAAGCGTTGTAACCTCCTGAGAAGGGAGAGCGAAGCAACAGCCCGTAACATAAAGTGAATCTTGCCCCGCCGAAATGTTAGCCCGAAAGGGAGAAAGAGGGAGCCGAGCTTGTGAGCCAAAAGCGAAGGCCAGGGAAGCGGTGAAGAACCTGGAAGTGCAGCTGCGAAGGACCCCCCGGTGTAGGGAGAACGGGATGTTGTGAAAGTAGGCGATGGAACAGGAGAGATCTCATCCGGTCGGTGGCCCACAGCCAACGTAACGAATGGTATAAGCCGAAGAAGCGAAATCCAGGAGGAAGCCGGGTGAGAAGTCGGAGGAGGCCTATTGTACTGATGACCAGCGAGACAACAGAACTCGATGAGAGGGAAGGGCCTCTACTTCAACCAAGTCAAGCGAGAAGGTAAGTGACGGTGCATGCCGAAAGGCCAATCACACCACAAGACAAATCA
>Ga0315284_10003353_pt1 | contig 22743 bp, 18 predicted proteins | sample YL17G09_16_MG_FD_203696 | JGI IMG/M metagenome (GOLD analysis project Ga0315284, IMG submission 203696) | Sediment microbial communities from Yellowstone Lake, YNP, Wyoming, USA - YL17G09_16 | ecosystem: Environmental > Aquatic > Freshwater > Lake > Sediment | place: USA: Wyoming | collected... | reverse complement strand
ATTTATTAATAATTAATGGTAGGATTGTTAAAATTGGCGGAACAAGAACAGGATTAAAAGGTAGGGTTGCGTCTTATCTATGCGGTCATCATATAGAAGAAAGGGGTAAATCTGGCGATTGTTCCAAAACTAATGGATTTATCTATAATACTTTTGAGTTTTATTTACAATTAGGATGTAAAATAGAAATGTACGGTTATGAATTACCAAAAACACAAATTACTATTGAAATATTTGGAAAAGAAACAAAAATAACCGCTCAAACATATCACGCTTATGAAAGCACATTTTTAGAAGATTATAAAAAAATATACAATGAATATCCAATATTAAGCGATAATTGCGATCCTGATTATAAATAAGTAAATAATTATAGATTAATATTAATAAAATTTATTTCATCTTCTGTAATATTGAAATAATTATAAATTTCTTCATGATTTCCAGAATATTCTATATCAGGTATAGGAAAACTTTGTAATATGCGTATATTATTGAAATTACCCCAACGACAAATATTATTTATAAATATATATAAAGGATGTTGTAATATTTGTAAATATTTTTTTGCTTGTTCTTCATTACAGCATAATATAAATACGATTGATTGTGTCATACCACACTCATCAATAAATAATTTATATTTATCAGTTGTAGAAATAAATACTTTATATCCTTCTTGAAATTTATGAGGTCTTGATGAATATACAGTTTGAGATGGAGTATGTATAAGTTTATATTTATATATATTATCTTTTTCATCACTAATAAATTCTGCCTTTGTATATTTATGTAAATCGCTACTTGTTTTAATCTCAAATTTTTTAAGATTTTTATTATCAATTGTTTTTGATAATATATTTTGAACTATTTGATTATATAATAATGGAATATATTTGCGTTCTTTTGATACAACTGAACTAATATATTCTTTTTTTTTCCATATACCAGAAACATTAATATTTTTATAAAATGCACAATTTTGTATTATATACCAAGTAAAACTTGAACCAATTTTTTTAAAATATTTTTTTGCTGTATGTATATCTAAATGTATTATTTGTAATCCTGTAATTATTTCAATTAATAAATTTCTATCCGCAAAAGACATCCAATTATCAGGAGTAATAAATAATAAATAACCGTTCGGGTTTAATTGTGATAACGCCTTTTGAATAAAATCTTTTATTAAATTGTGATTTTTTGATGCTCTTTTTCCATTTTCTAATAATTTAGCATAAGGCGGATTAGCAACAATTAAATCATATTTTTTTGAATTATTAAATGTGATAAAATCGTGATTACTTATTTGTAGATTATATTTATCATTACAAAACACTTTACGCACATTTTCTAATCTATCTTCATTAATATCATTAAATTCTAACATTTGTTCTAATATTGTTTGTTTGTCGTGATGCTTTAATAATTCAAATAAAATTGGAATACTAAAATTTCCGTTACCACAACAAGGGTCTAATATTGACAAATCTTTTTTTTCCCACAAAGTATTAGGAATTTTGCTTATCATTTCACTTATACAATTAATAGGGGTTGGTTCATCGTTGCTTGATTTATAAGTGCTTTTATCTATATTTAAATTTTCATCATAATATTTTTTTATTTCATCAAAAGTAGATGTTTCAATTGATATTAATGATGGTTGTGTTAATTTTGAATTAATTTCAATATGGCATATAGGGGTAGTTAATTTATGTATTTTTTCTTCAATAGATTTATCAATTAATTCCTTAATTTTACTTTCATTAACACAAGGAGTTTTCCTTTTTTGATGTTGTGTATAATGAGATTTACTATTAAACTCTTTACCGCATTTTTCGCAACTAATTTTAGTCATTTGTAGCATTTATAATATACTGTAATGGGGGGTATTTCTAAATCAATTTTTTTATAATAATTAAATATAACTAATTTTTGTTGTCCTAAATATTGTAATTTATATGAAAGCTTACTTATAAAAAATATAAAAATAAAAATTAACAGACTTCATTAATCCATTTATTTGTAAGAGCATGGTCAACGCTTTCTAATGCTCCTTCAATCCATCCTTGATATGTGCTTACTACTTCGCCTACAACTAACAAGCATTTTTCAGGATGTTGTGCTTTATTAATAAAATCTTGTCTATTCTTAAAATTGCCTTTAAGTGGTTCAAAATAATGTGTTCCTATAGGCCAATAAAAGTCTTTAAGTGCTATTATTTTTAATTTATCTTCATTTATATCAAGACTTTTTTGAATTAAATCAGAAAAAAAATCTCTATTAATTTCATTATTTTCTAATTTATCCTTTAATTTTAGAGCATTTTGATTATCACTATACGCAATCATATAAACTCCTTTATCAAAGTTAATTGGTATAATTTTTTGTAATTCTGAAGGAACAATTGTATAATAAGGCACATATTTTTTCATTATTTCAGATGATTTTTTGTCAAATTTAGCGTATAATCTTAAAAACGGCTGTCCGTGTATTTGTTGATATAAACTATTTGGATTATCCGCAAAAGGTATAAGTTTTTTAATTCCTGTAATAGTTGTTGCTAAAATTACTTTATTTGAATAATAATTATCACCATTTTCAGTAATAATATTATAAACATTTGGTTTATTATTTACTTTATCTATCTTAACAACATTATTAGAAAATTTAAAATGTTCTTTCCCAATAAAATTATATAATGAATTAATTAAATTTTTAAAAGGAATACTTAATCCTATCCAACCACTTGCGTTGTCTTCCATTCCGTAATTGTAAAGTGTTTCATAAATATCAGCTTGTTCATAATCAGTATATCCATTAGTTATTATAAAATCATTATATAATTCTTTACCTAACGAATTTTCGGCAAATTCTTTAAATGTTTGTTTTTTAAAGTTAATATTTTTTTTGTTAACATTATATATTTTTTTGAGATATTTTAATATCTTTATAATATCTACTCGTTGTTTTATAGTTGTTGCATAATTAACATTTGCCTTAAATTCTGTATATTTGACATCTAATTCTTTCATTAATTTTATTAATAATGGGTTTGTGTCTTTTCTTCCAACGCCGGCACCTGTCACTACATCAACTCCATAAAACGTTTCGCTATTTACTCTTCCACCAATCCAATTTTTTTTATATTTTTCTAAAATTAAAAACTTTATATTTGGATTATGTTTTTTAATATGAAAAGCGCTATATAACCCTGACATTCCACTACCAATAATAATAATATCGTATGAATCATTCATATTATTATAATGAAATATATAATTTTGTTTAGTCTAAAAAATTGAATTAAAAATAAGACACGATAGTAATTCATATAATAACAATGGAACACGTATTCAAATTATCTGAGTTTAATGTTTATAATGATAAGGGGTTTGATAAGGAATCAGACGAAGAAGTAACAAAACCAAAACCAAAAGCCGATGCTTCAAAATTTGTAATACAAATGTTTGGAATGAATGAAGCTGGAGAAAGAGCCTCAATTATAGTAGAAGATTATTTGCCATTCTTCTATTTAAAAGTTGATAATAATTGGGGTCAAACAAAGAAAAAGTCTCTTTTTGATCATTTAAAATCAAAGGTTGGCAAATATTATGAGAATTCTATCGTTCAATGTAAATTAATTGAACGCCAAAAATTATACGGTTTTGATGACGCAAAAAAACATCGTTTTATTGAGATTAAATTCGCAAATGTTGTTATTTATAATAAGGTGAAAAATTTTTGGTATAAAGATTCGTTAAATGAAGATGGTGAAAAAGAACGTAGATTGCTTCCAGATGGATATGAATTTATTCATAATGGAGGACGTTCTCATATTGAATTATATGAGGCAAATATTCCGCCTTTATTGCGTTTCTTTCATATTCGTGAAGTAAGTCCATCTGGTTGGGTTGCGTTGCCAATAAAGAAAACCGTTGAAATAACTGGCATAAATAAAACGACCTCTTGTGATTTTGAATTTGTTATAAATTATAAAAATATCATTCCATTAAATAATAAGGAAGATAGTGTTCCTTATGTTTCAATGAGTGTTGATATTGAAGCATCAAGTAGTCATGGAGATTTTCCAGTTCCAATTAAATCATATAAAAAATTAGCAACGAATATTGTTGACCATTTTGCCAAATTGGTTGAAATTAATGCTGTTATTTGTAAGACAAATTTATATCAAATATTAAGCACAGCATTTGGGTTTTCTGAATCGGTTCCAAATATTGATTTAGTTTATCCAAAAGAGCCATTAGTATCGGAAGAAGATTTGCGAAAACGAGCAGAAAAATGGTTAAAAACAAAAGTTAAGGAGCGTAATGAAGGGTCAGAACATCAATATAATCTTGAGATGCAAATTGATACGTTATTTGCTAATATAAATAAAGAAATGAATACAAAAACTAATGAAAAGGATGAAAAAGAAGGAAATAGTTCAGATGATGATTCTGATGATGATCAACCAGCAGAAATAGTTGAAGATAAAAAATCGTGGACGATAAGTTCCGGATTTAAAAAGCAATATAAAGGCGAAAATTCAACAATTGTGGATATAATGTGTGATAAGACGTTTGAAAGAGAAGGCAAGATAAACGAGTTAATAAGAACATTAAGACTTAATTTTCCGGCATTAGAAGGCGATAAAGTTACATTTATTGGTTCAACATTTATGAGATATGGTGAAACCGAGCCATATTTGAATCATTGTATAGTATTAAATTCGTGCGATAATCCAAACGTCCCAAATTCGCAAATAGAGACATATGAAACAGAAAATGAAGTGTTATTGGCGTGGACAAGATTGGTTCAAAGAGAAAATCCAGATATAATTATCGGTTACAATATATTTAGTTTTGATTATGAGTTTATGTTTAGACGTTCTCAGGAGTTACATTGCGTAGAAGATTTCTTGAAATTATCCCGAAATAATGATGAAATATGTTCAACGATGGATTATACGAATTCAGGAATAATTGACATAGATAGAAGCTCAACTACATTAGCATCAGGAACATATGAATTGGCAATTATTAAAATGAATGGTCGATTACAGGTGGATATGTTGAATTGGTTCCGAAGAACCGAAAATTTAACCTCATATAAATTAGACTATGTCGGAGGTCATTTTATTGGTGATGATGTAAAATCGCTTCTACATAGAACTAGTGATGAATTAAACGTGACGAGAATTTCTACGTGTAATATGACTGGTTTACAAGAAGAAAGTTATATTCATTTTGAAGAATTTAATCATAGTAGTGATTATTATAAAAATGGTCAAAAATTCAAGGTTACTAAAGTTTGTAAAGAAGAGTCGTGGTTTGAAATCTTAGGAACTGAATCCCCTTATGCTAAAAAGGTTAAGTGGGGATTAGCAAAGGATGATGTAACTCCAAAAGATATTTTCAGAATGACAAACGAAGGGTCCGCTTCTAGAGCAGTAATTGCGAAATATTGTATTCAGGATTGTAATCTTGTTCATTATTTATTTAATAAGGTTGATGTGATAACAGATCTTGTTGAAATGTCGAAACTATGTAGTGTTCCAATGAGTTTCTTGATATTTAGAGGTCAAGGGATTAAATTAACAAGTTTTGTTGCTAAAAAATGTCGAGAAAAGGGTGTTTTAATGCCTTGCATTGATAGAGGTTCAAAAGATGATGGTTATGAAGGAGCTATAGTTTTAAATCCTAAATGTGGATTGTATTTAGATGACCCAGTTTGTGTTGGAGATTTTGCGTCATTATATCCAAGTTCAATCTTATCGGAAAATTTATGTCCTAGTAGTAAAGTATGGACGAAGATTTATGATTTGGCAGGAAATTTGGTTTTAGAAACTGGTGAAAAAAATGAAAATGGCAACTATATTTATGATAATTTGTCTGGAATTGAATATGTTGATATTAAATTTGATACTTATCGTTGGATTAGAAAAACTCCAAAATCCAAAGCAGAAAAGATTAGATCGGGATATAAAGAATGTCGTTTTGCGCAATCGATTATAAAAGATGGTGTTGAAGAACACGCGATTATGCCTTCAATTTTAAAAGAATTATTACAAGCGAGAAAAAATACGAGAAAGCAAATACCTGAAACGTCTGATGAGTTTATGAAAAATGTATTAGATAAGAGACAGCTTGCTTATAAAGTGACGGCAAATTCGCTTTATGGTCAGTTAGGTGCTAAAACAAGTACATTTTATGAACCTGATATTGCTGCGTCAACAACAGCGATTGGGCGCTTACTTTTAACATTTGCTAAACAAGTCGTTGAAGAATGTTATGATAATACAAATATGGAAACAAAATATGGTTTAATAAATATAAAGGCGGAATATGTATATGGTGATACTGATTCAGTGTTCTTTAAATTTAATCTAACTGACAAGGAAACAGGTGAGAAAATTATAGGAACTAAAGCATTAGAATTATCAATAGACATTGCTCAAGAGGTATGTCATCAGGTATCAAAAGTATTAAAGCAACCACACGATTTTGAATATGAGAAAACATTTATGCCATTTTGTTTATTGGCAAAGAAAAAATATGTCTCAATTAAATTTGAGTTTGATCCAACAAAAGGAAAACGAAATGAGATGGGTATTGTATTAAAGAGGCGAGATAATGCCCCAATTGTGAAAGATATATATGGTGGTGTAATTGACATTCTTATGAAAGAAAAGAATATCCAAAAAGCAATTGAATATGTTCATAAATGTTTACAAGAGTTAGTTGATGGTAATGTGCCAATTGACAAATTAATTATCACAAAATCGTTGCGTTCATTTTATAAAAATCCACAAGGCGTTGCTCATAATGTTTTGGCGAATAGAATAGGGCAACGAGATTCTGGAAATAAACCAACCTCTGGAGACAGAATTCCGTTTGTTTATATAATCACTAAACCTTTAGGAAAAGGTAAAAAGGTATTACAAGGCGATAGAATTGAAACGCCAACTTATATAAAGGAAAATAACTTACAAATTGATTATTCGTTCTATATAACAAATCAAATTATGAAACCGTTATTACAGTTATTTGGATTAGTATTGAAAGATATATGGATGTCGCAAAAACCGCCAAGACGAGCGAAGGTTACAAAACTTCAAGAATCAATTGATAAAATAAAAGAAACTGAAGAAGATGAGAAAAAATGTGAGAAAAAGATAAATAAGCTCAAAGATAAAGAAGTTCAGGAGTTGATATTTTCAAAATATCTAAGAGATACAGACAATGTCAAAAGTGGAAATCAAAGTGTTACTAAGTTCTTTAGTGTAAAAACATAAATTCTTAATGCTCTTAAAATGTATTATTATTAAAATGCATTTAATAATAATTTATTTATAAATTCTTTAACTATTTTTATAACTTCTTTAACAATTTTTTAACTAACAAGGAGATTCATCAATTTGGGTTTTATAAAAATCTGTTGATAATGAATTATAATCAGCAAATCCTTCTTGGTCAAGTCTTAACATAATTGCGTTTGGCGTTCGTTTATGTCTATCAGCAATATCCACAATTGACAATTGTAATAATTCAAATTCTCTTTGTAATTGAAGACATTCATTTACATTCCAAGTGAATCCATTTCTCGCATATAGTGTCATCCTTATTATATATAAATATGAATTGTCTTTATATTCTTTTATAAATATTTTTTTATATATCAAAATTATGGCGTCTCGTTTGGGGTAATTGAGAAGATTGAAATGTGTTTGTTGAAAACCTGTCAATTATATCATGCTCGAATTGTTCATCTGTTATATCAAAACTAATATGCGTTCGATTATTACCTAATCCATTTATGTTTGAAAACAAATCAAGTAAAATTGTGGAACTCGCATCTAAATCGTTATTTGGTTCGGCGACAGACGTAACTCTCGTTGTAGATTGTTCATGTGCTTGTCCTGTTGTCGTTTGTCCTTGTCCAGATGTAGTTTGTGAAACAGAATTGTTAGTTCTAATATCATATCTACAAACTGGGCATCTAGTATTACTATTAAACCATTCTTCGAACTGCGGTTGATGAAATAGATGTCCGCAATGTAATAATTGTCTAACCATATCATTTTCATCAAAATGTTCTAATGATATAGGACAAGTTTCTGATAACGGATTGTCAACATCAGCATATCTTATGATTCTTGATGCGTTTTGAATTTGCACTTCAGTTGGTCTAACCACAATAATTGTATTTAAAAAATTTCTAAGAAATGGATAAAAATCATTTGTATTTGTATTTTGATTTGGATTTTGATTTGTATTTACATTTTGATTTTGATTTATATTTCGGTTTCTGTTTCGATTAAATCCATTATTTCTTCTATTTGTATTGTTAGTATTATAAACGTGAGGATTGATTGGATTATCATAATCATAATGAACTAAATTATTTTGTCTAGTATTAAATCCTTGATTAATTAAACGATTAAGATTAATATTTGAATTTCTGGTATGTCTATTGATTCTATTATTTCGTGGTTGACTTATATTTATAACATTCACAATATTTCCTCTAATTTCATCTAACATATCTAATAATTGGTCAATATGTGAATTGGTTTGATTATATTGATTAACATACATATTAATCAATCTTTGTTGATCAGCTGTTAAACGGTTAGAATTTGTATTATAAATCGTCGTCATAATAATATTATATATTAAATATGTTTAAATATAAACTGAATAATACTTAATAATATGAATTTTGATAATTTTAAAGACATGGGTCTATCAGGACTAACAAATTTAGGAAATACCTGTTTTTTAAATTCAACAATGCAGGTATTGTCGCATACTTATGAATTTAATATTTTTTTAGAAATGAAAACCTATAAAAAAAAATTAAATAATAAATACGACTCAGCATTATTAGTTGAATGGGATGAATTAAGAACTCTTTTATGGAAACAAAATTGTATTGTTTCTCCTGTAAAATTTGTGAAAACAGTTCAAAAATTAGCAGAGATAAAGGGACAAGAGTTGTTTACTGGTTTTAATCAGAACGATTTGCCAGAATTTTTAATTTTTGTTATTGATTGTTTTCATAATGCACTTTCACGTGAGGTTAATATGACAATTGAAGGAGAAATTAAAGATGATAAAGATAAAATAGCTGTAAAATGTTTTGAAAGAGTTAAACAAATGTATGAAAAAGATTATTCAGAAATTTGGAAAATTTTTTATGGTATCCACGTATCCCAGTTAGAACACGCAGAAACTGGCGAAATATTCAGTATGGTTCCAGAGCCATTTTTTATAATTAATTTGCCTATTCCAACTAACAATAAATCTCCAACGCTCAAAGATTGTTTTGACCTTTATGTTGAATCTGAACTAATGGATGGAGACAATTGCGTGACTTATGAAAAAACAGGTCAAAAAGTATCAGCAAAAAAAAATATAGCCTTTTGGAGTTTTCCAGATATATTGGTTATTGATATTAAGCGATTTAATACAACAAATAAAAAAAATCAAGTGTTAGTTAATTTTCCTTTGGAAAACTTGAATTTATCTAATTACGTTATTGGATATAATAAAGAGTCTTATGTATATGATTTATATGGAGTATGTAATCATAGTGGTTCAGTAATGGGCGGACATTATACTTCATTTGTTAAGAACGCGAATAATAAATGGTATCATTATAATGATACAAGTGTTACAGAAGTTGGTCTAATTCAACAAATAGTTACTCCAAAAGCATACTGTTTCTTTTATAGAAAACGACAACCCGCAAAATAATTAATATAACCTGTAATTTTGATTTATATTTATAATATATATATGGACAGTTCAACAAACAATGTAAATACAGATTTAGGTATAGGTCTAAGCACTGTAGCAAATAATACATATGATTTTGTTAATAATTTGTCATCAAACCCAAGCGTTATAATTATTCTTGGAGTTGTATTATTCTTGTATATTATATTATTCGCATCTTTAGGAGGAAATGCTCAAAATGATACTGTGTCAAACTCTGGATCAGGAATAATAACCATGTTATTTGTTGTGTTTTTTATTGTATTATTATTAATCAATGGATTTCAATATTTTTTTGGAATAGATATTGTAGCAAAAATTAAAAACTTATTTACAGGACATCCAGAAGTAGATATAAATGTTGATTTGTCGAGAGAAAAGGCTATAAATGCTCCAGTTCCAGAAATACTACTTAGACCACAAGTATTTAATATTCCAGAAAACAATTATGTATATTCAGATGCTAAAGCATTATGTTCTGCATATGGTGCTCGTTTAGCAACATATAAAGAGGTTGAGGATAGTTATAAAGATGGCGGAGAATGGTGTAATTATGGATGGTCTGATGGACAAATGGCATTATTTCCAACTCAACAAAAAACATATAATGAGCTTCAAAAAAAAGAGGGTCACGAAAATGATTGCGGAAGACCAGGAATAAATGGAGGATATATAGCAAATCCGCTAGTCAAATTTGGAATTAATTGTTATGGTTACAAACCAAGAATGACCTCAACAGAAGAAGAGTTGATGGCAACTGAACCACTGTATCCAAAAACAGAAAAAGATATAGCTATGGAAAATCGTGTTAATTATTGGAAAGACAAGTTATCCGAAATATTGGTCTCTCCATTCAATCACAATACTTGGTCAAGATTATAATCTAAACATATAATCAGCATAAACTAACAAAATAATATATATTATACCAAAATAAATAACACACGTTAACAGAAATCAAATAAACACAAATCATCCTTATAATCGTTTTATATTTTTCCGGTAAATATTCATTTTGTTTATTTATATTTATATTTATATTTTTAATTGTTATTATTTTTCTACAAATAGGACAAGAATGTGATTTCGAAATCCAATTATTTACACAAACAGAATGAAATTTTGATTTGCATTTACATAACGTAACAATATGAGAAAATTCAGATAAAATCGTAATTGAATTATTTGTTTCAGAAGGCATCCAACAAATTAAACAAATATCATAATCTTCATTATTTTCAACAACAATATCATCATTAAAACAATATTCAGATAAGGGGAATGTTGATAAATACATATGTATTTTACTTAATATATATGTATACATAAACTTACTTGTATTTACGAGTTTTTTTATTATTATGTTTATTGTTGTGTTTATTGTGTTTATTGTCATATTTATTATCGTGTTTTCTTGTTTTTCTCTTCCGCTTTTTATCAACTTCAACTAATCCAAATAATTTATCAAATACATCGTCAGAAAGCATTTCGTGTTCTTCATAATGATGTGTCTTTTTTTCAGATTCATTTTTTGGAACACGCATATTAACATAAAATAAGCCAGCAGGAACTGCTAAATTCTCAAACGGACTTGATACTTGTCCTCCTGTTTGGCTAAGTGTTTTTTCTAATAAGTCTGAATTAATTTTATATCCACCACCAACTATATTGTTATCACCGTCTCGCGTAAAAACAAATTCACCACCTCCAAAATAATTATTATCATTGTTAGTATCTGTCATATACAATATTATAATATAAATTAATTGTTATATAATCGCTTTATATCTTGAACGTATGTGACTTCCCGTTTATTTTTAACATATTCAATGATTTTCTTAACTTGTTCTTCGTTTTTAATAATTTCTGAAAGACAACTTTCTAAATACTTAAATGTTAGTGGCTGTGTTTCTTTAACCTTAATAAATTTAAGTTGTCCATCATTAATCCTAACAGAACTGCTTGTTAGTTGTGATGATTCTATATGGTTATTAATTTGGCCAGTTATTGTATGTTTCTTATCACGCAACTCCTTCATTTTTTCGTTCAAATGTTTCATTTGCGTATCAATTGTCACCCATTGCTGAATTTGTTGCTCAAAATTCATATAAATAGTTTATAAAAAAAATGAAACATTTTAGCGACGATGTCTTCTACGTTTAGCGGATTGATTTAACAAAAACAATGTTCCTGGAACCGCAGCTTGTGCTAAAACTGCTCCTAAATTTCCTCCACGCTTTGATTTATTTTTAAGTCTACGTCTTTTTCCTCCTGTTAAATTTGATCCTGTTAAATTTGATCCTGTTAAATTTGGTTGCGATGATGAAGCACCCCCAAGTGGCACAATAACATTACTTTGGGTAGTTGATTTAATAAATGTATCATAAAATTGTTGAGGGCCATTGCCAACAGTACCCAACATATAACCCCATGCTGAAGGTGGGTTTCCTCCTAAATCCCCGCCACGCTGTTTCATAGTTTTTGATTTTGGGTGAGATCTTCTTTTATGACTACTACGTTTATTTGCCATTTATATAGTTAAACAAGAAAAAATACTAATGAAAAGTATTAATCATATTTTTATTACGCAATAATGTTACTAATATTAAAAGAATGGCTAAAATTAATATAAAAATTAAAAAAACTAAGAAAATAATCACATATATGTAGGGATATATTTCATATAATATTAAATCTGTAACTGGTGAAAATAATACTTTAATTTCGTTTCTTACATCTTCTGTTTTTAAAATGTCTAAACATTGTTTGATTAAAGAATTTGTCATTTTTGTTTCTATAGAATAGTTAATAAAAATATAATTAATAATATACGTTTTTAAGATTGTAAATTTTTCTTTTATGTAATAAAGAATGGATGATATAATTGAGCCAACTATGGATTACGATTTTGAAAAATTATATTTTGGACCTCCAACTACTTTAGCAGGAGGTGCTTATTTTTCTAGACTTATGTATAACACAAATAAAACCTTATTCATTCAGTGTCCAAAAAGTTTAACAAAGCAAGGATTTGTCAAGAGTGGGAAAAAAGTATATACGGATTTAATGTTTGATAATAATGATACTGTTTTTATAAATTGGATTGAAAATTTAGAGATAAAATGTCAGAATCTTGTTTTTTTAAAAAGAGATTCTTGGTTTAAATCTCAACTGGAAAAAGACGATATTGAGACTGCTTTTACATCCCCATTTAAAATCTTTAAATCTGGAAAATATTATTTATTAAGAGTCAATGTTAATCCAAACATTAAGATATATAATGAAAAAGCCCAGATGATTACTAGCGAGGAACTAACAAATGATAAAACAATCATATCTATTTTAGAAATACAGGGGCTTAAATTTACTTCACGCAATTTTCAAATAGAAATTGAGCTTAAGCAAGCAATGGTTGTAAGACCAGACCCATTTTTAGACGAATGTTTTATTAAAAAACCCCTTAAATCTCAATCGACTAAAGAAGTTATGATAAATGAATTAAATGAAACAAATGAAACAAATGAAACAAATGAACTAAATGAATTGAATGAATTAGCCGAAGATATTGATTTAGATACTTTAGGAAATCTAGATAATTTAATAAACCAATCGGTTGCTGATTTGTCTAAAAATTCAAAAAACAAAACGAATGATATAAAATCTATTGATTTAGATGTTTCATTTGATGAGCCAAATAAAGAAAATCCATTTGAACTTGAAGAGGCAAATATTGTGCTAGATATAGAAGAATTGGATACAAACGAAGAAATTAAAGAAGACCCAAGCATTTTAAAAGAAATAGACTTATCATCTACTTTAGACAATAATTTAGAGGCAATTACTCTAAAAAAACCAAATCAAGTATATTATGAGATTTATCAAAAAGCCAGAGAAAAGGCAAAGGATGCCAAAAAAAACGCAATTACTGCCTATCTTGAAATGAAAAATATTAAGAAAACTTATATGTTAGATGACATTGACGAAAGCGACAACGAATTTGACGAATTTGAAAGCAGAGATAGTTCATCTGAAATATCAGATTCCGAAAGTTTAGAAGATAATTTTTAAAATACTTTAGACAATTGTCAGACTATTAATTTTAACAATTAATTAATAATCTGAAAAATATTTTATCCCTAATTTTATATAATGGGTGTTTCTTTAAAAAAACTCTGGAATGATTATGGTATAGGCGGAATTTTAATGGCAATTATTGTATTATATGGTCTCTATATGTTATATAATAATTTAATGTCTAAGGGTTCTTATGGAAATGAAATGATGAGTCAGGATCGCAAAAAAGCATACAACAATTCATCTTCTTCGCCTTCCGGCCCTCAACCAGCACAAGAATCTGGAAATGAAGTTTATTCATCTGTAGGAGGTTCCTCTCAACCTCCAGGAATGGGATTACCCGCTTCATGCAGCTCAGGCAACGCACCCCAGAACCCAGGAGACCTTTTGCCTAAAGACAACAACAGTCAGTGGGCTCAATTGAACCCCGCTGGAAAAGGAGACCTCGCAAATATCAACCTATTGAAGGCGGGATACCACATCGGAATTGACACCGTTGGACAAACTTTAAGAAACGCAAATCTACAAATTCGGTCAGAGCCCCCGAATCCACAAGTTTCAGTGGGAATTTGGAATAATTCAACAATAACGCCCGACGTGATGAGAGTCCCTCTGGAATTAGGTCAGGGAGGACAATAAATATTTTTTGAGACCATAAAAATATTTTAATTATTAAATTACTTATCAAAATCTTTATATTCATCTTTTTTACACATATAAATATTTTGAACTCTATTTTCTAGAACAATTTTATCAATATTCTCTAATAATTTTTGTAACCAATCATACTTATCTTTAAATACATCTTCTTGCACAATTCTAATCATTGAATATCCATTTTCATTAGCACATTTCATTTTATATAAATCTCTTGCTCTATTATGCTCTGGTGTTTTCCACTTAGCGACTTGTTTCCAATGTGCATCGCCATCACATTCAAGTATTATTTTTTTTTCTTCAAAACAAAAATCAAAAGGCAGATGTTTAATATTTTTACACCAGTCAAATTTTGATTGACTTTTAATTAAAGGATACATTTCTTGTAATATTTTTTTTAGTTTATCTTCTGTTTTATATCTACAATTTGGACACCAAGAACCGTCAGTTATATGACATAATTTACTTGTAAATTCATTTTTACATTTATCACAATCAAATACAAATTTTTCAGCACTGCTTTTAAATACGTCTATTGGTTTCTTTTTGTTTTTTATAGACCAGTTTTTACTTCTTTCAACTGAAGCAAATGTTTTATTTTGACATTGTACGCAATCTTGTATATTTTCACAAAGTTTTTGTGATGGTTTTGAACAATATGGACACCAACTATTATTGCTTGTAATATATGAAATTTGTGATATAAATTCGTGCCCACAGTCACAATCAAACCAGAATTTTTTATGAGATTTTATCGCATAATCTCGTGGTTTTCCTTCATTTCTACTTGACCAAAATTTAGACTTAGGATGAGACGCAAAATTATTTAACATTCTGTTTATATTTTAAAAACAACGCTTACAAATTAATTCAATTTTATTCAATGATTAGTTATTCATTCAATAAAAGTATTAAATAATAATTAAATATAAATAATTTATTATTATTATTATATGAATTTTGTTGATAACAATATACACGCAATATTTATGCCAAAAGAATTAGAAAGATTAAAAGACAAACAAATAATTATTTACGATTCACATAAACTAACATTTGAGGCAAGAACAAACTTAGATGAAAATGATGATATAATGCTTATATTGACTATTCACGATGATGAAATAAATATGTTAGTTGGTCGTGTAAATGATGAAACTGCTTTTGGAAAATTTAATATATATGGCGAAGAACGCAAGGAAACCTTTGACATTAAAGATTTTGATTTTTTTATGAAAGATTTTCCTCTACAATTTGATTTTGATTATGATGACGTATATTGTGAAGATAATATATTTGAATATCCGATTATAACAAAAGTAACTGAAAATGATATATGTTTAGTATTACAATGGATGTATAATATTTTAAAAAAAATAAACAATATTTAGACAATAATAATATAAATAAATATTTTTTTCAGGTTTTAATATATGATTGATTTGGATAAACAAAGTATATTGTTGTATGTAATTATTGTATTTGTGTTAGTTATGTGTTTAAAAATTTATAGCGAATCTGACGCATATAATCTTAAATGTATTATATCTGATGTTGATGGAGAAAAATATTGTGTGCGTGAAAACTCAAAAATGTCATTGTCTGCGGATTTGTTGGCAACTGTAACTCAAAATTGCAAAAAGTTGGTTGTTTATTGTGCTAAAAAATTTCCAAACGATGAAAAATACCAGCGACTTGTTCAAAAATTTAATCCAACAAAAATATCAGAAACGTTGCCTACAAGCGAATTTACTGCGTATAGTGAAAATAAGGGCGAAAAACTCGCGTTTTGTTTGAATAAAGAAAAAAATGGAACTAAATTAATTGATATAAATACTTTAATGTTTGTAGCAATCCACGAATTGGCTCATATAATGACAACAACCGAGGGTCATAAACAAGAATTTTGGCAAAATTTTAAATATTTATTAGAACAAGCAAAAGAGGCAAACATTTATGACCCTGTTGATTATAAAAAAAATCCGGAGCCATATTGTGGTATGAATATAACGGATAATCCATATTATGATTTATAAAACTATTATTTAAAATAATATAGATATAATTGTATTCATATTGTAATGAGTTTAAGATTATTTTCATCTTTTATAATAAAAAATCAAAAACCTTGTGTAAATTGTGTTAATTATATAAAATACAAATATACATATCCTCACGATGAAATTTATGACTCTGAAACTAAATTAGGAACTTGTTCTCTATTTGGAGAACAAAATATAGTTACAGGAAATATTATATATGAAGATGCTTTGAAATGTAGAATAAATTCTTTCAGCTGTGGAATAAACGGAAAGTATTATTATCCCAAAGATGATGAGAAATAATAATTTTTAGTATAAAGGTGTGGTTTATTTATTTAAGTTTTTAAATAAATAATTAATTAAAAATAATAGATGCTTTATATATATGTCATTATTTCCAATATTTAAAGTAAATAAATTAAATAAAGTAGAAGATAAAAATGTTACAGATGCTATTTATGTTTTTTATGGTTCAAGATTTAGTGAAGAAACCGAAAATCCGAATGACTTATTTGACGATGATCCAACTAACAAGGTCTTTGAAGATATATTTACAAAGGATGAAATTGACACAATAACGAGAAATAAGATAAATGTAATTTTTATTAATGAGACAATACACATTGATGATAGTATAGGAGTTATTAAACTTAAAATTTTTGATGCGATGAATAAAAAGATTTCAATGAGCGAATTATATCTTTTCTGTTTAAAATCTGAAAAACTTAATCCAATTACTATTTATCAAAATTTAACACAAAATGATAGATTGCCTTTAACCAAAATACGTATGAATCAATTATTATTAAATCTTTATGATACAGATGGAAATCTTATGGATTTTGATATGAATGTAAAAACGCAATATACATTTGACGATATTCTTAAATTAGATTTGAATGAAACAACATATTTAATTGGAAAACCGCTTGGTCAAAAATTTGTTTTTCAAAATGAATATCCGTTTATTGCTGATCCATTTTTGGTTAAAGAATATGACACATTGTTAGAAAATTCAAGACGAGAAATGTCTACATTAAGTGCTAATATACTGTTAGAAACAGGACCAATATTTAGAAACACTATTTATTTATGTTTAGCCGAAGATGTATTTGAAATCTCTGAATTAAATGACATATCAACTGAATATACCTCTAAAATTTATTATCCATTTTTATACAAAGACCAGATTGAAACATCAGAGGAATTAAAAACAAAACGTTCAAAATTAATTGCTTCAACTTCTGAAAAACTAACACCAGAAACTGAACGAAATTTTAAAAACGTTAATATGTTTTACAATGTTTATCAAAATCATACACAATCTGATATTTTTTCACAAAATGCGAATAAGACAGGTATTACATTTTTAAAATTGTCTATTTATCCTGCGTTTAAAATTAAAATACCAATTGATGTCATTTTTAAATTAATACATGCTACTAAGGATTTTCCATTAATTAAATACAATCCTGAATCAAGACAAGAAAACATTTATAGATTATTTGCTCCTGAATTAACAGCGGATGGAAGAAAAATTCCTTATCTTCAAAAAGCAACTATTTTAAAATTAACGCGTGTAATTGGTAAAAGCAGAAGTGTTGCTGTTTATACTAATATTCAATATAATGATGCATCAGGACAAAGAAATATAGTTATGGTTTGCGAATTTGAAGATAATGGGGTTATTACTATTTATCCTTTAGTTAATTTTGAAAGTCCAATTTTTTTAAGTGATGGTGAGAATATATTTGAAAATATTGATGATATTATTAAACTAACAGTTAATCCGCTGATTGAACAAATTAAACCGTTTTTTGGACAAAGTGGGCTGGAGATTCCATTATTTGAATCCATTCGTTCAGTTAATGTAGAAATAAGAGATATGAAATATCAAACTGTTTATAATATTATTAAACAAATAGATATTAATAAATTAAACGGGTGCGTAACAAGTGTTTTTACAATTGAGTCATCAGACATTAGCAAAGGTATAAGAATGCGTTATAAGCGGGTTTCTAATTATAACAAGCGTGAAAGCCAAGAAGCGTTTATTATTGAAAAAATTGATCAAGGATATAAAATTGATGAAATTATTGAGCAGTTATTGGAACAATTTACTGAATTGGATCAGGAAGATGCTGAAGATTTAATTACTAAAATTCGTTCTGAGCTTGAAGTTACTAGAGGAGCAAATAAGCGGAGAGCATTAATGATTAAAGTAAATCCTGGATTTCAAACATTGATGAATATTAATCGCATTACAAGCGAACTAACAATTGATGTAAATGGAATTAATGATATATATTATTTAAATACTATTCCTATTTACATAGATTCAATTATTAGAATTTCACAAGATATTGATAGTTGCGGAATTGACACTGCCAATATAAATAGTCTTTGTTCTGGAGAGGAGATTGAAGATATAGAATTTGGAGAAATTACGGCACAATCTGAACAATCATTAGATGAAAATGAGATTCCAATTATTGAAAATGAAATACCATTATATTCTGACGATAAAGGATCAGAGCAGGGTGAATATATGGACGATTTGTTAGATATTCTTGGTATTGAAGATGATGAAACATTTGAATCTAAAGGTGGCCAAGGTTCTTCATCTAATGATATTTCATCAAAAAGTGTTAGTAGTGAAGAATTATCTCAATCAATAAGTAAATCTTCAGGAAAAAAAGAAACGCCAGCCTCATTAAGTGATTTAGATTTATCTGAATTAGAATTATCTGATATTGAATCTGTTAAACCAAAAACTCCAGAAGAAGAAGAATCTGTGGAAGTATCTAAGGAACCAGTTGAATCTGTTAAAGCAAAAAACCCAGAAGAAGAAGAATCTGTGGAAGTATCTGAGGAACCAGTTGAAGAAAAAACTCCAGAAGAAGAAGAATCTGTGGAAGTATCTAAGGAACCAGTTGAATCTGTTGAAGAAAAAACTCCAGAAGAAGAAGAATCTGTGGAAGTATCTGAAGAATCAGTTGAAGAAAAAACTCCAGAAGAAGAAGAATCAGTGGAATTATCTGAGGAATCAGTGGAATTATCTGAGGAATCAGTTGAATCTGTTGAAGAAAAAACTCCAGAAGAAGAGTCTGTGGAAGTATCTGAGGAATCTGTTGAAGAAAAAACTCCAGAAGAAGAGTCTGTGGAAGTATCTGAGGAATCTGTTGAAGAAAAAACTCCAGAAGAAGAAGAATCTATTAAACCAAAAACTCCAGAAGAAGAAGAAGAAGAATCCGTAAAACCTGTAAAAAAACCTGTTATAAAAACAACTGCTCAAAAAAAAATAAAGGCAGTTGGTCAAAATTTAGAAAACGTAGTTCGCAACATAACAGGAATGAAACTTCAATATCCAAACCCATTTTCAAATCGTTTAGAAGAAAGAATGCCGCAATTATTTGTTAAATCAAAAACTGATAAAATAGATGTTTATTCACGTATGTGTCCATTTAGTTTAAGCGAGAGAAGACAGCCAGTAATTTTAACAAAGGAAGAACGAGATAAAATGATTGAAGACCATCCTGACGAAATAAACGAAGAAGCCGATTTTATTGAATATGGAACTGACGCAAAAGACAGTTCAAAAACATTTTATTATACGTGTCCAAAGTATTGGTGTTTATTAACAGATAAGATGGTAACTGAAGAAGATATTTTAGATGGAAAATGTGGTCCAAAGGTGACAAATGTAAATGACGCAATTATTCCAAAATCAAGTAAGACTGTTCCAAAGGGAAAATACGTTTATCAATTTTACGGCGACGACAAAAAAAAGCAATATCCGGGATTTCATAAAAACAAAACGCCAACTGGATTATGTATGCCTTGTTGTTTTAGTAATTGGGAAACTCCAGCAATAAAAAACCGCAGAGATATTTGTCAGGGAAAATTTGATGAAAAGAAAGCAGAAAAAGTATCTGAAAAGGAGCAGAAGATTGAAGATCAAATAAGAAGGGATATTGTGGAAATAGAACATTATGTAAAGGGTCCTGAAAAATATGGTCCACAATTAGGCGAACATCGTTGGGGATTTTTGCCAATTGTTGTTCAAAAATTTCTACACGAAGTAAATGAAGATTGTCAGACAAGTAAAACCAATATGAGTTTAAAACTAAATCATACCTGTATTTTAAGACATGGTGTTGAAGTTAGTTCAGTTCAATCATTTATTGCGTGTATAGCAAGTGCAATTTTTTATGTTCAAAGAGACGATAAGGGTCTTTTAATTAAAAAATTTATTCCAAATGCGAAAAATGACGTTCCAACAATAAACGAAATGAAACAGATTTTAATAAGCGCAATAGATTTGGATAAATTTATTAAATATCAAAACGGCGATTTAATTACAAGTTTTGCTGACCCAGATATAAATATTAATATAGATGATTATAGCGAGACAAAGCTCTACAAGAAGATGCAAGAATCACCAAATGAAACTGAAGTTTCTAAACAATTTATAATAAAGGTGGCACAAGCGTTTGAGAATTTTAAAAAGTTTTTGAATGATGATAAGATTACAATTGATTACACTTATTTATGGGATTTAATTTGTGCCCCAAACCCAAGAATATTTAACGCTGGAATAAATTTAATAATTTTAGAGATCCCTGAAAACGACATAACTAACAACATTGAATTGGTTTGTCCAACAAATCATTATTCAATTCATCCATTTGACGCAAGAAAACGAAGTTTGATTTTAATAAAAAGGGAAAATTATTTCGAGCCAATATATGGTTATCGCAATGATGGAAAAACCATTCATATAACAAAAACGTTTTCAGAATATGATAAAACTTTGCCAAAAACATTACGAGCTGTATTTTCAAAGATAATAAAACCAACATTAGGCGCAAAATGTATGTCGTTTGCGAGTAGACCAAACGAATATCGTTTCAAACAAGCCCCAGTGTTGGACAAATTGATTGAAGAATTAGAAAATAAAAAATATATTATAACTACGCAAGTATTAAACTTTCAAGGAAAGGTGGTAGGTGTTTTAACGAGAAATAAAAAATTAGAAGGATTTGTTCCTTGTTTTCCTTCTGCACTAACAAATCTAAAAAACAAATCGTGTAAAAAATCAAAAGAAGAACAATATTGCGAATACGATTTTGTGTATATGAATGACGATATTTGGAAACCATATGAACAAACGCTCAATTTTTTAAAGGAATACTATGATTATGAAGAACCGCGAGATATAACAAAGGCAAATTGTTTTAATCCAAAATATTTTTGTAGAGTTGTTGAGGATGAACTTATTACGGGATTTCTAACTAATACAGACCAATTTGTTCCTATTAAAGACCCAATCCCAGTGTCGAGTGTAGATGACACGATAAAAACAATTACAAGCGGAAATATGTTAGTTGCTGACGTTAAAACTCTTGTTAATAATTCAGTTGATAATAAACGCGTTGATTTTATTAAAAGAATACAATTAGAAACTAATTTTTATAATGTTTTTAGAAATACGATACGAATTTTATTTAATGATTATTCAAATAGTGAAAAAAGAAAGGCCATAAGAGACGAATGTAATAAACGATACACTTTATATAAAAATCAATTGGATACGGTTATAGATATGTTACACGATTTAGTTGATGATATTGTGATATTCGCATCTGAAAAGAAAATGCCATATAACTATTTAGACATCAACGAAAAAGATTTACATACGTGTATATCTCAAACAACCGATAAATGCGAAACAACAGGATCTATTTGTAGAATAACGAATGACAATTGTCAACTCGTATTGCCTAAATATAATCTTGTAAATAAAACAGACAATGAAACATTTTATTATGGTCGTATGGCGGATGAACTTATTAGATATAACAGAATTAAATCATTTATTTTTAAACCACAAGCATATTTATCATTTGGACAAGTTAAATATAATTTAAGAGATGATGAAATAGTTATATTACAAGATTTATTAACTCAAGAATTTTTTGAAAACTTAACACCTTCAGAAATAAATCGCTTCGCCAAATATAATACATATGATACAGCTGAACCTATTATATCTCAATCGTATAAACAAGAATTAGAATTAGATGAAATCATTAATCCATATCACGTTAGAGATTGCGTTAAATCTTCTCCAAAAAAAATAAAATCGGATTATTGGCGTAAATGTTTTCCAGAGAATTATAAAGAAG
>Ga0315284_10003351_pt1 | contig 22751 bp, 14 predicted proteins | sample YL17G09_16_MG_FD_203696 | JGI IMG/M metagenome (GOLD analysis project Ga0315284, IMG submission 203696) | Sediment microbial communities from Yellowstone Lake, YNP, Wyoming, USA - YL17G09_16 | ecosystem: Environmental > Aquatic > Freshwater > Lake > Sediment | place: USA: Wyoming | collected... | reverse complement strand
TCGGCTACCACCCCTACTTCCGTCCGGATGGGCCCCGTGAGACCTGGACGCTGGCCATCCCGGCTGACGCCCATTGGATGGTCACCGACGCACTCATTCCCACGGGCGAGACTGAGCCCACCGAAAAGTACGTGCCGGGGGCGACCCAAGGACTAATCCTGGGGAAGACCTTCATTGACGGTGGCTTTTCCGAAATCCACCGGGACGCGAAAGGCCTGGGCCACTTCTGGGCTCAAGGCAAGACGCAGAAGATCGAAGTGGTGTTTGGCAAGGGATATGACTACGCCATCGTGTACGCTCCCCTCGACCACACGATGGTCTGCATCGAGCCGCAAACCGGCCCGACCAATGCCTTCAATCTCCAGCACGAGGGAAAGTTCAAAGACCTGACGGTTCTCGAACCCGGGAAAAGATACCAAGCTACCTATTGGATTGTCCCCACTGGTTTCTAAAAAGACGGTTCGCGAAATCTCGCAAAATGGGTTGGCGCGCTCCAGTGCGTGGCGCTGGGAGGAGACAATCCGCGAGCTAGGCAAGGTAGCCACGACGAATCGGCGGTGGGATTCGTCGTGGGCTCGGCAGAAAACCCAAAGACCCACGACGAGGAAAAACACTCGTCGTGGCTACCCGCTGTTCACTAACCACCGTTCACTGTCCACTATCCACTGCCTCTTGTCCCTGACGCGCCGCGGCATGGGAGGGCGAATAAAAGGCGAAGAGAATCAGGGGAAAAGTGTGTCAAAACGACACACCGTGCACTTTTTACATACGGCAAAAAACGGCATTTTCTCGGACACAATGACCTCTAGGGTGGGTCTGAACTAGGTGGCCGTCTCAAGACACCAGCCTTGGCGGTCGTGGCCTCTCTGTCGCTGTCGGCTTATAGATGTTTTCGGTGACTGGGATAATAAGTCCCAAATTGCTGGAATCGTTGCTGAATGCATTGGACTTAGGTCGACACCACCTGGTGGCCGGAGCGCTCCGGATCGCAGGGGCAACTGCGATTCTTCTTCCCAGCGGCTATAGGATTGGAAGGGCGAAATGTCTACAGCGACAAACTGTCAGCACGAGCTTCGGCCTGGGCCCGCGGAGAGAGTGAGACTGGTGAGACGGATGAGAACGCCTAGCCTCAGGGGACCAGCGTGCTAGCCCTCCGAGGCTGCCCCGCCGACCCGGTGCTGCCTCTCGATATCTCTGCTTCCTGCCACTTGCCGCAGCGCGGAGCGAACGCGATGGGTTGCCCAGAATGTTTACCCCCACGCAACAGCCGTTGCTGCGGGCAAAATCGGACTAAGGCCGGACTAAGGAAGGATCCACTGCACAAAAGCCATTGACAAGAAGCTCGGGAAGAGAAGAAGATTTGTGGTGTAGTCTTCAGGATCACTCCCTCATGCTTGGAGATCCCATGAAAACAGATCGGTTCTTCTCGGCTCATTCCGCAGATTCGACCTGGGCGCAGCCCACGCGGCGGGAATTTCTGAAAGGGGCCACCGCCGTCGCCGCCGGCTTGATGGCCACGCCCCTGGCCACGGCTGAAGTTGGCTCTGCCTTGCCCACGGTGGCCCTGGGGTCGAACCGCGTAACCCGACTGATTGCGGGCGGCAATCCGCTCTACGGCTATTCTCACTTCAATCGCCTGCTCGACGACTTCATGCGCGACTACTTCAACGACGAGCACGTGGTCAAGTTTCTGCTCGACTGTGAGAAGGCCGGCATCAACACGTGGCAGAGCAATTATCGCGAAGCCGCCCGCCGCCAGATGCCGAAGGCCCGGGACGCCGGCTGCAAGATGCATTGGGTGTGCCTGGCGGACCCAGGGGATTTCGGTGGCAGCGTCAGTAGCTCCAAGGACATGGTTGCCGGCGCCATGAAGTGCGCCACGGAAGCCGCCAAGGTCAAGCCCATCGGCATTGCCCACCATGGTGTGGCCACCGACCGGCATTGGTCTGCGGGCACCGTTGACTTGGTAAGAGACTTCATCAACCGCGTGCACGACCTGGGTTTCCCCGCCGGCGTCTCCACGCACAATCCCGATGTGATTGATGCCGTCGAGACCAAGGGTTGGCCCGTCGATTTCTACATGGGCTGCTTCTATCGCGTCACGCGGACGGAGGAGGAATTCCAAAAGGAGATTGGAGTGCAGCCGGTGGGCGAGACTTACCTCGCCAGCGATCCCGAGCGCATGTGTCGCGCCCTTCGCCAAGCTAAGCCACCCTGCCTGGGCTTCAAAATCCTGGCGGCAGGGCGAAAGTGTGATTCGCCGGCACAAGTCCGCCAAGCGTTCGAGTTCGCCTTCAAGAGTCTCAAGCCGACGGATGCCACGATTGTGGGAATGTGTCCGCGCTTCAGAGACGAAATCAGCGAGAACGCGCGTATTGTGAGCGAAATCGCGGCCTGAGCGCACCTTGCCGACCGGCGTCAAGGAGAGGGCTACTGCGTCTCTCGGAAGGGAGTCTTGGCTTCGTAGAGCGCAATCCTGGCCTTTAGGCCTTCTGCCAGAGGCTGCGCGTTCTGTTGCGTGGCGAGGGCCAAGGCTTGGCGTGCGGTTTGCACGGCCTCAGGAAACCGTCCCACCTCGGCGTAGGCCGCAGCCAGCGTGTCGAGAATTGCCGGGTCTCTTCCCCCGGACGCGTGAACCGCCCGCTGTGCAAGTTCGACAGCCTCAGAACCGTTCCGGACCAAAGCCACTGGGCACGTCGCCAGCACCCACGCCGTCTGGCTCAGCAGAGGCAGATGGTTCGGGTCTACGCGGAGTCCTTCCCGCCAGCGCGCCAAAGCCTCTCGGATTTTCCCCTGCATGTAAAGGGCGCCACCGAGGTTGTAGTAAGTCTGGACCTGTTTGGGATCGACCTCCAAAGCCTTCTGGAAATGCGGGACCGCTTCGTTGACCTTTCCCTTCTGCAGGAGGGCAATCCCAAGGTTATTCTGGGCGTCAGCGAAATCAGGCTTGACCTCCGCCGCCTTCTGGAAATGTGGAATCGCTTCGTCGACCTTGCCCTTCTGCAGAAGGGCAAGCCCAAGGTTATTGTGCGCGTCGGCGAAATCGGGGACGGCCTCTACGGCCTTTTGGAAATGCCGGATCGCGTCGTCGACCTCCCCCTTCTGCGCGCGGGCAATCCCCAGGTTACTGTGGCCCTCGGCGAATCTGGGGTCGGCCAGCACGGCCTTCTCGAAATGCGGGATCGCCTCGTCAAGCCGTCCGTCGCGCGTGAGCTCGAGCCCGAGGTTATAGTTGGCCTTGGCATCCTCGGGATCGAGTTCCAGGGCCTTCTTCCACTCCGCCATGGCCGCGGAACGCTGCCCCTTCTTTTGCAGATCCATCGCGCGGTCGAACACCTGGTAGAACTCGGTGGCCGGGGCATCCAGCTTCAGAAAGGCCTCCGGCTGGACATTCACGAACTCGGGGATGTTCACGGCGCGGTTGGCGGCCGTGGCGTTCTCGATCAGGATCGCAGGGCTGTCGTTGCCCTCCTCGTCCAGGTGAGTCAGATACATCTCGGTGTAGGGCGAGCGGCCCTTCGAGGAGAAGACCAGCCAGCGGCCATTGGGGGAGAAGCTGTGCCAGGAATTCATCAATGGAAGGTTGCATTTCATCCGCCTGGCCCGACCGCCCTGGAAAGGCACAATGAAAAGCCTGCCGTCGGGACGCATCAACTGGCCGTTGCGGCACTGCACGAAAACGATCCAGCGGCCGTCGGGTGAAACCTTTGCGAAATTGTTGCTCATGCCGTCCTCGGAAGCGCCGACGATCCGCTCCGGCACTCCGCCTTGGCCGTTGTTAAAGGGGACCCGGTAGAGGTCGTACTGGATTTGCGTCTCATTGGGATCGTTGGCGAATCGAGGTGCCTTCGAGCCTTCGGGGTACGGGTCCCTCGCTAGCGCACGCGCAAAGACGATGTATTTGCCGTCGGGACTCCAAACGCCCCCGGTTTGCACGTAGCGCGGGTCGTCGGCGCCCGGCAGGAGGTTCAACTGGCGCGCTTGCCGGTCGTACCAGACCAGCATTCCCTTCGTCGGGTAAAACACCTGCAATAAGCGGTAGTCGGTGAAATTGGCGACGTAGATTCTGTCCTGCGCACGGAATCGGGGGCCACCTTGTTTCGGGCCGGGATCGTTGATCATGGTCACGACGTAGCGCCCGTCGGGCGAGACCTGCGACATGAGGCCCACCCGGAGGTTGCCGCTGTCTTCCAAAGGCCGAAAGGAACTCCACTTGATCACGTTTTCCTTGCGGATGGACGTCTCCTGTTTGACCGGGGTCAATGAGTAGAGCCCCTTCTCATTCTGCGCGCCGTCGACATCCATCCCCAGCGTCTTGCCATCGAGAGAGAAGGAATGGCAGTTCGCGCAGGTGTGGAGCCCCTCCATCAGTGTCCGGCTCTCAGTGTCCCCGACACTGCGCAGACGCCATTTGATAAATGGAATGATGCTGTCCGGCAGCGGCTTGATCTCCCCGTTCTCGCCGAGAGCGGGTATCAGCGGCACATCGCGGTAGAAGATCGGCGCGCCCACGGGGTCTTTCGAGGTCTCGATCGTGCACTGACCCCGGGAGACGGCCTGGGTCGCATTCTCGTCCCGAAACCCAGTGATGGTCACCGTGGCCGGACGCTCCCCGGAGTGCTTCTTGATCGTCGCCCAGGTGGCGGCATCGGGCGTCCAAGTCCGCGCCGCGGCTTGCTCGGGGGTCAGCTTGGGGGGTTCGTTCGTATCGGCGACGCAGCGCGGGTCAATTTCGCCGATGCGCAACCGCTCGCCTGATAATTTGACCTCTATACTGGCCGAGCCGTCGGCAAACGCCACGTCGATCAGCCACACCGTGGTACTTTCCGCGGCGTCGCGCCAGATGAATCGTGGGGGTGTAATCTCGGGCGGGAAGATCGAACCTTCTGCTGGATAATCTATCGTGATGGGGGCCAGCGGCGCGTCATCAGAGCTGGAGGGTCGAGAAGAATCCGCCGTCGGCATCGCTGCCGCCTGCACGGACGGCGAACCGGCCGGGCGCGAGCCGCGCTGCGCAGCGAGTCGCTCGAGGACCATTACCGGCGCCACGACTACAACGCCGATGATAAGGACGCGGGCTCCCAGTCGTTTCACACCACTCCCACCTTCGCGGCGAATGCCTGCCGCCGACTTCGGTATGATGCCATAACCCTGTCGAGAATGTCGCCTGCGCGGGTGTTGGTCCTCTTTGCCATTGCGAAGAATCTCTACCTCTCAGGGCGCGCCGCCTTTGAGGTAGAGTGGTGGGCGGCCGAAGCGCTTGCCGGAAGCCTGTCCCGCTTCCCACGGCCCGACAAAGTGTCGCCGCGGCAGGCCGCCCGCTCAAACCTGCCCCTTCCCGCCGGACTGTTTGCTAAACTCCTTCGTGCCGTGGGATACCTGACGCTCACCAGGCTGCGCCGTTTCTCGCAAATCATATTCTTTGCGCTGTTCTTGTTCCTTCTCTTCAAGACCGAATTCCTCGGCTCTTTTCACTCCGCCCAAGCGGAGATTCGACTGCCCTACCCCGTCAGTATTTTCCTTCAGGCGGACCCGCTGGTGGCAATCTCCAATGCCCTCTCCACGCGCGCCCTTTACAAGGGGCTGCTCTGGAGCCTGGTAATTCTCCTCCCCACGTTTTTCCTGGGCCGTTTCTTCTGCGGCTGGATCTGCCCGCTGGGCACGCTCAACCACTTCTTCAGCAGTTGGAAATCCGAGCGCAAGCGGGGCCTGGCGCGCATCCAGTCAAACCGCTACCAGCGCTGGCAGACGCTCAAGTACTACCTCCTGATTGCGGTGTTGGTTGCGGCCCTGTTCGGAAGCGAAATCCTGGGGATTCTCGATCCCATTTCGCTCACGGTCCGGTCGCTGGGGCTTTCCATCCTGCCCGGCATCAACTATGGTTTCAACGCCCTGTTCGACGGGCTTTACCACACCCAGGTGGGCGCCCTGCGCTTCACTGCCGACGCCCTGCATTTCCTCCTCGCAGGAACTGTGCTCAGCTTCAAGCAGCCCTATTTTCGCCAGGGTTTCTTCCTGGGGTTGATCTTCATTGTCATCATGGTTCTGAACCTGCGGATAACGCGGTTCTGGTGTCGCGCGCTGTGCCCTTTGGGCGCGCTGCTGGGGCTGGTTTCCCGGTGGTCGATCCTGGGCCTGGAAAAGCATCCCGCGCATTGCGAAGACTGCAACCGCTGCCTGCTCGATTGCCAGGGCGGAGACGATCCCATCCCCGGCGCCAAGTGGCGCAAAGCCGAATGTCATCTCTGCTTCAATTGCGTGGACGACTGCCCGGAAAGCGGGATCGAATTCAAGTTCTTCCCCGGCACACCGACTACCGTCGAAGGCCCGAACCTCCAGCGGCGTCGAGCCCTGGCCAGCGTGGCCGCCGGCGCGGCGGCGCTGCCACTTTTCCGCAGCACCACGGGACTGGCCGCGGAATCGAACGAGCGGCTGGTGCGCCCGCCCGGTGCCCTGGACGAGAAACGGTTCCTCGAGCGCTGTATCCGGTGCGGCGAATGCATGAAGGTGTGTCCCAACAACGCCCTGCATCCCACCTGGGCCGAGGCGGGCCTCGAAGGTCTGTGGACGCCGGTGCTGGTGCCGCGCATCGGCTATTGCGAGCCGAGTTGCGTGCTGTGTAGCCAGGTGTGTCCCACCGGCGCCATCTGGGAGATTACGCAGGCGGAGAAGGGCTGGGTCACCGGAAACACCGACAAGAACTCGAAGCCGGTCAAAGTGGGCATCGCGTTTTACGACCATGGGCGCTGCCTCCCTTGGGCCATGGCCACGGAGTGCATTGTCTGCGAAGAGTGGTGCCCCACTTCTCCCAAGGCAATCTACTTGCGCCCGGTGGAGGTGGTAGACGCGGAAGGAAAAACGAAGCCGGTTCGCCAGCCCTACGTGGACCCGGAACGCTGCGTGGGATGCGGCGCTTGCGAGTTTGCCTGTCCGGTGCAGGACCGGCCGGCAATCTATGTGACCAGCATCGGAGAGAGCCGGTCCAAGAGCAATCAGATTCTGCTGAGGAGACCCAAGAGAGGATCGCCGTCATGAGCAGTTCGGGATTCGGGATTCGGGATTCGGGATTGCGGGCGCGTCCGGCCTTCTCCGGCGAGTCGCGGATCGGACTGGTCATTGTTGCCGTCATTCTGGCGCAGGCATGTGGCTCGAAGCCGGCTTCCGCGCCGGCAACGTTCTTTCCGGAAACCAACGAGGTCCCGGGATGGAGCAAAGGCAAAACGCGCACCTTCGAAGCGGACAGGCTGTGGGAGTACATCGACGGCGACGACGGTCGCTACCTCCAGGCAGGCGTCCTGAGGACGCTGGCCACAGACTACCGCTACCAGGAGAAGGTCGAGGCCGTGGCGGACATTTACGTGATGAAGACTCCGGAGGGCGCCCGAAAGATCTTCGACTCTGAATCTTCGGTCGGTAGCCAGCCCACCCAGCTCGGGGACGCTGCTCGGCTCTTTCAAAGCAGCTTGGTGTTCAGGAAGGGGCCATACTTTGTACGCCTGACTGCGTATCAGGAGGCGCCGGAGGTGGGAAAGGCGTTGGTGGAATTGGGTCGCGCCGTTGAGCGGAAACTCGGAGAGCGGAAGTAGGGACCGAAACCCGAATCAAGAGCTTGAAGGAGGCACAAGGCCATGTCACGTGAACATCGTATAGGGCGTCGTGAATTCCTGGCGGTTTCGGCAGGGGCGGTGGCCGCAGGATTGGGTCCGTCTTGCGCTGCGTCCCCCCAGGAGATTGAGCGAGCCGCAGCCCAGGTTGGCCCGTTACCGCGCCGCAAACTTGGCGGCACCAGCCGAGAGGTCACGGTGCTGGTCGGCTCGGCAACCTGGGCTCCGGAAGCGGTCGAGGCCGGAATCCGCTGCGGCATCAACTTCTGGCACAAGACGGACGAATGGGACCGCGGAAAGGCCCCTCAGGCCATCCTCAAGAATCGTGACGCGCACTACTGCCAGGTCTGCGTGGACCGGGTGCGCGGCAACCACGAGACAGGTGTCATCGATGAGGAAGCGCACTATCAATTCGTGAAACGGACCGTGGAACAGACGGGGCTACGCTATTTTGACGACATGCAGTTCCACTTTGGCTACCACAGCGTCGCCGAGCTCAAGAACAATCGGGCGTTCGTGCGTGCCTTCGAACGCTTGAAGAAGGAAGGGCTCGTCCGTCATCTCTGCCATTCGCAACACAGTTACAACGGCAACTCGATAGTCCCGGGCGGTCAAAGCGCCGTCGAGATCCTCACAGCCGTCGCAGAAGACGGCGTGTATGAGCATGCGCAGTTTTTCTATTCCTACGGTGAGAGCGAGGCGATGAACCAGTTCCTGGCCCTGGCCAGACGCAAGGGATTCGGCACCATCGGCATGAAGACCACGCGGGGTGCCGGCCGCCTGCGAGAGGACCGGGAATTCATGAACCAATTTCCAGCGGGTACTACGCCACATCATGCCCTGGCGCGGTGGCTGACCACACGCACGCCACTCGACGCCGCAGTGATCGAGATCAACAACCTGGACCAATTCGTGGACACTTACTCGGGCGCAGGCAAAGGGTTGCGAACCGCGGACGAGACGGCCATCGAGCAGATGACCGCCTACGCAGACCGGGAAGTCTGCCGCCTGTGTAACGCATGCATGAGTCACTGCAACGAAGGCGTTCCAGTCGCCGATATCCTGCGCTATGAAAGGTATGCCAGGGATTACGGCGAAGGATATCGGGCCCGGCGGCTCTATGCGCAGTTAGACAAGCAGGCCGACGCGTGCATCGCCTGCGGCACTTGCCTGCCCCACTGCCCTCAGGGCTTGCCGATTCCGGATAAGCTCGCGGGCGCGCATCGCATTCTGGGCTGAAAAGTAAAGGGGCTGGGGACGGTGACTTCCCGAATCCCGAGCCCCGAAAGCTACCGCGGGTGACCCACCGGAAGCAGATAAATCGGCCGATGGTCAGTGGGCAGCGAAAGAACGCGACGCACCTCGTCGTCATGAAACGCCCCCACCGGCACACTTCCCAGACCCAGGGCAACAGCTTCGAGTAGCAGGTTCTGCGCCGCGTGCCCGGCTTCCATGTGAACGTAACGCGGCGTGCGCGCCTGGCCATATTTCCGCGCCGTGCGCTCGTACACGGCGGCAATCACAAACACCGCCGGCGCCTCGAGGAGGAACTCCTGCTCGAGCCCCGCCCGATAGAGTGCCGGGCGCAGGTCGCGGTCGGCGAAACGCTTCAATTGGTGCTCGCGCGTGCGGTAGTGATAGAAGCCGTTGGGGGTCGCTACATAAAGCTCCAAAGGGTAGAGCGCGCCCGCCGAGGGCGCGGCGCGATAGCCCTCGCGCCGCGTGATCCCCTGCGCCGCCCACAGGAGCTGCGCGAGCTCCTGCTCGTTCAAAGGCTCTTTGGTGAACTCCCGCACGGAATGTCGGCGGGAAATCGCCTCCTCGAGTGACATCCGCCCCTCGCGCACCGGCGCGGGCAAGGCGATGATGTCCGCCGACTTCGATTTCTTCCCCTGTAGATCGTCACTTGTTCCTGAGGGCATGGCATAACTCCCCACGATCAGCAGTAAACCTACAGTAAGTAGCATCTTCCTGGCCACAGAGTGTTCCTCCGCCTCCGCGAAGTTCGTCGGTCCTACCATACCGCCGCGCTGGGCAAGGAACAAGGCCAGCGCTGGCCTGCTGCTTGGAGACCATGCCCCTGGGGATTCCGGCAGAAATCGATAGTCTCTCCGCGCTATACTGAAACCGGGTCGGGGGGGCGTTCCTCTAGCAGAGCGAAGGCACGAGCCGCGCATGAATCAGAAGTCGAATCCGAGCCGTCGGGACGTTCTGCGCCTGGCTGGCGCCCTGCTCGTAGGCGGTGGCAGGGGTTTCGGCCGCGACGCTCGCCCCAGTGACCCCGCCGTCGCAGGGAAATCGAAGGTCGTGATTTCCCGCGATGCGAAGCTGCGGGCGCAGAAGTCCGGCCTGGACTCGGCTCGACTCCTGAACGTCCTCGATCGGGCCATGCAGGCGGTATGCGGCTGCGACTCGCCGCTGGAAGCCTGGCGGAAAGTAGTGCGGCCTGGGGAAACGGTGGGCCTGAAGGTCAATTGCCTGGCTGGCAAAGGGAATGCCACAAGGGTGGAGCTGGTGGACGCGATCTGCGAACGGCTCCAGCAAGCGGGGATCAAAGACATCATCATCTGGGACCGGCTGAACGCCGACTTGGAAAGCGCGCGCTTCCGCATTGTCGAACGTGGTTCAGGCGTCCGCTGCTTCGGCAACGACGCCCTCGGTTACGAGTCGGAACTCGTGACCTTCGGCAGCGCCGGCAGCTTGATGTCGCGGACCCTCACCCAGGCGTGTGACGCCGTCATCAATCTGCCGGTGCTCAAGGACCACGGCATCGCCGGCGTGACGATTGCGCTCAAGAGCATGTTTGGCGCTATTCACAACCCCAACAAGTATCATCTCAACGTGGGTGATCCTTACGTGGCCGACGTGTTCATGCTGCCGCCCATCCGACAGAAGGTGCGCCTCCACATCTGCGATGCGATCAATGCCCAATACGAGGGCGGGCCTTCTTATATGCCCCAGTGGACCTGGCCTTACAATGGACTTATCGTGAGCCGCGACCCAGTAGCGCTTGACCACCTCGGCTGGCAGATCATCGAGAAGAAGCGGACCGAGATGGGCATGAAATCCCTGAAGGAATTGAAACGCGAGCCCACTTACATCGCGACGGCAGCGGACTCCAGGCACCAGATCGGCACAAACGACCTGAATCAGATTGAAGTGGTAACTGTCTGATGAAAAGAAAGGCCAATTCTGCATCAGGGTGCGCGGCTTTGGACATGAGCGGCAACCGGCTGGACCGTCGCGCATTCCTCAAGGCTGCAACGCTTCCCTGCTTGGCAGCTTGTGCGGGAGGCGTGATTGCGCCCGGCTTGGCCTTTGGTGGCGCGCCCGCGGAGAGCGACGCGCAGTTCACGGTGGAAGCCCAGCATTACGAGAAGCTGCCCTATAAGAAGATCAAGTGCAAGCTCTGCCCGCGGGAATGCGTCATCGACGACCGGGAACGCGGCTATTGCGGCGTGCGCGAGAATCGCGGGGGCATCTACTACAGCCTGGTGCACTCGCGGGTGGTGACGGCCCATGTGGATCCCGTCGAGAAGAAACCTCTCTTCCATTTTCTTCCCGGCACGCTCGCCTTCTCCATCGCCACGGCAGGCTGTAACGTGAACTGCAAGATGTGCCAGAACTGGGACATCTCGCAGATCCGGCCCGAGCAGGCCCGGAGCACCTACACGCCGCCGCAGAAGGTGGCGGCCCTGGCCAAACAGAACCAGTGTGCCTCCATCGCCTACACCTACAGCGAGCCGATCGTCTTTTACGAGTACCTGATGGACACGGCGCCAGCAGGGCACGAACAAGGCGTCAAGAGTGTGGTCATCACGGGCGGGTACATCGAGCAGGAACCGCTCAAGAAGCTCTGCACGGCTGTGGACGCCATTAAGGTGGACCTCAAAGCCTTCTCGGAGAAGTTCTACAAGGAAGTGGTGAACGGCGGGCTGAAGCCCGTGCTCGACACGCTGGTCACATTGCAGAAGCTTGGCAGGTGGAGCGAAATCGTGTACCTGGTGGTCCCTACCTTGAATGATGGCGAGGCGGAATTCAAAGCCTTGGCCCGCTGGGTCAAGTCGGATCTGGGTCTGGATGTTCCCTTACATTTCTCTCGCTTCCATCCGGAGTACCTGTTGAAGAATTTGCCGCCCACCCCGCTCGAAACTCTCGAGCGCGCTAAGGCCATTGCCGACGCTGAAGGGCTTCACTATGTTTACATCGGCAACGTCCCCGGCCACCCGGCAGAGAACACGTACTGTCCAAAGTGCCGGCGCGTGGTGGTGGAGCGGGCAGGCTACACCGTGAGTGGCGTACGCATCCGCAAAGGCAAATGTCAGTACTGCCAGCAGCCCATTGCCGGGGTGTGGGGATCCTAGCAGCGGTCTCCGACTGAGCCGCGAAGGTGGGATGGGAGAGCGGACTGTCCATGCTCGGCGGCTCGCGGTGGGGGCAAGGAGGCGAGAGATGAGACAGAGGAATTCATCGAGACTGTAAACTGTCCGAAGGCGAAGGAGCCGCAGACCGGAAGAGCGGGTCTGCGCTACATGGTTTCCCAGGATTCATCACATGAAACAGCGTAAATCCAACTGCTTGATCGTTGCTTTGGCCCTGATAGCCGGGTTTGCAGTGGCACCCATTGACTGCGCCCTGAGCGAGGGCCAGAAGGTGCGGCCGCCTGCGGTGGCGGGGCAGTTCTACCCCTCCGACCCGAAGGTGCTGGCCAAGACTGCGGACGATTTTCTGGCTCGGGCGGCAGTGGAGAAACCGAGCGGAATCCTGTGGGGCCTGATTTCACCTCACGCTGGCTACGAATACTCGGGCCAGGTGGCCGCATATTCGTATTCGTTGCTCAAAGGGAGGAACATCGCGCGGGTAGTGGTGATATCGCCCTGCCATGTGGATAATTTCCCCTACAGTTCCGTTTACAGCGGGGACGCTTACGCCACGCCTTTGGGAAACATCCCGATTGACAAGGAATTCGCCAGGAAACTGGCAGCGCTGAGCCCTCTGATTCAGCTTTCCGGGCGCGGTCACGGAGAGGCTCAAGGCCGCAGCGAGCATTCGCTGGAAGTGCAGCTCCCCTTCTTGCAGCGGACGCTGGGCCAATTCAAGCTCGTGCCTATTGTGATGGGCGACCAACGCTACGATCTTTCGCGCGCCCTCGGCGTCTCGCTAGCCAAGCTTATCCAAGGGGGAAAGCAAGGTCTGCCCCTGGAGCCCGACACGCTTATCGTGGCCAGTTCCGACCTTTCCCACTTCCACGCCTACGACGAGGCCGTGCGGCTCGACCACGCCACCCTGGCCGCCACCGAGGAATGGGACTACTTCAACATGTCGCAGAACTTCGAGCGCCGCATCTGGGAGGCCTGTGGAGGGGGTCCCATCGTCGCCGCTATGATTGCCGTCGAACGCCTGGGCGCCAACCGGGCGAAAATCCTGAAATATGCCAATTCGGGAGACGTGACGGGCGATAAGAGCCGGGTGGTCGGCTACGGGGCGGTGGCCCTGGTTGCCGAAAAGCCCGCCCGCAAGGAAAGGGCACAGGAGTTCTCGCTCACTCGCCAACAGAAAGACGAGCTGCTGAAAATCGCGAAGCAGTCAGTGGAGACCGCCGTCAAAGAGAGAAAGCACTACCAGTGCCCTACCCCCGCATCCGCAATTCTCCAGCGCGACCGCGGCGCGTTCGTCACCCTGAAAAAGAAAGGCCAACTGCGCGGCTGCATCGGCTATATCGCCCCGATGAAAGCCCTTTACCTCACAGTGCGGGACGTGGCGGCGGCTGCCGCGGTCGAAGACCGCCGTTTCCAGCCGGTCACCACCGCAGAGCTAGGCGAGTTGGAGTATGAGGTTTCGGTCCTCTCGCCGCTCCGCCGGGTGACAGACATCAAGCAGATCCGAGTCGGCCAACACGGCCTGGTCGTGAAGAAGGGAGACTACGAAGGGTTGCTGCTTCCGCAAGTACCGACCGAACAGGGCTGGGACAGGAGGACTTTCCTCGAGCAAACGTGCGTGAAGGCCGGTCTTCCCCCGCAGGCCTGGCAAGACGAAGACACTGATATCTTCTTGTTCTCGGCGCTCGTCTTCGACGAGCACACCGCCCCAGAACCTCCTAACTTGGAGGAGCCTTTGCCGCGAGAGCAGCCAGGGCAGCAGGGGCCAGGTTTGCCACGGCCATAAGCAGGGCGGTCCTGAAGAAGCCGAATACCGGAAACAAATAGGCACTCAAGACAACCGCGCCCAGGCAAGCGCCCACCAGATCCAAGCTGTAGAGTGCGCCGGGACTTCGTGGTGAGTCCTTCATACCGAAGAAGTAGATCCGGCTGGCCAGCGGAAACTGGTACCCCCCTAATATCCCGGAGAGCAGCGCCAAGACTGGGAACAGAATCTGGCTCACCAGGAAAAGGCCTAGCGGACTCCTGACCCCGGCAAGTGAGTCGAGCAGCACATAGAGCAGAAGCGGCGCCACTGCCGCCAGGAGTTGGAGTGCAGCGAGAGCGCGTATTTCCGGGCGCCTGGTCGCAGCGGCTCTGGGTGGCGCAGCGGGTTCTTGCCCACCGGGCAGCGCGAGCCTCGCCCCCATAGCCATTCCCACCATCAAAGCCGCAATCAAGATGGCCAGTTGATGGTAAACGTAGCCGTAAATCGCTTGGAAGCCGAGCAAGAGGAGCACCTCCAGCGCGATCAACGTGAATCCCATCACGCCCACGCAAGCTCCAGCGACGATCCTGGAGCGGCGGTCGATGAGCGTCGTCGGGGTTCGGCGCTCATAGAGGGCGGCACCAGCGGACATTAGCCCCACGATCACGAAGAGCGTTAACGCAAGGCCTCCCAGCAAGGTGCGGAATCTTATTTGCGCGAGGGAAGTAAACCACTGACGCCCGCCTCCGTGAAAACGCGAACTCCACAAGGCCACATCGAAATAGTAGGCGATGGGGGCGAAGTCGCGATTGATGGGTGTCTCGGGCTGAGGCTCGATTTGTGACTCAAGATCAAGCAGGCGATCGGGTGACAGGCGGAAGGGAAGGTAGTACTCCCGCACGTAATCGGCGCGAATCCGGCGCGAGCGCAGTCGTGATATCAACTCGGAGGGGACAATGGTAAGCGCCCCAGCGCGCTGGGCGGCAAAGAAATGAACCTCCGCACCGGGAATGGCCTTCACGTCGGGAAAAACCGCGCGAAGAGTTCTGTTCAGGCAGCGGAGAAATTCGGCCAGCTCCGGGCTGATGTAGTTCTCCGCCGCTGTGACCCGAAAAGAAAGAACTCCGTCGGAGGTGAGTTTCTGTGCCGCTTCCCGAAAGAACTCGACGGTGTAGAACCGGTTCAATTGCGCAGTCTGCGGGTCTGGCAGGTTGACGATGATGACGTCAAACGTGGCCTCGGTCGTTTTCAGGAACAGGCGTCCATCGGTGTTGTGAATTCTGATGCGCGGGTCGGCCTGAAGGGGCGCCCATTCTCTCGGGAAGTGTTGCCGCGCCACGTCGAGGATCGCGGGGTCGAGCTCGACGTAATCCACCCGCTCCAGGCTGGGGTGTTGAAGTGCTTGGGCCAGGCTGCCATTGACGCCGCCTCCAATGAGCAGGAGGCTGCGCGGCGCGGGGTGCTGGAGCAGCGCATAGTGCACCGCCTCCTCCGCGGCCGCCGGGTCAGGCACGCTAAGAACGACTAGCCCGTTCTCGAAAAGCGTGCGAGTCGCTTCTGTCTGAACCACCGCCAGATTGCCGTAAACCGAGTTGCGCGTGGCGACCAGGCGAAAGTCTCGCCAGAGGCGCGCGAGAGACATTGTCTCAAGCCGGCGACTGACGAAGGGGAAGAGGACGAACACAAACAACGCCAGGATGGCTCCCGCAATGGCGCGCCGGTACGGCACCGACCGAACCGCAAGGCTCACCGCCGCCAAAAGATTCAGCAGCGCCAGAAAGGAAGCGATGTCGAAGGCGGTCAGATATCGGATCAACATCAGGCTGGCCAGGATGCCGCCCAGGCCGGAGCCCAACGCTTCCAGCAGGTACACCGCGCCCGTCGCGGCGGCCGTGGAGGCACCGACCTCATCCGCATAGAGGCGGCTGCCCGCAGCGAACAGCCAGCCTGAGACGACGCAGAAAAAACTAAGCGTCACCAGCGAAGTAACGAACATGGGTGCCGGCCCGAGAATTTCGCCGGGCACGGACTGAAACGCCGCCTTGCTGAGGCGCACCGCGAGGATGGTCAGCGGAAAGGTCACGGCGATCAGCACCTGAAGGCCCGCCATGAGCAGGCGGGGCCTGGAGACTCGCCAGGCCAGCCGCCCCAGCAAGCCCGAGCCGAGGGCCGTCCAGAGCAGCCAGTTGGCCAACATCAGCCCGAGGGAAATCTCGTTGCCGCAGAAGACAACGATGAGCTCGCGCATCAGAACGATCTGCGCCACCACGGCCGTGAAGCCGATAAGGACAAGAACCCCCCGGAGCGTGCCGGAAGCGGGCACGCTGGCAGTCGCCCCAACTCGCAATTCCTTTTGCGCCTCCACCAAAACAGAATTAAACTCAATCCTGGGACGAAAGCAAAGCGATTCTTACGGGCAAAGGCACTCTGACTGTGACGGCCGAAAACAATCCTGCGGACCGGCGAGAGACGCTCATCAAGCTGCTGCGCTTGGGGGGACTCAGTGCGGCCACGGCGGGACTGGGTCTGTGGCTCCGAGGCCGCAGCCGCCGCCCGGAAGAAGCCCCGGTGCTGCAACTGAAAAGAGACCTTACGGTCTCGCCTGATCCCAACTTGCCCGAAATGGTGGTCGCCCAGGGCGACGACCCGCGCCAGTTGGCTCGGCGAGCCATTGAGGAGTTGGGCGGCATGAAACGGTTCATCAGGCGGGGCGACGTGGTGGTGGTCAAGCCCAACATCGCCTGGGACCGCACGCCCGAGCAGGCTGCCAACACTAACCCCGAGCTGGTGGCGGAGGTGGTGCGGCTGTGTCAGGAAGCCGGCGCCAAGACTGTGATCGTCACGGACGTAAGCACCAACGAGCCGCGGCGGGCGTTTCAGCGCAGCGGTATCGCAGCGGCTGCCGAGGCCGCGGGCGCCCAGGTTATCCTGCCCGAAGAAAGAAAATTCAAAGAAGTGGACCTGCGCGGCGAGGTCTTGACCGCTTGGCCGGTCTTTGAGCCTTTTCTCGCTGCCGACAGAGTGATCAACATCCCCATCGCCAAACACCACAGTCTGACCGGCGCCACGTTAGGGATGAAGAACTGGTACGGCATCCTCGGAGGCCAGCGCCATCGGCTGCATCAGCGCATCCACGAAAGCCTGGCTGACCTCGCCGACTTCATGCGCCCGACGCTGACTATCATGGACGCCTATCGGGTCCTGCTCCGCAACGGCCCCACCGGCGGCAACCTGGGGGATGTAGCCCTGAAGAAGACCCTGATCGCCGGCACAGATCCCGTCGCCCTGGATGCGTACACCGCCAAAGCCTATTGGGACCTGGACTACCGAAGCCTGAGGTATCTGAAGCTGGCCAGCGATCGCGGCCTCGGCACCCTGAGCTTCGAGGACTTGCGGACTCGGGTCGTAGCGGTGTAGGGCTCTGGCGTAGGGTCTTCCCCGGACGAATCTCCCACCACATTTCTCCTCTGGCTTACCGAGACGCTTCAGGAAAGAGAAACGTCATCATTGGCGCGCGCTCGCTGCCGCTCCTCGTAGGCCGTGACCAGCAGCGTACTCGCGAGGACGAGGATGCCACCCGCCACCATGAACTTGCTCAACCGTTCGCCGAGGACAAGAGCGGCAATCACCACACCGAAGAACGGGATCAAATAGTTGCACAGGCCTGCCTGTGTGGCGTCCAGCCGCGTGAGCACATGGAGAAAAATCACCATCGAAAGGAAGTACTGGAAGACGGTGAGGATGACGAGGCCCAGCCAGACCACTGACGTATATTGAGGCAGGTTGCTGAATCCCCGGGGCTCTACGTAGAGCGTGATGGGCAGCAGGAAGGCAAACACAGCGTAGTAGCTGTACAGCAGCACCCGCAGCGGCGAGTAGCGGCCCAGCAGCTTCTTGCTGTAAACGTTGTAGAAGGCGCTGCCATTCACACTCAGGAAGATCATCAGGCTGCCGAGCAGGAACCTCGTGCTGGTGAAGTTCAGCCCCTTCCAGTCGATCCCGGAGCACTCGAGTACCCCGGCAATGGCCAGGGCGAAGCTGATCCACCGCACCCGCGTCATCCGTTCCCCCAAAACAAAGTAGGCCATGACCGCGGTCGATACGGGCAGCGCCAGCATCAACAGAGCCGCATTCGAGGCGAGCGACCACCGCACACCCCAGGTGATAAAGAGCTGGGCCACCACCTGCCCAAAAACACCGATGAGGATGAACTGGAGAACGTCGCGCGCCGGGACGGAGGCGGCATGGCTCGCGGCATTTTCGCGCTGCCGCTCGCGCCGCACGATAGGGATGAGCATCAGCGTCGCCAGCGTCATGGGAAAGAACGTGGCGAAAACCGGCCCCATCTGCTGCTGGACGAGCTTCACCATCACAAACTGGCTGGCCCAGATCAGGTTGCAGATAAGCAGCAGGCTCCAGTCTCGCAGGCGCGAAAACATCGATCGCTCTTCCCCGGTGGGCTCGCAAACGGCTGCTACCGTGCCAGATTGCCTGCGCCCAGTCAAGAACGGAACAACGGCCTCCGGCGGGTCTTGGCCCACTTCACGGCCGACTGTTTGCGTTAGGGTTCAAGCGAAGCTATGCTGAACGGCCTCAGGTCTTAGCCGCCGCCAGCGGGCCGGATGGGACCTGCGCAATAATCCAAGACTTATCGGAGCATCCCATGACATCGAAGTATCTGAAGATCGGTGCAATTTGCCTCTTACTCTCGTTTGCCTCCTTGAGCTTCGCTCAAGCCCCCTCCCCCACGAGCCGCATCACCGTCAATCCCCAGGAACGCTTCCAGATGATTGACGGCTTCGGCGTCAACTACAACAGCACCTTCTTCCGCGAGGCCCAGCGGCCCATGCTCGATATGCTGATTGACGACCTGGGGGCCACTATTTTCCGCCTCGACCCGTATGGCGTCACGAGCTGGGAAGTCACGAACGATAACAACGATCCCAATGTCATGAATTGGGAGTACTACAACGACCGCTACTCCATCCCACAGTTCGAGGCCTCCTGGGCTGCGGCCCGGTATCTGAACTCGCGCGGCATTCGCCCCTTCATGACCCTGAGCGGGACCGTGCCTGACTGGATGCTGGACGACAAGGCTCCGCCACCCAAGCACCACGTCTGCCGCGAGGGAACGGGAATCCTTCACCCCCTGACCGGGAAGCCGCCTCATCTGAGCACCGCGATGTACGAAGAATTCGCTGAAACGGCCGTGTCTATGCTCGTCTATGCGCGGAGCAAGGCTCGCATCGACTTCGAGTATTTCAGCCCGGTGAATGAAACTGATTGCTATCCCGTCGAAGGACCGCGGGTTGACCCCGAAGAGATGCCCAAGCTGCTCGGGGCTCTCGCTCGTCGTCTGAACAAGGAAGGTCTGGGCGACGTGAAGCTTGTCGTCGCGGACCAGTCTTCCCAGGCCAATGACTACATGGGACCAATCCTGTCGGACGCCGCATTGATGAAGCAGGTGGGGGTGCTTTCCCTCCACAGCTACGGGACTGATTCCATGGTGCCTCAGGTGGAGCGCTTGCGCGGCAGCAAGTACCCGGAAACGCACGTTTGGCTGACGGAGTACGGCGACCTGCACGACCTGGATAAGTCTCTCGAAAACGAGTGGAAGAGCTTCTCTCTCACAGCCACCTGGCGGGCTCTGCGGGCCCTGAATCAAGGAGCCAGCGCCGCGCTCTTTTGGGACGCTTACGATAACTACCAGGAACACGACGCGCGCTTGACCTTCTACGGTCTGATTCAGAACGCTGATCACATCTATTCGCCGAAGAAACGCTATTACGCCGCCAAGCAGCTCTACCGGTTTGTTCGCCCCGGCTCGCAAAGAATCGCCGCCCAGGCGGATGCCCCCGGCTTGACGGTCTCGGCCTTCCGCAACGGTGCAACGAATTCGCTGGTCATCGTCGGCGTCAAGCAGGGCGGGCCCAGTCGCATCCAGATTGCGCTATCGGGCACGGAGCCTGAGCCTCCGGCGTGGGAGCTTTACGCGACGACGCGAAATGTGGATTGCCTGAAGCTGGATACTGTGGCGACTCGGAATGGGGTCGCCCAGATCGAGTTGCCCGAAGAAGCAATCTTCACCCTGGTCGGCACGGTGAAATAGGCGTGCGGGCCAGCAGGCTGGCTCAAGGAGTTGGGAATGTGCGCCACGGGAGGCTTCCGAGAGGTGAGGTTCATCCGGAGTGCATTCCTCTTGTTGGCTCTCCTCACCCCGGCACTCGCGGGGCGAGCCGAGACCAACGCCGGAGCCCTGGTCCTGGTCAATTCGCAGGCCGCCGATTACGAAGACTTCCCGCGCTTCATCGAACCCTACCTTGTCCAGTTCGGAGTGCCGTACCAAGTCCGCGATCTTGCCCGCGAAGGGCCAGGAGAGGATCTTGACGATTACGCCCTCGTGATCATCGGCCATCGCAGCCTGGACGTAACGCATCGGTTTCTTACTTCTGAGGGCGAACAACAATTGCTAGCCGCAGTCCGCTCGGGCGCCGGCTTGGTGAGCTTCGACGGCCTGCTCGCGGCCTGGAGCAATCACCAGCCCAAACCTCTTTACTCTTTCGCTCAGGAGGTCTTCGGTTTCACCTTTCGTGCCCCGGAAGAAGCCTCAAGCATCACCGTGGGCGGTTCCTCCACGCACTACATCACTGAGGTGCAGCCCGTGCCGCGCACGATCACGCTGAAGCATCCCGTGATGATCGCAGGCGCAATTCCCGGCGGCGCAGCACAGGTTCTAGCGCACGCCGGAAACCAGCCGCTGCTGGTGAGTGCCCGATACGGCAAGGGTCGCGCGGTCCTCTGGACCTCCTACGAATGGACGAAGCCCGACGTGAAGGGCAAACTCTACGGCCTGGACGACTTGGTCTGGCGCGGCTTGGTCTGGGCGGCACGCAAGCCCTTTCTGCTTCGCGGGATGCCACGCTACCTCGCCATGCGCGTGGACGACGTTTCCGGCTTCGGGCTGGGCTCCAACCGCCACCTGGGCTACGTGGCCGTCGCCAACCACTACGGGCTGAAGCCCTGGCTGGGCGCTTTCATCGATGACCTGCGCGAAGATCCCGAGGCGGTGCAGGCCCTGGCCCGCTTCACGCAGCAAGGCTTGGCCACTGCTTCGGTTCACGCCCGCCGTTGGAGCAGTTTCTTCTTTCTAGATGAGCCGCTCTGGACCGATGACGCGGGAAGGAACATCGCTGGACGCGATTGGCCGGACGAGGTCATGGCCCGGAATTTCGCTGAAGCCGAGAAGTTCTTCGCCCTGCACAGCATCGTGAAGTCCAAGTTCGTGATTCCCCACTTCTACGAGTTCGGGACGAACAACTTCGAAGGGCTGAAGCACTGGGGCGCGGAGTTTGTCTCCACCGTGCTGGAGCCGGGGCACGGCTACGGCACGCCCATGCTGCGCGCCGGGCCTTATCTCATCCACGAGCCGCCGCGGGCCAGCAGCGCGCCGGATCCCGTCTTTGTCGCCGACTGGCTTGCCGTTCCGGGACATCCCGAATTCGACCGTCAGTTTTTCAATGTCGTGGAGGAGGTTCGTGACGTTACCGGCTACGAATGGGCGCCGAGCAGCGTGCCCGTAGAAGAAGCGGTCCGGCGCGGTGTCGTCGAGTGCCAGCGCGAGTTCGACAGCCTGCTGCCCGCCGTGCTCTTCACTCACGAGTCGGACCACATCCAGCACCTCCAACCGGATAACTGGGACCGAATCCTCCAAGGCGTGATGACCGGCCTCGAGCCTTACAAGCCCGTCCCGGTCACGCTGGATTTCCTTGCCCAGTATCTGCGCGCCCTGAAGACTTCGAGACTCGCCGGGACGAGCTACGATCCGCGCTCGCGCCGGGGAACGCTGGAATTGACCGGCAACTCAGATATGACGACCAAGTTCTACGTCTTCGGCCCCCCGGAGGAGAATCCCGCGATGCAGGAATGGGAGGCCCCTCCCTTTCATGGAAAGGTCTTCGTCGAGTGGCGCGCACGATCCTCCGAGTAGAACGGTCTCCACTTTCCGGTTGTTCTCGATATTGATACGCTTCGCCTTGTTCCCGCAGTTGGCGGCCCCCTTCCCCCGTAAATTTATCTTGACAACTTTGTATAGATTGGCTAGTATGATGGCGTGGCGCAGAACCGCAGGCTGTTGAGCTGTCGGGTCTAGACCAAAGCCTGGTTGTGCGCGGCCTTCAGAGGCCGGAGGGAAGCTGATGCCCACCCCGCAGTCCGAAATCGAGATCCTGGCCAACCGTGAATACAAGTACGGGTTTGTCACGGAGGTCGAGACGGACTCAGTACCCCCCGGGCTGAACGAGGACGTCATCCGTCTGATCTCCGCCAAGAAACGTGAGCCGGAGTGGCTGCTCGACTGGCGCTTGAAGGCCTATCGGCACTGGCTAACGATGCGGGAGCCTACCTGGGCCAACGTGCACTACCCTCCCATCGATTACCAGGCCATCGCCTACTACTCGGCGCCCGTGAGCCAGAAGTCCGGGCCAACGAGTCTCGACGAGATCGATCCTGAGCTTTTGAGGACCTACGAGAAGCTCGGTATCCCATTGAAAGAACAGGAGTTACTGTCTGGGGTGGCCGTGGACGCGGTGTTCGACAGCGTGTCGGTTGCGACCACCTTCAAGGAAAAGCTGGCCAAGCTGGGGATTATTTTCTGCTCGTTTTCCGAGGCGGTGCGGGAGCATCCCGAACTGGTCAGGAAGCACCTCGGCTCGGTGGTTCCCCACAGCGACAACTTCTTCGCCGCGCTGAACTCGGCGGTTTTCAGCGACGGGTCGTTCTGCTACGTCCCCAAGGGCGTCCGCTGCCCGATGGAGCTTTCCACGTATTTCCGCATCAATGCCAAGGACACCGGCCAGTTCGAGCGCACGCTCATCGTGGCCGACGAGGGCGCCTACGTCAGCTACCTGGAAGGCTGCACGGCCCCGAGGCGCGACCGTAACCAGCTGCACGCCGCGGTGGTCGAACTGATTGCCCTGGACAACGCCCAAATCAAGTACTCGACCGTCCAGAACTGGTATCCCG
>Ga0315284_10003350_pt1 | contig 22752 bp, 23 predicted proteins | sample YL17G09_16_MG_FD_203696 | JGI IMG/M metagenome (GOLD analysis project Ga0315284, IMG submission 203696) | Sediment microbial communities from Yellowstone Lake, YNP, Wyoming, USA - YL17G09_16 | ecosystem: Environmental > Aquatic > Freshwater > Lake > Sediment | place: USA: Wyoming | collected... | reverse complement strand
GGAGGAAGTCGTCAGTCGCGGGCTGGAGCTGACTCCCGAAAACTCCGAGATGATTGCGCGCAGGCTGCGCGAGGAGCAGGGTAGGGATGTTGCAGCCCGGATTACAATGGAGAAGATACTGAAGCTTCCCGACAAGCTGATATGCGTAGAGGGGCCAAGGGACATGGACGAGCTTGCATACATTGCAAAGCTTTCAAAGCTCATACTGCTCGTGCTGAAGGCAGGAGACAATACAAGATTCCGGAGGCAGCTGAACCGCGGCAAAAGCGGCAGGGACCCTGGCAACAAGGTCAAAGGCTTCAGGAACCCGAAGGACAGGGGCGAATTCGATTGGCGCGACGGGAAGGAGAAGGAGCGCGGGCTTGCTGAGGTGCTGAAGACAAAGAAGTATCCGCGCTACGAGATTGAGAACGAGGGCACCATTGGCGAGCTGAGAGTCAAGGCCGCCAGGGTATTGTCTGCTATAAGGTCTTCCGCCAGATGAATTTATATTGCTTCGATACAATTTCTTCCCATGAAGAGATGCTCAGGTTGCAAGACTGACATACCGGACCGCGTCCAGCCTTGGCATAAGTGCCACAGCTGCGGCAAGGAGTTCTGCGGCATGTGCGGAGACAAGCTGATTGACTCCACCATGCGCTGCAGGGACTGCAGGTCAGGAAGAATGGAAGTCAGGAGCATAATGTAGAAAATTTGCCTGCGCCTGTATTGGAGCAAATTTGCTACATATGGCTGGCTGATAGCAGCCATAATGTAGAAAGGCAGGAAGCTCAAGTCTTTTTATTGCACCGGTTGCAAATATACTTATGGCGAAAAAGAAGCAGGCCAGGCGAAGGAAGAGCGCCAGACATGCCAGGCCTTTGCGGCCATCGCGACCAGCGCGCGCAATGCACGAACCGGAGCATACCGGTCTGGACAGGAATTTTGAACACTTCATCGAAGAGCTGGGCGAGCATCACAGGCGCATGGCGGAACACAGGCACAGGGCCAGGGACTGGTGGTACGGGACCTTCGGCATAGCAGGCCCGCTGCTCGGCGCAGCCATAGGCATGATAGGCGTCGCCATAATAGCGTTCATACTTTCAATAGTCTATGTCATTTCCGGGGCGCCATTCATCTCGCTGCTCTCCGTCTTCCTGTATGCGAACCTGCCGGTTTTCCTGCTGATATTCCTGGCGGTCAACTACCTGAAGCACATATACCTTTCGAATGACAGGCTCTACTACCTTGTCAAGCCAGTGAAGGTCGCGGTCGAGATAGCTGTCGCCTTCTGGCTGCTGGCGTGGGTGATGCAGTTCGCAGGCATGCAGACAGGCAGCATACAGCTCATGTCGGCAAGCCTGACAATAATGGGGTCGCTTGCAAATATTTTCTTCGGGTTCCTTGTGCTCGGATACATCGTGGCGCTGGTGAAGAGGGAGAGGGGCGTATATGGCAAAAAGGGCTTCTAGGGCTCCGGCGGTCAGCCAGCAGCCCATGCGCAGGTTATACCGCTCAGGAAACGACAAGATTCTCGGCGGGGTGTGCGGCGGGCTCGGCGAGTACTTCGGCATAGACCCGACGCTCATCAGGCTCGCATGGATAATATTTTCTCTGGTTTACGGTTCGGGCGTGCTCGCCTACATCATCGCGTGGATAATCATCCCCAGAAACCCGAATCATAATTGGAAGAAGTAGCCATTGCTGCCTTCTTATTTCTTACAGCCAATCACATCTCGTGGAAGAATGAAAGTGCATGTCAGCCTCAAGCGGGTAATTGATGATTCCCACGACATCTTCATTGACGAATATCCGGTGGATGGTATTGGCGCCTACCTGAGCGGTTCCAGTGCGGTGAGGAAGTATCTGATTTTCACGGATACGAATGTGATGGAGCACTACGGCGGCAGGCTGACAGAAAATTTGAGGGCGAACGGATTGGATGTGCCTGAACCGGTGGTCATTCCTGCCGGTGAGCAGTCCAAGAGTAACTATATGGCGTTCGAGAAGTGGCGGGAGCTGGTTAGAAAGGGCGCGGCAAGGGATTCGTCGCTCATAGCCATAGGTGGTGGCGTCGTGACCGACCTGGGCGGATTCATAGCGTCTTCCTACATGCGCGGCATACCACCAATCTACGTGCTCACCACGCTGATGGCCATGGTGGATGCCGGTATCGGAGGCAAGACAGGCTTCGACCTGCCTGAAGGAAAAAATCTGGTCGGCGCCTTCTATCAGCCCAAAGCAATATTCATAGACACAGGAACGCTGAAGACGCTTCCGGAACGGGAGTTCAGGTCAGGCTCTGCGGAGGCAATCAAGTATGGCCTGATAAGCGACGCGGGTATGCTCCAGTTCCTTGAGGAGCACATTGATGAGTTTTTGGCCCTTGACAAGGATGTGGTCGGGCACGTCGTCAATAGAAGCTGCGAGATAAAGGCAGGCTTTGTTTCGAAGGACGAGAAGGAAAAGTCAGGGCTGCGCGCGCTTCTCAATTACGGCCACACTTTCGGCCACCCGCTGGAAGCGGCGACAGGCTACAGCCGTTTCACGCACGGCGAGGCTGTTTCAATCGGCATGGTGCAGGCGGCAGAACTTTCGCGAAGATGCGGATACTTGGATGCCGAGTCAGTGGGAAGGCAGAACGAGCTTCTCGCGAGGGCAGGCCTGCCCGTCAAGCTTCCCGCTGACATAAGGACCGAGGACCTCATGCGCTGCATGAAAACCGACAAGAAGTCTGCGGGCGGAAAGAAGAGGTTTGTGATTCTCCATTCCATGGGTGATGCCGTTGTCCAGGACGGCATCGATGATGTGCTGGTGGAAGAGGTCATAGACAGCACCAGGGCACACTAGGCACACTAGATTCAAATCGTCCCCGACAGCTTCTTGGAGCTGAAGAAAAGGCCTTCTATCAGGTGCGAGCTGTCGCCCTTCTTGAACGACATGATTACATACACAGGATTGTCATCCGTGAACTGCGTCGTGTATGTCACCCTGTAATAGCCGCTGATTTCTATGACTTCGGCTGCGCTGTCCCTTGAGGCGTATTTGCCGACCGAGGTGCGGAGCGTTGAGATGAGTCTGTCAAACGCTTCGCTGTTTATCTTGTCCTTCATCGCCTGCGAGAAGTTCGCCGAGAACAAACCATAGTTGCCCGAGTTCATCGCGAGCATGACGCTGTCCATTATGGGATTTGAATATAACAGCACCTCGGTTTTTGCAAACTCAGGCACCTCGGTCGGCGTGTTCGTAACCGCGCAACCGGAAACAGCCACGGCAGCAATTAACAGCAAAGGGACTAGCAATACTTTCATAAGAATATTTGAATCTTCCCACTTAAATTCTAATCCAATTGTTATATCTTCAGCAGGTCGCTCTTGGTTATTATGCCGACTATCCTGCCCTTCTCCATCACAAGGACTGCGGGATGGAAGTCAAGAAGCGCGGGCAATATGTCAATCGGGTCCGAGCCGTTCACAACAGGGAAAGGTTTGTCTATGATATCTATGACCTTAAGCAATTTCAGGTTCCTGTGCGCGTTGTGGATTATCGTGCCCTCGTGGACGCTGCCTATGTTCCTGCCCTTGGCGAAGACAGGCACCTGCGAGATGCCGAGCCGCTTCATGGTGTCGATGAGCTTTACAACAGAATCATCGGGTTTGGCCGAAACTATGTTGCGCTTCATCACTGAGCCGCACGTCACTTTCTCCTTCCCCTTCTCCAGCACGGCAAGCATGCGGTTCACCGTCGACAGCCTGGGGTCGACCTTCCCTGTCTCTATCTTGGCCACATGGGCCTGCGAAATGCCTGCCAGCCTGGCAAGCTCTGCCTGCGAGTAGCCGTGTTCCTTCCTTAGATTCCTTATGTATTCCCCCGTGACTATCATGGCATCACAATAACCTATAGTTATAATATTGTCACATTGTATATAAAAAAGTATATAAAATACTCTCATGAAGACTGGATATGGTTGACGCAAGGCCTTATGCAGCGGAGACAGTGCTAATGCGCACCCTGATGCAGCTTGAGACGGTTGATGACAGAACGCTTTTCTATACTCCCAGCGTGGACACACGAGACGATTCAATACGTCGGCTGGAAATAGGGCGTGCACCAATAGACTTTCTTTCAATAGATGTAGAAGAATTCGATACGGTCGGTTGCGAGATAGCAGCGACGCCCCTGGAAAGGCGCAGGGAAGCGGAAGGGTCCAATGCGCTGATTGAAAATGACGGCTCAATCAGGCTTTCCGGATGGCTCCATTATTGTGGAGTCAGGGATAAGCCAAGCTATAGGGGGAAATATGTTTTCTACCGCGATGACAATGAAGGGCCAATAAGATTTCTTCGCATTGGAGATTCGCGGCTATATTACGCAGAGATGCATAGCGGCATATTGTACGAGGCCAAGCTTATACCTCATCCCGAGGAGAGTGCATTCTGATGAGGAGCCATCTCTTCACTTCGGAGTCCGTGACAGAAGGTCACCCCGACAAAGTCTGCGACCAGATTTCTGACGCAATACTGGACGCGCTGATAAGGATAGACCCTGACTCTAGGGTGGCGGTTGAAACGCTGACGACTACTGGACTGATTGTTGTCGCGGGCGAAGTCACTACGAAAGGTTACATTGACGTGCAGAAGATTGTGAGGAACACGGTCAGGCGCATAGGCTATGACAAGCCTGAGTATGGCTTCAATGCGGATGACTGCTCAGTGCTTGTTTCGTTGCATGAGCAGAGCCCTGACATCTCGCAGGGCGTGACCGAGGGGCATGGAATAGACAAGGAGCAGGGCGCGGGCGACCAGGGTTGCCTTAAAAAGGGCACACTGGTGAGAACCACGAAGGGTTTTCTGCCAATTGAGGATGTCAGAGCAGGGAATTTTGTGTCCACACCTCAGGGGTTCAAAAAAGTGCTTGCTGCCAGGATGACCGGCAGAAAAAGGGTTGTGAGAGTTTTAATGTCCAATGGCATGGCTCTGGAATGCACCCCAGACCACAAAATATTGTGCTATAATAGGAACGGGTCAACATATTGGAAAGCGGCATCCGAGCTGAGCGAGGGTGACTTTGTATGCATATTGAAGCCGCAAACAGATTTTTCCAGTGATTATGAGGAATCGGTTGTGAGGAGAAGCAAGTTCTTCACTAAGTACAACCACAGAGTCTTCGGCCCCGAGGAAATGGAATGTGATGATGGCATAGGCTATATTCAGGGTGCCCTCATAGGCGACGGCTGTGTTGTAAGGCCAAACTCGTTGGAAATCGCGTTCGGAAACAATATTGATCATGCAAAACGCGTGCAATCCATTGCTAATAGGCGTATGCTGGACCAGTGGAGACTGATAAAATCCAAAAACAACTGGAGCCTGAAAATCGACTCCGTTATAGTCAAGGAGCACTTCAAGAATTTTGGGATGGCATTCGTCAAATCCCCGCAGAAAACAACACCGCAGTGCATCTTTCAATCACCACCTTCTGTCATAAAATCTTATATACGCGGGCTCTTTGACAGCGATGGCACAATAATAGCAAATACAGGAAGAAATGGCGACAACATAAGGATACGCTTAGGATCATCATCGCTGAAGCTTCTTCAGGAAACTCAGCTGTTGCTGAACGACTTCGGCATCAAATCATCCATAATCTTTAACACAAGAAAGGGCACCCCAGTTGGAAGGGTTGGAAAGCGAGGCAAGATATACGAGTCAAAGCACGATAGCTATACTCTCAACATCATCGGTTTTGACAGCTATCAAAGGTTCTGTAAGGAAATAAGCTTCCTTGACATGAAAAAACAGGAGAGGTCAGCAGCTTATCTGAGGAAAATGAGCAGCAAGCCAGAAAATTCACCTGGAATTTTCCTTGTCCCGCGCACCACAAAGAACGAGATGGTGGATGAGAAAAGACTAGGGAAGGAGTATCCATTTTCTGTTGTGGCTTTCAAAAAAAATGAAAACATGGATGGCGACGCTGAAGTATATGATCTTGAGATTGAAGATGTTAGTATATTCTCAGGTAACGGAATTTTCGTTCATAATTCCATGTTCGGCTTCGCTACCAATGAGACCGAAAGCATGATGCCGCTGTCCATAGACCTCGCGCATAAGCTTACGCAGCGCATGGCTGAGGTCAGGAAAAACGGCGAGCTGAAGTGGGTCAGGCCAGACGGGAAGTCGCAGGTCACGGTCGAATATGTCGACGGCAAGCCCAAGCGCGTTGACACTGTCGTGATAGCAATACAGCATGACCCGGACATAACACATGAAAAGCTCAAGCAGGACACGGTTGAGAAAATCATAAAGCCTGTGTGCGGCAGCTGGCTTGATGCGAACACAAAGTTCATAGTGAACCACAGCGGCAGGTTCGTGATAGGAGGCCCGCCTGGTGACACGGGCGTGACTGGCAGGAAGATAATAGTTGACACATACGGAGGCCATGGCTCGCACGGCGGCGGCTGCTTCTCAGGCAAGGACCCGAGCAAGGTTGACAGGTCAGCCAGCTACATGGCAAGGCACATCGCAAAGAACATCGTTGCAGCAGGGCTTGCAGACAGATGCGAGATTCAAATCGCGTATGCACTTGGATACTCAAGGCCTGTTTCTGTTCTTGTTGACACCAAAGGCACGGGCAAGGTCCCTGATGAAAAGCTGGAGGAGGCTGTCGGCAGCATTTTCGACCTCAGGCCCAAGGCAATAATAGAATACCTCAACCTGAGGCGGCCAATCTATGAAAAGACAGCAGCATACGGCCATTTCGGCCGCGATGACCCTGACTTCACCTGGGAGCAGGTGCACAGGGCTGACGAACTCAGGAAGGCTGTCGGGAAGTAGTTACAATCTTATTTTACAAAGAAGCCCAGTACATTTATGCCGCCCAGCACAACCGCGCTGACTATGGCACCGGCAATAATGACACCCAGCGCAACGGCAAGGAAGCTCTTCTTCCAGTTGAGACCCAGCAGCCATGCTATGATTGTGCCTGTCCATGCGCCTGTCGCAGGCAGCGGTATCGCAACGAAGATTGCCAGACCTATTAAGCCATATCTGTCTATCACAGGCTTGCCCCTTTTCCGTATGCGTTCTATGATGCTGCGCGCCCACGCGAACCTTTCAAAGAACCTGTGATAGAGCAGCTCAAGCCCGATGAAGATGGGAAAGAAAACGAGGCAGTTGACTATCACGGCCGTGGCTATCACGAGCCATGGGTCAAGCCCAAGCCCGATACCGATTGGTATGCCTCCCCTGAGCTCAAGCACAGGTGACATGCTTGCAAGAATGACTATCCAAAGCTGTTCAAGCATGAATATCATTTCCTCGATTCATTGATAAATTTCATGAAGTCGGCTGGCTTCATTACCCTGATGCCCCAGAAGCCGTCATGCTCCAGAAGATGACGGTCGCTGGTGATTATAATTGCAGCGCCCCCTGCATGGGCCGCCTCGAAATAGAGGTTGTCTGACCTGTCCGTGGAGATGCTGAACCCTGTATGCGGCGCCACCTCGCTTGTCCTGTAGAGCAGCCTGTCAACCTTGAGCCATGCCTCCCTTCCAAGCCCCGCGCGCTGCACAAGCCTCGCCGTCTCCTGCTTTGTCTTGAAGCTGCCAAGGGGCTGTATCTCGCCCGAGATAGCCATCTCAACAATCCTTGCAGCAGCACTGGCAGGGTTCCTGAGCGCAGCAATCACGACATTGGTGTCAATCACGACCTTCATAGCAGTTCCTCAAACCCCCTTTCATCCATGTCTATGAGCTACGCTCATGACATGCCTGAGTGACGAAGTCACTCAGTTGCATGTCTTCGATGCTTATGGTCTTCCTTTTTGACTTGGCCCCCTTCACTATGAAAGCATCCCTTCCTGTGAGCCTTCTGAGTTCCCTGACAATTTCCCTGTTCGCCTCGCCGCCGGCCGGCGGGCTTTTTACGCAGATTTCAATGCCTGACTCCGTTCTTTTTACCGAGAATTCGGGCTGATTCGTCTTGACCTTGGCTTCAAGTCTCATACAATCTATTGGACATCGGGCGGCATTAAAGCTTCTCTATCTTGCCCTTCTTGCCCAGGGATATCTGCAGCTTGCCGTTCCATTCCTTGACCCAGCCGTCCTCTATCCTGATGCTGTCACCGGCGTCAACAAGCCCTATCTCGTCGTTCCAGAGCGTGAGCTGCATTTCTCCTGACGAGTCTTTTATCTGGCAGTTGCAGACCTTCCCCGGTTTGTCGAAGCGCATGAACTCGCGGATGTCGCCTTTGCTGACAACTTCCGCCTCTTCAAGCGTGGCATTGCTGTTTGCCTGGACTTCGCTTATTTTCATTGGCAAATATTGGCGCGGGGGTTTTAATAAGCGTCGCCAATATAGGGCATGAGCAAACCTGCCGTAGCATTGGCCGTTCTCGCAGTCGTCATAGCCAGCGGCTGCGTGACAGGCAGTTTAATAAGCGAAAAATCCCAAGAGACAGGAATGGCAAAGAATCCCGTGGCCACGTTCGACACAAGCATGGGAGCGTTCAATGTCGAGCTCTTTGAGGACAGGGCGCCGCTAACCGCAGGCAATTTCATAAAACTCGCTAAAAGCGGCTTTTATGACAACCTGACTTTCCACAGGGTCATTGCTGACTTCATGATACAAGGCGGCGACCCGGACGGCGACGGCACAGGAGGGCCGGGATACACGATTAAGGATGAATTTGGTCCGGGGCTGAACCATAGTTCCGAGGGCATACTTTCGATGGCCAATGCAGGCCCAAACACAGGCGGCTCCCAGTTCTTCATAACGCTTGCGCCGACGCCATGGCTTGACGGCAAGCACGCCATCTTCGGAAAGGTTGTTTCAGGCATGGACGTCGTCAGGAAGATAGGCGGCGTAAAGACAGGCGGGAGCGACGCCCCGCTGACGCCTGTGGTTGTGAAGAAAGTGACGATTGTGTAGTTCCGGCACCTATTTCATGGTTCTCCAGAGAAAGTTAAAATATTTACGGTAGCTTTCGGCTATCCTGCTGTCTTTTATCACGAACGAGATTGGCGGGTCCACCCACAGCACATTGGCTATCTTGTCGCCGTAGATGTAGATGACATTCGGCCCGCTCAGCTCCTTGGGAAGGATTTTGTAGCTGTATAGTTGGGACTTGGTTATGGGTTTGTTTTTGGCCTCGTAATTTAGGAGCAGTTTCCATGAGATTTTGTTGGCAATCCTTTTTTTGTTGTATTGAGGCCAAAAATAAGGCAGTTTATCCTCGACCATGCCTGTAGCACCTATAAACAATACTTCCTTCGCGCTAAGACAATCGAATAATATAGATTTTATACCGTCCAGACCACGGTATATCTCAGCCTCCTGCTCCGTCTTTATGCTGTCGAACTTGGCCTTAAGCTCGCCGATGTTCTCAACCAACTCGCCCCTTTTGTCATCCAGCCTGGCCTTCTGCTCGTCTATGTAATCCACCAGTTTGTGAGGGTCTTTGGGCTGGAAATACTTCTTTTTGTTCTCTGTGATATACGTCACAAGTCCTTTCTCAACCAGCTTGTTCAGCAAATCATAGATATTTCTGCGCTGTATGCCTGTCTTTTCATAAATCCTATTTACCGGGCTTGTGCCTATGTCTAGGAGTATGAGATAGACTTCAATCTCCCTGTTGGTAAGTCCAATTTCCTTCAGCAATTCTGCCATGGCCATTACACAGAGATGTTTTGCTGATTAATATAGAGGTGTCATGATGACACCTCAATCGATTAAATTGCCTGTTTTCATTGACTAGGACATGAACAAACTGCTAGCGGGCTCGGCAAAATATCTGGAGTTAAGCGGCGGCCTGAGGAATCTTGAGTATCTAATGTTGAATATTCCCTTCGAGTGCAACTATAGATGCACCAAGTGTTGCAACTCCGGCCGAAGCGCCTTCAGAGGACAGCCGCTCTCTTTTGTTGAGATTGCACCCCTCATCCATGAGGCTGATGACTTGGGAATCAGGGTTTTGGTTATAGCCGGAGAAGGCGAACCTCTCATGGACGAAAAATTGGAAAGGATAGTCGAGACTGCCTATGAAACTGGTATTATTCCATATATCTTCACAAACGGTAGCCTCTTGGACAACGACACGGCAAAGTTTATCGTGGAACATAACGCCTCTCTGGTCATAAATATGGATTCGCTGGAAGAGGAAAAGTACGAGACGCTCACGCAGAAGAAAGGCAGCTTCCATACAGCCATGCAAAACATCGAAACCGCCAGAAGGATTTTCGGGGGCACATACTCCACACTGGGTGGTTACGAAGTCAGGCGAATAGCCATCAATATGGTGGTTTCGGCCGCCAATGCGAATGAGCCGGAATCCTTGGTCAAGTTCTGCGGAGATGACTTCGCCTTTGTATTGAACACACCGATGAAAGCCGGACGAGCCAAGGACAATGAGTCTTTCTCCACCACTCCACAAATTGAAAGCCAAATAGCTGAGATATCAAGCGATGCCGTGCCGTTGGGGACAACTTCCGACGGGCAATGGTGCGCCTACATGCGGAATGGCATAAGCGTCGGCTCTGACGGCGAGATATTGCTCTGCGCATACAGCCTAGAAGGCAGCGGCATAGGCAATGTCAGGAACGGCGGCCTGAAGCCCTACATCGGCAGAGCAAATGCCGTTGTTGATGGTTTCTATGGAAAGAATGGCCATTCAAGATGCATTCTACGACACCAAGATTATGTAAAACTTGTTGAGGCCGGGGATTGAATGGGTAAAAGACCAAAGGAAGGCGCAGTTTCTGGCAGTCGAGGTTACAAAAGGCTGAACAGACGACTGCAGCTTTATTGGCAGTGGTACTGCTATCAAGGCATACGCAGGTTAGAGAACCCAGCGCACTTTGCTCTGGCCGAACTTGCAGACACAATTGAAGACATGTGTGGCGGGCTGCGGCGCCCGCGAGAAGAAACCCTCGTGAAGTACGCGGCACGGTTCTTCGATACGCACCAATTGCCCCTATTCTACAAACTCACTCCCTTCACGGATGTATATTCGCTTAACACTGCAATCTTGGCAGAAGATTTTGGGAAGCTTATCAATGCACCCCGTACGCAGCTAGGACGTCCCCGCAAGTATAGTGCGGACATGCCCCGTCATAAAAGGCCCGGCTGCCGGGAATACGACATGCATTACCACCGTATGAGGCGCCATCTTCAGGACCAGATTCTGGAGTTGTTTGAAGATCGGCAAAGTGGAGCATTGGTAGCCGTAGATGAAATCGCCGACCATGTCCACGATGAGACAGAGATTCGGTTTAGTGGTCAGGTCATCCAGAGTGAGATTAGGAACTACAATAGGGCACGCGCCCCCCCGTATCTGGACGAAGTCGCAACTTGCACATATCGGCTGGTGCCCGGAAATACGTGAGGACACCAAAGATGAGATGGTGGACAGCGGCATGTAACGGGCGTATATTATGAGGCCACCCGGATGTTCGGCTCTGCCGAACATGCCTGTTTCACAAGCATGCAGACAGCGCATTCGAACCGGGATCGCAGACTGTTTCTAACCCTCGCGTCCTTTTCCGTGAACGCTTTTCCAGCAAATGCGCTGAAAAGGGTTCAATGAGGCCACCCGGACAACCGGACGCAGCCGACATCCGTCGGCATGAAACGCAAATTGTAATGCGTTTGCGCCATTCGAACCGGGATCGCAGACTTTTCCTAACCCTCGCGTTTTTCCGTGAACGCTTTTTCAACAAGATTGCTGAAAGGGGTTTCCCGAAGCCTGAATGTTAACCATTGCACCATGGCCCCATCTTTTGTTCTTATTATATGCGGTGTTATTAAATCCCTATGAACTGCAGGAAAGATAAGAACATCAAGAACTGCCCGTGTGATAGCATGGATTGCCCGAGAAGAGGCATCTGCTGCGAATGTGTGGTTTACCACAAGAAAGACGGCAGTCTGCCTGCATGCCTTCGCTAGAAGCCTTTCATGAATCCTGCATAAGTATTTTTGTACAGCTCGGTGCTTTCCAGCAGCTTTGCGTCGCGCTTGTAGACATCGCTGGCGAGACTCTTTCCTGACTCCTTCTCCCATTTCGCGATGTCAGTGCCCTGCGACTTCTGGCTGGCGTCCCTGTACCACTCGGGTATAACGTTGAAGGCGCAGAAGGGTATGATGCGGCCGTCAGTCATCGCATAATGTATGCAGCAGCGCTTGACGCGCTCTATATCGAAATTATATTTGTCCATGAAATGCATCATGCCTATGAACAGGCTCTTGTGATGGAACGTGCCCAGCGAGCGGTAATCATGCTTCATCAGCGCGTTGTAGATTATGCCTGCGAGACCGAAGCCTTTGGGCGACTTCTTCTTGTCAATGAATCTGCCCATGCCGCGCAGCAGGCCGAGGCCGACAATATACCTGTTCCTGCCTTTCTCCAACTCCTCTGACTTCTCGCCAAGGTAATTCAGAAGGCCGTCCACATCAGCAAACCTTGGTATGGGCAGCATCCTGCCATGCTCGTCCCCGAAGACGTAGGTCGCCATGCCGCAGGCAAAGTGCGAGCTCAGGTCATACTGCGGTTTCTTCACCAGCGCCTCGACAAACCTTGTGAAGTTTGTGAGGGTAGGCACAGGATAGAAGTCATCCCTGCCTATCTGGTTGTCCGTCTGCTGCTCAAGCCTTTCAATGACATCAGGGATTGTTATGCGCATCTTCTCGCGCTCCGCATGGGATATCATCCCGACCAGAGAAACAGGCTGCAAGTTGACCCCCCTGACGATATCGTTGTTTTCAAATCCGAACCTTACTATGTCACCGACTTCATGGTCGTTGATACCCTTCACGATCGTGGGCACCAGCACCACACCGAGTCCGCTCTTCCTGCAGTTCTCAAGCACGCCCGGAATCTCCCAGTGGTTCTTAGGGTTTGTCTTCGGTGAGACGCCATCAAAGGATAGGTAGAGCGTGTTCACTCCCGCGGCCCTGACAGCCTTCGCGAATTCAGGGTCCTGTGAAATCCTTATGCCGTTCGTGTTCAGCTGCACATGGTCGAAGCCTTCTTCCTTGCACAGCCTGATGATATCAATGATGTCAGGCCTCAGCGTAGGCTCGCCTCCGGTCAGCTGCATCGCGTTGCAAGGGACAGGCTGCTCATTGCGCAGGTTCCTCAGCATCTCCCTTATCTGTTCAAGCGACGGCTCGTAGACGTAGCCCAGCTTCTCGGAATAGAAGAAACAGTACCAGCAGCGCAAGTCGCAGCGCGTCGTCACCGCGATGTTTGCCAGCGCGGTGTGGCTCTTGTGCAGCCTGCAGAGCCCGCAGTCCTGCGGGCAGGTGACGGCTGTCTTTGCCACGTTTGGATTCGAGACCCCGCGGCCGTCATGGGCGAACTTCTTTGCCTTGTTGTAAAGGGCAACATCGCCCCAGTATAAATCCTCAACTTCGCCATGCTTTTGGCAGCGTTTCCTTATCCAGACCTTGCCGTCGCGCTCCAGAATGTCAGCAGGAAGGGTCTTCAGGCATTCCGGGCAGAGGGAAGTTGTTCTCGTTATCGGCTTCTCATCGGATTTGCTCTTTGCCCCCCTTTTGACAGTCATTTAATCACAACTACAACATTTAGTATTTATTAAAACTACTTAATATTTAAGCCAGATATTTATAAAGATTATCATGGATTCGGAAACCGAGCACAGCATTCTGGCAACGTTCGGCCAGGTGGCCGAGAGCATTGGCTATTCGCAGGTGCATGGAAAGATAATAGGCGCGCTGCTGGTCAATAAGAAGGAAATGAGCCTGCAGGACATCGCCAAGAAGACAGGCTACTCGGTGCCCATGATATCGCTCAGCCTCGACCTGCTTGAGGTGCTTGGCGTGGTCAAGAAGTCCAGAAAGCCGGGCGACCGGAACGTCTATGCGAAACTTTCCGGCGACCTTCTTGAATGCCTGAAGAAGGCATTTGTCATAAAGCTGGAGAAGTCGATAAGCGACTCCCTCTCAGGCTTCGAGGAAATCAAGCTGAAGGCGAAGGATGCTGAGTCAAGGAAGGCGCTCGAAACCCTTGAAAAGGAAATCAGGAGGCTTGAGCGGTACGTGGGGCTGCTGTCGAAGATACGGCTGCCTTAATGTTTATAAACCCACCACCGCATAAAGAGATAAGAAAGCGATAAGTGATTCTATATGCTCATCCCGATTAGGTGCTTCACCTGCGGTAAGCCCATAGGCCAGCACTGGGAGGAATACCAGCGGCAGGTCAAGCGCGGCACAAGCCCTAAGACCGTTCTCGACAAGCTCGGGCTTGAGCGCTACTGCTGCAGGACAGTCTTCCTCACACACCACGACATGGTCAAGCAGATTGGCAGGTTCAAGAAGTGAATTCGATCTATTGACCTAATGCGCCAATCTCCCTATCTAATTCCTGCAAGAATTTCTGTCTCTGTTCCTGCGTTGGCATAGGGCCAAGCCTTTCCGCTCTATACTCAAGAACCTTTCGGTAAATTATGTCGCGAATGACAACGTTTTTGTCATATGGCAGCAAATGCATTCCGGCATCGAATATGTCGCCAATTCCCGAAGGCCTCTGGAAATTGCCCAGATACTTTCGCAAACTTGGATCCTCCAGGAAGCGCAAAGCGTTGTCTCTGGAGAGTCGGCCTTCGTAAACCACTGCAAGAATGTCTGCGATATCCGCTTCATTACCTCCAAAGTGTTCTACAACAAGACGAGCTTCTTGTTCTGTTATTACCAAATCAGCGAATGATTGAAGTGTGGATATTCTTCCATTATAAGATTTTTTATTTCTTATCGCTTCTAATTCTTCAACTTTCATCCCAGTTTCTTCAGCCAAACCAGCTATTACTTCAGAATCCTTTGCCCAATTATTGACAGAAGAACCACTTAACCCATATTTCTTTCCTATTATAGCTCCGCTTTGGTTGCTGAACAAATAATCCTTGACTATTCTTACTTTCGTAAGAATATCAGTTCCCTCTGTTTTCATTTCGCGCATTCTTTGTAATTCATCGACAGTTTTTCCGGTCTCTTCAGCCACTCTTGCAAGTATTTCAGGGTTTTCTAACCATTGGTAAATGGAAGCATGTTTAATTTTGTACCTTTCTCCAATGCGTTCTTGAGTTAAGTCACTAAACAGATAATCCCTAACAGCATCTACCTTCATATCAATATCTCCGTTTAATTTTCTGTCACGAATAGCTTCCAGCTCTTCAACAGTCTTTCCTAACTCTTCAGCAACTCTGGCAAGAATTTCGGGGTTTCTAGACCAAATGCTAACGGTTTCATATAATCTATCATATTTCTTTCCAATCCTTCTCAAACTCCAGTCGCTAAACAGATAATCCCTAACAGCATCTACCTTCATATCAATATTTCCCTCTGCTTTCATTTCGCGCATTCTTTGTAATTCATCTACAGTTTTACCGGTTTCTTCAGCCACTATGGCAAGTATTTCAGGGTTTCTAGACCAGTTTTTAACTGAAGTACTGCTTCTTTGATGTTTTTTACCGACGAGTTTTAATCCCAATTCACCAAACAGATAATCTTTAACAGCAACCACTCTTTCATCTGTTGCGCTTACTTTAGTGGTTTTTTTGTCACGAATAGCTTCCAGCTCTTCAACAGTCTTTCCTGACTCTTCAGCAACTCTGGCAAGAATTTCTGGGTTTCTACACAAAAAGCGAACTCTTTCTCCGCCCAATTTGTATATATCTTCAACTCTCGATGCACTTAAATCATCTAACAAATAGTCTCTTACGGCATTTACCTTGGTGTCAAAATTGCGGTATTGTTTATATGAAGGTTTGAATCTGCTTAATCGTAATTTCACCAGATCATCAATAGTTTTACCGGTCTCTTCAGCTAACCTAGCAAGTACATCGGGATCTTTTGCCCATATACGAACAGACACATCACTTTTATCATATTTCTTGCGCACACATTTTAGAGTTAATCCACCAATCAAATAATCTTTTACGGCACTTATCCTTGTGTCGATGTAAGTTAATCTGGTAGTTTTCATTTCGCGCATTCTTTGTAACTCATCGACAGTTTTACCGGTCTCTTCAGATATCTTAGCAAGTACTCTGGGATCCTTTTTCCATTTTCTGATAGCATCATGGCCCCATCCATACTTATTCTCAATATATCCAATTCTCAAATCGCTAAACAAATAGTCTCTTACGGCATTTACTTTGGTGTCAAAATCAGGTTGTTTAATTTTATTTTTATGAGCTCTTTTCAATTCATCAATAGTCTTCCCAGTTTCCTCTGCCAATGCAGCAAGTACTTCAGGATTCTTTACCCAATCGCTAATAACATCAAAACCAATATCATGCTCTTCCGCTATTTTTTTTCGACTTGAGTCGCCAAAAATATACTGTCTTACTACTTCTACCTTAACCTCTAATCTATATTTTGGGGGGGTTTTCCTATCCCTTTTTCTTTCTAATTCTTCTATTGCCACGCCGGTTTCTTCAGATATTAACTCAAGAATTTCCTGTTCCCTTGCCCAGTTAGATATAGAAGAACCACTTAGCCCATATCTTTTCCCAACATCTTTTGTAGATTCTTCACCAAACAACCAATCTTTCAAAGAGCTTACCTTGGTATCAAAATCCACTTTTTTCATACATCATCACCAAATTATTTTCATAGATTGCCATTACAGCGTACCGATTTCAACTTCCAGTTCTTGCAGAAGTCTTTGCCTTTGTTCAGTTGTAGGCATGGGACCAAGCCTGTCGGCCCGATACTCAAGAGCCTTCCTGTAAATTATATCGCGAATAACACCGCTTTTGTCATAGGGCAGCAGGTGCATTCCGGCATCAAATATGTCACTGATACCCGAAGGCCTTTGGAAGCTGCCGAGATATTTTCTCAGGCTGGGATCCTCCAGAAATTGCAAGGCGTCGTCCCTCGAAAGCCTGCCTTCATACATCACCGCTAGAATGTCGGCTACGTCAGCATCATTACCACCAAAATGTTCAACGACAAGACGGGCATCTTCGGCTGTTTCTATGAGTGTCGCGAATGCCTGAGAGTCTGTTATCCTGTTATAGCCCATTCTTTCGCGGACTGTAGTAAGATTACCGTATTTCTGAATTGCATAAATCATACCCGTCTTCCCGATTGCCTTGACTTGTTTTGAAGTTGGAAAATCTCCAGCATATTTTATTACGTCACCGTGCTCATCCACAAATTCCCCATCTATCATAGTTTTAAGCTCTGACTGTAGATTCTCCCAAGTCCAATAGCCACGGCCTTTTCTATTGGTCATGTTCAATCGTTTTCGCACTTCTGTGAATCCGCCATGAAATTCAGTTGCGTGTCTGATATCATGTCTGCCAATATTTGCAAGTTCCTTTCCATTCGGTAATTTGCCATATTTCTCTATTACTTCCATCACGGATTGTACATATGTATCCCAATTTCTAAGAGGGTTTTTATTTTTAGCTTGAATTCTTGCCTCTTTCACTCTTTCTGTGGGGTATGTGTTTTCTCTAAATTTTATACCCACTCTACTAATCCACTTCCTAATAGCGGCTGCTTTTATTCCAAGAGATTCACCTATATCATCAGTAGATCTCTCATTTACTTCATATTCCCTGTGCAGATAAACTTCAATAGGCTCTCCAAGTCTTCTCTCTAATTTGCGCATCCCTCTTGTTTTTGTTTTGTAGTACGAGGTATCGACTCCGGCCCTGTCCAACCATGTTCTAAGTGTGGTTAAAGGCACCCCATAATGTTTCGCCATTTTTGGCGGTGACATATCTTCTTTGAGATAAAGTTCTTTCAGTTCATCGTCGGATGGCTTGGGCCTCCGAGCATCGTGAAAAGCTATACAAGCTTCAACCCTATCCCTTGGCGTTACACCTGCAGACAGAGCCAGACTTCTTACAGCGTGACTATGTATACCTATATCCTTGCCGATTTTCCGAAATGATTTGTGTGCTGATTCATATTCCCTCTTGACATATTCTCCTATGGGTTCGCCTAGTCTAGCTTCAATTTCAGCAATCCTAGTTCGTGTTTTTATGGTTTTTCTTCCCTTGCCGTTTAGTTTCATTTTTACATCAGAAGCAGTTAAGCCAACTGAACGACAAAAATCGTCTATTATGCTTTCATCGCGTATCCATAGAGATAAGAGTCCTCTGCTACCATATTCTTTGCTGATTTCTTCCATAGTTAAATCGCTTTCCAAGTACTTCCTAAGCGCTTCAATCTTTGTTTTGCGATCGATCATACATCATCACCAAACAGCCTTCTAAGATATGCAGCTGCCCTGTCATCTACGCTCTCGTTGCTGCCATCGGGGTTCATGAACGTAAACTCGTTGAAAATGCCTTTGACACCTGAGTATGTTTTTCTCTCTTTGCCTGCGGTCCTGTCATCAACTTCAAGCATCAATGCCGCTGCCGGCAGTAGCGCCTCTTGTGGCTGCCCCAGCTTCCTCATTGTCGCAAAATAAGTCTGCATCTTCGGCGTGTCACCTATCTGAACATAGCCTGTCAGCTCCGGCGCCACTTCAAAACCAAGTCGGGCAAGGCTATCCCTGAACTGCATATCTTGTTCAGGTGTTATCACTGTCCTGGGCATAGTTATGATGTAATGCCCGCTGTTTCTAAGCAGCCTGTTGGCTTCCCGCAATGCTTTCTCACGTTCGGTGAGATTGGAGGATTTGCTGTCTAACGCAGTGTAGTAAAGCGCCAGTGAGCAGACGGCTAAGTCAAACAGCCCATCTGCAAGCGGTATGTCATGCATCGGAGCTACTATGTTTCTTTCAGATTCCCTGCCCTGGAAATGGTATGGATTCAACTCAACATTGGTAATCTCTTCGCCAAGAACGGCCGACAATGCACCAAATGCCGAACCTATGTCAATCTTCTCTTTGAGACCGACGCGCGGCGAGAGTGCATCGATGACATGCTTTATCCCCCTTGCGACATTCGCCGAGTAGGACTGCTCCCAGCCATCCCTGTAGCATTCTGCATATCTCTTGGCTATTACGAAGTCATGCCTCTTGAGGGCGCTTGAAATCCTCTTTGAACCCATCCCAACCATGCGGCTGGAGTATATCCTGACTTTCTGTTGCGGGGTATATTCCCTGTCCCTCAGGGGCCTTGAACTTGATGGCTTATGGCTCATGACGTCTATGTGTTCAGGCCTGAGCCTCTGGCCTCTTTCGATAAAGTCTATGCCTTCTTGTTTTAGGTACAAGAGTTCAAGCATGCCGTCATCCACAGTACCGCCAACCGCAAGGCTTATGACATCGACTTCATTTTTCTGTCCCCGCCTGTGAACCCTGGCTATTTTCTGGCTTCTGTCGCCTGGAGAGTATGGCTCGTCAATCAGCACCAGCGTTGAAGCTGCCGTAAGGCTTATGCCTTCGTCGGCCACATCGGTGGCTATCAAAACCCTCTTTTCAGGGTTCCTCTGGAACTCGTGAATTATCTCTTCCCTTTTCCTGGCGTCCACATCGCCGTCAATCCTGAGCGCGCCATATGGTGCATACCTTTTTTCGAGCTTCCTGACCACGCCATTCTTGAATATGGGGCTGAAAACCACAACCTTGCCATTCGCTGCCTTTTCATTTAAGATTTTGTCAAGTGCTACGTATTTTGCTGAGTCAGTGTGCTGTGCCAGTTCCCTAAGCCCATCAGGCAGCAGCAGCGGATTGACTATTGAAGGGTCTGTGAGCGCCTTTCTCAACTGCTGCAACTTGTATGCGCCCTCAAGGTCGTCGTTTTCATAAATTGCATTGTATATTGCCAGTTGCTCTGGCGTCAGTGTCAAAGTCCCTTTCAAATCATGCGGATATCTGTGGATGGGTGGCAAATTTGTCACATCATCCATTTCGCGCCTGAGCTTTCTTCTTCCCAATATGGCCCTTATGAGCGTTGGCTGTTTCCAGTATGTGTCCTTCACGACGTTAGGCGCGGTCCTTACAACCTCACCATCCCTCAGTGTTCCTGTTCTGTCGGCGGCTATGACATTCCCGCCGTCCGTGACATAGTACCTGCTTTCGCCTATAACACTGCCAGACTTGTCCAAAAGCAGCGCACTCCTGGGCAAGAGGCCCCTTACCATCGCTTCGCTTACCTCCCCCCCGTCTGTACGGACAAGATCCTTGTAGAGGTCGCTTTCAAGCAGAGCTATGAGCATGTATACGTCGTCCAAGCTGTCAGGTATAGGCGTCCCTGAAAGAAGGGTGAGATATTCAGCCTGGTTCGCCAGCCATCTTATCTGGTCCGAACGCTTTGCAGCAGGATTTTTCGTGTTGTGGACTTCATCCAAAATCACATATTTAAATCTTTCTCTCAACAGCCTCTCCGTTACATGTCCCCTATGCTGCTCATTTCCGAATATATCGAAATTTACTACCGTGAAATCAGCGTCGTCTATAAGGTCTAGGGAGTCATCATCATAGGAATCCAACCTTACCACTTTCTGCTGCCTTGTGGTGTACTCGTCTATTTTTTCCGTCCAATGGCCCTTGACCTGGTTGGGTGTTATGACAAGAGTCTTTGCCCTGCCGCCATATCTGTTCTCCATCTCAAGCTTGGCCGCAACCGCTTGGGCAGTCTTGCCTACGCCCTGCTCGTCTGCTATGAGTGACCGCTTCATTTCAAGGATGAATTCAACCCCGTCTATCTGATAGAATGAGGGGAAGTCGCCTAGGTATTCGTCGCCGCTCCCATTAACACCTGAATCAAAATCAGGGTTCCTTACCGTCCTTCTCATGCCGGCTATGCCATGGTCGTACATCCGGTCCGTCTCACGGGAATGCCGAAGGACATCCTCATAAATTGACCTCAACGCCCTTCTTACCTCCTGCGCCCTAGTATCATCCATAAAACCAACTCAGATCTTGAGCCTGTAATAGCCAGTGCAATTTGATGCTATTTTAGCATCTCTACCGCCCCGTGTCGTCGCTTGAACTCTCCTATGTCTCTCCTCTAATTCACTAGAAGTCGGAACCCTTCCCAGCTCTACCATCAGTTCGTCAAAAGCTTCATCAACTCTTTCAGGTTTCCATTTCATGTGATAGGGCGGAGATTTTGATTTGAGATTTATTGGTCTCACAAGGTCCGGAATAACAGCATCCCCTTCTATCCACAAATCTTCTCCATCTATGGACTTTCCATCCATATCCCTGTCTATTTGCAGGGCAGTAGTAAGCTTCCCTGGACCATCTATCAGATCCTTTAGCCCTGGGAAACCAGAAAGTTTAAGCGCTTGGCGGACGGTTACAACAGAGGGTTCCCCTTCCTTTTCTGTTCCTATAGCCAGTGTTTTGTAGCCTCTTTGACCGACATGAACATATATTATTCCTGGAGCATACTTCAGGCCTGCACCCTGGCCCCTGGCGATTCCTCTGTATGCACCTGTCTCAACTATCTCAACTTCGTAGAGCCCGCTTGCCAATTTTCTAAGCAATCTTCGGCCTATCAGGTCCGGAGCCACCTCTTCCGAAGGTCTGGCGAAAAAGTCCATTGTAAGCTTCATATACACCACTTGTAAGTGGTGTTAGTGTAAAGCTTTATAAACCCATCACCGAGCATATCCCTTTAAGTGTACAAGCTCACCTTAAGGAAGTTGCGCCGTTATGACTTCCATGGCTTCGGCCATGAAGTCCTTGCCTTGCTTCTCCCAGGTCGCCAATGCGCTCATGCAGATTTCATGGCAGTGTGCGCCCTTGTCTGACCTGCTGCCGCCGGTTATCTTGCGCATGACGACGCTTGGCCGCAGGCTGCGCTCAGCGGCGTTGTTCGTCGGGTCGACGTCTGGGGTATCCATGAATGTGAACCATTCATGCCTGTAGCGCACTATGCGCTTGACGAGGCTCTTGCACCAATAATCATCGAAGCCTTTGTTGATTGTTGAGTCGAGCATTGCAAGCATGTCCTCTTTGGTGAACTGCCCGCTCTTCGACAATGCGAGGATATGCTTGAGCTCGGCAAGCAGCAGCTTGCCCTGCTCGCTCTTCATTCGCGTGGTTTCGCGAAGCAGATGCGCCCAGCACTTCTGCTTTGCACACTTCATGCTGTCATAAGTCGGCAGGCAGTCCGTCGTCAGTGTACCTGCGTAATATTCGCCAAGGACTTCCTTCGGCACATCGGTGCCGCGGCTGTTCTTGACAAGCAGCAGTGTGTGCCATTTGCTGGTGAACGTCCAGAGCCATTGGTTCTTGCCGTTGACTCTCCAGCTTGTCTCGTCGGCATTGACTGCCGACGCTTCGCGTATCTCTTTCTTCAGTTGCTTGAATGCGGGACCAAGATAAGCCGCGAAGCGGCTTAACTCGTTGACAATTGTACCGTCAGAAACGTGGAGTCCGTAGCAGACTTCCAGTTCCTTGGCTATCTTGTTCTGCGGCAGGTGAAGGCCGTAGCGCAGGAACGAGACAAGGACGAGCAGGTTGATGCCGAAGCCGCACTTCGGCACTTCCGGCGGCTTCGCATTGACGAGTTTGTTGCAGTGCAGGCAGAAGTAGCGGTTTATGTTGTACTTGCGGACTATCGGCTTTGACGGGACTATGTCCTCGATGAACCGCTCCCTTGTCTCGACGACCTTGCCCAATGCGTGGTTGCATTGGGGGCAATGCGTGAGGGCAAGGTCTACGGTTGCGTCGACGTGGTCGGGCTTTGGCCTGTTATGCGCTTTGTGGCCCTCAGGCGGGCCAAGGTTGCCATGCTTGTCCGGGTCTTTGGGCATGTTGGGCTTGAACATGCGCTCGTTGAGCGCATTGATGTGATGCTCAACGGCGTCGATGCGCTGCTGCAGTTGCTCGTTCTGCTTGACGAGC
>Ga0315284_10003348_pt1 | contig 22753 bp, 24 predicted proteins | sample YL17G09_16_MG_FD_203696 | JGI IMG/M metagenome (GOLD analysis project Ga0315284, IMG submission 203696) | Sediment microbial communities from Yellowstone Lake, YNP, Wyoming, USA - YL17G09_16 | ecosystem: Environmental > Aquatic > Freshwater > Lake > Sediment | place: USA: Wyoming | collected... | reverse complement strand
AATGCGCGGCAATGGCTTGAGTGCAAAAATCAACGACCCAGACCCTCATTTGGAAGGCACGAAGGTACGTCAAGCCCAAGCACTGGACGGGTCGGATGAGGCTAAGAAGACCGCGGATGTCCTCAACAAGTTCATGCAGAAATCATATGACATACTAAAAAACCTCGATGTCAACAAACAAAGGGTTAGAGACGGACAGAAGCCAGCAAATTTCGTGCTACTCCGCGGAGCGGGCCTCATGTGCCACGTCCCAACATTCCAGCAGACGTATGGGCTGAAAGCAGCGTGCGTTGCTGGTGCAGGCCTATACAAGGGTGTAGCCTCATACCTTGGCATGGACGTCATCGAGGTTGAGGGCGCCACAGGCAAAGGGGACACGAACATAGTCAACAAGTTCAAGGCAGCCAAGAAGGCCTTAGATGACGGGTTCGACTTCGTCTTCGTACACGTGAAATGGGCAGACAGCCTCGGGGAAGACGGGAAATGGAAGGAGAAGAAGGAGTTCATAGAGAGGATAGACTCAGCAGCTGTCGAACTCCTGAACCTCAAGGACACTGTAGTTGCGGTGACTGCTGACCACAGCACACCCTGCATGCTAAAACACCATAGCGCCGACCCGGTCCCTCTGCTTGTGAACGGCCCGGGAGTGAGGGTCGATGACGTCAAAGAATACGGGGAGCGCGCATGTGCGAAAGGCGTGATGGGTCGTATAAAAGGGATTGAACTCATTCCTGAACTCGTGAATATCATCGGCAAATCACCCCTCTATGGAGCATAATAAGCCTCAGGAGGTGACTGGGGAGAGCATCATACAGTAACTTGAAAAGTAAAACCAAACGTGTTCTCGTCGGCACAGTCAGGATAAAATCCAAGGACCTTACGGTTTGGGAGAAGACCCGGCACTCGTGGAGGAGGATTAAACGTGATTTCCCCGAGGCGCTGCAGGTCGTGCGGTTGTTCAAGGCCCACCACAGGTTCAACATGCTCGTCGACAAGAAGGACCCCCGATTCCTGAAAGGCCATCTCTCGCCCGATGGGGTGCCTCAGGGTGCGAGAATCAACATCCTCCCCGACGGGCGCGTGCTCAACAAGGCCTACTCCCTCCTCGCACCTCACCTGACAATACACGACCAAACCAGCCACGACCACTGGGACATACTCTACCAAAACAAGGGCGGCACATACTCGTACGTATACACAAAGGGGAAGGTGGAGGTTAACCGTGGCAGAAAATACAAGGAGGTGGACCGCTTCGCGAAACTCCACCCGACAATCTGCAGGCGAGTCACTGAGGCCCTACATGACGTGCGCGACTATATGGCCTTGCCGATGTACACTCTCCTGCACACTTACATGCGGATAGGCTGTGAGATGTACTATCGGGCGCACCACCACAAGGGATTGACGACGCTCAAGAGTCGGGACATCAAGGTCAAAGGCGATAGTGTCTCATTCAACTACTTGGCCAAGGATGGCGTCCCCTGCATGATAACACAGAGGTTCCCGCAAACTTACGTGGACAGGCTGAGGCGCCTCCTTGCGACAAAACGCTCAGGCGACTTCGTTTTCACGAAACCTGGCAGCCGCCACCCGCTTGCGGAATTGGAGTTCAAGAGGGCGTTCAAACGCTACTGTGGCAGGGAATTCTACCCGCACATCATACGCTCATACTACGCGACTGAGGAAGCCAAGAGATTCCTCATGAAGCACCATAAGGCCACCAAGGAGCAGGTCAATCGTTTATTCACCCACTTAGCTGAAACCTTAGGGCACAAGAAATACGTGAAAAAGAAACACATGTGGAAGGACAACTACACGGTCACAGTCAACAGCTACATACAACCATCCCTAGCTAAAAGGCTCAAGGCACTCCCATCATAAGCTTATAAACTATAACATCTTATTATAATTCATAATAACGGTGGTTTTATGGTTCAGGCAATAATAAACCTCAACGAACATGACACGAGGGTCTTAAACGTTGTGAAGGGCAAATACGGCCTCAGTAACAAATCTGCAGCAGTCAGCATGGTAATCCAGAAGTTTGAATCTGAGTTCTTGGAACCTGACCTGAGGCCTGAGTTTATAGAAGAAATGAAACAGATAGAGAAAGGCAAATTCTACAGATATAAGACTGTCGCTGAACTGAGGAAGAAACTGGAAGATGTATGAAATTGAAGTCAGCGATACTCTAGAGCGAATTCTTGATAAACTTCTGCGCAAAGACAAGGTACTCTATGAGGCCGTGGTGAATAAGTTCGTAGAGATAGCAGCCTCAGTTGATTTGGACCATTACAAGAATCTCAAGCATCCCATGAACGCCTACAAGCGTGTGCATGTGGGTTCGAGTTTCGTGCTCATCTTCAAGGTCGACCACAATCGGCACTTGATACTTTTCCATAATCTCCGCCACCACGACGACATATACCAGTGGTGAACTGTAAACTTATTATAACTTTCTCTAGTTCTGCTGGTCTGTCTGTGTCGACTCATGTATTTCGGTGAGCGTCTGTTGTTTGGCTGCCGGCTGTTCCTGTACCTTCTCAGCCTCTTGCTTGGGTTGCTGGTCTTCTACCGGCTGCTCCTGTGTTTTATCATCCTCTTGTTTAGGATGTGCCGCCTGTGGTTTCGGCTGCTCCTCGCCCTTGGGCTGCCACTTCTTCACCTCAGTTTTCATCCTGTCTATCTCCAAATACAGCCTCTCCTTACGCTGTGTGAGCCTCTTCACGTCGTCCTTGGCCTTGGTGAGCTCGGCGGTGAGGCCGGCGTTCTCCGCCTGGAGCCTCTGGTTTTCCGTCTTCTCCTTCTCAAGTGTAGTGTGGAGTCTGTCGCGGTCTGCTGTGGCGTTCGCGAGGTAGTCCCTGGTTTTTGTGAGTTGGCTGTGTTCCTTCTCCCTCTCATCGGTCATCGCCTTCAGGTCGCCCTCTAGTTTCGGCCGCTCCTCCTGAGCCTTCTTGAGCGTCTCCTGCGTCTTTGCGAGTTCGGTTTTCGTCTTATCCAGTTCCGTGGCGAGTATACCCCTCTCCTCCCGGGTTTTTTGGAGTTCAGTCCTAGTCTCACCAAGTTCGCTGCCTGATGTGGTTTTCTCCTCTGTGGTCCGTTTCAGTTCGTCTCTTGTTTGCTCAAGGTCGGCTTGGAGTCTGCCTCTCTCCTCCTGGGTCTTGGTGAGTTCGGATTTTGTTTTCGCAAGTTCGGCCGTTGCAGTTGCCTTCTCGTTTGTTGTGTGTTTCAGGTCCTCTCTCGTGCGCTCGAGTTCCCCGCCGAGCTTGTTCCTCTCGTCTGTCATGTGGGTGAGTTCCCCATGGGTCTTGTGTAGTTCGGTCTCCCTCGCGTTCTTCTCCTCGCCTGTGTGCTTGAGGTCTGTTCTGGCCTTCTCGAGTTCGGCGGCAAGGCGCGTCCTCTCGTCTGTTACGTGCTTGAGGTCTGTCTTGGTCTTCTCAAGGTCTGTTGAGGTTGTCTTCAGTCTCTCTCCTTGGGCTTTCACCTCCTTCTGTTCCGCAAGTCGGCTGAGGTAGTCGATGAATATCTCCCCGAATACCTTGAGGAGCCTCGTGTCCTCGTTGGTCCAGGTCTTGCCGGGGTTTTCTGCGTTGAATCCGAGGTATCCTTTCAGGATGCCCTCCTCACGTAGTGGTATCACGAGGACGGAGTGTACGCCGTGCTCCTGCCATATCTCCCTCTCAGCCTTCGCCTCATCAGGCAGGTCTTTGACGCTCGGCACATGCAGGTGCTCATCGTGCCTGAGCTTCCCCATAATCCACTGGAGGGGCTTCATGGACATGCCCATTATCCTCTCCTTCAGTGTAGTGCACTCATGGCAGTGCCATTCAAAGTACTGTTCTACCACGTCCCCGTCAGGTGAGAGTATTGTGAGGTAGGTGCGGTCCGCCTGCACGAAAGTCCCTATCTCCTTCAGCGTGTCTGTTATCGTCGCATCGGTATCCTGCACCTTGACGTCGATGAATCTTGATGAGGCTGACGAGATGATCTCCTCCATCCTGAGCCTGTGTTTGAGGGTGGCATCCACCTTCTTCTTGGCTGTGACGTCCTCTATGAAGCAGTCGACTTGGCGGAAGTTCCCGCGTGCGTCGCGGTTTATGGCAGCGTCGAATACGATGAAGATGAAGGCTCCATCCTTGTGTTTCATGACGAGTTCGAGGTCGCTTATCGCGCCGCAGTCCCTGAACTTGTCGAGGTTGACTTCGAATAGGGCGAGGGATTCGGCTGTTAGGAATTCGCCGAAGAACTTGCCGATGACCTCCTGGCGCTCGTAGCCGAAGAGGCTGAGCCAGGGCGGGTTAATATGCAGGTACTTCCCCTCCGAGTCTAAGGCCTGGTAGGGAAAGGGGAGTTGCTCATAGGGCTTGAATTCTGCACTGACATCTTCGCCCCTGGGCTTTTTGGAGCCGCTTGAGTAAAGTATCACAGAATCGTCCGTGCTCATCTTAGAGGCCATAATATCTCTATTTAAGAAATACTTGGATTCAGCGAATAAAAGCCCTCATTTGCGTGTTTTAGCCCCTCGCTCTGCTTTGGCGGCTTCCCATAGCTTGGCGAGGATGGGACTTATCCCGGTCTTTCTCATGGCCTTGAACTCGTCCTCTGTGAGTCTGAGCGTCCGCTCTCCGTCTTTGATTATGATGTGGCCGGTCTTTTTGTCCTCGTAGAGTTCTACGCCCATAGGCTCACCTTGTGTTGACTTACTTGAATATGTCCCGTGCGATGTTCAGTCGTTCGCGGACGGTCTTGCCTTCCTTGTGTTGGTATCCCCTCGTCTCCCCGACGTAGTCCAAGAGGTCGCTGACTGCGGCGCCGGTGAGGCTTGCCGACTGGGTGACTGATATCCCCCTGCTCTGGAGGCGGCTCGCTATCTTAATCCTCGCCTTGCCGACGAGGCCGCCTTCGAAGAGGCCGTGTTCGCTGTCGAATTTCTCGATGTCCTCCAGTATCTGCTCGAGTTTGTTTTCAGTGAGGTTTTTCATGGTCGCTTCGACGAGCGACTCGGTCTTCTCCCTCATGTGGATTTTTATGAATATCTTGTGGAGGCAGTAGGTTATCATCGCGAGGTTGATGGTCTCCTCCTCTTGGCTGATGGCCGCTTCGTCGCTGAAGTAGCCTGCGAGCTCCCTCATCCTAACCGCATCCTCCTTCGAGACCGCGTCCAATACCTCGTTAATCCTGTTCATTTTAGCGCCCACGCGAATTTCTCCTCTATGAGTTTGCTTATCTCAGCGGGCGTTGTTAGCCCGTATTCTGTGATGATGGTTGTAATATCCTCTGCTCTTGTTATGTCGAATGCTGGGTTGAATATCCTGATGCCTGGGAGTTCTGCGACCTCTGAGCTGTCGCGTTCCTCTATCTCGACAGAATCTCCCTGCAGGCTGTATGGGGAGAGTTTGATGCTTTCTGTGCAGACTAATACTGGCAGCCCGAGGGTCTTTGCGATGAGCGCAACCTGGCTCGTCCCTATCTTGTTTATCACCTCCCCGCTGCCGTAGACGGTGTCCGCGCCGACCATCACCTTTTTCACGCCCTTCGACTTGGCAGTGTAGTATGCTGCGGAGTCCACTATCAACGTGACGTCAACGCCTGCGGCCTGTAGGGCCCTGGCGGTTATGTGACCCTGGAGCCGCGGCCTGGTCTCGCAGGCGTACACACTGAACCGTTTCCCCTGCTTATGCGCCCTCTTCAGGACTGAGACGACGGTGTCGCTGTTGCAGATGGTGAGTATCACATCCCCGTCTTCCACGAGTCCTGAGCCTATCTCCGCGACCTTCTCCTTCGATGTTTCCAGTCGGCTTATGTAGTCTGAGACGTCGGCAAGCAGCATCGGCCGCGCCACGGCGGGGTCGTCGTGTTCATGCTCTTGCGCGAGGTGCAGGACGTAGTTTATGGCGTTCGGGAGGGACACCGCGGTTGGTCTTGCGTCCCTGAGTATGTCCCCTGAGGCAAGGAGGCTGTCGTAGGATGCGCCGTCCATTATCTCCTGCTCGAGCGCCTTAGCCGCAGCGACCGCTATCTTCAGTGCCCCGCGTGTCTCCATCGACTTTATCTTCGCTGCGGCCTCTTTGACTGACATAATAAACTATTGGATTAATACTATAAACGTGAAGACTGAACTGTCGAGCGTGGACGTGCGGGTGCTCGCTGCCGAGCTTAGGGAGCGGCTTCTCGGGTTGCGGGTGGAAAAAGCCTATCAGGTCGGCGAGCATCAGGTGGTGCTGCGGCTTCACGGCCGCGGGTCGGCTGACCTTGTGGCATCCAGCAATTACCTGTGCGTCAGCAGGTATAGGCGTCCTGTCCCGCAGGCTCCGTCGTCTTTTGCCATGCAGTTGCGTAAGCGCTTGGGCGGGGCTTTCCTTAGGGATTTCATCCAGCATGGGTTCGACAGGATTGTGGAGTTGCGTTTCGACGAGTACGTCCTAGTCATCGAACTATTCAGCAAAGGGAACGTCATACTCTGCGATAAGGAGATGAAGATAATCGGCCTCTTGGACTGGCAGCGGTGGAAGGACAGGACACTTGGCGTTGGCAGGCCTTATGAGTATCCCCCCCAGCAGGTGAATCCGTTCGACGTCGATGAGGCCGCATTCATGAGGATTATGGGGGAGTCTGAGCGGCCGATTGCCGCGACTTTGGCGACGAAGCTGAGTCTTGGAGGCTATTTTGCGGAGCGGATTTGTGCTGATGCGGGCTTTGACCCTAAGGCGTTGTGGTCTGATGTTGATGGTTCTGTCCTGTGGGGTGCCTTTGAGGATTTCCGCATGAGGGTTGACTTGCCTGCTGAAGCGAGGTTGTTTGATGATAATGTGCTGCCTTTTGGTGAGGGCGGAGACCCCCAGCCTAGTTTCAATGACGCAGTCGACGAGTATTTCTCAAGCAGGGAGTCGGTTAAGTTGGAGGCTCAGGCGCGCTCTGGCGCGGAGGATGCGCTCAAGAAACTGGAGGATATCCTCGCGCGGCAGCGGGAGGCTGTGGTGCGCTCAAACGAAGGCGCAGTCATCGAGCAAGCGAAGGGTGACCTGTTGTATCAGCGTATGGGCGACGTCCAGGCGGTGGTCTCACACATAAAGGAGGCGCGGCGCGCAGGCAGAAGCGACAAGGAGATACTGGATGAACTCAGGGAGTGGGGTATAGTATCCGGGTTGGATGGCTTAACCCTGACGTTGGATTTATGATGACGCGGATGAGACGCAGTCCGTGTACCTGACGTCGTCTTTCATTATCCTCACGCATATTGCCGGGTCATGGAGTAGCCTCCCCATCCTCTGCAAGCAGATGTTGCGCGTGTTCGGCGAGCCTATCTCATCGCAGAGGTCAGGGCTCATCCTCTGGGCGGCGGTTTCTGCATAGCAGTTCTCACGCTCCCCGACGGTCTGCTTACTATTGCATGAGGCCAGTTCAGCCTTATTCGAGACAGTGTGCGTTGTGGGCTGAGCCTGCTCCATGCAACCGCAGACTAATGCGGCGACAGACACGATGGCCAGAAGACGTGCGTATTCCACAGTATATATCTTTTCGGGGGGAAAATATAAGGATGTTCTCTGGAAAGGTCTTGGGGCTGGGCTCCGCCTACCATGTCTGGGTCGTCTTCGTCGTCTCCCTTATCATGCGCCTGGGGCTGGGCTTGCTGTTCCAGTTGACATTCGGCCCCCACGCAGTGAACCATGTGGAGACCTGGTTTTACGTGGGCGTGCTTGAGGGGATAAAACTCCCGGCTTATGGCATATCTGACCCGACCGTATGGCTCCTGCGCGCAGTCGGTTCGGTCTTCCCGCTCGAGAGCGGACTCTACGGGGTATTGCTTTCGTCCATAGTCCTCTCTGCACTCACCGCAGCGTTGGTCTACGTCTTCGCGCTTGAGCTGACTTCGGACAAGGGCGTTGCATTAGTCTCAGGGTTGACTTACGGGGGTCTTGTCCAACCTCTCGGCCTCACGCTTGGGGGTTTCACCCATGACCACCTTCAGCTGCCGCTGATGCTCGTGAGTTTCATCCTACTGCTGCGGGCGCTGAAGGCTGGTTGGGTTGCGAGGATAGTCTATGCTGAATTCTACGTCATACTCGTTTACTATGCGAGGTATGTTAACGAGTCCATCTACGTTGCGGTCGGCGTCGGGGCGCTGTACGTTGGTTACGTCCTCTTCAGGCGATGGGGGCCCAGGTTGAGGCTTGTCGCAGATGAGGTGTCTGCTTACAGGCTTTACCTGGCGTTGTTCCTCTTGGGTCTGTTGGTTGTCGGCTTCACTATCCTGCCAGATTATCTTGAGCGGATGTTATCTGCTCTGCCGCAGGGGCGCTACGGGAGTGGTGACGTCCTGCCGGTCACGCTACTCACGCTCTGGGTCCGCTACAACATCATCCTGTTCCTCATTCCGTTTGCCGCCCTCGCAGCTTACGGCAGGAGGGACGTTTTCGCCACCTCTCTCGCGGCCTCGGGGTTGGTCATCGCCTATTCTATGGACCGTGGGGCGAGGATTGCTGACATAGGGTTGGCTGTGCTTTTCGCGTATGCTGTAGTGGATTGGGGCGGCAAGGCGGTGAAGGCAAGAGGGTTCACCGCCGCTGCGAGGTGGAAGACAACCTCCTACCTCTCAATCGCATTGTTCGCTCTCATGACTTTGCTCACCCAGACCGGTTTCGCCTTCACGGCATCGATAATGATGGCTGGGTCAATCCTACTTTATGCGCTCAGGCCGGGGCGTCATAGCTCAGTTGTTCTCGCATCTTGCGCGGTTTTGTTTGCAGGCTTCGCTGTCGCATCATGCTATATCCTCCTCGCTGACACGCAAACCATACCATCCGAGACAGAGTACAAGGTCCTCAGCGGGCTACGTGACGCCGCAGACGGACTAGTGCTCGCTGAATGGGACCATGGGTACATGGTGGAGACGCTTTCCGGCCTGAAGGCGGTGTCCACGCCCGGTTCTTTGGATGATGACATCTATCAGAGTCTCTGGCTCCCCTCGGGCGAGGCTGCGGCGAAGCTTCGTTCAATCGGCGTGAAATATATCCTCGTGAACAAGGTTAATCCGGGGCAGTTGAGCTCCATCAAGGACCTGGTGCTCGCCTCAAACGGCCTCCTACCTTCGCCAAGGAACCGGACTCTCGATTTCAGCCGCTCACTCGCGTATCACATCGTCGCGAAATCGCCTGACGATAACGTAAACCTCATCTCAGCGCAGAGGGACGAGGCGACTGGGACCCAGGTCCTCCTCTACGAGGTCGGCAACCGCACCCTCTGAGGTTATAGCGGATAGGGAATATTTTGGGACTTTAGGTTTTAGTATTCCCTATCCGCTATATCGAATAATCCTAGAACTTGATGGATTTCTGGTTGGCGAAAGTTCCATTATCAGGATTATTCGCTATAAACTCTCGCTTTTTAAGGAGCATAGGAGATATTTGTTGCATATGTTAGACCTTGAGAAATCCTTCAGCGGGAAAGGCAGCCAGCGTAGGGTGGCGGAGTATCTGCTAAAACATGGCATAAGGGTGTCTCCTGAGGGGCTCCTCTTTGCAGGGCAGGTTGAGGTGTCTCAGGTGAGCGTCTCAAGAGTGCTTAATGTGGACCGCCGCGTGGTCAAGTCGACGATAGAGTCCATAGTCTCTGATGAGAAGATGATGCGGATATTCAGGAACCTATCCGTCATACCGTCCCTGCGGGAACTGGCGCCTATACTCGGTTTCGGGGCGATAGAGATCGTGCCGACTGACGCTGCAGGCCGGGGTATCGTAGCTGGGGTCACTACAGCCATAAGCGCGGCGGGGTTGGGTATACGGCAGGTTATAGCCGATGACCCGATGTTCGACAATCCGGAGTTGACGGTAATCACCGAAAAGCCGATTCCCCGGAGCCTCATAGACAAGATACTGCGGGTAAGCGGCGTCAAGAAGGTTGTCGTCCTAAACTAACTCCTCTCTGGTATTTAATCTCTTGCTACCAGCATTTAATGTTGGGATGGCTGCGGATGAACACGGCGGGGGGATGAAGCCCCAAGATGAGTTTTACCGTGACTTAAGCAATCTGATAAATGACGTCTTCTATGTCGTTGACGAGAATAGCGTATTAATCTATATCAGCTCCCAGATTACTACACTTTTTGGCTATACATCTGATGAGATTATCGGCAGAAATTTCTTGGATTACGTCCACCCGGACGATAGAGTATGGCTTGTCAAGGACTTTGCATCCACACTATCCGGTCGGCTCACGCCCTCCGAGTTCCGTGTGGTCTCCAAGTCCGGGGTAATCCGCTGGGTTCGAACATCAAGCAAGCTGCACGCCTCATCTGACGGTAAGAAGCACCTGAGTGGGGTTCTCATAGACATAACCTCGCGCAAGCTCATGGAATCAGCGCTTGGGGAATCGAAGGAGTACTTAAGTAAGATAATAAACTCGATAGCAGACCCGATTTTCGTCAAGGACCGTGAACACCGCTGGGTGCTCATGAACGACTCCGTGTGCAAGTTCATGGGGCGCACTCTCGATGAGATTCTCGGCAAGTCAGATTATGACTACTTTCCAAAGAACGAAGCCGATGTATTCTGGAAAAAAGACGAGGAAGTCTTCAAAAGTAAAACGGCAAACATCAACGAGGAGCAGTTCACCGACGCGCAAGGCGTGACCCACACGATTGTAACAAAGAAGACGCTCTATACCGACAATGAAGGCAAGGAGTATATCGTCGGAGTCATACGGGATGTCACCGAGACGAAGAAGCTCGAGGAGGAGCTGAGAAGCAGCCAGGAGGAGCTTGAGCAGCGCGTTGAGGAGAGGACAGCCGAGCTGTCAAAGGAGGTGTCTGAGCGCAAGCGGTCGGAGGAGGCGCTCAGGCAGAGCGAGGAGAAGTACCGCCAAATCTTCTCCAAAGAAAAGGATGCCATCGTCTTGACCGACGCAAAAACCCATAAGTTCCTTGACGTTAATGAGGCTGCCATAAAACTCTACGGCTACTCTCAGAAGGAGTTCCTTGATATGGTTGCATTCGACCTTAGCGCTGAAGTGGAAAATTCGAGGATATCCCTCAAGGCCGGCGCCAGGCCTGAGGGAGTGCATGTCCCCATACGCAAGCACAGGAAGAAGGACGGAACCGTCATCTCAGTGGAAATATCTGCAGGACCGTTCGTGTGGAACGGCAGGAAAGTCGTATGCTCAATCATCAGGGACATAACCAAGGTCAAGGAGGCCGAGGTGGCGCTCAGGGAGAGTGAGGAGCGTTACCGCCGGCTTGTGGAACTTGCTCCTGAGGGGATAGTCGTGCACATGGATGGGGTGGTGGTTTTCGCCAACGACTCCGCAGCGAAGATAATCGGCGCGAAGAAGTCCTCTGTGCTTATAGGCCAAAAGGTCACAAGTTTCGTCCACCCTGACTATCGCACCGTCGTGAAGGAGCGGATTAATGTCATGATGGGCGCCGGTAGGGGTGTCCCTCTCAACGAGGAGAAGTTCCTGAAGATGGACGGCTCGAGCGTAGACGTGGATGTCGTCGCTGCGCCACTGATGTTCAAGGGTAAAAAATCCGTGATGGTGATATTCCGCGACATCACCGAAAAGAAGAAGGCTGAAAAGCAGGTCTTGGACATCAAACGCCACCTCGAGACGATACTGGACGGGATAAGCGAGTCCATCGTCGTCTTGGACCGAAACTACAACATAGTGAGCCACAACACCGCCTTCCAGAAGTGGATCGGGAAATCCAACATCTACTATAAGGGCATGAAGTGCTATGACGTCATGCACGATTATAAAGCTCCCTGCCGAAAGTGTGTAGTCAGGGACGTGTTCCGCACACGCAAGCACTCCGAGTCAATCCACTATCACTCAAGCCTCAACGGCAGGATATACCACGAGGTTCACGCCTACCCGATATTCGCTGATGAGGGTGTCAGGGAGGCCATATACGTGTTCCGTGACGTAACCGAGCGGGAGCAGATGAAGGAGCAGCTGAGGGATAACTACGAGCAGCTGATGACGGCTAATGAGGAGTTGACGAAACTAGACAAGATGAAGACGGAGTTCCTCTCCATAGCCTCCCATGAGCTTAGGACGCCGCTTTCGATAATCAAAGGTTACGCTGAAATCCTCATCTCAGGCGACCTTGGCGCCCTCAGTGAGGGGCAGAAGAGCAAGATGATGAGGATAAACAGCAATGCCGAGCACTTGAACCTGCTTGTGAACAACATCCTCGACCTCACCCGCATTGACGCGGGAGAGATGAGTCTCGTGAAGTCCAAGTTCAAGATATCCCAGCTGATAGATGATGTCGTGGAGGACATGCAGCAGATAGCGTCCAAGCGGAGCATCAGACTTAAATCAAACATATCAGCGAAATCAAGGATCCTCGCAGACCGCGGCCGGCTCAAGCAGGTCCTCGTCAACCTAGTGGACAATGCTCTGAAGTTCACTCCAAAAGGCGGGCAGGTGACTGTGGCCGCTAAGGAGACTAAGGGTGCGCTCACCATAACCGTATCAGACACGGGCATAGGCATCAAACGCAAGGACATGGAGAATCTGTTCAAACTATTCTATCAGGTCGACTCCACATACCAGCGCAAATACAGCGGCACCGGCCTCGGCCTTGCCATCTGCAAGAGGCTTGTGGAGCTGCACGGTGGGACTGTGTCTGTGAAGAGCAAATACGGTCGGGGGACAAGTATTATAGCCTCCTTACCATTGAATGCTAACTGACCCCAGTTTAACACTATTTTAGCCCTATTTTTTACCCTACTTTATACTATGGTCCAGCCAGTACATTATTATAGGAATAACTTGGGGAGGCCAGACTTTGTAACTTAGGGGCGGATTACCATGGCATCATTTGCAGACGTTGAGGCATCTTGTGTAGCTGAGGAGATACTATGCCATATCAGGGAATGCGATAGGATGTATAAGGAAGTCCATGGCGAAGTCAACATCGAACCGCACTGTACTCCATGTAAAAAGCTCATAAAGTTGGGCTTCAACCTGACTTCCACGAACCTCCCTGAACTTTGCATAATCCATTGCTCGCGCTGGAGACTCGATGGAGCCTCACAGGAGTCATTTTGAACTGCCTGATACTGCGGCTTTTTAGCCGCAGTCTATATACTGTTCGAAATATAATACCGCAGCCCTTAGGCTGCGGTATTTTATTGCACGCGTAGTCAGTCGAAGCTCGTGTGGCCGAAGTGCACAAGCAGGTCAATCCCGAGTTTCTTGCAGGCATCGATTTTCAGGTCGCATGCGCCATATGTGGGGTCAGCCAACACAATCACCGTCGCGCCGGTCCTGCCCTCTATCTCCGAGGCGATGGCCACAGCCCTGTCTTTGAGGCCCTCCGGAAACTGCAGGCCGACGCGTTTAGCCTTGCTTTTTTCGACCTCACCAATAACCTTCTCGATTTCGAAGTCGTAGTCGGCCATAGAATGAATTATCCTGCGGGCGGTATATATACCCTCAATCGACGGTCTGGCCCTTCTTTATCTTCTTCATCTCCCGCAGGACCTGTTTCTCGTCGTCTGTGAGCGTCTCAATGTTGAGTTTCGCGGCGTCCTCGTTGTTGAGGAAGGTGTATACGACGTCTCCTTCGCTCATGTTCTTCCCGAATATGACCTCGTCGAATGATACAGCTATCTTCTCCCCAGCCTTCGCCTCCGTGATGTTCTCGCCTGAAGATTGCAGGCCCCGTATCCTGCCGCCTACTGCACCATCCGCTTTCATGAGCCTGCAGCCCGCCTGGAGGCTCCCTGCGAGTATCTCCACCCCCGCTATCGCGGGTTTGCTCTGGCGGAATATGTGGCCTGGCAGTATCCTGAACTTGCATGGGGTCGCAGAGCACTTCTCCATCTCCTGCCGCTCTAGGGCCTTCTGTTTGGCAGTCCATTCCTTATAGTCGTCTAATATCTGGTAGATGACGTTGCTGCTTATTATCGTCACTGCGTTGTCAGTGGCGAGAGTTTGCGCGTCAGACAGGACTGCGCTGTTGAATGCGAGGATTACTCCCAAGTGCCTGTTCTCCTTAGCGACGGCCATGGCTCCCATGACGTCCTGTTTGCTTATCTTCCCTATGCTTCCTCCCCTCACAGGAATCTTCTCGCCCTCGAGTATCCTCACCATCGCCTCAAGAGAACCGAGAGTGTCAGCCTTCACTATGACCCCCAGGTCTTCCCTGCTGAACTCGACCTCCCCAATCTCATCCTTCACCAGCTCAACGAGTTCCGCGCCACCAACGTAAATGGGGCCGCCTGGCATTGCATGCTCAAGAGCGGGGGCGACTATCTTCACCCCCGATGCCGCGTAGACGCTGCGGACGCTCTTGAACTGCTTCTTCGGGTCGCGCATCTCATCAAGGGGCCTTGGGCGCAGGAGCGCCTTCACCTTCGTCACAATCGGCGTCCTCGCGGCGACAACGATGCTGTCGTTCACGTGGATTGTGCCGTCGTATATTATCGCATCAACCGTGGTACCAAGGCCTTTAGTCTCCTTAACCTCGAGGATGGTTCCCTTCGCCGGGCAGTCAAGCCCGCAGGTCAGCTTCTTCGTGAGGTAAGTCTGGGCGAGGCCGATGAGCATCATCAGTAGCTCCTTTATGCCGTCGCCAGTCTTGCCGGAAACCGGAATCACAGCCACGGTCTTTGAGAAGTCTGTGATGTTGCTGTAGAGGTCGCAGTCGAAGCCTTTGGTCGAGAGGTCTCCGATTAACTTGTAGAATTTCTCGTTGAATGCATTCTGCACATTCGGCAGCTGCTGGGTTATTTTGACGCCAGTCTGCCATCCGCTTATCACGTCTATCTTGTTGGCTGCCACAATAAACGGCGTCTTGTAGTGTTTCAGTATCTCTATGGACTCCAGGGTCTGCGGCATCAGGCCCTCGTTCACGTCCACGACTAGGACTGCGAGGTCTGCGACACTCCCACCGCGCTTTCTGAGGTTCGTGAACGCCTCATGCCCGGGGGTGTCGATGAACAGTAAGCCCCTTATGGGCATCTTTATCTTCGACTTGTCTATGAGGCCGTCAGTGAGTTCCTCTATGACCTCGAATGGCACGTCTGTGGCACCGATATGCTGGGTTATACCACCCGCTTCACGGGAGGCGACCACGCTGCTTCTGATGCGGTCTAATAGTGTGGTTTTACCGTGGTCCACGTGCCCTAGGACGCTGATTATCGGCTCCCTCGTCTGCTCGACCATGCTCAAATATAAGGCATGATACAGTATAAAAACTCTGCATGGACAGGCACGTGGTCGACGGGGTCAAAAAGCTATTTAGCCTCACAAAAACCAAGATGCGGTTGGCGAGGGAGGCAGATACCATAAACGTTAGGCCTGAGCCATTGCCTCTTGTCAAGAGGTTCGCTCAGGTGGAGTTGCGAACAGTCGAAGAGTGCGAGAGGCATTGGCTGATGATGAAAGACAACCTAGACTACGCAGATGGGGATGCTATAGCCAAGGTCGTGGTGCAGTTGTGCGACATCATAGAAGGGGTGAAGTGGAAGTTTGAGGAGCCTGATGGATTCAGCCTGATAGACGAGGAGGGTTTTAAAGCGATAGAGTCCGAATGCGCAGCCCACGATTTGATGCTAAACCTCGTCCTACTCTCGGACGAAATACCAGACGGAGTCACGCTCTATATAGGCGGCAATCCCCCAGACGGCGTCCACCACCTCGGCCGCCACGTATCCAACATCGCGGAGTTTATGGATTTCGCATATGGGTCCAAATACTTCTCGGATGGTCATAGTTTACGTAATGTTAGAGCATTCGCCAGTGGGAGGAACATCATCTCCTCAGCAGTCGCTTTCTCTGTGGACTCCCTAAAGAAAACTCATCCTAACTAATCGCTCGCCGACGTCTTTTCCACTTTAAACTGTTTCTCCAATGTACTAACACATGAATGTCATACCCATCGCATTCGAGAGTCTTGGTGTACGGAGCATGGCGACTGTGGTCGAAGCCGGCCAGGTCAAAGTTTTCATTGACCCCTCAGCTGCTTTAGGGCCGCTGCGGTACGGGTTGCCTCCACACGAGACGGAGTTGGATGCCCTCTCCTCGTCGAAGCAAAGGATACGGGAGGCCGCCTCGGCAGCTGATATACTAGTGGTCACCCACTACCACTTCGACCACCATGATCCTGGGGAGACATTCTGGGCCGGAAAGACTGTCCTTGCCAAGGACATTAAGTCTAAGATAAATAAGAGCCAGACTGAGCGGGGCCGCTACTTTGCGCAGCAGATGCCGCAGGGTTGCGACCTAAGGTATGTGGACGGCCAAGAGTTCGAGTTCGAAGGCGTGAAAATCCGGTTTTCCCAACCGGTGCCGCATGGGCCTGCTGGCATCAACCTCGGCTATGTGCTCATGTGCAGCGTCGAGTCAGAAGGCAGGACGCTCGTTCACACCTCGGACGTGCAGGGGCCGGTTGAGGCGGAAGCTGCTGACTGGATTATAAGAGCAGACCCTGACCTGCTCATAGTCGACGGGCCGCCCACGTATTTTTTAGGCTATAAGTTCAGTGTCGAGAACATGGAACGTGCGAAGGCTAACCTCATCCGCATAATCGATGAAGTAGGCTGTGAAGTCATACTGGAGCATCACCTCCTGCGTGACCTAAAGTACAGGGAACGGTTCGAGGAAGTCTATGCGACCGGGAAAGTGAAGTCCGCAGCTGAATACCTCGGGATAGAGAACCGGTTCCTTGAGATGAACCGTAAGGCACTTTGGGGTGGGCTCCCATGATAATCCCACAGGAATTTGAGAATTACCACCATAGGCTCCTAGGTGATGACTACGCCGCCTTCATAAAGTATTTCCTGAAGCATCAGGAGCGCTCAAGCATCCGCGTGAACACCCTCAAGTCGAGCGTCAGGGAGGTAAAGCGAGTCCTCGCGGAGCGGAATATCGAATATGGGCCGGTAACTTGGTGCCCTGAGGGTCTGTGGGTAGATTCACAGGACTTGGATTTTATGGAGCATGAACTCGGCCTTTTCTACATACAGAATGCCTCCTCAATGGTTGTGCCTCAGATATTGGGTGCTGGCGAGTGGGTGTTGGACATGTGCGCTGCACCAGGCGGCAAGACCACGCACCTTGCCCAGTTGATGGGGAATAAGGGCTTGCTCCTCGCGAATGAGGACAATCACAGCAGAATCAAGGGCCTAGTCTACAATATCCAACGTTGCGGCGTATCGAACGCGGTCGTCACGAAATTGGACGGCTGCAGGTTCAACCAGTATGGGGAGCGCTTTGACCGTATACTCATCGACGCGCCCTGCTCGAGCGTCGGCACCCTCAGACAAAGCAGGGAGGTGCTTGGGAAATGGAGCCTCGGGTGGGTGAGGAAACTCGCGCTCCTGCAGAAGAAGATGATACTCGCAGGCTTCGATTCACTCATGGACGGCGGCTGCCTCGTGTACAGCACCTGCACCACCACAGTCGAAGAGAACGAGCAGGTGATAGAGCACCTGCTTAAAGAAAGGCCTGACGCCAGGCTAGTCAAGGTCGAGTTGCCTGGCATCAAACTCAGGCGCGGCCTGACTGAAGGCGCACGCGACTGTGCGCGGATTTACCCGCAGGACAATGACAGCGACCCGCATTACATAGCGAAGGTGATTAAGGGTGGATGAGCAGGAGCTACTGGGCAGGCTGAACGAATACTACGGCTCAGAATACAAACCAGACGGGAACCTCACCATCAGGGGGGAGAAACTGTTTCTCTACACGGGCGGTGCGACCAAGTTACACGCCCTATGGCGGGGCCTCCACATAGCCAACACCGACCTCTCACTCACGATAGAAGGCGCCCAGTTATTCGGGAAAACCGCGAAAAAAAACACTGTCATTGTGAGTAAAGAACAGGCCGAGAAATATTACTGTGGTGAAGACCTCAGCGGCTTTGTAGGCAGCGGATTCGTCCTAATCAAGACCAGGCAGCGGCCGATAGGCTGCGGCCGAATAGAGGACGGGAGGATAGTGAACATCCTACCTGGGTCTAGGACTTCAGGGCTGTGAAATTACTTGACGAACTCGACGCCTTTTACGCTCCTGAAGTCTTCGTCACCAGTCAGTATCTTAATGCCCAATCGCTGAGCCAGCACATAGTTAACAGAGTCGGTATATGATAGGTGATGTTTTTCCTTGAGCATTTTACTCTTGAATACTCCCGCCTCTTTGATTATACTAATGTCATCCAACGGTAGGATCTTGAAGTTAACCACTATGTTGCCCAGAATTTCTTCGGCTGTTCCTTCATTTTCCGCGTGGAATATGCGAGAATAAACTTCCATCAGCGACAACATTGAGGTGTAATCGTCGCCAGTGGCCTTCTCAAAGTATTTCCTGTAGGACTCCCTCCCCTCAACGTAGTATGCGATGAAAGCATAGGTGTCGAACAGGTAGGGCATTCTATCTCCAGCCCCCATCCACCTCAGCCACAATATCCTCAGTGCTCTTCCCCTTAAAACCGTTAGAGTTCTTGAGGGCCCCGAACAACTCCCTAGTCGACTTCAGCGGCCTCAACACAATGCTGTTATCCTGCACGGTTTCAACTAGCTTATCCCCCGCCTTCAAACCCAACTTTTCCCTAATCCCCCTCATCAACACAATCTGGCCCTTAGACGACAAAGTAACACAGTCCATCTTACAATATAACGTATAGTTTTACCTTAATAAATAAGTAAGATATGTTATGAAAAGTAAAATCATGCCCCCTCAGGATTCTTCAAAAAAGCCCCTTAGACATATCATCTGGGATGTGGGTTTTTAACCGCTAATCCCCTGATAAAATAAAGAGGTAATGTAGAATGAACGTGACCGTTTCTCTCCCAGCTAATCTGGCGGCAGGCACCAAGAAACTCATCTCCAAGGGATACTACAAGGACGTGAACGACGCAGTAATACACGGCCTACGGAGGGAGATAAAGGAGCACCTCGCCGACACAGAAAAGGATATTCTCTTTGACGCTAAAGTAAAGCGGGCCGCAGCCAATGGAGGGATACTATCAGCCGATGAGGCCGCAGCCCATGGACTTAGAGTTTAGCCTGCATTACAGCCGTTTTTTCCTCCACCAGTGGGAGAGATACGACCAGAACACAAGAGACTTCCTACAAGACAAGTTCACCCTGATAAAGCAGGACCCTTTTCGGTTCCCAACACATAAGGGTTTTTCCCGCATCCGCAAGATTAAATTGTCAACAAAAGGGAAGTATCAGCGGCTTATGTTCAGCATACACCAGCGGAACCAAACCACATATTCCTACTCGGAGTGTTCCCGAGAGACGATGACTACCAAGAATTCGAGAGAAAATTCGGAGAACTAATGAAATAATGAGCCTAACCTTGATAAGAAGTGCTCCCTTCGGGACTCGAAGAATCTGTTCGGTATTGGGGGGGATAGTCTATATGACTACAACGCTCAGATACGTAGTCATATACCCTTTAAGTTATTCCTGAGCCTATCATAGGACTTCAGCATCAGCTCTATGCTAGGTCTGAGGTTGCCTTCCTTTTCATATGCCTGCAGAGTTGAATAGTACTCCTTGCTAGACTTTACTTCGATATTCACTGGAGGCAGGCCATTTTTTAGGAGTATATTGTTCATCAGGAGTCTCCCGACCCTTCCGTTTCCATCCTCAAATGGGTGGATGTTCTCGAACTGGTTGTGGACGACAACGGCAAGGACAATAGGATGATAACGTTTCTTGTTTTCTGTATACCATTCCACTAGTTCCTTCAGAAGGTTCAAGACCTGCCTTTGGGGTGCGCCCCTATGTAAAACCTCTCCATATCTGTTTTTGACGACTACTTCCACACCTGGTGGGCGTAGCCTACCTGCGAACCCTTTAGAGTTTTTGAAGACTATCCTATGCAGTTCCATTATCAAGTCTATTGATACGTGCTCCTTGGTCGTCCTAATCAGCTTGATTGCTTCGGCAACACCATACGTCTCGGCAATCTCCCCCTTCGCTTTATCTGGCCACTTATCTTTCTCCAATATACCTTTGACTTCAGCAAGATTCACGGTCGAGCCTTCTATAGCATTTGTATCGTATGCGAAAAGCTCGGTAAACCTTACCCACTGCTCTTCAGACAAATGGCTTATCTTGATATCGTATTTTCCCATCAAGGATTTGATAGACGCCATCTCTTGAGGTGACAAAATAGTCTTCAGGGGGTCGCGGATGTTCTTTTCCGCCTCAGAGCGCCACATCAGAGCCTTCTCAGCATCGGTCCTCAAGGAGGCGACCTCCGCCTCAGTCAGGTTGACTCCGAGGTACTTCCTCAACTTCTTAACTTTATCACCCTGTCGGAAAGAGTGAGCAACATAGTAGAACTTCTTCCCACCGCGCTTCTGGACCTCAACATGCATCAATAACATTATATGACTACAAGTTTAAATATGACTACATTTATATGACTACGGGGTAACATAGTGTTCGAATCTCTACAGGAGTTTAAACAACATAAAGAATAAGGCCTAAAAACGCCACAAAAGAGAGGAAAATAGGTTAGTGCTCCCTTCGGGAACGCTGATAGGTGGTTCGTTTCTCCAAGCAATTTTTATGAATCTGTATATAAAAGTACTAAGAGAACTTATTCCCCATTACACCCAGAGGGATAAAACCTCAAAATGTGTTTTTTGCGTTTTTCGGTGTATTTCCATGTCTTAGGGGGTAGACGACATTATCAATGTTCTTGTTTTATGGAGTAGTTCCAGAGTTCCGTTGAAATGTTCATTTCTTCGAAGTACCAGTCACCCATATTCGTTTGTACACGATATTTTTTTGATGTACCTATCACCTCCTGATAATATTCGCTTTTTACACTACTATAGATTTTTGGGCTAAACCAACTTGTGGATGTTTCCCTTAATGCAAGTTTTCCATTACGTCTGGTTTCAACGACATCTCTAATCACAAGGGTGTCAAATGTTCCTGCGTGGACTGTTACTCTCTCTTGCCCGATGACTTCAGACGAGTAATCTATTGGGAGGGTTATTATAGCTATTGACATTTGTATCCATGTTTTTTCTGAGCGCCCGGACCATTTTGTCCCTACCGTTAGGGGGTATCTTAGTGATTCATATCCGGGAGTGTATTTGAATACTGTGTTTGAACCTGAACCATACGAGTATATCTCTCTATCAACGTAGTGTGAGTTATTTTCTATGTGTGAGTTGTCAAACGCGGGAGACCCCCATTTTACCTTGTAAGGTGTCTCGTTGATTTCCATCCAATCTACTCGGTATTCATCATATTCTAAACCGTTTACTTTTGTTTTTCCGGTGTAATTATAACGGTAGGACCAGTTTTTATCCTCTAAGGCCGTTACGTTGTCATTATCTACAGCGAAATATATCCAATTATCTCCCACCGTGTCCTCAAGGGGGGTATTGATAATTAGCCCACATAGTTTACATGGTCCACCACAGTCAATGTCTTTTTCGCCTTGATTTTTTATATTGTCAAAACAGGTAGGTGATGAAAGAGAAGTAGGAGTCTGGAGAGGTTGGTTCTGTGTTTCTGATGGGTCTTGTAGTTGGGTTGTAGTGGTTTTCGAACCGATGGTTGTTGTAGTAGTGATTTCCTTAACCACAGTTGTAGTAGGGGCATTATCGTTGGAAATACATCCACACAGTAGTAATACCAAAACAAGAAACGAAATCTCTTTAGAAATGTTCATGAATGATATTAGTCTTATAAATAAAAGATAGAGTAAAAACTCAATATCCCATCCAGACTGAGTTTGAGCGTCCCTGAGCTAATTTCCATATCACAATAGGGTTACCGCTCATTAGGTACTCAGAGCCGTAAACGGGGATAAAACCCATGTGCTTCGAACCCGTTACGGGGATGCTCCCTTCGGGCACTGTTTTACTTGGTTATCTCATCTATTGCTTCAAGGTAGGCTTTCAGTTCATCCATGGTCCTGTCCGCCATATGTGCAACACGGAACACTTTGCCTTTGAGGTCGCCGTATCCGTTGCTGAACTGGTAGCCTTTGCTGCCGAGTTGTTTGCCGAGTTCGGCGAGGTCGAAGTTGCGGCTGTTGTTGACTGCGGTCACAGTCTGTGACATGCACCATGGCTCAGCATAGAGTTGCCACTTCTTCGCAGCCCACTCCTGCGTGTACTTGGCCATCTTAGCGTGCCTTGCGAACCTGTTTTCGAGGCCCTCCTTCTCCAGTATCTTCCCGCACTGGTAGTTCAAGGCCCTTATTAGGGATATTGGTGGCGTGCTGGGAGTCTGGTCCTTCTCAGCCTTCTTCAGGTAATCCTGGTAGTCGAAGTAGAGTCCCCTATTTGGGGTGTTCTTCGAGCGCTCAAGAGCCTTCGCACTGACTGTGGCCATCGCAAGGCCTGGGGGGACGCCGAAGCACTTCTGTGTTCCCGTGACCAGTACGTCGATGCCGAGTTTGTCGGTCTCGATTTTAGCGCCGCAGGCGCTTGAGACTGCGTCCACGCAGAACATGACGCTGTTGTCTGCGCAGATTTTGCCGAAACCCTCAAGCGGAGTCGCAACACAGGTCGATGTCTCGTTGTGTGTGACGAACAATGTGTCATACTCGCCACTGTTCAATTTCTCCTCAATGTCCTTAGGTTTAGCGGCGCTTCCCCACTTCACCTCAAACTTCTCGGCCTTCCTCCCGTTGGCCACGGAAATCTTGTACCATCTTCCGCTGAAGGCGCCGTTCACGACGTGCAGGGCCTTCCTGCCGACGAGGTTGAGCACTGCGGCCTCCATCCACCCGCTTGAGGACATGGGGCCGATGAATATGGTG
>Ga0315284_10003347_pt1 | contig 22753 bp, 19 predicted proteins | sample YL17G09_16_MG_FD_203696 | JGI IMG/M metagenome (GOLD analysis project Ga0315284, IMG submission 203696) | Sediment microbial communities from Yellowstone Lake, YNP, Wyoming, USA - YL17G09_16 | ecosystem: Environmental > Aquatic > Freshwater > Lake > Sediment | place: USA: Wyoming | collected... | reverse complement strand
TTGCTCTACGAGACGGGGCGCGACGCCGAGGCGGCTCCTGTCTACGAGACGGCGCTCGCGCACGCCGACGCCGACACGGGCGGCGTGCTCTGGCGTCAGGTGCGGAGCACGGCGTCGCCGGGAGAGCGGGGGGGGTACGACCGGACGCCGCCGCAGGGTCGCGCCGCCTTCTTCCGCCGCTTCTGGGCGTACCGGACACCCGACCTCCGCGCGACTCTGAACGGCCGCATCGGCGAGCACTTCCGGCGCCTGCGGGACGCTCGACGCGTCTACGCCCTCCAACACCCCAACTCGCGCTACTTCCGTTCGCCTGTGCTGCGCTCGTTTCCGCGATTCGGGCAGGGGGCCCCCGGCTGCCTGCTGGCGGCGATCGGGCCGGGCAGCCGCGTCACGCTCCCGCGCGCACCGAGGGTGGCCCCCGCGAACGCCGACGAGACCTTGAACCTGGAGGACGGACTCGACGACCGCGGGCGGATCTTCGTGCGCTACGGCGCGCCCGACGAACGCGTCGCCTGCGAAGTCGGCAGCGAGACGTGGCGCTATCGCCTCCGGCAGGGGGTACTGCAGATTTCCTTCGCGCGACGCACCGGCCCCGACGGTGGTGGCGACGCCCTCGTGACGCCACTCGTGCCGGGCGAGTGGGAGGCGGCACAGTGGCTCCTCGCGACCGACCGAGCGAGCGCACCCGAGACACTCGATTTCGCTTTCTGGACCGCCTCCTTCCGCGGCGCCACCCGCTGGCAGACCGACGTCCTGGTCTTCCCCGACTACTCCGTCGCGGCCACCGCGGCGTTGCTCGATGCGAACGGCCGCACGGCAGCACGCGACTCTGCTGCCGGCGCTCCGCTCCGCCTCAGGGCGGCACCGGGGCGCTACCTGCTGGCGCTCGACGCTGAGCGGGGTGACCGCCGCGGTCGCTACCGGAGCGGCTTCGTCCTCCCCCGATTCGCCGGGGACTCCCTCGCAGTTTCCGGCCTGCTCGTGACTGACCGCGACGCGCCTGGGCAGCGGGAGGCGATGGTCGCCGCAGCTCCGTCTCGCCTTCGTCTGGCGGCCGGCCGGCCACTGCGCTTCTATGCCGAGGTGTACGGACTCGCATCACGGGACGGCGTATCGCGCTACGACGCCGCGTACGTCTTCGAGCGCCTGGGCGGGCGCGGCGTGCTCGGGCTTCGCGGCGTCCCGCTCCCCACGAGCTTCGCTTTCCAGCGCGAGCAGCCGGTGCGCCGCATCACCGTCGAGTCGCTCGTGATCGACCCCGGTCGCCTGCCTCCCGGGCGCTACCGTTTGCGCCTTGAGGTCCGCGACGCCGTCGCCGATGAGCGGGCGGCGAGCGCGACACTCGAGTTCGAACTGCGCTGAGTCTCTTGTGGCCCGCGCGCAGTACGCCCAAATTTGGGCCACCGCGACGATGATCATCAACCTTGTCCCCGAGTTCCTCTCCCTCATCGCCTCCCCGGCGCGGGATGGCGCGTACCGCGAGTATCTCCAGCGCCACCACGCCGTGCTCTCGGCGTACTGGCATAACTACGTTCTGGATCTCGACTCGCCCCACGCCGAGGAGGTCGTCCGCAGTGCACTCGCGGCGGACCGGCGCGACCTGGAACGGCTGGTCGCGACCGTGGACCTTGAGCGGCTCGCCGCCGATGCGCTGGATCGTGCCGCCGCCGCGCTCGAGCTGGATGCGGAGGTGGACCTCTATCTCACGGTGGGAGTCGGCGCGGCGAACGCCGCGGAACTGGTGGTGGCCGGGCGAGGAGTCGCCATCATCTGCGTGGAGCACTTCACCGGCCAGACCAACCCCGACACCTTCGGGCTCGGCCTCGCGCCGGAGTTGATGCCGCTGTGGATCGCGCACGAGGTCGCGCACGCGGTGCGCTACACGTCTCCGACCAGCCGCTCGCCGCTTCGCGGCCTCGTCGCCGAGGCCGGTGGCAGCTACGACTACTGGGAGACCGGTAGCCGCGCGACCCTGCGCGAACTACTGCTCAACGAGGGCATCGCCGTCCACGCCGCGCGCGCCGCGGCGCCGGGCCACCCCGCCGAGGACTACTTCGGCTTCAGCCGGCGGCAGTTCCGCCGGATGCGGGAACTGGAGATCTTCCTCCTGCGGGCGGTGGAGGGAGATCTCGACCGGGCGGGACTCGGGCTGCGTCTGCGCTATCTCAGCGACGGGATGAGCCCTGCCGCTCGCCTCGTGAAAGGCCGCGTCCTGCCCGCGCGGTCCGGGTACTACATCGGTGCACGGATGGCGGAGGCGCTCGTCGCGGAGCGTGGCGTCGCCGCCGCGGTCCGCGCCGCCCCGGAGGAGTTTCGGGCGGCCGAAGCGCGCCACACCCCCGAACAGGCAGCAAGCGCATGAGTCGGGAAAAGGATGAACGTCGAGCCAACCGCGGACTGCGGGAAGTGCTCGACGAACTCGTCGAGCACGTCCGCTACGTGGCCCGCAACGTGGGGTCGCTGAGCCGGCAGGACCTCGAGTACGCCGAGGAGCGCCTCGAGTGGCTGGCGGACGAGGTGTGGCGCGCCGCGTCCGGCCCGCGGGACAACAGCGGCTAGCCCTTCCCCTTCCGCCTGTCCATCTCCCGCTGGCGCGCCTGGTTGATGAGATACTGCTGCGGCAGGCTCACCAGGTTCGAGACCGCGTAGTACAGGTTCAGCCCCGACGCGAAGTTCACGAACATCACTGTCATCATGATCGGCATGATGGTCGTCATCATCTTCGCCTGTGGGTTCGGCGGCATCCCCTTCTGCCCGAGTTTCGAAAGCGCCCACATCGAAGCACCCATCACCACCGGGATGATGTAGTAGGGATCGCGCAGCGACAGATCGGGGAGCCACAGGAACGGCACGCCCCGGAACTCGATCGTGTTCGCGAAGACGAAGAACAGCGCGATCATGATCGGGAACGGCAGGAGCATCGGTAGACACCCGCCGAGCGGGTTCACCTTGTGCTCCTTGTACAGCTTCATCGTCTCCTGCTGGAGCCGCTGCGGGTCGTCCTTGTGGCGCGCCTGGAGGTCCTTCATCAACGGCTGTACCGCCTGCATCGCCACGGAACTCATCATCGCCTTCTGGTTCAGCGGCCAGAGCAGCACGCGCACCAGGATGCCGAAGAGCACGAGCACGAGCCCGTAGCCCATCTGCAGGTTCTGGTGCATCCAGAGAAGGAGTTGGGTGATCCAGACCGAGACCGGCATCACGATCGGCTTGAAGATCCAGCCGTACGGCGACGCCTTATCGAGTTGCCGGCCGAGCGCGCGCAGTTCCCGGTATTCCTGCGGTCCGAGGAAAACGCTGAACCGGAACCGTCCGTCCGTTCCGACCGCGCGGGTAACCCACACCTGTGCGTGCGTGGCCGTCCGGCCGGTTCGCGGGCCGCCGACCATCACGGCGCCGCCGAACTCGCGTTGCGTGCTGTCGGAGGACAGCAGCGCGGCGATGAAGTACTTCGACTTGACCGCCACCCAGTCGAACGGCCCGTCGAGCGCTGTCGTCTCCCCGGGGGCCACCTTCTGGAACGCCTTCTCCTCGGGGGTCACTCGCCGCCCGACCACGCCATACCGCCGGTAATTGTCCGCGCTGTCGGCCTCTTCGTTCGCCAGGCCGTTGCCGAGTCCGATCAGCAGGAGGGCGCCGCGGCCCTCCAGTCCGTCGATCGCGCCGATGATGTCCAGTTGGAAGTTGCGCCCCGCCGTCCGTGTGTAGCTGACGCCGAGCCGCACCGGTCCTCGTGTGCCGGCGAACGACACCGTCTCGCCCGACCGCTGCATGGCGAACCCGACGCTGTCGAACCGGAGCGTGTCGGAGCCGAGCACCACACGGTAGGCCAGTACCCGGTCACCAGGGCGGACCAAGTCCACGGACCCGGGACCGCGGAATGAACGGTAGTTCGGGAGTTCGGCTGACTCGAGCACGGCGCCGACGGAATTGAAGCGAAAGCGCGACCGTGGCGAGGAGAGGCTCACGGTGTCCCCGGCGACGGGGGCCACTCCCGCTGCGGCTGGCACTCTCACGGACTGGACCCGGGAGGGCTCCACCGGTTGTGGCGTGGCGCGGGCCACTGCAGCGCTCTCCGGGGCTGCGGCGGGCCCCGGCAGCTGTGGGGCGGGCCGACGCGGAGCCGGCTTCATGAAGAGCGAGGGCAGGACCGCCACCACGATCATCAGAGAAATAGCGAACAGCAGGCGCCGTTCCATCAGTCCTCAGGGCACCGGGTCATAGCCGCCCGGGTGGAAAGGGTGGCACCGCGCGATGCGCTTGGCGCCGAGCCACACGCCCCGCCGGGCGCCGTAGCGCTCGACCGCATCGAGCGTGTACTGCGAACAGGTCGGCTGGTAACGGCACGCCGAGGGCAGCAAGGGCGACAAGGCCACTTGGTAGCCGCGAATCAATAGACAAACGGCGCGCGTCAGCACGGGCATAGCGCTCCGACTATCTCTTCGCGCAGAGTCTCGAAGGGCGCCTCGTAGGCCGCAGCTCGTGCGCGTACCCCGATATCCGTTGGCGCCGGGACCGAGGGGAGGACCAGCCGCCTCGCGATTTCGCGCAGTCGACGCCGCAACTGATTGCGGCGCACGGCGTTGTGTGCGTATCGCGGCACCACGACAGCCAGTCTCGAATGGCCGACAGGGGAAGGCCGCGTGAACAGATCGAGGTGATCGGTTCGACGGCGCTTCCCCTGTGACATCAGCGCGCGGAGTTCCGTGGCGCGCGTAATGCGGTACGACCTCGGCAGCCGCTCGGCCGTCAGGCGCCCCGATGCTTCGACGGGATCCGGACCGTGAGTTGCTTGCGCCCCTTCTTGCGGCGCCGCGACAGCACCTCGCGCCCCCACCGCGTTTCCATGCGCGTCCGAAAGCCGTGCTTGTTGACACGCTTCCGGTTCCGCGGATTGTACGAAGGTTTCACTTTCAGCCCTCCAAGGAGCCGAGCAACGTACCCAAGACGGAGCTCTCGGGCAAGGTTGACTTTTCCACATTGACACCGTACGTTCGGGCGCCCTTTGACCTCCCGCCTCATCCCAGCGATGTGTTGATGGAGCAGTCGGCTAGAGAAACCTGGAAGATCCTCCTCGACCAGGCGCGCAAGCGCTTGCCAGAACAGACCGTCCGGACATGGCTTGACCCGGTGGAGGCTATCGGGTTGGAGGACGGCAGACTGGTTCTCGGCGCGCCCGATCAGTTCGCCGCCGAGTGGAACGAGACGAAGCACGCAGCGTTCCTGTCGGAGCTGTCGGGCCACGCGAACGGTCGCCCACTTGCGGTGACGTTCCGGGTGGCCGAGGACCAAGCCCGTCGCCCCCAGATGGACTTCTTCGTGCCCCCACCGACCCCAGCCGCCCAGGCTGCGACCGTAGGGGGGATCCCCGACTGGGCACAGCCCCTCAACAACCGGTACACCTTCGCGCGTTTCGTCGTCGGCAAGTCGAACGAGATGGCTGCCGCCGCCGCTCACGCCGTCGCGATGGCCCCGGGCAAGACCTACAACCCGCTCTTCATCTACGGGCCCACCGGGCTCGGCAAGACCCACCTGATGCAGGCGATCGCGTACGCCATTCTCGAACGCCAGACCGAGATGCGCACCGTATACATCAGCGCTGAACAGTTCATCAACGACGTGGTTGCGGGCATCCAGTCGCGGACGATGCCGCAGTTCCACCGCAGATACCGTAACGACCTCGACATGATTCTCGTGGACGACGTGCACTTCCTCGAAGGCAAGGAGACCACCCAGGAGGAGTTCTTCCACACCTTCAACGCCCTCCACGAGGTCGGCAAGCAGATCGTGCTGACGTCGGACCGGCCGCCGAAGGCGATCCCGGGGCTCGAGGCACGGCTCGTTTCGCGCTTCGAGTGGGGGATGGTGGTGGACATCGGCCAGCCAGACCTCGAGCACCGCACGGCGATCCTACGCAAGAAGGCAGAGCAGGACCACCTCGACATGACAATCCCGGACGACGTCATCCGGTTCATTGCCGAGCACGTGCGCAGTTCGGTGCGCGAGCTGGAGGGCTGCATCATCAAGTTGCTGCTCTTCGCGTCGCTCAAGCACCGGGAGATCACGCTCGAGCTGGCGCGCGAGGCGCTCTCCGACAAGATCCAGGCGGCGGTTGACGGCGACGCAGCAGCCGGTCGTCGGTCTCCGCCATCCATCGATCGGGTCCAGGAGGTAGTCGCGCGCCGCTGGGGGGTTACCCCGGAAGGGCTCCAATCCAAGGCGCGCACCAAGCGGCTGACGGTCCCCCGGCAGATCGCGATGTACCTCGCGAGAGACCTTCTTGGGATGCAGCTCGTCGAGATCGGCCAAGCATTCGGTGGGCGGGACCACTCCACTGTGATTCACAGCCTGGACAAGGTCCACCACCAGTTGTCTCGAGACCACACGTTCCGCGAGAGAGTCGGCGCTGCACGCAGTGAGCTTTCATCGCTCTAGTGGACGTGGGAATCCGGGGGATTGCTGTGGGCGGGTGTGGAGAGTGAAGAACCCTCCGGCGCTTGCTGGCTGTGTGTTCCACAGCCGGCGTGTCGAAACGGAGGGCGCAAGTGCTGGCCGGCACGCACGGCTTCGCCGTCCGCCCACAGTTCCACACTCTCTACCAGTACTACTAGATTATCTCTATATGGTTGGTAGAACAGCAGTCCACGCTTACGCGGTGAGGACGGGATGAAGTTCACGATCACGCGCGAGAAGCTGCAAGAAGGCCTGCTGGCCGTCGGTCCGAGCATCCCGACGAAAACCACCTTGCCTGTCCTCTCGAACATCCTGCTTGAGGCACGCAAAGATGGTCTGAGACTGTCGGGAACGGATCTCGACATCGCCGTGTCAACGACCGTGCCGGCGGACGTCGAGGAGGAAGGCTCACTCACCCTCCCGGCGAAGAAACTGACCGAGATCGCGCGGGAGTTGCCGGGATCTCCGGTGCGCATCACGTCAGCCGGAGAGCAGCGCGCTCAGGTCGAGTGCGGCAAGAGCAAGTTCCGGCTCCTCGGTCTCCCGCGCGACGAGTTCCCGTCCTTCCCGCATGTGAAGTTCGACAACCCCTGGCACATCACGGCAAAGGAACTGCACAAGCTCATCGGTCACGTGGCGTTCGCGACGTCCACGGAAGAGAGTCGACCCATACTCAACGGGGTTCTCTGGGATCTGCGCAAGGACCGGATGCGGATGGTGGCGACGAACGGCCACCGGTTGGCGAAGATGGACATCGCACTCAGCGGGGACAGCGCGGCATCGCCGGCCGAGTTGATCGTTCCGCCGAAGGCACTCGAGCAGATTCGCCGGCTCTTCCCGGCAGACGTGGCCGTCGAGATCGCGAAGAGCGAGAACCACCTCGGGTTCCGGTCGCAGGGGACGCAGGTCTTCACGCGGCTCATCGAAGGTCCGTACCCGAACTACGAGCAGGTAATTCCGCGCGAGAACGATAAGTTCGCCACGGTGGACAAGGTCGCCATGGCAGCCGCGCTGCGGCGGATGAGCATCGTCGCCAGCGAGCAGACCCACCGGATTCGTCTCTCCTTCGGAGGTGGCACACTGAAGTTCAGCGTCCAGACTCCGGACCTCGGCGAAGCGCAGGACGAGATGGCGGTGACCTACGAGGGTGACGCCTTGGAGATCGGCTTCAACGCGGCGTACCTGCTGGAGGTCCTCAAGTACATGCCCACGGACGAGGCGCGCTTCACGTTCAAGGCGCCGGAACGGGCCGCGACCGCGGAGCCGGTGGGCTGGGACGACACGGCATCCTACCTCTGCCTGGTGATGCCGCTCCGGTTGGTCGACTAGGAGGGCGGTGGTGGGGGAGCGGGCGGCTTGGCGGCCGCCGTGTCGGGCTCGGGCGCCGGCACGGCGGCCGAGTCCTTTGGTGGCCCGACGACGGAGTCGATGGCCGGCGTCGCGGCGGGCACCGCCGTTTCCGCACCCTCCTGGGGGACCACCACGTTCTCCCCGCGCAGCCGCCGCAGGATGAGCTGTTGCCGCCAGACGGTGCGGCCCGGCCGGAGCGCCGGATTGGAAGTGAGAGGGTGCGGAAGAGTGGCCACGAGCAGCGCCGCTTGGTTCATTGAGAGCCCGGCGGCGGAGCGGCCGAAGTAACGCTCGCTCGCCGCAGCGACTCCCCACAGATTCGGTCCGAACTCCGCCACGTTCAGGTACAACTCCATAATGCGCTGCTTGGCAAGCGCCCACTCGAGGCGGTAGGCGATCACCGCCTCCTTCAGCTTGCGGAGCGGATTCCGTGAGGGCGAGAGGTAGAGGTTCTTCGCGAGTTGCTGTGTGATGGTGCTCGCGCCGCGCATTCTGTCCCGGCGTTCGCCCGCGCGGCCCAAGGCTCGCTGCAACTCAGCGCGGTCGCGCGGGTTGCCCAAGGAGAATGCGGTGCGGCGGTAGCCCAGGGCGTCGCGAAGTGAGCGCCAGTCAAGACCGTGATGCTGGTAGAAAGCGTCATCCTCCCCGGCCACGGCGGCCTTGCCCACCCACGCCGAGATGGAGTCGAGCGGCACGGGCCGGTAACGGCGCGGCGTGGTGTCGTTGGCGGCGCGGTGCTGCCGTGCCCGCAGCGCCATGAACGCCGTCTCCGCCGGCCAGTGGCTGCGCCACCACGACGGCGGTGGCCAGACGAACAGCAGCCAGCCGGAGAACACGGCGGTCGTGAGAAGGCCGGCGAAGGCGACGCAGCGGACGATTCCGCGCATCGGCGGCCTCAGCGCGGCCGGCGCGTCGGCGGCGTCGCGACGATGAGACCGGCCGCGCCGATGGCGTCGAGCGAGCCCGCGTCGGCCGGCAGGAGGGCTACGAGGGCCGCGCGACTTGCGGCTCGGCTCCACGTGAGAGCGGCAGCGAAGCCGCGGCGGTGGTCGAGGGTCGGCGAGAAGTTCCCGCGGAGGGCGAGAGCGAGACCCCAGCCCAAGGCGAGCACGGCGCCGGCGCGCACCTCGCGGACACCGGAGAGGTCGGCCTCCACTTGGGCTTCCATACTCGCGTGCAGCCGCCCGCCGAACAGCAGGAGACCTGCTGCGGGGATGATGCTCGTGGGCCATTTGTGGAGGGCGGTGTCACGCACGATGGGCGAACCGACGTCTCGCCAGACGAGCGAGACATCGAGGGCGGGGGTTACCCGCGCACGGATCGCGACGTCCCAAGATCCGGTGCTGAGCCCCCCGCGGAACCAGTGCCTCGTGGCGCCCACCGAGAGCGCTTCGTCGCCGAGCGCGAGGGCGAGTGCGTAGTCGTTGGCGGAGAATCCGCCCGGGTAGCGGTTGTGGCTCCAGCCGAAACCGAGGTTCCTGCTTTGGATCGAGAGACCGAACTGAGCAAGGCGGAGTGCTCCGCCTGTGCGATCCAGCGTGGCGTCGCCGCCGAGGCTGGCCTCCATCCCGCGCGTGAGGGCGGCCGGGTTCACCCACAGGGCCCGCGCGTCGCTCACGTTGGTGGTGAGAAGATAGCGCGCGGGCTGGGCAGGATAGCGCTGGGCGGCCGCCTGCCAGGGGCAGGCGACCACCCACGCCAGCGATCCGGCGACGGCGCGGAGCGTCGAACGGAGCGTCACTGCAGGCGGGATACGGTGGTGCGCCGGGACTGTCGGATCGGAACGGTCATGCCCATCGCCGTGACGGTCACGGTTATCGATGAGCTGTCGCTCTCGACGCTGCCCAGGTAGGTGCCCGCGGCTGATACGAACGAGTCGCGCGTGGACTGACCGTTCCCGCTCACCTCCACAGCCTGCCCCTGCGCTTCACCGGAGCCGGAGACGCTGTACGTGGATGTGCTGGTGACGTGCAGGGCGCGCACCCCGTCCCGGTCCTCCCAACCGACCACGTTGTGTTGGCGCACCGCGCGCATCGTGACCGAAACCTCGCCGGCATTGGTCGTCGACACAGTGTCGGTCCAGGACTGACCAGCGGCTGGTACGCCCGGAAGTTGGGGGAAGAAATCGCGCAGCCCGTTGCTCGCCTGGCGCAGGAGGACGTTGGCGCTGTCCTGTGCGGCCACCGAGACCACCAGGCCGGACGGCGCCATCACGATGCGGAATGTCTGGCCGCGCATGGCGGCCAGAGACGCCTCGGCGTCGGGTGGTGCCCCCGTCACCTCCATCGAGTCCACCGTCAGAGCGACCGCGAGGCTCCCCGCGGCTTCGGTCGCCACGGTCGAGACCAGCTGTCTCGTGCCGATGTCGACGGTCGTCGACTGTCCCATCAGGTCCTGCACGACATGTGAGCTCTGCTCGATGCGGTAGCGCGCGGACCCGGCGGCATAGCGGAGCGAAGAGGGGTCGCGGCTCACGGGGACGGAGGGCGTGACGGCGGCCTGGGGCGCGGATTGGGCGGGCGTCGCGGGTCGATGCCCGGCGCACGCGGTGGACAGAAGGGCGGCGGCGATAACAAGCGGGCGGCGGTACATGCGAGTTTGTCTCCCTTGGGTGTCGGGCCCGGCACCTCGTCGCGCCGGGCTCAGGGCATAGTACCCTGCGCGGTGAAGCGGGGGCAAGCCGATGTAGAACGGAAGCGGCGCCGGCGGCCGTGGAGGCACGCCGGCGCCGCACGCGGAGCCGTAAGCCGAGTTCTGTTCGACCCGAGGGTCGGATGGTCATCTCTCTGGGATGGCGGTCGCCCGCCACCTCGCGCGGCCTACCCGCGGCTCGTCGGCACACCTTGCGGCGCCTCCGACGTGGACGGTCCGGGCCGGACCTCGCCGCCTATTTGGCCTTGCTCCAGCTGGGGGTTGCCGTGCCGCCCCTGTTGCCAGGGGCGCGGTGGGCTCTTACCCCACCGTTTCACCCTTACCTCGCCTTGCGGCAAGGCGGTCTGTTCTCTGTGGCCCTGTCCGTCGCCTTGCGGCGCCCAGGCGTTGCCTGGCAGCCTGCCCTTGGAGCTCGGACTTTCCTCGAGCCCGCCATGAAGGTGGACCCGCGACCATCACGCTCCGCGGCCCAAAGCTAGCACGGTGCCCGGGGCTCGTCCACGTTCCGGTGACGGCCCGGTGACGCGGCCCCGTAGAATTGGGGCGACCCAATCGAAGAGGACGCGCATGACCGCCGCCATAGTCTCCACCGTCCTGCTCCCCACGGAGCGCCCACGCGTCGAGGCTGCGGGCCAGGGGTGTTACCGCGTCCTGCACGGAGAGTCGGTCGAGGAGGCCATCCGTCAGGTGCGGCGTGCGCCGGTGGATGCCGTCTTTCTCTCTGTGCACTGTTGCAGAGAGGCAGACCTGCCACGGGTCGCGCAGTTCGTGCGCGAGTTTCCGCACGTCCCGGCGGTTGCCCTCCTCTCGCGTGCCGACCAGCAGGCGCACGAACGCGTTCTCAGGCTCGGTGCCTCGGGTGTCCATGAGGTGGTGGACGTATCGGTGCCCTCCGGCTGGCACCGGCTGCGGACGCTGATGCGGGAGCCGAACACGCAGGTCGTGGCGCGCGCGATGACGGCGCTGGATGGGGAGTTGCGCGAGGCACCACCGGACTGCCGCTTCTTCTTCGAGGTGGCGCTGCGGCGCGCCCCCGACTTGCGGACGGTCCAGGCCCTCGCCCGGGTGCTGGGTGTGGTGCCGAGCTCACTGATGTCGCGCTTCTACCGCTCGCAGCTCCCGTCTCCGAAGACGTACCTGGCCTTCGCACGGCTGCTCCACGCTGCGTACCTGTTCCGCTGTGGCGGACACAGCATCGCCGACGTGGCGAACCGGCTCGACTACTCCTCGCCCCAGAGCTTCGGGCGCCACCTGCGGGAGTTCCTGGGGGTCACCGCGGGCGAGTTCCGCCGGCGGATGCCGTTCGATACTGCGGTTGAGCGGTTTCGGGAGCGTCTCGTCACCCCGTATCGGGACCGGCTGCTCGCGTTCCATCCATTCGGAACATGGCCCGGGGATCACGGACAATCCACGGCGCGAGCCGCCGGTCCGGCGGGGTGAAGGGAGAGGACAAAACGGGATGTGGGCTACGCGGTGCGGTGGCGGCCGCCGTCCACGGAGAAACGGGCGACGGCCGCGCGCATCCGTTCGGCCAGTTCCGCGAGCTGCCGCGCGGTTGCGGTGAGAGCCTCGGCGCCCAGCGATATCGCCGCTGGAGTGCTCACGCGGATCCCTCCAAGAGGTCGGCGACCAGGACGAGGGAGTGTACGGGAAAGCCGGACCGCTCGATTGCCTCCCGTCCCCCCTCTCCCCGATCTACCACAGCCAACACTCCGAGGACCGTGCCGCCCTCGTCCCGGACGGCCTGCGCGGCCCGCAGTGCCGAGCCCCCGGAGGTGATCACATCTTCAGCGACCACGACCCGCGCGCCCGGCTCGAAGCACCCCTCGATCAGCCGCCCCGCGCCGTGCGTCTTCGCCGCCGTGCGCACCGTGAACGCGTTGACGATTGGGGGCGCCGAGCAGGAAGTGCGGGCGACCGCGTACGCCACGGGGTCGGCGCCCAACGTGAGGCCGCCGATGGCGTCGGCGACCCAGCCCCGTTCGCGCAGGGAGGCGAGGCCGAGTCGGCCGATGAGGTCGAGGCCCTCAGCGTGCATCGTCGTCTTGCGGCAGTCGATGTAGTACGTGGAACGGCGTCCAGAGGCGAGGACGAAGTCGCCGAGCAATACGGAGCGGGAACGCAGCAGGGCTACCAGGCGTTCGTGGCCGGTCTTCAGAGGATCGCTCACCGCCCCATCCCCCGGGCCTCGACTCAGCGGCCCGCGCCGAACATGCCTTTGAGGGACCCGAGGAGGCCGGCGCGCGGGCTGGCCGACGGTTGAGCCGCGGCGTCGGCGAATTCCCCGGCGAAAGAGACCACCGTGGACTGGCGCTTCGCGGGTTCCCGGTGGAGGCCTCGCGCCACGACATCCTCCAGTTCCCGCGAGAAGTTCAAGTCGTGGCGCGCTTGGTTGAGCGTATGTGGCGGCTTGGTCAGCAACTGGTGGAAGAGCTCCCGGGGCGACTTCGCGGAATACGGCAGCACTCCGGTGAGCAGGAGGAAGGCGATGGTCGCGAGCGAGTAGATGTCCGCCGCCTCGCCCACCAGGGCGCCGGAGAGAGCTTCCGGGGCGACGTACTGGAGCGTGCCGACGAAGAAACCGGTGCGGGTGAGCCGCTCCTCGGGAGAAACTTCAGCGTCCCGGGCGTGGCCGAAGTCCAGCAACAGCGCAAGCTGGGTGCGCGGGTCGTAGATGATGTTCTCGGGCTTGAGGTCGCGGTGGATGATGCCGGCCGCGTGTGCCGCAGCCAGAGCCTCCGCCACCTGGCGTACCACGCTGGACGCGAGGGTCAGCGCGACCGGTCCGGTGCGCCGGACGAACTTGGCGAGCAATTCTCCTTCCGCCCACTCGAGCGCGAGGTATTGGACTCCGTCGGGCGCCTCGCCATACTCGAAAGTGCGTACCACTCCCGGGTGCCGCACCCGCGCCCCATAGGCCGCTTCGCGCAGGAAACGCTGCGCCGCCGTGCGATCCGCCCGCATCCTCGGACGAAGGACCTTGAGAGCGCAGACCCCACGACTCGCGTGCTGGGCGCGGTAGACCGTGGCCGTCCCGCCCTCGCCGACCCGTTCGAGGAGGTGGTAGCCGGCGACGTGAGAGCCCGTAAGGTCTTCGGACGACATGGAGTTAGGCGAATGTACCGAGCGCCTTGCCGGGCGGCAAGGCGCGGCATGGCCACGGCTTGACGGGCGTGCGCGGCCGCTCGTAGCTTGCCGGGGTCGGTATGCCGCTCGCGCGGGGTCCGTTCCCCTCACATTCCCCGAGGCCCCCCCACTGCGTCGCCTATCGCGGTTCATCATCCTCTTCGCGCCGCTCGTTCTCGCGTGCGGTTCCTGGAAGCGTGTCGGCGACGCTGGCGCGCCGACCGGCACAGAGCAGATGCCCCGGGTCTTCGATCCGACCGCGGTCTTCCGGCAGATGGGGCTCATCGCCGATGCCGGGCCGCTTTCCATTGTTGGCAACGTGCGGCTCCTCGCCGGGCCGCCGCCGGACACGACACTCGTCCTGGTGGCCCTCTCGCTCCACAACCGTGGCCTGACGTTCCGGCGCGAGCGGAACGAGTTCGTCGCCGACTACCGAGCCGATCTCCAGTTCCTCCGGGGCACGGAGATCATCCAGCAGGTGGCGCGCGACGAGCGCATCCGCGTCAGCAACTTCCGCGAGACGCTACGGACCGATGAGAGCGTCATCTTCCAGCAGATCGTCCCCGTGCGTGCGGGCGAGTACGTGCTCAGTATCACCGTCCGCGACCGCAACGGGCCGAACGTCTCGCGCAACCAGGTCACGCTGAGTGTTCCCGGGATGGTCGCCCCCGCGGTCTCGGGCCCCGTCGCGGTATATGAGGCCGCTCGGCGCACGTCCCTCTCGGTGTTGCCGAACCTAGTGGCGAATCCCCGCAACGCGGTCGGCTACGGCGGTGATTCGCTGCGGTTCTACGTCGAGGCGTACGGCATGCCGACCGGCAGCGCGCTGGCGATCTCGGCGACCGACCCGGCCGGCCGGCCGGTCTTCGCGGACACGGTGCGGATCGACACCACACGCGCCGTGGACGCCCGCATCATCGCGATCGCACCAGCGCAACTGTCCATCGGGCGCCACGAGTTGCGCATCGGCGTTGTGGGGGGCGGCGTAGTGGCGTCCGGGTCGTTCCTCGTGGCGTTCTCCGACTTCTGGGCCGTCGCGAACTTCGAAGACATGCTCGACCTGCTCCGATACTTCGCGCCAGCCGACACGTTGCGCCATATCGCGAACGCGCCGCCGGAAGAGCGGGCGGCTGCGTGGCAGAGCTTCTTGCGTGCTACGGACCCGAATTCCGCCACGCCGGAGAACGAGGCGCTCGACCGGTACTTCGCGCGCATCCAGGTCGCGAACCAGCGGTTCAGAGACGAGGGCGTTGCCGGGTGGCTCACTGACCGCGGCGAGATCTACATCACACTCGGCGAGCCCGATGAGATTCGCGATCCGCGGCCCGATATCCAGGGCCGGGGCCGCATCATCTACTGGATCTACACCCAGTACCGCCTCCAACTCGTGTTCATGGACGACACCGGCTTCGGCCGTTTCCGCCTTGACCCCCGCTCCCGGTCCGAGTACCTGGTCGTGTTGAACCGCTTGCTCCGGCAGTGACCGGCAGCGGCACCCTCGATGGCTCCATGCAGACTCCGCCGCCGGCAATCCCGGCGCGGACAGCGGATCGGGAGGATTGGCGTCGCGTGTTGCACGCCGCGTCGGCGGTCCTCGGACCGCTGGCGCTCCGACTTCCTGGCTACGGGGGAACGATCGCGCTGGCCGCGTTGGCCGGTCTCGCTCTCGTCCTAGAGGCGACACGGCATACGATTCCCTCCGTTCAGCGTGCAGTCGGCAACCTCGGGCGCGCGGTCTTCAGGCCCGGCGAAGAGCGCGGGATAAGTGGCGCCACTGCGCTCGCCTTCGGCTATCTCGCCACGTGGGGTCTCTTCGATGCCCGTTCTGCCGCTGCGGCCATCGTCGTCGGTGGGCTGGCCGATCCGGCTGCGGCGCTCGTCGGATGCCGCTGGGGCCGGCAGGGCGGCAAGTCGATGGCGGGCTCCGCGGCCTGCGCCGGCACGGCGGCCGTGACGTTGCTGGCCTGCGGATACTCCGCGGCCCCGGCGCTGATGGGCGGAGCCGTGGCCGCGGTAGCTGAACGGGTTCCGTGGCGTGGAGCGGACAACGTACTGGTGCCCCTCGCGGTCGGCGGAGTGCTCTCGATACTCGGCCTTCGATGAACAGCGAGAAGCGACTGTTCCTCGTGGACGGCTACGCGCTGATCTATCGCGCGTTCTTCGCGATGATCAGCCGCCCGCTCAGGACGAGCCGCGGCGAGAATACTTCCGCGGCCTGGGGCGTCGCCAACTTCATCCTTCGCCTGATCGAGAGGCACCGCCCCGGGTACCTCGCGTGGGTGCACGACGCCGGGACCAGTTTCCGGCACGTGACCTTCCCCGAGTACAAGGCGACCCGCGAGAAACTGGATGAGGAACTGCAGCAGGACTTCGACCGCTCCGTGGAGCGCATCGAGTCGCTGCTGGCCGCATTCCGGATTCCGCTGGTCGAGATCGAGGGCTTCGAGGCGGACGACGTGATCGGCACGCTGGCCACACAGGCGACCGAGCAGGGGCTCAACACGGTCATCGTTTCCGGGGACAAGGACTTCTACCAGTTGATCGACGAGCACGTCACGCTGCTGAACCCGGGGCGCGGGGGACCGGCGGCTGTAGAGGAACAGCACGTGACATCGGTGAACGCCGCCGAGCGACTGGGCGTGCGTCCCGACCAGACGATCGACTTCCTGGCGCTCGTGGGCGATAGCGCGGACAACATCCCGGGCGTGCGGGGGATCGGCGAGAAGACCGCGCAGAGACTGCTTGCGGAGTACGGGACGCTGGACGCCGTGCTGGAGAAGGCGGAAGACATCGCCGCCAAGCGGGTGCGCGAGGCGCTGCTGGCCGAGGCGGATCGGGCGCGCCTGTCGCGCGACTTGGTCACCATCCGCCGGAACGTGCCGGTGTCGCTGGACCTTGCCGCCCTCGCCGCCGCCGAGCCCGACTGGCCGCGCCTCCTGGAGTTGTTCGGTGACTTGGAGTTCCACGGGCTCGTCCGCCAGCTCTCGGCACGGCGGCAGGAGACGCCGGGCGGCACGTACGGGATAGCCGACACCCTCGCCGGCGCATTGGAGGTGGTCCGACAGGCCCGGGAAGCGGGCACTGTCGCGGTGGACACTGAAACGACGTCCCTCGACGCGATGCGCGCGAGCCTTATCGGCCTCTCGCTCGCGCTGGCACCCGGCGTCGCCTGGTATCTGCCCTTCGGCCACAGGTCCTCGTCAGATATGCTGGAGAGCGCGCCGGCGCGGAACCTGCCGCCCATCACCGACCCCGTGCTCGCTCCGCTCGTTGACCTGCTCGGCGATCCGGCGGTCGAGAAGGTCGGGCACAACATCAAGTACGACTGGCTCGTGCTCCGGCGCGCGGGCGTGGCGCTGCGGGGTGTCGCATTCGACTCGATGATCGCCAGCTTCATGATCGATCCGGGCAAGCGCTCGCACACGCTCGACAGCCTGGCGCTCGAGCACTTCAGAGTTCAGTTGCGCACGTTCCAGGACCTGGTAGGCCGCGGCAAGAGAGAACGGCCCTTCGCCGAGGTCCCGGTGAGTGCGGCCGCAGACTACTGCTGTGCCGACAGCGACTTCGCGCTCCGCCTCCGAAGCGTGCTGGGTTCCACGCTCGCGGACCACGGCCTCGACGACCTGTTCCGCGACGTCGAGGTCCCCCTGGTCGCGGTGCTCGCCGACATGGAGTGGGAGGGAATAGCGATCGACCGCGAGCTCTTCGCGCGGCTGACGGGCGAGTTCCGGGAGGAGCTGAGGGAGCTCGAACAGGCGACGTATGCGGCGGCGGGCACCGAGTTCAACCTGAACTCCAACCCGCAGCTCCGGCACGTCCTCTTCGAGAAGCTCCAGCTGCCGATGTTGAAGAAGGGCAAGACCGGCCCCTCCACCGACGCCGACGTGCTCGAAGAGCTGGCGGCGATGGGGCACGAGGTGCCCCGCCTACTGCTGGAGTACCGCGAGCTGGCCAAGCTCCTCTCCACCTATCTCGAGACCCTGCCCGCCGAGGTGCACCCGGAGACGGGGCGGATCCACACCTCGTTCAACCAGATCGGCGCCACCACCGGGCGGTTGAGTTCGACGCGGCCCAACCTCCAGAACATCCCCGTGCGCTCGGCCCGCGGTGAGGGCATCCGCCGGGGGTTCGTGCCGCGCCGCGGCTGGCGGTTCGTGGTCGCCGACTACTCGCAGATAGAACTGCGCCTGCTCGCGCATCTCTCCGCCGACCCGGCCTTCGTCGCCGCCTTCCGCGCGGGAGGTGACATCCACCGGCAGACGGCTGCCGTGATCTTCGGCGTGGAGCCGGACGCGGTGACGCCGGAGATGCGGGCCCGGGCCAAGACGATCAACTTCGCGACGATCTACGGACAGGGCCCCCGTGCTCTCTCTCGCCAGCTCGGGATACCGTTCGATGAGGCCAAGAGGTTCATCGCGGAGTACTTCGAGCGCTTCGCGGGCGTGCGAGTGTTCCTCGACCGCACGGTGGCGGAGGCCCGCGAGCGTGGGTATGTCGAGACGATCTTCGGGCGTCGCCGCTACATTCCCGAGTTGCGCGACTCCAATTTCAACATGCGGGCTTTCGGCGAGCGCACCGCTGCGAACTCCCCACTCCAGGGTAGCGCGGCGGACCTGATCAAGGTGGCGATGGTGCGCATCGCCGCAGCACTGCGGGCCGGGCCGCGGGCTCGGTTGCTCCTGCAGGTGCACGACGAACTTGTGGTGGAGTGCCCGGCAGAGGAGGCCGAGGACATCGTGCGGCTCGTCCGGTGCGAAATGGAGGGTGCCGCCCAGTTGTCGGTGCCGCTGGTCGTGGACGTCGGAATCGGGGACACGTGGCTGGACGCCAAGGCGGGGCCGTGACTTGGAAGGGCCCGGTGCGGGGTCGTAGGTTGGAGACTGAGCTGGTTCCCGGCCCGGTGCCCCGACGAGGAGCTCGCGTGCGGCGGAAGCGCGGCTTCACACTGATCGAGCTTCTGCTCGTCCTGGTAATCATCGGAATCCTCGTGGCGGTCCTCATCCCGCGCTGGGCCACTTCACGGGACCGGGCCTTCCAGGCGGCAATGAAATCCGACTTGCGCAACCTGGCGACCGCCGAGGAGTCGTACTTCTCCGACAACGCCTCGTATACGATGTCGCTCTCGGCGTTGAGCGGATACCGGTCGTCGCAAGGAGTGGTCGTCAGAATTGATTTCTCCTCGCCGGGAGGTTGGTCCGCGTCAGCCTCCCACCCCGCCAGCTCCAAGCAGTGCTACCTCTTCATCGGGAACGCCTTGCCCGTCGGCGCCGCGACCGCGGAGGGCCAGGTCTCCTGCCAGTAGCTTGGGGGTGATCTGGCGCGAGTTCCCGCGCCGCCGGGACGGACCGCGGTACGCGCTCGAGGGTGGCCTCTGGCTGCACCGCTTCTCCCTCGATGGCACCCCCATGGCGCACCTCGTGAGCAGCGATCGCGGGGTGCTGCTCGCGTGGGGACGGGCCGTCGGGCTCGACCCGCGCTGGCTCCAGTTCAAGCCCCTGCGGAACCCGCGCACCGGCGAGCGGGTCCCGGCATGGCACTGGGACCTCTGGGGCGACCGGTTGCCGCCTCCCGCGCCGAGCCAGGACGTTGCCTGGACAGGCACCGCGCCGCAGATTGACCGCGTGTAGGTCCCGACGGCGTCGCCCGGTGGGACCACCTCGTGGGGGGTGCCGTGAAACAACTCGTCCGTGTATCGCTCGCGGTCCTTTCGTTCCTCGCCGCCGCCGCGGGAATCGCGCGCCCAGCTCATGGTCAACGCCCTCCCTCTCCGATTGGCGCGGCACCGCGCGCCGCTCGGATCCACCTCCCCGAGGTGCTCGCCGTCAACGCCGATTCCGCCTATCAGCTCCTCGTGCCGTCGCTCTACGAGCGCCGCCAGGTGTTCCGACTACTGGGCCGCGAATGGACTACGGTCGAGACGGTCATCGCGCGCGACAGTCTGCGGGGCGCGAACGAGGTCGCGGGCAAGGCGGTGGGTCTCTACGTGGAAGGGATCCCGGTGGGCGCGGGGCGGGTGAGCGAGGTTCAACTGAACCTCTGCGCCGAGCCGCCAGCCTGGTGCCCGCCGCGTGCGGTAGTGGGCGTGATCGGTGCACTCGAGCGCGAAGGGGGCCGCGTCGTCGCGGTGAGTCCGCCTCCCGCTCTCTCGGCGGAGACTGTGGAACCGACGGAGGACGAGGTGGGTGCCGTCTCGCGTGCGCTTCTGGCCGTGCTGCGTGCCGCAGCCGGGGTCCGGGTGCGGGTCCGCGAGGATCAGATGGCGGCGCCGAACGTGTACGCGGTTGAAGACCGCGTCGGGGGCCGTCGCCTCTTGGTGGCCGCCGCGCAACTGGATCTCGGAGGCGCAGGGGCGTACAGCGGTCTAGTGCTGGGTGTCGCCGTCGACACGCTGCTCCAGTCGGCGTCAGGGCGAGCGACCCGCCTCGCCGCACGGGCGTCGCAGGACCTGCAACTGGTCTCGGCGCAAGACCTCAACGGCGACGGCACTCTTGAGCTACTGCTCGGCTGGCTGACCGGAGCCGAGTGGAGGTTCGAGGTCCTAGCGACCGATGGCCTGGGGCGCTGGAGCGTGCACTGGTCGGGCCCGGACCGCACGCCGCCCGCTGCCGCGGGGCGGCGCGCTCGACGCTAGACGCGACGAGCGGCGGGCGCCCGCGCCGGGGCCCCCACCGCTCGGAGATTCGCACGGCAGAGGACTAGGTGGACTTCGCGGGTGTTCCGCCGCTGCCGCGGCGGTGGGAACCCACGGCACCCCTGCGCCGGTAGCCGGGCCACCAGTTGAAGCGGCCCGCGAGGTGCATCACCGCAGGCACCATCACCATCCGGATCACCGTGGCGTCGAGCAGCACGGCGACCGCGAGCCCGAACCCGATCATCTGGACCGCCAGCACCCGCGCGAAGACGAACGCGCCGAAGACGAGGATCATGATCCCCGCCGCGCTGGTGATGGTCCGGCCGGTGGCCGAGAGGCCCGCGATGGTCGCGGCGTCGTTGTCGTGCGACAGGTCGAATTCCTCCTTGATGCGGGACAGGAGGAAGACCTCGTAGTCCATCGACAGGCCGAAGACGATGGCGAAGACGAGCACCGGCCCCATCACGAAGATGGCCTCGGTCGGCGCCTCGAGCCCGATCAAGGAACCGCCGATGCCCCACTGGAAGACGACGACGGTGAGCCCGAACGCCGCGCCCACCGAGAGTGTGTTCATCACCACGGCCTTCAGGGGCACGAGCAGCGAGCGGAAGACCAGCGCGAGCATCACCGCGGTCACGCCCAGCACGAGGGCGACGATGAGCGGGAACTTCCGCGTCAACGCGTCCCGGAAGTCGAGCGCCGAGGGCGCGAAGCCGCCGACCAGCATCCTGGCGTTTTCGAGCGTCGGGTACCACTGGACCTGGATGCGACGCACGTCGCGCACGGCCTGGAGCGCGCCGTCGAGCGTCACGGTGTCGCGCAGGAAGACGTCCAGGACCGTGGTCGAGCCGTCGCGGCTCAGGTAAGAGTTGAACGCGTCCGGCATCCGCGCCCTAGCCCTCGCCGTGTCGCCGTAAAGCTGTACGTACTGCCAGAGAGGGACGCCGGGTCGCAGGTCCACGAGGCCGCGCACCTGCTGTACCCGTGGGTTCGCGCGGAGCGAGTCGCCGAGGACACGCAGCCCACGCAGCCGGTCGAGGTCGAGCACCGGCGTGCCCGACGGGAGTTGCACCACGACGCGAATCGGCTCGAAGGCACCCGCCTGCCCCATCTCCTGCAAGGCGTTGAGCCCGCGCGCCGAATCGGTGTCCTTCGGGAACCAGTTCGCCGCGGGCAGGCCGATCCGCAGCCACAGCGCCGGCGCCGCGAGCAAGAGGATGATCGCGCCCGAGATCGTCAGAAACCGCAACGGGTTGCGGGCGATGCTCTCCGCGTACCGGGTCCACCCCGTGTCGTGCCGGAACCATGCCAGTCGCGCGGCCAGGAACTTCGGCCGGTCGACGTCGTGTCCGAGGATCGCGAGGATCGCGGGCAGGAACGTGACCGAGAGCGTCATGGCCGTGAACACCACGATCAAGCCGCCGAGGCCGACCGACCGTGTCTCCACGATGGGCACGATCATCAGCGCCGCGACGCCAACCATCACCATGCCGCCCGACGTGAGCACCGTCTGCGCGGCCGTCCGGATCGTCCGCTCGGCTGCCTCCAACCGGTCGGCGCCGGCCTCGAGCTCTTCCCGGAAACGGGTCACGACGAGGAGTGAGTAGTCGATTCCGACGCCGAGCCCCACCATCGTCGTGATGTTCAGCACGAAGATGGACATCGGGATCAGGCCGGCGAGTATCGACTCGATGCCCATGGCGATGAAGATCGAGAGGAAACCCACCGCGACGGGGAGGAACGCCGCCACGAGGGCACCGAAGGCGAAGAGGAGCAGCAGCCACGTCAGCGGCAAGAGCCGTCGCTCGAGTCGATCGGAGTCCTGCGCGGCTACCGTGCGGGTGTCGTAGTCGAACGCCGGGCCGCCGGTGACGTACGTCGTGAAGTCGGGGCCGAGCGGTTGCCGGACCGCATCCAGCGCCTCGCGCAGCCGCGGGATGTGGGAGGTCGCGCCGTCTCGGTCTTCGCGAAGGCTGGCGAGCACGAAGGTGATGTGGCCGTCCAGGCCCACGAGGCTCGGATCGCCGGTCGAGCGCCAGGTCACGGTCTTCTGCACGAAGGGTAGCCGGTCCATCGCGCGGGCCAGCGAGTCGACGTACGCGCCGTAACGCGCACTGTCCACCGTGAGCGTCTGGTGTCGCACCACGACGAGCGCGAACGACGAGAACGAAGAGGCGAACTGGCTGCGGACAACACTCTCCGCTGCGGTCGACTCGGCCCCCGGCATGTCCGTACCGCCGACTTGGAGCCGCGTGTGGATCTCCCGCGCCACCGGCGTCAGCGCCGCGCCCAGGAGTGCCCAGGCGACGACAATGGGCCAGCGCCACCGGACGATGAAGCGTGCGGGTAGACGGATCAGCACAGGGGCGTCAGGGTCTCGCGGAGCGAAGCGTGCATAGACCGGCGCGTCGGGACGGCGCAACTTCGCGCCTCAAGCGCGGTTTCGCAATCACGCGGGGTTTGCCGCGGGTCCGCGACGGCGTCATCATTCGCGGCGATGTCCGAATCACGCAGGACCGGGTATGTCATCCCGTTGCTCGC
>Ga0315284_10003346_pt1 | contig 22758 bp, 10 predicted proteins | sample YL17G09_16_MG_FD_203696 | JGI IMG/M metagenome (GOLD analysis project Ga0315284, IMG submission 203696) | Sediment microbial communities from Yellowstone Lake, YNP, Wyoming, USA - YL17G09_16 | ecosystem: Environmental > Aquatic > Freshwater > Lake > Sediment | place: USA: Wyoming | collected... | reverse complement strand
GAGAGCGTCTTCTCGATGAGGCGTTCCACTTCGGCGGGCACGTCGGGGCGAAGACTTCGAAGCGGTTTCGGGGCTTCGTTCATGATCGAATAGCTCATCGCCTGTTCGTAGTCCCCTCTGAAAGGCGCCTCGCCGGTGACCATCTCGTACAACACGACTCCCAGGGCCCAGATGTCGGAGCGCTGATCGATGTCGCCGCCTCTCAATTGCTCGGGCGACATGTAGCTCACGGTGCCCGGCGCCGCTCCGGTTCTTGTCAGTTTCGTCTGTCCGCTGAGCTTGGCAAGTCCGAAGTCGACGATCTTCGCGAGGCCATCACTCGTCATGAAGATGTTTCCCGGTTTGATGTCCCGGTGGACGATCCCCTTCTCATGGGCTTTCGCCAGGCCAGAGGCCACCTGGATCGCGATCTCCACGGCCTCATCAAGCTTCAAGGGACCCCGCTCGATCTTCGCCTGAAGGGACTCTCCTTCGTAACAGGGCATCACGATGAACATCTGCCCTTCGGGAGTCTCATCAATTTCATGGATCGCGCAGATGTTGGGGTGCTCGAGGGCCGATGCCGCCCGCGCTTCGTGAATGAAGCGCTGTCTGGTCTTGTCGTCAACGATCGAGGAGGAAAGAAACTTGAGCGCTACGGGCCGCCCGAGCTTGAGGTCCTCGGCCTTGTAGACGACACCCATGCCCCCCTCGCCGAGCTTCTCGATGATTCTGTAATGCGATATCGTCTTGCCGATCATTTCTGCGCTCCTGGACCGGTCCGCTTATCGGACGATCCGCAGTGTTATTGGATCGTCGGTTTCGTTAGACGTGAGAGCCGCGCTCTCGCGTCCGCCACCTCCGACATCCTCTTGTCGGCATCCTTGCAGATCTCGAGGAATCGGCGGTACTGCTGGACTGCATCCGTCGTCCTGCCTTTGTCTTCGTACAACTTCGCCAGCCGGTAATGGAATTTCGGATAGATCAACCGGCGATCGGCGCTCTGGGGATCAAAGGCGACGAGACGCTCGTATTCGGCAATCGCCTTGTCGATCGCGCCGAGTTTCTTATAGCAACGGGCGAGAACGTCGCGCTCGGGAGGAAAGCCGAGGTTAACCACATCTGCCGCGTTCATGTGAATTGGACCGACGGGAGTTTTGTCTTCAGCAACTTTGATGGCTTTTTCCACCGAGTCCGCGGCCAGCCACACCTCGGCTCGGACCAGTCTCGAGACGTCTTTGACATGTGCGAGCCGCGTGGTGTCTGCGCGGGCTAGTTCGTAAACGAGCGAGTCGATCCCGCTTAGCCTGTTCTCCGCAGCATTCACACGCCCTTCCTTCAAGTCCAGGAGCGCCAGGGCGGCGCGGAGGTGAACCTGAAGAATCAGACGTTGCGAGCGAGACAAGAACCGGACCATCAGATCGTTGGCTTCCTGCAGCGATCTTCGACTGGACTCGACGTTACCCGCCTCATAGTAGATCCAGCCCTGATCCCAGAGCGCCTCTCCTTTTCCCGCCTCGTTTCCCGTTGATTCGAAGAGCTCCGCTTCCTTTCGGGAATGTTCCATCGCCTCGTCCCACATTCCCACCCATGCACAATAGAATCCCTTGAGCCAGTAGCCCTCTGCCTTCAACCCCGGTGACGGAATCACCGCAATGAACTGGTCGGACCATCTCATGGCTTCTGCATAGTCTTCTTTGAGGGCGCAGATGTATGCGATCCTCCCCCCGGCGCCAAAGTCGGGTTTGACCTCGAGCGCCTCCTTGTACTTAGCGATGGCCTCGTCCAGCCTTCCCATACGGAAATACATGTCCCCCATGGAGTCGAAGGGGTTGGCATCCCCGGGAGAGACCGCAGCGTACCGCTCGAAGTACTCGATGGCCTTGTCGAAATCCCGCTTATCGGCCATGGCGTAACCGAGTGCATTCAACGCGGGGCCGTTCGTGGGATCGAGCGCCAGAACCTTGTTGGACTCTCTTATGGCTTCGTCAAGAGAAACTCCACTGGTATAGTAGTTGGCCAGTTCTAAGTGCGCTTGTTTTTCTTTGGGATATTTCGTCACCAGCTGCTTAAAGATGCGAGCACGTTTTTTCGGATCCTTCTCCACCGCGCCGGCATAGGTCGCTTCGATGTAGAGCCGCTCCTTCTCGGGGGCTCTTTGTGAAAGAACCATGGCTTTCTCATAAGCCACGTTCGCAGCTTTGACGTTCCTCAAAGCGTCGTAAGCCTTGGCCAAGTAGAGGTGGGCTACTGCGAACGTCGAATCGAGCTCGACGGCTTTCTCGAGAAACTTGCGGGCTTCGTCCCAGTACCATCTCCAGTATTCGTCCCGCCCTCTCAAGAAATAGTTATAGGCTTCCATCGACGCGGTCGTCACTTCGGCAATCGGCTGAGCCGCTTCCTGGACCTTCCGCTCCGAGAGGCCCACACCGCGGGAGATTTCGCGCCCCAGCTCGTCGACCTGGCTTTCGAGAATGCTGCCGACGCCATCACCTCTCGCGCTCGCGCTCTTCAGAAGGGCCTTTGTTCGAACGTCCAGGACCTTGGCATCCGTGACAAATACATCGCCCGCCTTCGAGTAGCTTCCCAAAACGATCGTCTCGATGCCGTCCATTTGGCACAGCTCGAATCCTACCTCTTTGTCGATGAGCTTCACATCCTTCTTGCCCATCTGGGCGAGAAGATCCCGAAGCCGTTCCCAGGTAACCACGCTGAGATACTTCGACTGTTCGAGGCTCGTGATGAGGAGGTTCGGGATGACTTCTTGGAGATAATCGTATGCGGCATCCCCCGTTTGATTCGTGAAACTGATCACGGCAATCGGCTTCGGGGCAGCGACCGGCGCTTCGCCGAACAGAATCGGTTTCAGAAGAAAGAAGGCGACGACGAGAACGATCACGAGAGCGGAAGGAACCCAGAATCTGTTGCGTTCCTTTTTCGGCGTTTCTGCCGCGGCGCGCGCGCGGGGTGTGTCGCGACGCTCCGCCAATTCATTCTTTAGTTTCTTCAAATCGACTATGAGCTCGTCGGCGTGCTGATAGCGCTCGCCAGGGTTCTTGGCCACGCACTTGTTGATGATTCTCTCGAGCTCCATCGGCACGCCCGTCCGCACCCCCGTCACTGGCTCCGGCTCTTCGTTCATGATCGAGTAGACCACCGCGGGCTCGTGTTCCCCTCTGAATGGAACCCGCCCCGTCACCATCTCGTACAGCACCACGCCGAGCGACCAGATGTCCGTGCGGTGATCGACCTCCTCCCCGCGCGCCTGCTCCGGGGACATGTACGTGACCGTCCCGAGCGTCATTCCGCTCCGCGTCAGCTTCGTCTGCGTCGCCAGCTTGGCCAGCCCAAAGTCGACGATCTTCGCGAGGCCATCACTCGTCATGAAGATGTTTCCCGGTTTGATGTCCCGGTGGACGATCCCCTTCTCATGGGCTTTCGCCAGGCCGGAGGCCACCTGGATCGCGATCTCCACGGCCTCATCGAGCTTCAAGGGGCCCCGCTCGATCTTCGCCTGAAGGGACTCTCCTTCGTAACAGGGCATCACGATGAACATCCGGCCATCCGGAGTCTCGTCGATTTCATGGATCGAGCAGATGTTGGGATGCTCGAGGGCGGAGGCCGCCCGCGCTTCGTGAATGAAGCGCTGTCTGGTCTTGTCGTCAACGATCGAGGAGGAAAGAAACTTGAGCGCCACGGGCCGCCCGAGCTTGAGGTCCTCGGCCTTATACACCACTCCCATCCCGCCTTCGCCGAGCTTCTCGAGGATCTTGTAGTGCGAGACCGTCTTGCCAATCATGATAGCCTCACGGCAGCGCGTCGAGACACAGCCGGCGCAAAATCTCCTGGAACCGCGGATCGGAATCCATCATCCGCAGAGTGGGCAGGTATTTCGCGAAGCAGAGCCGATATGCACGCTCTTCGATGGCCCGCTCGAGCCACTCAAAGGCCGCATCCTTCTCATCGAGGAGCCAGTAGAGCGAAGCGATCATATCCGCTGAGGCGTATTTCGATTCTCTGAGCGCGAGCAGTCGATTGAGGATCGAGCGCGTCTCATCCCGTTTGCCGGCGCGCCCGAGCACATATCCCAGGGACCCGAGAGCGAACGTCGAAGCGCCTCCCATGAGATCGTCAGCTTTCCGAAGGGCATCCTCCGCATCCGCGAACCTGCCGACCTCCGCGCATGATACACCGAGGAGAACCCAGCCGATCCAAAAGTTCGGATCGAATTCGGTCAGACCGCGGGAGCTCGCGATCGCTTCCTCGGGCCGATCGGCGATCCATAGCGTATATGCCTGGGCCGCTTGGATAATAGGCTGGATGGGATCGAGCTCCCCGGCACGCAGCTGCTCGGCGACTGCATCATCGAATCTGCCCCGTGCCGTAAGGTGGAGCGAATAGAAATGATGGGCAGTGGCATAGTTTGGATTGAGGTCGATGGAGCGGCGAAACTCCGCCTCGGCTCCGGCCGGATTCCAATCGAAGAACTGGAGCGAATGGGCGAGCGATGCGTGCCCCTCGGCGAGATCGGGATCCATTTCGAGCGCCCTTAGGGCCGCCTCCTTGCATTTCACGAATGCCACCTTCGGGGCGAGAAAGGTGAACCAGCCGAGAGAGAAGTAACTATCGGCTATGCCCGAGTGGGGGAGGGCATACTCGGGATCGACCTCGATTGCCTTCTGGAAGTACTCGAGTCCTCGCTGCATCCCTCCTTCGTGGCGCCGGTTATAGAAATACCGCCCTTGCAGGTAAAGCCGATAGGCTTCCTCGTTCTCCGTGTGCCGTTTCGTGAGCTTCGATTCTTCGCCTTTCAGGAGCTTCACCTTGAGCTTGTCCACGATCGCGAGCGAGATCTCGTCCTGGATAGCAAAGATGTCCTCGGCGCTCCGATCATATTTCTCGGAGAAGAGATGATAGCCGTCTTCGACGTTTATGAGCTGCGCCGTTATGCGGAGACGATCTCCTGCCTTTCTCACGCTTCCTTCGAGGACGCTTTGGACACCGAGCTCTCTGCCTATCGCCCGCACATCCATTCCCTTGCCCTTGAACTGCTCGCTCGAGGTTCGCGCCGCCACCCGCAACCCCCCGATCTGGACGAGTGCGTTCAGGAGCTCCTCGGCGATTCCTTCGCAGAAGTACTCCTGGTCCTGCTGGGGACTCATGTCCTTGAAGGGAAGGACGGCGATCGATGGAAGCGGCCGCTGCACCGTGCCGCCGGCCTCCGCCGCGCCGGCGGCGATGGATCGCGCGCACGTTTCGAGTGCCACGCGCATCTCCCCAGCGCTTTGGAAGCGCGCGCCGGGCGATTTCGCCGTCGCCTTCATCACCACGCGCTCGATCTCGGCAGGGACGTCTCGCCGAAGAGCAGTTGGCGGCTTCGGCTCTTGGTGCATGATTGTATAGATCACCGCTTGGTCGAATTCGCCGCTGAAGGGCCTCTGTCCCGTAAGCATCTCGTAGAGAAGGACGCCGAGCGACCAGATGTCGGTTCGATGGTCCACTGCTGCGCCGCTCGCCTGCTCGGGAGACATATACGCGACGGTTCCGATCGATGATCCCGTTCTTGTGATCGTGGCCTCGCCCGCGAGCTTGGCGATCCCGAAATCCATGATCTTCACGGCGCCGTCGTTCGTGACCATGATGTTGGCCGGCTTGATATCGCGGTGCACAATGCCCCGCTCATGGGCTCGTTGGAGCCCGCGGGCGACACCGATAGCGACATCGACGGCACGTGCGATATCGAGCGGTCCTCGCGCGAGCGTCTCTCTCACCGTGTGACCCTCGCACAGGGCCATGACCATGAAGATCTGTCCGTCCTTCGTCTCGTCTATCTCGTGAATCGTGCAAATGTTGGGATGATCGAGAGTGGAGGCAGCCTTCGCCTCTTGGATGAATCGTCTCTTCGCTTCATCGTCGCCGCCGAGATGCTGCGGAAGCACCTTCAGTGCGACCGCACGGCCGAGCCTCGCGTCCTCGGCGCGATAGACAACGCCCATCCCCCCCTCGCCGAGCTTCTCGAGGATTCTGTAATGCGATATCGTCTTGCCGATCATTGCGTCAGCCCCATCTGTTCCAGTATCTTTTTGAAACGCGGGTCGTCGCGGAGGGGATTCATTGGATCGCGGATAACGTCGAACACGACGAGCGAGCGCGTATCCACGGCCTTTTGCAGCTCTTCGATCGCTCGATCCGTTTCGCCGAGATTCGCATAATTCATCGCTTTGTAAGCCGGACTGTTATACGGCCACAAGGCGTATTTGTCGATATTCTCCGTTTGCCAGCGCCACAGCGCCTCTTTACCGCCCCGCTCGAACGCCCTTCCCGCTTCCTCGGCATACCCTGGCGCTTTTTGGTAATATGCTATCACCGTTTGCATCTCTCTCGCGTATTCGGCGTATTTGCCCATCGCTGCGTACGAGAACGCCGCGACGAGAATTGGAGCTCTGAATTCCTTGTCGAGATCAAGAATCATGCGGCACTGGGCAATCGCATCCTCGTATCGTTCGTTCCGATACAGGATCTTCGCTTTGACATGGTTGACCGCCAGTCCGAGAGGATCGAGCGTGCGTGCTCTCTCCATCTCCTCAAGCGCCTCGTCGCGACGGCCCGCGTCAGACAGGTATAGCGCGTACCATAGATGCGATGTGCTGTAGTTCGGATTGAGCTCTATGGCCTTGCGAAAGAGCCTCTCCGCCTCCCGCCAGTTGAAATTGAGATACTCCTCCACCTCGCCGAGGGACGCCCACGCGCCCGGCAGCGTGCTGTCGATTTCGATGGACTTCTCGGCGTACTGCTTGCTTCGAGCGTAGGTCTCCCTCGGAGCGGCATATCCCCAGTTTGCGATGGCAATGTACACCTCCGCGATCGCCGCGTAACCGGGGGCGAAACGGGGATCCAGATCGATTGCGCTCTCGAAATACTCGATGCTTTTCGTGAGATCCTCCGGTAGTCTCTTGTTCCAGTGATAGCGCCCCCTGAGATACAAGTCGTGGACCTTCGGGTCGACTCGAGCCGCTTCGGCGAGGGTCGCCTTCTCGGCGGGCGTAAGCGCCACCTGTATCGCGGCCGCGATCGAGCGCGCTACCTCTTGCTGCATCGAAAAAACGTCGCGCAGATCGCGCTCGTAGCTCTCCGCCCAGATGTGGCGGTCGGTCGCGGCCTCGATGAGCTGCGCCGTGATCCTCACTCGATCGCCGATGAGGAGGGCCGAGCCCTCGACAACGGCATCCACGCCGAGATCGCGGGCTATTTTCGGCAGCGGTTCCGTCGTGTCCTTGAAGCGCATAACCGACGTTCGAGAAATCACCTTGAGCGCTCCGATTTTCGCGAGATCTGTAATGAGCGCTTCCGTCATGCCGTCGGCGAAATACTCCTGCGCGGGATCTCCCGAGAGATTGTCGAGGGGAAGAACCGCGATGGAATGGATTGCGACGGCCCGATGGGGGAAAAGGTGCGGCCAGACCACAATGGCCGCTGCAATGACGACGACGGCTGCGCACGCCGCGAGAGCGATTCGCTTCCAGCTGAACGCCCCTTTCGGGCGCGTTACCGGTTCGCCGCGCTGCCCCATCCGCTTTTCGAGAGAGCGGAGATCAACGAGCAGATCGTTCATCGTTTGATATCGTTCGCCCGGATTTTTTGCGAGTGCTTTCCCGATGACTCGATCGAGCTCGATGGGAAGGCTCGCGCGCAGAGCGGTGACCGGTTCCGGCTCATCGTTCAGAATGGAATAGATTATCGTCTGTTCGTATTCGCCGCTGAACGGTCGCCTGCCCGTAACCATCTCGTAGAGCACAACCCCGAGCGACCAGACATCGCTTCGGTGATCGATCAAACCTCCGTGCGCCTGCTCCGGCGACATGTATCCTATCGTACCGAGCGTGGTGCCCACTTTCGTGAGATCAGCGGTGCCCTTCAGCTTCGCGAGCCCAAAGTCGAGGAGCTTGACCTCGCCGCGGTCCGTGATCATGATATTCGCCGGTTTGATATCGCGGTGGGTGATGCCGCCTTCGTGAGCCCGCGTGAGGCCGTCGGCGGCCTGTATCGCGATATCGAGCGCTGCGGAAAGCTTGAGCGGCCCGCGTTCGATTCGCTCCTTGAGAATCGCCCCCTCGTAATAGGCCATCGCAATGAAGACCTGTCCGTCGTCGGTCTGCTCGATGTCGTGAATGTTGCAGATGTTCCTATGGTCGAGAGCGGAGGCGGCGCGGGCCTCCTGAGTGAAACGCTCCCTCGCCTCGGCATTCATGGTCAAGGTGGGGGGCAGGAACTTCAGGGCGACGGGACGACCGAGCTTCGTGTCCTCGGCCTTGTAGACGACGCCCATCCCGCCCTCGCCGAGCTTCTCGAGGATTCTGTAATGAGATATCGTCTTTCCGAGCATTGTACTCCCGGAGGATGGAAACGGCATCCACCCATGAGGGCGCCCCGGCCGATTTCCTATAACCCCGCGGCGATTCTAGCAGAATCGCCGATAGCGGTCAAAGAGAAGGTGTGTTTCAGCAAATCATATTCTGCTACCCGTGTGTTACCTTTTGTGGATTAATCAATAGAAAACGGACCGCTGGGGCAGGGAGATAGAGGCCCGCTCAGGGCTCCAGGTTCATCTTCCGCAGCAGGGCCTCAAAAGCCGGGTGAGATCGCAGGAGATCGTAACTCGGCGAAATCTTGAGTGATGACATGAGAATCGGATCATGCTCTTCGATACCCCTTGCCATCCACTCGAGGGTTTCGTCGCGTTCTCCCAGACCACTATGGACAAATAGGAAAGCGCACGCGGGCACATAGACCGACCGCCGCCGCTCCATCAACTCCGCGAGCAATTGCCGCGCCTCAGCGGTCCGGCCGGCGAGGCCATAGACCTTGCCCAGGTTTCCCACCGTTATCGCATTGCCCCCGGAGAGCTCGTTCGCCTTCTCGGCAGCCGCGATGCCCTCGTCGAGCCGCCCTTCGCGCGCGTAGAGGAGCGAGAGAAACCAATACGAGAAGAAAAAGGTCGGGTCCAGATCGATCGTGTGCTGCAGTTGCGCGAGCGCCGGCTCGAATTGCCGCAAGGCGAAAAGGAGATACCCCGCCAGTGAGTTGTAGAACGGATCGAGCGGATCCCGCTCCAGAGCGCGCCGCAGTTCGGTCAAGGCCTCTCCCGTCCGGCCCAGGGGCAAGAGAAAATACATGCCGTAACACCAGACATAGTCATATCGGGCAGCCGCGTAGGAGGAATTCAACTCCTGGGCCCGGCAGAACTCGCGCTCAGCTCCGTGCCAATCGAACTCGCCGGCGCCCAGGACGGTTCCCAACGCGCTGTGGCCATCGGCGATCGTGTCATCGAGTCTGAGGGCTTCGAGCGCCGCCGACTTGGCCCTGGGGAACGACTCCCGCGGATTCGTGGATCCCCAATAGGCGCTCCAGAAGTAGGATTCTGCCAGCACGACATGCGCCAGGGCGTAGTTAGGGTCGAGCGCGATGGCCTGCTCACAATACCGCCTCCCCGCCTCGAGTCCTTCCCTGGTCATCTTCAAAAGGTGATACCGGGCCTTCAAACAGAGGTCGTAGGCGGCGAAATTCTCCGTGTAGCGCTTGACGAGCGGACGGTCCCCCGACAGGCGCAGCCGCAGCTTTTCCACGATGGCCTGCGAGATCTCGTCCTGAATGGCGAAAACGTCCGTCATCTCCCTGTCGAAACGCTGGCTCCACAGGTGGTACCCGTCGCTCGCTTTGACCAGCTGCGCCGTCACCCGGAGGCGGCTGCCCGCCCTGCGCACGCTCCCTTCCAGGATGTGCTCGACGTTGAGCCGCGCCCCGATCTCGCGCACGTCCGCCTCCTTGCCGCGGAAGGCGAAGGCCGAGGTCCGCGCCATCACGCGCAGCCCCGGCACCTGCGTCAGGGCGTCGATGATATCCTCGGCCAGCCCGTCGCTGAAGTACTCGTTCTCCTTGTCCGCGCTCAAGTTCGTGAACGGCAGAACGGCGATCGAGGGGGTCGTCTTCGCATCGCTATGGCCGACGTCTACGGTTTGGGAACCGGTTGCCCGTTTCACTGCTTGCAGCGCGCCGAGCAGCTCGGTTGATTTCTGGTACCGTTCGTTCGGATCCTTGGAGAGCGTCTTCTCGATGAGGCGTTCCACTTCGGCGGGCACGTCGGGGCGAAGACTTCGAAGCGGTTTCGGGGCTTCGTTCATGATCGAATAGCTCATCGCCTGTTCGTAGTCCCCTCTGAAAGGCGTCTCGCCGGTGATCATCTCGTACAACACGACGCCCAAGGCCCAGATGTCGGAGCGGTGATCGATGTCGCCGCCTCTCAGTTGCTCGGGCGACATGTAGCTCACGGTGCCTGGCGCTGTTCCGGTTCTCGTGAGCTTCGTCCGACCGCTGAGCTTCGCGAGTCCGAAATCCACGATCTTCACGAGCCCGTCTTTCGTGATGAGAACATTCGCCGGCTTGATGTCTCGGTGAATGATCTTCTGCTCGTGCGCTTTGGCCAGGCCCTGTGCAATCTGAGCGGCGACATCGAGCGCCTCATCGAGCTTGAGCGGCCCGCGTTCGATCTTCGCCGCGACAGACTCCCCATCATAGCGGGGCATCACGATGAACATTTGCCCATCGGGAGCCTCGTCGATCTCGTGGATCGCACATATGTTCGGATGTTCCAGTGCCGAAGCGGCCTGTGCCTCGTGGACGAATCGTTCCTTGGCCTTCGCGTCGCGGGTCAGCTCCGGCGGCAAAAACTTGAGCGCTACGCACCGCTTGAGCTTGAGGTCCTCGGCCTTGTAGACGACACCCATGCCCCCCTCGCCGAGCTTCTCGAGAATCTTGTAATGAGATATCGTTTTTCCGAGCATTGCACTCCTGGAGGATGGAAACGGCATCCACCCTTTAGGTCGCCCCGGCCGATTTCCTATAACCCCGCCGCGATTCTAGCAGAATCCCCCACAGCGGTCAAAGAGGAACACGCATCGGTTCGGCCGCGAGCTGTGAGCCGCTAATACCTTGTGGATTAATCAATAGAAAATGGACCGGCGGGGAATCGAACCCCAAACCTGCTGACGCATGATCGGCTGAAGCCGTGACAATTCTGCCCGCCACGATGGCGCAGACGCCGCCATAGTATCATGGACTCATGGCACACGAAGGGAGCACATCAATAGCATCGTTGTTTGTCAGCCTCGCTACGGTGAAACCCCTCATGATATAGATCTCAAAATTGCCGGTCTGACTCGATGTAAAGACTATCCCCGAGCCGTCGGGTGTCCAGGCGGGCATAAGGGTTTCCGCAAACATCCCCGTGGTATATGTCAATCTCGTTTGATTCGTCCCATCGGCCTCCATGGCGTAGATCTCGTCGGTACCGTCTCTGTTCGATACAAAGGCCAGCTTGGAACCATCCGGAGACCACGCAGGGTTGTAGTTCCGACTAGGGTTCGAAGTCAATTGCCGCCAGCTGTGATGGTCCAGGAGACAGATATCGCTGTGCTGTCGATCGCTCCAGCTCGATTTCCAAAAGGCTATCAAATCGTCTCGGGGCGACCAGACTATACTGCCGAAAATATAAGTAGCCTCAACGGGGGTGTAGGGGTTTGTGCCATCGGCATTTATTATATGGATTCCATGCCATGGCCTCCCGTCGGGAAGGCTGTCTCCCGTTATGAAGGCGATTTCCGAACCCTCGGGGGACCAGGTGGGATCGAAATCGAACGATGGAAGATTAGTCACGTTGGTCAGAATCGTCCCGTCGGAATTCATGACCTGGATTTCATAGCTGCCATTCACGTAGGACGCAAAGGCGATTCTGCGGCCGTCGGGCGACCAGACAGGGCGTGCATCGAAGTCGCCCCAGAATTGAGTCAACTTCTTCTGATCCGTACCATCGGCATTCATGGAATAGATACCGAATACGCCGCCCCGGTCCGATGTAAAGACTATTTTCGAGCCGTCGGGAGACCAGGAAAAAGCTTGATCCCGGGCGGCATTATTGGTGAGGTTCTTTTGATTGGAACCGTCGGCATTCATGACGTAGATTTCCTCGTTGCCGTCGCGATCGGATGCAAAGGCGATCTTGAGGGTCTTCTCGACTTTCTTGGGGGGCGCTGTTGGTGAATCCGAGCACGATATCATTCCGATGGCTGCCAGCGTCGTACCAACGGCGAGTGTGGTGATGAGTGCGAGATTGCGTCTTTTTCTATCCATTTCTCCGACCTCCTCGTGGGTGGAGTGTAGCGCCTTTAGAAAATGGACCGCCGGGGAATCGAAATGAGCCCTACAGCGCGGCGAGCCGTTTCTGCGCGTCGACGAGCTGAGGGAGGTCCCTATCCGCCTCCGACCACATCTCGAGGAACTTCGTGTACTCCCGTTTCGCATCCGCTGGGCGCTTCATCTCCTCGTAGATTGTTCCGAGCTCGTAGTGCGAGAGGGCGTGGCCGCCATAGATTCGCAGCATCTCCTTGTGCACCTTGGCGGCATCCTCGAGTCGGCCAGCCATCCGATACGCGCGGGCGAGGGTTGTCCGACAATCAATATCAAAGAAACCTCCGAACGGAGCCATACCACCGTTCTTTTCAATTGTGCGCAGCAATTCCAGAGCGGTTAACTGATCGTGCCTGGCGAGGGCAATTTCAGTCCTGATCCTGAGGGCTTGAAAACGCACGCGCCCTCCATGCTCGAATTCCGATTCCAAGAGCCTTTTCGCGGCAGCTTCGGCGCCCGCCGTGTCGCCAAGTTCAGCCAGCGCTCTGCCTCCAAATTCAAGCGCTGAGAAGGGCGAACCAGTCCCTTCTTTCTCGAATTGCTTGGCTTTGTCGAGGACCTCCTTCGCGCGTCCCATCGCGAGAAGAAGCTGGCAGACGTGTCTGTCTGGTTTTCCCGTGTACTCGCGAAACACGTCGCGCGCCTTGTGAAAACGACCCTCCTCGACATAAAGCGCCGCCTGGTGGAGGTCGAACTCACTCTGGCAAATCAGATACTTACGCCTATTTGCACTGAGATTCCTCTGCTCGAGAGCTTTCTCCAAAACTGCGATTGCGCCTTTCACGTCACCGCGCTGGTAGGCACAATCACTGAAATTCTCAGGGTACCAGTCCGGATCCAGTTCTACGGCCTTATGAAAGGCCGCTTCCGCACTGTCCGTACGCCCTAAGGCAAGATACCGAACTCCGAGATTATCCCAGCTATTCGGCTCAGAGGGGTATCGCTTTACATACGATTGGCTGGCACGCAGCGCTTCCTCGCTACGACCCAGCATACCGAGCGCTTGCTGATAGCCGGGGCCGCCGATAGCGATGTCGTCCGGATACAACCGCCGTCCTTCTTCGTCCACTGCCAGCACTTCAGCGAAGTACCAGCGCCAGATCAGCTCCCCTTCCAAATCAATCAACGCTTGCCGGTCGTCAGGCCAGCGTTTGCGGATTTCTCGAAGGACTGTGATCGCGTCCCCTGTCCGCCCGTTCAAACCACAGCGCTGGGCTTCAAGCCGCATCTGATCCTTAATCCCCAGTCGAGACCTCAGCATCCACGCTCTCTCAATGTCCCCTTGCGCCTTTGGAATATCGAGATAGCCGGCAAAGCCGCTGTGCATTCGTCCAAGCTCGAGGTACGCCAACGCAAAGTTCGTGTCCTGCGCCACGGCTCTCTCGAATCCCTCAATCGCATCGTCCACCCGCCATTCCTCCTCTGCCAACATGCCGGCTGTATAGTGCTGATACGCTCGGGGAGATTCGGTCGTCACGCTCTCCACGCTGGTGGGCGCGGTTCTTGCGGCAACCCCGCAGGCTCGAGCAATCAGCGGAATGGCTTCGGCTATCATCTGATCCGCGAGACTGGCGAGCTCATTGCCTTCCACGCGCCCGGCCTTCACGTCATCGCCGCTCTTGGCGTCCACCAGGTGCCATGTCACGAGCTTTCCAGCGCCGGATGGCCTGATCGTCCCCGTGAGAAACAAAGTCGCCCCGGCCTTGCGTGCAATCTCGATTGTTTGGCTTTCTTCTATTGCACCGCGGGGTGACCCGAAGAGACGCCGCCGAAGATCGTGAAGAAGATCGGAGCTCACGAGCCGGACAATATCCGCCTGAATGAGCCCGATATTCAAAAGCTCGGTGATTCCTGTGGAAACAGTCGGATCATCCGGTGTCGCCAAATCGCGAAAGTCCATCACGGCCAGTGAATACTTCGTGGCATCCGGAGCGGATGGCCAAAAACGGAGAAGCAAAACCGACGCGAGCGCCACCGGCACGACGATCGCTGCCACCGCCGCTACACGCTGCCACGGGCGCCACCTCCGCCAAAGTCGCCTCAGACCCTTCGCAGGCATCGCCCTTCCTGCGGGCAACGCCTCGCGATCCTGCGCGAGCAGCGTCAGGTCCGCAACGAACTCATCGGCGCCCTGATACCTTCTAGCAGGATCCTTTTCCAACGCCTTGGCGACAATTCCATCCAGACCGGCGGGGACATCACTACCCTCAACCGACAGAGGCGCCGGATCCTCATTCATGATCCCATAGACAATAGCCGCCTCGTACTCCCCCTGGAACGGCACCCGCCCCGACACCATCTCATACAGCACCACTCCGAGCGCCCAGATATCACTCCGATGATCCACCTCTTTCCCCTGCACCTGCTCCGGCGACATGTACGCCACCGTCCCCATCGTCATCCCCGTCCTCGTGAGCTTCGTCGCTCCCGATACCTTCGCGAGCCCAAAGTCCATGAGCATCGGACGGCCATCGGGAAGAAGCATCACGTTCCCGGGCTTGATGTCCCGGTGGATGATGCCTTTGGCATGGGCGGAGGCCAGGGCGTCTCCGATCTGCCGGGCGTTCGAGAGCGCCTCATCGAGCGGCAACGGCCCGTCGGCGATCCGATCCCTGAGACTTCGCCCCTCTATGCAGGCCATGGCGATGAAGATGCGACCGTCAGCTTCGGCTATCTCGTGAATGGGACAGATGTTCGGATGAAGGAGCGCCGCCGCGGCCCGCGCTTCATGCACGAGACGGGCGCGGTCTTCCTCGCGGGCGACGGAGTCAGGTGGGAGAAACTTGAGCGCCACGGTCCGGCCGAGCGTGAGGTCCTCGGCCTTATAGACCACTCCCATCCCCCCCTCGCCGAGCTTCTCGAGGATCTTGTAGTGAGATACGATCTGACCGATCATTCTTCGACGCCCACCTTCTTCATGAGCTCCTTGTACCGGGGATCCGACTTGATGAAATCGCACCAGGGGGGTGCCAGCGCAGGCATGACGAGACTGGCGTCCCGATCCTGGTATGCTTTCTCGATGTATTCAAATGCCCGTTCACGGTCGCCCAGGGCGCAATATATCTCCGCTATGTACGTGGGTGAAAAGTAGCCATCGCCTATCCACTCGAAGAGCTTCGAAAGGGACTCTCGCGCTTTGTCGGATTGCCCGGATAACGCATACGCGACGGCGAGATCCACCAAACAAGGGGTAATGCTGCGCGAGACCCCCTTCTTAGCCTCCCTGATAGCCTCGGCATACTTTCCCTGCCGCCGGTAGATGCTAGATTGCCTCATATAGATCGAGCCGGCGCCGCTGTCGATTTCGGCCGCGCGTTGCACGTATGCGAAAGCACTGTCGTATTCCCCTGCCAGTTCATATCCGAAGGCGACGCTGCTCATCATGGCAGGGGAAAGAGGGTCGAGGCGCAGGCCACGCTTCATCTCCGCAATTCCCTCCTTGAATATTCCCTGGCTCGTGAGATAAAACCCGTACCAGTAGTGAGCCAGGGCGAGGTTCGGATCGAGCTCGAGGGCGCGTTTATAGTCCGCTTCTGCACCTTTGACGTCCCAGTCGTAACAGAACTTCACGTCCGCGATGAGCAAAACGCCCTCGGCCAACGCGGGGTCGAGAGCGAGCGCCTTTTCGGTGTAGGCTTTCACCTTGGCCCATGCTTCCCGGGGATGCTGTATGCCCATGCTCCCCAAATTGTCATACGCTTCCGCCATCCCGGCGTACGCCAGCGCATACGTCGAGTCTTTGTCGATCGCCTGCTGAAAATACTGGATGCTCTTGTACCAGTCAGATGGCGACGACTTAGCCCAGAAGTACTTGCCCTTGAGATAGGCCTCATGGGCCTCGGGGTCCACTGCTCGGGTGCGGGCCATCCGCTCCTGCTCGCTTGGCGTCACGGCGACATTGATTTCGCGGGCGATTGCTTGGGCTACTTCGCTCTCGAGGGCCAGGATGTTCCGGTAGCTCTGTGTGTACGTGCTCGCCCACAGGTGCTTCTCGGGCGCCGCTCGAACGAGCTGCGCAGTGACGCGGACTTCATCCTGGACTCGTTGAACCGAGCCCTGAACGACCGCATCCACACTCAATCGCGCGGCGATTTCGGGCAGCGATTTGTCCGTTTTCTTGAACCGCATGACGGAGGTCCGCGAAATGACGCGGAGCGCCTTGATCTTCGAGAGCTCGCTGATGAGCGCCTCTGTAATCCCGTCGGAGAAATACTCCTGCTCGGGATCGGCCGATAGGTTTTGGAACGGGAGCACCGCGAGCGACGTTATGGGTTTTTCCGGCGGCGCGAAGATATAGTATCGCCCGAGGACTATCATGGCGCCGAGCACGGCGCACGCCGCGAGCGCGTAAGGTAAGAGTCTTTTCGACCGCCCGGCCTTGCTCGACCCCGCCGCCGCATTCACGGTTTCCAGTTTCTTGTCGCACGCCTCGAGATCGGCGATCATCTCGCGCATGTCTTTGTAGCGCTCATCCGGTCTTTTCGCGAGTGCCTTCCCGAGGATGTGCTGGAGCTCCTTCGGCGCATCGGGGCGAAGGGTTACGAGCGACAGCGGCGCCTCATTGAGAATCGAATACATCATGGCCTGCTCGTAATCGCCCTTGAAGGGGAGCCGCCCCGCGAGCATCTCGTACAGCACGACGCCGAGCGACCAGATGTCCGTGCGTCGATCGACGTCCTTGCCGCCAGCCTGCTCGGGAGACATGTAGGCAACCGTACCGAGCGTGGAGCTCGCGCGCGTGAGCCTCACTCCCCCCGTCAGCTTGGCGAGCCCGAAATCGAGGATCTTGGCGACACCGTCATCGGTGACGATAATATTCGCCGGCTTGATGTCGCGATGGACGATCCCCTGGATGTGCGCCTTGGCGAGGCCCCGGCCGATCTGGAGCGCAATGCCGACGGCTTCTTTCGTAGCGAGATGCCCGGCCCTGATTTTCTCCTTGAGGGTCTCGCCTTCGTGGCAGGCCATGCAGATGAAGAGTTGCCCTTCCGCGGTCTCGTCTATCTCATGAATCGTGCAGATATTCGGGTGGTCGAGCGCAGAGGCTGCCTGCGCCTCCTGGATGAATCGGGCCTTGGCGTCCGCATCGCGGGTGAGCTCCGGCGGAAGAAACTTCAGCGCTACGATGCGTTTCAGCTTCGTGTCTTCGGCCTTGTACACGACCCCCATCCCGCCCTCGCCGAGCTTCTCGAGGATCCGGTAATGCGAAATCGTCTTGCCGATCATTGTCGGACACCGACCTTTTTCATGATGTCTTGGTACCGGGGATCCGATTTGATGAAGTCGCACCAGGGGCCCCAAATCCCCGGCATCAGCATTCCGAAATCCCGTTCTTGATACGCTTTCTCGAGATACTCGAGCGCCTTTTCTCTATCGCCGAGAGCGCAGTATACCTCAGCCAGAGGCCGAGGTGCAAGGTAGCCGCCCTTTGTCCCCTCCGTGAGCTTCGCTATCGACTCCCGTGCCTTGTCGGTCTGCCCCGAGAGCGCGTACGCGAGAGCGAGCTGCGGTAACGCCATAGTGCTTCCCACGGCGACCCCCTTCTCAGCCTCCTCGATGGCCTCGTCGAACTTCCTCTGCCGCAGGTAAATGTAAGACCTCGTCACGAAGACAAGGTCGAAGGTGCTGTCGAGCTCGGCCGCGCGCTCCACGTATGCGAGAGCGCTGTCGTACTCTCCGGCCAACGCGTAGCCGTAGCCGACATCCGCCGGATAATCAGGGTTCAGAGGATCGAGGTGCATACCCTCTTTCATCTCCGCAATGCCCTGTTCGAATCGCTTCTGGCTCATGAGAAAAAATCCGTACCAGAAGTGAGCCATGCCGAGGTTGGGATCGAGCTCGATGGCGCGCTTGTAACACTCTTCGGCGCCCCTGATGTCCCACTCCCAGACGCATTTCACATCCGCCGTAAGCAGTATACCCTCCGCCAGGGACGGATCGAGAAAGAGCGCCTTTTCCGTATACGCCTTCACCTTAGGCCACGCGTCCCGAGGGCGCAGAACGCCATAGCTCCCCAGATTGTCGTATGCCTTCGCCATTCCCGCGTACGCGAGCGCATAGGTCGAGTCCTTGTCGATCGCCTGCTGGAAATACTGGATGCTCTTGTACCAGTCTGCGGGCGTCGATTTGATCCAGAAGTAATTGCCTTTGAGATACGCCTCGTGGGCTTCGGGGTTCACCACGCGAGCGCGGGCCAACCGCTCCTGCTCGCCCGGTGTCACCGTGATCTTGATCTCGCGCGCGATCGCTTGGGCGACCTCGCTCTGGAGAAGCAAGATATTCTCGAGAGTCCGCGTGAAGTCCTCCGCCCAGAGATGCCTCTCGGGGTGTGCCGCAATGAGTTGCGTTGTGATACGCACATCTCCATCGGCGCGGAGCACGGAGCCTGCAACGACGGCATCGACCCCGAGCTCCTGGGCGATCTGCGGTATCGTTTTATCCGTGCTCTTGTACCGCATCGCTGACGTACGCGAGATGACGCGGAGCGCCTTGATCTGTGAAAGCTCCTTGATGATCGCCTCCGTCATGCCGTCGGCGAAATACTCCTGCTCGGGATCTCCCGAGAGATTGTCGAGTGGAAGAACGGCGATGGAATGGATTGCCGCGGCTCGATGGGGGAAGAGGTGCGGCCAGGCCGCGATGACCGCTGCAATGATAACGACGGCGGCGCACGCCGCGAGGGCGATTCGCTTCCTGCTAAACGCCCCCTTTGGGCGCGTTATCGGTTCGCCGCGCTGCCCCATCCGCTTTTCGAGAGAGCGGAGATCAACGAGCAGATCGCTCATCGTTTGATATCGTTCGCCCGGGTTCTTCGCGAGTGCTTTCCCGATGACTCGATCGAGTTCGATAGGAAGGTTCGCGCGCAGGGCGGTGACGGGTTCCGGCTCATCGTTGAGAATGGAATAGAATATTGCCTGTTCGTATTCCCCCCTGAACGGTCGCCTGCCCGTGACCATCTCGTAGAGCACGATGCCGAGCGACCAGACATCGCTTCGGTTATCGATCGGACCTCCGCGCGCCTGCTCCGGCGACATGTATCCGGTCGTGCCGAGCGTGGTGCCCACTTTCGTGAGGTCTGCGGTGCCCTTCAGCTTCGCGAGCCCAAAGTCGAGGAGCTTGACCTCGCCGCGGTCCGTGATCATGATATTCGCCGGTTTGATATCGCGGTGGGTGATGCCGCCTTCGTGAGCCCGCGCGAGCCCTTCGGCGGCCTGTATCGCGATATCGAGCGCTTCGGAAAGCTTGAGCGGCCCGCGTTCGATACGTTCCTTGAGAGTCGCCCCCTCGTAATAGGCCATCGCAATGAAGACCTGTCCGTCGTCGGTCTGCTCGATGTCGTGAACGTTGCAGATGTTCCGGTGGTCGAGGGCGGAAGCGGCGCGGGCCTCCTGAATGAAACGCTCCCTCGCCTCGGCATTCATGGTCAAGGCGGGGGGCAGAAACTTCAGGGCGACGGGACGACCGAGTTTCGTATCCTCGGCCTTGTAGATGATACCCATCCCGCCTTGCCCAAGCTTCTCGAGGATCCGGTAGTGCGACACCGTCTGTCCGATCATGGTACCGTCATCCTCCAGCCCCTCATCAACGAGAGGCCCGATCACGTCTCCAGGTTCATCTTCCGCAGCAGGGCCTGAAAGGCCGGGTGAGATCGCAGGGGATCGTAGCCCGGCTCAGCCTTGAGTGACATCACAAGAAGCAGATCATGCTCTTCGACGCCCCTTGCCCACCACTCCATACTCTTCTCGACATCTCCAAGGCCGCGATAGATCATCGCAATGGAAGAAGGTGGAACGTAGCCCGAGCGACGTCGGTCCTCCAGTTCCTCCAGCAGTTGCCGCGCCTCGGCGGTCCGGCCGGCCAAACCGTAGACTCTGCCCAGCAGTCCCATCGTTCTCGCAATGCCCCCGGAGAGTTCGTTCGCCTTCTCGGCGGCGGCGATGGCCTCGTCGATCCGCCCAGTCAGAGCGTAGGTGATCGAGAGCAGCCAATGGGACTCGAAAAAGGTCGGGTCCAGATCAATGGCGTGCTGGAGTTGCGCGACCGCTGACTCGAATTGCCGCGTGGCGTGAAAGATATACCCCACCTGGCAGTTGTAGAATGGATCGAGCGGATCCATCTCCAGCGCTCGCCGCTCCTCGGTCAAGGCCTGTTCCACCCGGCCCAGGGGCAGAAGGAACCAATGGGCGTAATAGTACCGGGTGACTGCGGACGAGGGGTTCAGCTCCAGGGCACGGCGGAACTCGCGCTCGGCTCCCTGCCAATCGAACTCGCCGATGCCCAGGACGGTTCCCAACGCGCTGTGAGTTTCGGCGATCGTGTCATCGAGTCTCAGGGCCTCGAGCGCCGCCGACTTGGCCCTGGGGAGGGACTCCCGTGGCTTCGCGAATCCCCAATAGGCGCTCTCCACGTAGCATTCCGACAGCACGACATACGCGGGGGCGTACTTCGGGTCGAGCGCGATGGCCTGCTCACAATACTGCCGGGTCAACTCGTATCCTTCCTGCGTCACCTTCGTGAGGTGATACCGGGCCTTCAGACAGAGGTCATAGGCGGCTAGATTCTCCGTGTAACGCTTGACGAGCGGACGCTCCCCCGTGAGCCGCACACGCAGCTTCTCCACGATGGCCTGCGAGATCTCGTCCTGAATGGCGAAGACGTCCGTCATCTCCCGATCGAAGCGCTGGCTCCACAGATGGTACCCGTCGCTCGCTTTGACCAGCTGCGCCGTCACCCGGAGGCGGCTGCCCGCCCTGCGCACGCTTCCTTCCAGGATGTGCTCCACGTTGAGCCGCGCCCCGATCTCGCGCACATCCGCCTCCTTGCCGCGGAAGGTGAAGGCCGAGGTCCGCGCCATCACGCGCAGCCCCGGCACCTGCGTCAAGGCATCGATGATGTCCTCGGCCAGCCCGTCGCTGAAGTACTCGTTCTCCTTGTCAGCGCTCAGATTCGCAAACGGCAAAACGGCGATCGAGGGGGTCGCCTTCGCATCGCTCTGGCCGACGTCCAAAGCTTGGGACTCGAATCGTCTTTTCAGTGATTGCAGCGCGCCGAGCAGCTCGATCGCTTTCTGGTACCGTTCGTTCGGATCCTTGGAGAGCGTCTTCTCGATGAGGCGTTCCACTTCGACGGGCGCATCGGGGCGAAGACTCCGAACCGGTTTCGGGGCTTCGTTCATGATCGAATAGCTCATCGCCTGTTCGTAGTCGCCTCTGAAAGGCGTCTCGCCGGTGATCATCTCGTACAACACGACGCCCAGGGCCCAGATGTCGGAACGGTGATCGATGTCGGCACCTTTCAGTTGCTCGGGCGACATGTAGCTCACGGTACCCGGTGTCGTTCCGGTCCTCGTCAGTTTCGTCCGGCCGCTGAGCTTCGCGAGTCCGAAATCCACGATCTTCGCAAGGCCATCGCTCGTCACGAAGATGTTCCCCGGTTTGATGTCCCGGTGGACGATCCCTTTCTCATGGGCCTTCGCCAGGCCAGAGGCCACCTGGATCGCGATCTCCGCCGCTTCGTCGAGTTTCAAGCGCCCTCGCTCGATCTTCGCCTGAAGGGACTCGCCCTCGTAGCACGGCATCACGATGAACATCTGCCCTTCGGGAGTCTCATCTATTTCATGGATCGCGCAGATGTTGGGGTGCTCGAGGGCCGATGCCGCCCGCGCTTCGTGAATGAAGCGCTGTCTGGTTTTGTCGTCAACGATCGAGGAGGAAAGAAACTTGAGCGCTACGCATCGCTTGAGCTTGAGGTCCTCGGCCTTGTAGACGACGCCCATCCCGCCTTGCCCAAGCTTCTCGAGGATCTTGTAATGAGATATCGTTTTTCCGAGCATTGCACTCCTGGAGGATGGAAATGGCATCCACCCTTGTGGGCGCCCCGGCCGATTTCCTATAACCCCGCGGCGATTCTAGCAGAATCCCCCGCAGCGGTCAAAGAGGAACACGCATCGGTTCGGCCGCGAGCTGTGAGCCGCTAATACATTGTGGATTAATCAATAGAAAATGGACCGCCGGGGAATCGAACCCCAAACCTGCTGACAGGGTATCAGCAGTTATGTCGGAGATACTCGTTTATGACTTCCGGCTTGAGCTTCGTGTCCTCCGCCTTATACACGACGCCCATCCCGCCCTCGCCGAGCTTCTCGAGAATCCGATAGTGGGAGATCGTTTTTCCGATCATCGTTTCCCCCGCAAGACCTGGGCAGTCCCTTTTACGCAACCGTGGCCGAGGATGCTCATCTGCGCCGACAGATACTCCAGCAGGAAACAGGCGGGGTAACAATCATTTGAACACATTCTCGATCATAACGAGCTTGCTGTTGACGCGGGCGTCCGTATAGACAATCTCCTTCCCATCGTAACTTATGTCAAGGAAACAGTCCCAGGATGGGTTTAGTCCGGGAAACACTCCACGAATGATCTCCTCCCTTCCGGAGGGTATGGAGATCCGCCGAAGCTCGCCTGCATTCTTTACCCAGTAGAGAAACTCCCCGCTTTTATCAAATGCGCTAGTGAGACCCGAATATGCCAGCTTCCTCGG
>Ga0315284_10003345_pt1 | contig 22758 bp, 17 predicted proteins | sample YL17G09_16_MG_FD_203696 | JGI IMG/M metagenome (GOLD analysis project Ga0315284, IMG submission 203696) | Sediment microbial communities from Yellowstone Lake, YNP, Wyoming, USA - YL17G09_16 | ecosystem: Environmental > Aquatic > Freshwater > Lake > Sediment | place: USA: Wyoming | collected... | reverse complement strand
CGAACCGTGGGTGCTACATTGGTGCATCAAGGCCCCTCGATCCCTCTACCGCCCGGGTTGGCAGGGACGGTGCTGCGGAATGAGTATTTTCTCTGGCTCTGCCACTGCGCCTCTGTGGATCTGTCCGATACGGAGTACCCGATGACGCCCAAAGAGCTTCCACCTCTCGATGCCAAGTACAAGACTGCCAGCCCTGTTGTGGTGCTCCTCCACTTCTATACGGGTGTGCGCGGGTATCTGGCTGCGGGTCTCGGCTTCGTCGTCATCAAGCATCTGCCGTACCTGGTGGCGCCAATCCTCACTGCGAATGTCATCAATATCCTCACCAATCCGAAGACCCGCAATCTCCACGAATTGTGGATCAACGTGGGCGTGTTCTTCGTCATACTGGTCCAGAACATCCCCACCAACACACTGGCCAACTACTACCTCAGTAGAGCACATCGAGCGATGGAGGCTCGGGTGCGCGGCTCGCTGATTCGGCGGCTCCAGGCGCTCTCCATCGGGTTTCACGACACGTTTCAGTCGGGGCGTCTCCAGTCCAAACTGCTCGCGGATGTGGATGCACTTGTCGGACTGGCAACCACCCTGTGCAGCGGCGTGCTCATGGCCCTGCTCAATGTGGCATTCCCCATTGGCGTGACTTTGGGGAAGAAACCCATGCTTGCCCTGTTCTTCCTGCTCACGGTGCCGCTTGCGTTCTTGTTGATCCGGGCTTTCAGGAAAGGCATGGGTGCGCGGACTCGAGAGTACCGGGTGCAGGTTGAGGGACTCTCTGCGCGGCTCTCCGAAATGGTGCAGATGATTCCCATCACTCGCGCGCATGGGCTCGAAGAGATCGAGATCACTTCCATGGACAACAAACTCCAGGAGGTGCGCACCGCCGGAGTGCGGCTCGATCTTGTCAACTCGATATTCGGCGCGTGCAACTGGGTGAGCCTGCAGACATTCCAGTTGCTCTGTCTCGTAGTGACCGGGTTGATGGCCTACAAGGGCATGATCCCCGTGGGCGATGTGGTGATGTACTACGGATTCTTTGCCATGATCATGGGATCCGCGCAAATGCTGTTGGGCGTATACCCGCAGATTGCGCGCGGCGCCGAGGCTGTGCGATCGATTGGCGAAGTGCTGGAGAGCCCCGACCTCGAGCACAATGCAGGCAAGGGGCACGTGGCTCGCGTGGCGGGAGGCTTCCGGTTCGAGAATGTGGAGTTCACCTACGCAACGGCGCACGGACCCGCACTGCGCAACCTGAGTCTGGACGTCAAGGCAGGGGAGTGCGTTGCATTTGTCGGCGAGTCAGGTGCGGGAAAAAGCACTATCCTCAACCTGATCATCGGGTTCCGCCGTCCCACCAAAGGCAAGCTCTTCCTGGATGGTATTGACATGGAGTCGCTTGACCTGCGCCAATACCGCCGGCACTTGGCAGTGGTGACGCAGCGCACCATCCTCTTCACAGGCACGATTCGTGACAACATCACCTACGGCCTCGACTCGGTGTCCCAGGCCCGGCTCGACGAGGTGCTGGAGATGTCAAATGCCACCGAGTTCATCCGCAGGTTCCCCGAGGGGCTGGACGCCATGATCGGCGAAGGCGGCAAAACGCTCTCCGGCGGCCAGCAGCAGCGCATAGCCATAGCGCGCGCACTCATCCGCGACCCGCATGTGATTGTGCTGGATGAGGCGACGTCTGCACTTGACGTAATTTCGGAGTTTCAGGTGCAACAGGCCATCGAGCGCCTCATCGAAGGCCGCACCACGTTCGTAGTGGCGCACCGGCTCTCTACGATTCGCATTGCCGACAAGATCGTCGTCATGAAGAACGGAGAGGCCATTGAGGTGGGGACGCATGATGAACTGATGGCGAAGCAGGGAGAATTCTCGAGATTGAGGAAACTGCAGTTTTGAGGGGGAGTAGATGGCCCTCACCCACTGGCGGATTGTGGGGAGAGTGACGAGTTACGAGCAAGCGAGTTACGAGTTACGAGTGGCTCGGAGCGAACCGACGGGTCGCAGGCCAACTGTTCACTGCCCATCCCCTCGTCACAACACGGAGACCAACCATGCCACCCAAGCACATCGCAGTCATTGACATCGGCAAGACCAACAAGAAGGTCCTGATCTTCGACGAACGCCTCCAGATCGTTGACAAGGCGTATCGTACGTTCGACGAAATCGTTGAGGAGAATATCCACTACGAGCCTATCGAGGATATGACCGAGTGGTTCAAGGACCAACTCCGCATCTTCGCGGCAACGTACTCCATCAAGGCCATCTCGGTGACAACACACGGTGCGACCGCCATGTGCATTGGTCGGGACGGCAGTCTTGCTGTGCCGCCGGTGGCCTACACCAGTGATGCCGGAGAGGAATTCCGCACCGAGTTCTACGAGAAGTTCGGTAACCGCGAGCACCTGCAGGCCGAAACCGCAACCGCCGAGGTTGGCAGTCTCATCAACCTAGGCAAGCTGATCTACTTCGTGCAGAAGCGATACCCCGAGCACTTCGCCAATGTCACGAGCATTCTCAACTACCCGCAGTACTGGGGATTCGTTCTCACCGGCAAACTGGGCGCAGAACCCACATACACGGGCTGCCACACGTACCTCTTCGACTTCGACAAGAAGCGATACTCCGATGTTGCGCGCAAGCTTGGCATTGTTGACAAACTGCCACCACGCATTGCCAAGTCATGGGAGGTTCTCGGGACCGTGTCACCGTCCATTGCCAAGGAGACTGGCCTGCCGGTTGACTGCGTGGTCACCATGGGCATCCACGACTCTAACTCCTCGCTGCTCCCGTACTTGGTCAAGGGACACAAGAACTTCGTGCTTAACTCAACCGGAACCTGGTGTGTGGCCATGCACCCGACCGGCAAGGTCCATTTCCAGCCTGACGAGCTCGGAAAACTCGTGTTCTACAACCTTGACGCGTTCCACAATCCGGTCAAGACGTCGATCTTCATGGGCGGCCTGGAGTTTGAGATGTACAGCGGCCTCATCAAGAAGATTTGTGGGCGTGACGATTTCCCGACGTACGATCACGCACTGTACGAGCGGATCATCTCCGAACACCGGCTCTTCATTGTGCCGTCAGTTGTCAAGGGGACCGGAATTTTCCCGGATGCGCAGCCGCGTGCCATTGAGAACGGCGTTGCCTATCACCTGGGCGGGATCCAGTCGGGCGAGCGTGTGCCTTCATTCTTCCGCGACTTCGAGGCCGCCCATGCGGTGCTTGCGGCCTCGCTGGCGATCCAGACGCGGGTGGCCATGCAGATCGCCGGCTTCAAGGGCGATGGCACGGTCTTCACTGAGGGTGGGTTCCGCAGGAACGATCGCTACAACCGTCTCCTCGCGTCGCTGCTGCCCGAGTCAACCTGCGCACTCACCAAGCTTGAGGAGGCCACGGCATTCGGTGCGGCAATTCTTGCCAAGGCCGCGCTGGATGGGACCTCGCCCAATGAGACGAAGGATCTCTTCGAGATCGAGCAGGTTGAGGTGAAGTCCGAGCGGTTCGTCGGGTTGGAGGCGTATGCGGAGGAGTTTGTGGGGCGGATATAGGGGCGGACAAACAGGGCGGTTCTGGTCGGCAAATCCGGGAATCCAGAGTACGCACGGCAAGACGTTCTGGTTGGCAAAGCCGGGTGGTTCCTGGGGGACGTGGGGACGGAGGTTCCAAAGTACTATATTGTATATTATGACATATGCCACGCAAAGCACGTCTCTTCGTTCCGGGAACATTCGTCCACATCATGGCACGCGGTATCGAGGGTCGTGACATATTCCTCGACGACGCGGATCGCGCTCGCTTCATGGCGCTTCTGGAGCACGGGTTGGTTGGCGGAGACTATCGTCTCTACGCGTGGGCGCTCATGCGCAACCATTACCATCTTCTGGTGCGTACCAGTGATCATCCGCTCGGGGCACTCATGCGCAGGCTCAACGGGACGTACGCTACGCATTTCTCAAAGCGGCACGACCGACGTGGGTACCTCTTTCAGGACCGCTACAAGTCGCTCGTGACACAAGATCAGCACTACGTCGAGGAACTTGTGCGTTACATACACGTCAATCCCTTGCGCGCGGGGGTATGTAGCAGCATCGATGAACTCGATGTGTATCCCTGGACTGGCCACGCAGTGTTGATGGGGCGGCAGTCTTGCACGTTCCAGGACACCTGGACCATTCTGAGGCGTTTCGGCCAGTCAACAGAATCTGCGCGAAAGAAATATCGCGAGTTCGTGTCTGGGAGTTCTTCTGGGGACAAGGAAGATATGGATGAGATTGGCGACACCGTCCGAAGAGCCGACACCGGCCGGCCGCGGAGCGACGAGCCGGATCGATGGGTCATAGGGGATCCGGAGTTTGTCAAGGGGGTGGTGGCAAAGGACCGGCAGAACCGTCTCAGGCTCTCCAGGCACAGGGTTGAGAAGGTCACGCTGGAAGATATCGCCGAGAAAGTGTGCGTGGCGTGCGGTGTGAGTGTCGAGCAGCTGCGTCGCCGAACACGCGCCACGCACGCAGCATCGGTGCGCAAATTGTTCGCGTATCTCTGCCGAACCGAATACGGATTCGCGGTTGTTGACATAGGCAGGTTCCTTGGAACCAGTGGTCCACCAATGTCGGTACGGATTGGGGAGGGGGCTGAACTGGTGAAATCGAAACCATTCGATACGATATTTCGGAACCTCCGTCCCTATTGACACGATCCAGGGAAACGGACTAATATCGAACAACGCGATTGTCAGGATCGCCGTCTACGGGCAGATAAGCGACTATGCGTTATCGGGCAAATTCAGTATTCGACCGAAAATATCGAGTGTGCGAATGCCTTGGTCCGGAAACGGCGATTGCCTTATTTTTCCATTACCCATTGCCGCAATTGCGGTTTCATTCCCGCAGATTTTATTTCTATATAGTAAACTCCAGGCGGCATGTTTCCGAATAATTTTTGCGGCTCGATATTTGCCGCTTTGTCAGATACCACCCGGGCGGCCTGCCTGCCGAGAGCCGAATAGAGAACCATCCGTACCGGGCTATTCCCGGAATAAAGGAAGGAATTTCCGTTCGGCGGCTTTTGAGCGCCGAATCGGTATTTGACGCCGAGTCCCGCGCGCTCCCATATCGTAGATTTTAGCCAGGTGTTGTCTTCCTGGAATCCGGCGGGCACTTCCACCCACGCATAGGGATGGTTGAACTGGGCAACGGAAGCGTACGATGTATCGGCGCTTTCGACCAACTTGACATACAGAGAGTCTTTGAGGTTGACCAGGTAGATCGATTCCGTGTTATAGGTGTGTTCGTAATTGCCGTTTTTCAACCAGAGCCTGTCAATGGAAAGGCACGCCGCCGCGAAATACGGATGGTTCGACCATTCGGGATTGTACCATTCTTTCTCGATTGCTTCGCCTGTACCCTGCGCGTTTGATATGGGCACCAGATTCCTGTCCGCCGGCATGTCGAAAACTTTCATATCCTCCGAGTCATACCGGGAAATAAATAGTTTCTCATGCTGCTTCCAGGTTCCGAGAATCGGGTGATAACACCCCGCGTTATTAATGGCTGACGAAGAAAAATCGTAGAACAGCATCACGTTGGTGAAGATCCGGCTGGCGGAACGGGACATGTTGCACGCTCCCACGGCTACGAACGTATCAGCATTTGTAACGTCTTTCCTGACGTGCATGGTGTGAATCGGCCGCGGACCGGCCGAAGCGTTCTGCAAATCCAGCATAAAGGTATTCTGGCCTCCGGGCCAGCCGGTGCTCAGATACCGGTTGTCCCACGAAAGTCCGCCATAATAACTGCCTTTGTCAAAAAAGACCTGCGAGGCCTGTGGAGATTCATTCACGATTTTCTTTTTAATCGTCAAGCCGCCGTTATAGCATGCCCGTCCAGGACAGACCAGGCTTGTGGAATAAATAATTTCCGGAGTGTCAACTGATGTGTTCTGCACGAAACGGGGAACGTAGCCTGTGTCCGCGACCTTGACCGGCGTTCCGTCCGCCGCCAGCTCACGTAGCCATACTTTTCCGGCTGCAGGATTAACGGAAGGACCTTCTGCGTTGTTGTCGGTCTGATAGGCGACCCATCGGCCGTCATTCGAAATAACTGGAAAGAAAGGGGAAACGACCCCGTTGGCCTTGCGGACCTGGGGCGTGGTTTCCGAAAAATCGATAAAGTAAAGGGAATTCTGGCAGAGAAACACAATTTTTACGTTCGGGGTTCCGCAAACGCTCTGCAACTGCTGTTTTGCCGTAACGGGTATTCGGGCGTTGATCTGTCCAAAACAACTGAAAAATAGGGCACTGATCGCCAGGAACATTATGCAGCAATCTAAACGGAAACCGACGCTCTTCTGATTATTCGAGAATCGGTGAATCTTTTTTATCATGAGCAAAGTCCCCCTGTCTATCTGTATGTTTTGATTTTAAGTAAGCGGATATTGACCTCTTAAATAATTATCTGCTCACGTCAGAGCGCGTCTGAGCCCAGGTGGATGACAGGCTGCGCCTTGAACATCCTCCTGAAAAAATATAATAAATTCCCTGCCAGCTCTGCGGAGTGTTTTCTTTCCGCACTACGAGAGCGCTCATTTAGGATAGCGATCGACAAGACCGGCAGTAATCATTTCGCAGAGAGCAATTTTTACAAAAGAGAGGCGATGCCGGATTATTTTGTTAGAACCGCTCCCCGTACCGGCATTCGGCCGCCAACCATAAATTTATAAACATATGAGCCTGCGGGGCCTGTTTTCCCGTCCGATTGTTTTCCATCCCGGGAAAAGGTCTGGTATCCCGCATTCCTTTCGCCAAAGGCGTTCGAGGCAGGCACAGAAAATATGGCCACAAGATCAGGCTCAAGACACTGCTGGACAACGCCGGCGCCATGACGCCGGCCCCCAATCTGGTGTACGAGGAATCCGATTGCCTCATCCGCTATCGATGTGTCGATCTGCTGAACCGGCAGCCGCAGGTCTGCGTCTTCCACGTGTCAAGCGGTCCATCGCTCACCAGCACGATCTTCGATTGCACCGCGCCGCACGATGGGGTAGTGCGGAATCGCTCCCGCAGCGGCTCAAGCCATCCGGGCGTCACGGTGGTGTCATTGTTGAGTAGCATGAGGAACTCGCCTCGTGAGTGTTGCAGCGCCTGGTTGTTTGCACGGCCGAACCCCACGTTTTCGGTGTTGCGGATCACCCTCGTCGTGGTACTGCGGATGGACCCATAGAACAGACCCATCTGCGGCTCGGTTGATGCATTGTCAACCAGGATGATCTCGCAGATTCCTGCAGGGGTGAACGCGGCGATCGATTCGCAGAGATTCTGCAGGAGTCGATACCCGTTGAGCACGGGCACGATGATTGTTGCGGTGAGGTTGGACATGGACATATCGATCTCTCGGTGGGCAAGCAGCTCTCGGTCAGGCCGGGACGACAATGCGACGCTGCCGGCCGCAGCCCCTCAGCTCCGCTGCTCCCACTTGATATCCGGAATCTTCTTCACCTGAATGAGGAAGTAGAACCCCGGATTGTACCCCGACGGCCGCCAGTTGAAGCGCAGGGCCCAGCACTCTGCATCGTACTTGAAGTCAAGCGAGTGCCCCACGAACTGGTTGGCGGTGAAGTTGTACGTGCTACTCCACGACATCGACCATTTGCGCGTGAACGACAGGTCGGCCGAGGCAGAGAGCGCGTAGTTCTTCGTGGTGGTGAAGTCCTCATCCTGTCGCGTGCGCGACTGCGAGAAGCTGAACGATGGGCTGAGATGCATGTTCCATGGCTGAGGTCCGGACCTCTGATACTCCAGCGGATCGTCGGTGGGAGCCACACTGTCAAGCACGACTCGATCGCCCTCCCACAGGTTTCCCGAAGCGCCGATGTTCACCTGCGGGCTGATGCGCACGTCGTAGGACCGGAGGATGGGCATGTGGATGTTGTCGTGGATGTCGTAGAGCCAGAAGACCGAGGAGTATCCCACGCTGAAGAGCTTGTTGGTGGTGTTGGCGGAGAGAGAGAGGTCGGTCCACTTCCAGTCTTTGATGGCTGGACGATAGCCGTAGGATGTGCCCAGGTTGATGCTGACAATGTGGAATCGCTTTTCCTCGGGCTTTTCGTCTTCCTTCCTGGCAGGAGTGATGGTCTTGCCGTCGAAGCTGTTGCCGATGCTGAAGCCGATGGACTGGTTCATGGGGCTGGCGCCCGCGCCGCCGATACCGATAGGGTAGTACTGCTTGTCGCCCGAAGCGTCGTGTCGCGGATTGAACGTGTAGGAGATGGAAGGGCTGAACGTGTGCCTCAGCCCGGCAAATCGCAGAAAATGGATCGGGAACATGCCGTAGAGCGTGGTGCCCAGCGATGCGCCGAGATTCCAGGTGTAGTTGCCATCCCACTTGAACGTTGGTTTGTACCACAGTGTCGTGTCTACGGTGACCCTCCTGGCCACGACGAAGTATGTGTCAACGGTGTTGTCTGGCTGGTAGTCAAAGACCGTATCAATGACGCGGTGCGTGGTGAACATCGAGTCTGGTGTGGCGTACGAAGGCAGCGATTCGATGAGACTGTCGGAGTGGTAGATGGTGTCGTCCGGGAACGTGTCCTTGTACGCGTCAAACGCGAATGACCGGAAGTTGAAGCTCGGCGAGAAGGTGATGTACTTGAGAATCTTCTGATTGTACGACAGCGAGAAGTTCTGCTCTGCCCCCATCCGGGCATAGTCGCGTTCCTGAGGTATCACAGGCTTCGGATCCACGAAGTGCTTGCGTATCGCATGAGCGTTGTAGGAGTGGCTGATGCGGTTGTACCACTTGGGCTCCGAGGGCTCTCCGGTCACAGGATTGGCCGGCCGGTCGGTCTTCTCCGGGATGAGTGGACGCCCCGGCAGGTTGAAGCTGATGTTGGGGAGATCCTCGCTCATCACATTGTCTTTGAGGTTCTGGTTGCGGCTCCACGACAGGTTCGCGCTCGCGTTGATCCTCTCGAAACGCTTGGCAAGTGCGAGATTCGCGTTCATCTGCTTCCCGAGCAGCTCCAGAGAATCTGAGGAGTGCCTTGTGTAGAAGTCCTTCCTGCTCGCCAGGTTGCCCCGCCCACCAAACGTGAGCGTACGGTCGGGTGTGAGTGTCTGGTTGTGCGAGTAGTCGATCGCCCATTCCGTGGCTGTGTGGGCATAGTCTTTAGTCAAGGCGTATCTGCCGGATAGCGACCCGTTCAGCCAGTATCGCAACGCATAGCGCGATTCGGCACGCAGCACAAAACTCTTGAACTCCTCGATCCGCGCCGCAGCCAGAAAGTCAACGTAGTCATTCGGCGCCAGATAGTACCCGATATTCTCAAGGGCAAAGCCATACCCTGGCGTGCCGCTGAACGTCGGCGTGAGGATCCCGCTCGTCCGCTTGCGATCCATAGGCAACACCATGTACGGCAGAATCCCCACCGGCACATCCCCGATGTTGAAGATCGCCGGTCTGGCATACACCTTGTCCTTGGGAATAGCCTTGATAACGCGACCGTAGAAGTGGTAGTGCGGATCGTCGGGATATGCGCATGTGGTGTAGTCGCCGTCGCCGGCGTAGAATTCGTCGCCCTTCTGCTTGACAATAGAGCGGCCGTTGAAATACGCCTCGTCCATGTGCATTGACGCGTACTGCACACTGCCGCGCCGCGTCTTGATGTTGTACGTCATGTACTCGCCAACGGTTGTGTCGGCGCCCTCAATGATAGTGGGGCGTCCGCTTGCGGAGAAGAGACTTTGTGACGTTTCATAGGTGATGGTGTCGGCGTACAGCGTCATGTTCTGGTAGCGTACCATGGCATTGCCGGTGAGTGTCAGGTACTTGTTCTCCATGTCATAGTCGATGCGGTCTGCCTCGTACGACACCGTGTCGGTGAGGTCGGACTTCTTCTTGGCGGCTGCGACCTTTGAGGTGTCGGTCCTCGCAGAGTCGGCCCGCACGCGAGACGACGTGTCTGGACTTGTCGAGGCAGACGCGGCATTGCGGGGATGCGGCGGCGCGGGCCTGGGACCCGTGGCTGATGCGGATGTGTCGACTCTGGCGCGAGACGACGTGTCGGGACTTGTCGAGGAGTATGCAGCGTTGCGCGGGTGCAACGGCGCGGGTCTCGCCCCCTTTGCTGACGCGGAAGTGTCTTGCGGTACCTGGGCGCTGCCGACGGACGGGACCGACTGTTGCGCGGGAGCAGCCCCTGCGCAGAGCACGCAGGTTGCCAGCAGAAGTGTCGCACTCACGATCGATCGGGGCTGCATGCTCTGGTCCGGGTGACGCACTGGTGACAGTTCGGGGCGCCGTCGAAGGGTCACCCACACGTGGTTTCGCCGGCAGTGGCGACCACCAACAAACCGATGAGAATCCTCACCTTAGAGCGCCTCTCACAGCGCACCACAAAAATACGTGTAGGGCGACAAATGATTCGACCATTTTGCTTCCCCGGTGGGAATCAACCATATTTGCTGGTCTGTGCCCGCGCCGATCTTCCGATACCTTCAACGTGTGTATAATAGAAAGGGACGGTTCCCCGTGAAGCCAGTTCGTATCACTAGAGCGATTCTGAGCGTGTCCGACAAGACGGGCCTCGTCGACCTTGCCAAGGGTCTTCAACGACACTCCGTCGAGATTCTCTCGACCGGTGGAACCGCCAAACTGCTCGCCGAAAAGGGCGTTGCGGTCAAGTCAGTCGACTCCTACACCGGGTTTCCCGAGATCATGGATGGCCGGGTCAAGACGCTGCATCCCAAGGTCCACGGCGGACTTCTGAGCGTGCGCGACAATCCGGCGCACCAGAAGCAGATGGCAGACAATGGCATCATGCCTATTGATATGGTTGTGATCAATCTCTACCCCTTCACGCAAACAGTGGCCAAGCCGAACGTCGCCATCGAAGATGCGATTGAGAACATCGATATTGGCGGACCGGCAATGATCCGCAGCTCGGCAAAGAACCATGCGTACGTGGCCGTAGTTGTGGATGCGGCTGATTACGAGACCATCCTCTCCGAGCTCGATGCGACGGGTATGGTCTCGGGCGAAACCCGCAAGAAGCTCGCGGTCAAGGCGTTCCAGCACACGTCTCGGTACGACACGGCCATCTACGAGTATCTCAGCAGGGTGTACGGAGCGTAGGAGAAGTGGGGAGTTCGGAGTGCGGAGTTGTGGATGTCATCGACGAACATGTAGAGACGTTGCGCGCAACGTCTCGTCCGGTGCAGGATGGACCGTGCGGAGTGGGGAGTTCGGAGTTGTGGATGTCACCGACGAACATGTAGGGACGTTGCGCGCAACGTCTCCCCCGGTGCAGGATGAACGGGTCGTGGGACCCAGGACCGGCAATAAGCAGTCGACATATACGAGAGGGCGTTTCAAACATGGGTAAGAATCTGGTAGTTGTGGAATCTCCGGCCAAGTGCAGGACCATTGCCAAGTACCTGGGCAGCGACTACGTGGTCAAGGCCACCATGGGTCACATCATCGACCTGCCCGAGAAGGAACTCGGCGTCGACCTCAAGGCCGATTTCAAGCCCAAGTACACCATGTCAAAGGGCAAACGCAAAGTCCTCACCATGCTGAAGGAAGAGGCTGCGCGTGCCGACATTGTCTACCTGGCGCCCGACCCTGACCGCGAGGGAGAGGCCATTGCCTGGCATGTGGCCGAAACCATTTCCAAGCAGAACAAGAATATCAAGCGAGTGACCTTCAACGAGATCACCAGGAAAGCTGTGTTGGGCGCCTTCGATCACCCCGAAGAACTCAACATGAACAAGGTGAATGCGCAGCAGGCGCGCCGCATCCTCGATCGCATCGTGGGCTATCAGATCTCGCCCTTCCTCTGGCGCACGGTGTATCGTGGGTTGAGCGCAGGTCGTGTGCAATCGGTGGCACTGCGGCTGATCTGCGAGCGCGAGGACGAGATCTCCGCATTCAAGCAGGAGGAGTACTGGTCGATCCTGGCTCTTCTTCGTCACAGCAACATGGCATTCAGTGCCAAGCTCATGTCGGTTGACGGGGCGAAAATCGCGATTGGCAACGAGGCCGAAGCAAAAGCGATCACCGCACGCGTGCAGGGCAAGCAGCTCACGGTCAAAGACGTCCAGAAGACCGAGAAGGAACGCAAACCCTACGCTCCGTTCATCACCAGTACGCTGCAGCAGGATGCGGCCCGCAAGCTGGGCTACTCTGCGGCAAAGACCATGCTCATTGCCCAGCAGCTCTACGAAGGTCTGGAGTTGGGAGATCTGGGCACCACCGGTCTTATCACCTACATGCGTACCGACTCCACGCGCATTGCCGAAGAGGCGTTGACAAATGCCCGTGCACTGATTGTTGCGACGTACGACGAGCGTCATCTTCCCGACAAGCCCCGCACCTACGGCAAGGTCAAGAACTCCCAGGATGCCCACGAGGCCATTCGCCCGGCGCAGATCACCGCCGACTTCACGCCCGAGAAAGTGAAGAAGTTTCTCTCCATCGATCAGAACAAACTGTACGATCTGGTCTGGAAGCGGTTCCTTGCGTCGCAGATGGCCAACGCGGTGTTCGATCAGACGCGTGTGGACCTCGAAGTTGACAACTGCATCTTCCGCGCCAACGGCTCGGTCATGAAGTTCGACGGGTTCCTGGCGCTCTACGACGAAACCGTCGAGGATGCGGTCAAGCCCGCCGACGCGCCCGACGAGCAGAACGACCGGTTGCCCGACATCCAGGTTGGCGCAAAGCCTACTTGCGAAAAACTCATCGAGAAGCAGCACTTCACGCAGCCGCCTGCCCGCTACAGCGAAGCTACACTGGTGCGCGAGCTCGAAGACAAAGGCATTGGCCGCCCCAGTACCTACGCGCAGATTATCGATACGCTCAAGAATCGGCGCTACGTCGAGGTGGAGGCGCGGCGGTTCCGGCCCACCGAAGTGGGTTCCATGGTGAAGAAAATCCTGGTGAAGGAGTTCAACGACGTCTTCGATGTGGGCTTCACAGCCACCATGGAAGGTGACCTCGACAAAGTGGAAACCGGTGAGATCGAGTGGGTGAAGGTGTTGCACAACTTCTACACGCCGTTCGCCGAGAGACTCGAAAAGGCCAAAGAGCAGATTTCTGCGCTTCGGGCCGAGAATCAGGAAATTACCGACCGCACATGCCCCACCTGCCAGAAGTTCCCTCTGGTTGTCAAGTGGAGTCGTAACGGAAAGTTCCTTGCATGCCAGGGCTTCCCCGCCTGTCGTTACACCGAGCCGCTGGAGAAGCCGGGCGCGGCTCCCTGCAACGAAAAGTGTGACAAGTGCGGCGCGCCCATGGTGGTGCTGGAGATGCGCGGGAATCGCTTTATGGGCTGCTCCAAATACCCGGAGTGCAAGAACACCAAGTCGTTGACAACAGGCATTCACTGTCCGCAAAAAGACTGTGCGGGCATGCTCATTGAGCGTCGCACGCGGCGAGGCAAGACCTTCTTCGGGTGCAGCGCCTACCCCAAGTGCACGTTTGCGACATGGGATCGCCCGGTCGACCAGAAGTGCGGCAACTGCGAGTTCCCGATTCTGGTGTTGCGCGAGACCAAGCGCAAGGGCTCGTACCACAAGTGCCCGAGCTGCAAGACGGAGTTTCAGTTGACTCCGCCGTCGGAAGAAGAGACCGTGGTGACTGAGGGAGCTACTGAGCAGGAGTCGTAGAGATTGGGATTGCCGGGGCGAGGAACGGGCGCCCCCGCGCTGCGGTCGGTCCTCCTTCCGGGCTCGGGCCCAGGGCCTCGGTGCTGCGTGCCCCGATGTCGACAGTGGCTTCGACTCCGCTCAGCCACCGGCGACGGGGTCACTCCGCTCAGCCACCGGCGACGGGGTCACTCCGCTCAGCCACCGGCGACGGGGTCACTCCGCTCAGCCACCGGCGACGGGGTCACTCCGCACGGCGCTCTCGCGGCGCTTTTCGCCCTTTCCGTTGGGCGAGCGCAGGACTCCAGTCCGCCCTGGCGCACAAGCGCAGCCGTTGTGCAGATGCACATGGTTCCGTGCATGTTGGGGGAGGGTTTCGGTGCGGTTGGCGAGGGAGGCGATGCCAGGCGTGTGTGGCACGGTCCCCCCGGACCGTGCTTCCTGAAACACTCAGGGAGACCGAGAGGCTGCCCGGCCATCCAGACTGGATGAGCACGGTCGAGGGCGACCGTGGCACACGCGGGCAGCAGGGGTGCGCAGCCCCCACGACAATGCACCGAACGTGCACCACCGTCAGTCAATAGCATAGAAGCATCGAGCGTGCCCGGCTCCCATCCCGGCACTCACCACCATGACAGAAAACATCACCATCATCGGCGCAGGCCTGGCAGGCAGCGAGGCCGCCCTCGTCCTCGCCTCTCGCGGCATCCCGGTCACGCTCTACGAAATGCGCCCTGGCGTCATGACGCCGGCGCACTCCACGGGGCTTCCGGCCGAACTCGTCTGCTCCAACTCCATGAAGTCCGCCGAACTCCCCGGCGCGCACGGCCTTCTCAAGAAGGAACTCACCCTCCTGGGCAGCCCGGTGCTCGATGCGGCATTCCGCTCGCGCGTGCCCGCAGGTTCCGCGCTTGCCGTCGACCGCGAGCGGTTCTCGCTGGCCGTGCTTGACATGCTGAAATCGACGCCGGGCATCACCATGGTCGAGGGCATGCTCGACCAGCCCCCGCTCGATGCGGATCACTGCATCCTCGCCACCGGGCCGCTCACCGCAGATCCTTTCGCGGCCTGGCTTCGGCGCACATTCTCGTCGGAAGCCCTGCACTTCTACGATGCCATCGCGCCGATTGTGGCAGGCGACTCGGTAGACCTCACCAAGGCGTTCTTCGCCTCGCGGTGGAAGGACGAAGGCGACGACTATCTCAACTGCCCTTTCAACGAGGAGGAATACCGGCGATTCCACACCGAACTTGTCAAGGCCGAGACCGCAGCCGCGCATTCGTTTGAGGACCCGAAGTTCTTCGAGGCCTGCCTGCCGGTCGAGGTTATCGGGCAGCGTGGCGACATGGCCCTGGCATTCGGGCCGCTGAAACCGGTGGGTCTGCGGGTTCCCGGCACAGGCAAGCATGCATTCGCTGTGTGTCAACTTCGGCGTGAGAAGTCGGGCAGTGAGAGCTTCAACCTGGTGGGGTTTCAGACGCGATTGACCGTGCCCGAGCAGCACCGGGTGTTTCGCATGATCCCGGGGCTCGAGCGTGCGGAGTTTCTGCGGTGTGGCAGCGTGCACCGCAATACGTTCCTTGACTCGCCACGACTGTTGGACGCGAACCTGAGCTTCCGCGCGCGACCGGGGCTCTTCCTTGCGGGGCAGATCTGCGGCAACGAGGGATACACCGAGAGTATTGCCACAGGGCACCTTGCCGGGCTCTTCGTGTGGGCCGCAGTCACTGGCACTGCGCTGCCGACGTTGCCGGTCACCACGGCTCTGGGATCCATGCTCGCACATGTCACGCGATCGCCGGCAACGCCCTTCACCCCGAGCAACATCCACTTCGGGCTCTTTCCGCCGCTCGACGTACCGTTGACTGGGCGCCGCAAGAATCTCTCCGGCGCTCCGAAACGCGAGGCACTCTGTCAACGTGCGCTTTCTGACCTCGAATTGTGGATAACTGCGTGCGCCGCCGAAGGTTGCGCATTTCCGGCATCTCCGGCAGTTCGTTGACACTCCAAACGATCACGACGTAATTTTCTTTGGTGCAGGACGGGCTGTCAGGCAGAGCCAGGCTCTCGACGAATCCTGCGCCACCGATCACTGTTCACGATTCACTTCTCACTCCTTTCGTTCACTGATCGCCGTTCACTTACTTCGTTCGCTGATTGGAGCCTCGATGGACATTCCAGTTGTTGCCATGCTCCTGCGCGCAGGAGTCTTCTCCAAGATCATCCTCGTGCTTCTGCTGTTCGAGTCGATTCTTGCCTGGACGATTATCATCCAGCGCCTATCCCACATGGGCAAGGTCACGAAGCTCAACAAGCTCTTTCGCCGGGCCTTCGACCAGGCAGCGGGGTTGCCGGAGGTGGAGAAGACACTCGGTGCGGCCGACAAGGCGCCGCTGGCATTTGTGGGCAAGGCCGGGGCTGCGGAGTTTCGCCGGATTGTGGCCGATGCGCGCTCGCACACCGGCGTGAAGGACTGGTCATTCTTTCTCGAAACGCAGTTTGCCATGGCGGCCGAGCACCTGGAGAGTCTGGCATCTGAGGTAGCCGGCCACTTCGGCAAGGGCGCCTTTCTCCTCGCGATTGTGAGCAGCAGCGCCCCGTTCATCGGTCTGCTGGGTACAGTGTGGGGCATCATGGACGCGTTCTACAACATCGGTCAGCAGGGCTCCGCAAGTCTGCCCGTGGTTGCGCCTGGTATTGCCGAAGCGCTGATTGCCACGGCCATCGCGCTCATCGTTGCCATCCCGGCTGCCATGTTCTACAACGTGGTGATGCATCGGTCAATGAAGCTTGAGGACGAGCTGTTCGAGTTCAAGGACCTGCTGGTTGCACGCATCCGTCGGGAAGTATTAAGCGCCTTCTTCGGCGACCAAACTCAGAAAAGGCAGGCATAGCCCGTGTCACGACGCACCCAGGCCAGGCGCCATCAGCTTCTGAGCGACCTGAACATCACCAACCTGATCGACGTCATCCTGACGGTGCTGATCATCTTCATGATCACCGCCCCCATGATGACCCAGGGCGTGCAGGTTGATCTGCCCAAGGCTGAGGCTGACAATGTGGAAGTGAACGACTACGTCCAGGTGTCGATCAATTTCCGCAACGAGATCTTCATCGATCAGCAACGGGTCAGCATGCTGGCCTTCAGGAAGAGCTTCATGGATGTCTACCGCGGTCGCAAGGAAGTGCCCGTGTTCCTCAACGCCGACAAGCGCTGCCCGTACGGACTGGTGGTGCGCGTGATTACCGAGATCCAGCGCGCAGGCGTGGTCAAACTCGGGTTCCTTACGCAACCACTTGACAAAACAGGCGGATCCTGATGTCCACGACGGCGATCGCGCATCCACCTCGGTATGCGGACGGATCGTACGGTCCGATTGTTGTCGCTTCGGTGGCATTGCACGTGGTCGTGCTGGTGGTGATCCCGCTCCTCACCGTGTTGCTCAGCAAGACCGTAACCTATCAGCGACCGCAGACATTCCAGCTCGTGCAGCCGGCCATGCCGCAGGCTGCGGTACGACAGGTGCGGCAGAAGACGTCGGCGCCAAAGCCCACGGCTGCGGAGCCCAAGCCTGCTGAGAAGAGAGCGGCTCCATCCGACGAACCCAAGGAGCAGGAGCAGCAGGATGAGGATGTAGATGATCTGGAGAACCTGCTCAATGCGCTGCCTGCGACCTCACTATCGGCAGCGGGGGACTTCAAGTTCTCGTGGTATACGAACCTGGTGAGTCAGCGCATACAAGACAACTGGCGGCCGCCCACCGATCGCAAAGACGTCTCGACAGGCGTGTCATTTACGATTTTCTCGGATGGATCGATCTCTGAACCGAGGATCTCGCAGTCGTCGGGCGATGCCATGCTTGACAATCTCGCAATCAAGGCTGTGCAGTTGGCCGCGCCGTTTCCCAAGATTCCGCCGGGGTACGACAAAGAATTGTCGATGAATGTGACACTGCGGCCGACTCGCGGTTGAGCGCGGCCCGAGCGGGCTGCGTCCGGGCTCCGGGGGGATCGACGCAGGACTCGGCTGCTGCTTTCTGCTGTGAGGATTGGCGAGACCCTCCGAGCTGCCGTCCGGTCAACAACGCCACAGATGAGGAACGAGATGCACCTTCGCCTTGCAGTAACGACCGCGATGCTGACACTGATCTTCGGAGTCACGGCCACTCAGGCCCAGAAGATCAACCTCGAAGTCTTCGCCAGCAAGTTCGACAGCATTCCCATCGCAGTCACCAAGTTCAGCAACCTCGGCGGAGGCACCTTCTCCAAAGACGAACCGTGGCGCGTGATCGCAAGCGACCTCGATTTCACCGGCAAGTTCATGGTCACCAAGGCCGAAGCCGCCGACTCTGCGCTCTTCCAGCAAAAAGGCGTGCCCCTCTTTGTTGACGGAGAGTACCGCATCACCGGCTCCTCTGTCACACTCGACTGCTACCTCAAAGATGCCTCGTCTATGGACCAGATCGCGGGCAAGAAGTACCAGGGCGACCTCAGCACCGTGCGGACCCTGGCGCACAAATTCTGCAATGAGCTGATGCAGCTTCTCTTCAACGAGAAGGGCCCCTTCCAAACGCAGATCGCCTATGTCCGCACCACCGGACCTGCCAAGAACCTGTGGCTTATGGACTTTGACGGAAGCAACCTGCGTCAGGTGACAAACACGAAGGTGCTGAACATCCAGCCCGCATTCGCCGACCCCTCCACGCTGTTCTGGGTCTCGTACCTGCGCGGAAAGCCCGATATCTACCGTTTCTCCCTCGCAACCGGCAAGAGTGACATATTCGAGTACGGCCGCTATGTGTCGCAGTCTCCATCGGTATCACTTGTCGAGGGGAAGCTGGCATTCGCGTGTTCCAGGGACGGTAATATGGAGATCTACTCGTGCAATCTTGACAAGAGCGGCCTCAAGCGGCTCACCAACAGCCGCTCCATCGACACTGCCCCTGCCTGGTCGCCCAATGGGTACGAAGTCGCCTTTGTCTCCGATCGCACGGGCACGCCGCAGATCTACATCATGGACAAAGAGGGCGCCAACGTGCGCCGCATTACCTACCAGGGCAACTGGCAGGATTCGCCGACATGGTCACCCAAGGGAGATCGCATTGCGTACTCGTCTCTGAATGACGGAGGGTTCAACATTTGGAGCGTTGGGGTCGACGGCAAGGATGCAAAGAAAGTGACAGAGATACCCGGCGCCAACCAGAACCCGTCATGGTCACCCGACGGCTCGAACATCGCATTTGTGAACCATGCCGGCGGCAGGACAGACGTCTATGCCGTGAGGCCCGATGGCTCCGGCATCAAGCGTTTGACCACAACCGGAGATGCCGATACCCCCGACTGGTCGGGGTTCGCGGAGTAGGCAGGGGCCGGAAGTCGGCGGTCAGCAGTCGGCGGTCAGACGAGCAACACAGAGAATCCGGGATCCGTCGGGCCATGGTGCACCGATGCTCGGGATGGGCAGCGGTGGTTTCGGGCGCAGTGACCCGAACAAACGACACGCACAACGATGGGGGAGCAATGAACGCGAGACACCTGGTATTGCTGACACTGTTCGGAACCGCAGCCGCGCTCTCAACCGGCTGCACTAATTACGCGCTTCTTCGCACGGCGGAGATCCGATCAGTCGAAACACACGTCGACTCCGTGAAGACCGAGATGACCTCGCTTCAGGAGCAACTCCTCAAGGAGCAGAAGGCGCACAACGAGCTTCTGCGTCTCATTCGCGCCGATCAACAGGTGAAGTTTGCCGAGTTGTCCACGAAAGTGTCGTCGCTTGAGGGAAGCGTAAGCGAGAGCCAGCAGCGGCTCACCATGATCGACCAGAAGACCGACGAGTTCAAGTCTAAGCTCGAGGAGAAGTCCCGGCAGGATTCCTCCTCCGCCAAGCAGCAGGACATCGAGCAGAATCGCCTCTTCCAACTCGCATATCAGGACTTCACTGCCAAGCGGTACGACCTGGCGGTCGGCGGATTCCGGGATTTCCGGGTCCAATATCCGCAGTCTCCCCTGGTCGAAGAGGCTGGCTACTGGATCGCTGAGTGTCTCTCCGCGCAGGGCAGAGACCCGGAGGCCGACGAGGCATACAAGAACTACCTGCGCGAGTATCCGCAGGGCAAGAAGACGTGTGCCGCGCTCCTTCGCATGGGAGAGCTGTACGACCGCAACAAGAAGACCAAGTCGCGCGACTTGGTGTGGAAGAAACTCGTGGAGCAGTGCCCGCAGTCGGAAGAGGCGAAGCAGGTGCAGGGACGGTAATGTTGCTCGTCGAGTAGTGTTCCTGCGCGTATCGAGACGAGCAACTCCTGGCAGACGACTGTGGTCCGCCGGTCATACAGGTCGCGAGCCATCCGACGGTCACCCGCTTTTCTCCAGGAACCACCGGAATTCCTCTGATGGACCACGCCGATTCTCTCCCTGATCCTCGACCTACATCCAGGACCACGAGCGACCGCACGCGCGTGCTCGATTCCCTCTTCGCACTCAAAACCAATGGCATCAAGTTCGGTCTGGAGAAGACCGCCTCTGCTGCACACCAGCTCGGAAGCCCGCAGAACACCTACCCCTGCTTCCACGTTGCCGGCACCAATGGCAAGGGCTCGGTGTGCACGTTCATCGATGCCATGCTGCGGCACCAGGGCATGAGCACGGGTCTCTTCACCTCTCCACACATCATTGATTTCGAGGAACGCTTTGTTGTCAACGGCCAGCCTGTGACAACCGACGAGTGGTTGAGTGTGTTCGGCGACATCGAGACTGTGGCGACTGGCGCGGACATGACCTTCTTCGAAGCCACCACAGTGCTGGCCTTCGAGCTCTTTCGTCGGGCCCATGTTGACTGGGCTGTTTTCGAGGTGGGCATGGGAGGCAGGCTCGACTCAACGAACGTGGTGACTCCGCGTGTGAGCGTGATTGCGCGCATCGACCTGGATCACCGGGACTATCTGGGTGCCGACATCGTCACTATTGCAGGGGAGAAACTCGGCATTGTCAAGCCTGGCGTCCCATTGGTCATGCAGTGGAATGACGACGCTGCGGTGCGGGCGCGCGCGGAACAGCGGTGCACGGAACTGAGCGCGCGGCTTGCGTGGGTGAGGTCCGGAGATGCGGCGGACGTGGTCGTGGGGCCCGACTCGACGGCCTTCACCTACAAGGGACAGCGGTTCAGCACCCGGATGCGCGGCGCGTTTCAGGTGCTGAATGCACTGACGGCCATTCGCGCCGTGGAAGTCGCCGGGTTCACGGATCTGGCTCTTCTTGCGCAGGGACTGAGCGGGGCATTTGTGCCCGGCCGGTTTCAGGTGGTTGATGTCGGGGGACGCACCTACGTCTTCGATGTCGGACATAACCCCGATGCAGCGCGTGCGCTGTCGGGAGCACTCGCAACGCGTTTCCCGGGGAAGAGTGTGTGCGTGGTTGCGGGCGTCATGCACGACAAGGATCATGCGCGGGTGATCGCGCAATTGTGCAGCATCGCGTCAACGCTGATCCTCACGCGTCCTCACACCGACCGCGCCGAGGATGCGCAGGTGCTGGCGTCGGAGGTGCCGGCGGGATGGCCCGGACGGGTTCGCGTGGCGGTCACCGTTGCTGAGGCGGTCTCCTTGGCCGCGACCGAAGACTGTGACGTGGTCTGCGTGACCGGGTCGTTCTACACGGTGGGGGAGGCGATGACCGCGCTGGGGGTCAGGCCGTACGCGGATAGCGGGCCTCCGCGCTAGCCGCACCGACACTTCGCGCCGTATCAATGCACGCTGTGGTGCCTGGTCACCAGTCCACGGTGACGCCGTGCACCTCCTGAGATCTCTCCGGTCTCATTGCGTGAAGTCGAAGCACCAACTCTGCGCCACACCGCGACCCGGGCGATGAACCAAACTGGCACATTTGACGACAGTATGGTTGTGCTGATCAACGTGCTGCGCGTCATCAACCTCGAACGCCCCCCACAAGGAGGATCCGTATGCGACGATTTCTGGTACTGCTGACTCTGGCTGCTGTGATCTTCGGATGCAACAAGGCGGGCCAATCTGACACCGAGGTTGACAAACTCTCCGAGGCCCGCGCCAAATGGGAGACCGCCGGTACGTCCGCGTATATCTTCAACGCGCAGAGATTTTGTGAGTGCCTCCAAGTCCTCACCAACAGAGTCCAGATCGCCGTGGCCAACGACTCAATACTGAGCATCACGAGTGTCGCTGACCAGAGCAGGCTCCCCGACAGTCTGTACGCCTACTTCGCCACTGTGGACGATTGGTTCGACTGGATTGCCACGTCGTTAGAGCGGGATCCCTACATCGGCAGCGTCACGTACGACCCGGATCTGGGATATCCGCGCCAGATCAACTTCGACTTCAACCGGCAAATCGCCGACGATGAGTTGTCGGCCACGCTGGACTCGCTGGTGCTACTTGTGGCGCTATACTGATGAGTGCGTGATTGCCCACGCGCCTACCCCGCAATCTCCGCAATACACTCAATCTCAATCCGCGCATCCGCCGGCAGCCGCGCCACCTGCACGGTTGACCGCGCAGGCTTGTGGCCCCCGAACTCAGCGCCGTAGATCTCGTTGACCGTCTTGAAGTCATCCATGTCGGCAAGGAAGATGGTGGTCTTGACAACCGCTGTCATATCCAGGTTGCAGGAGGCGAGCAGGGCGCGGATGTTGCGCATGACCTGCAGTGTTTGACTGCGGGTATCGGGGCCCGCCAGGTTTCCGGTTGCAGGGTCACGGCCGAGCTGGCCCGAGCAGAAGAGCAGGTTGCCCGAACGCATGGCCTGCGAGTACGGGCCGATTGCCGAAGGTGCTTTGTCGGTGGTGATTGGCTGCATGCAGTTCCTCCCGTGTGTGAAGATGCATCATCGGTTGCGCGGATCGCGTGCGCCTGGACGCGAAGGGGACTCTGGTCAGGCGGACAACTCCGCATTCCGCATTCCCCACTCCGCACTTCCCCTCATTCTCCTCAGCGCCTCTTCAAGCACCGACCGCGGGCATCCGAAGTTGAGTCGCACAAAGCCCGGCGCGCCGAAGTCCTTGCCGTTTGAAAGGCCGACTCCCGCACTCTCGAAGAACTGGACCGGATTGGAGAGCCCCGCACCGCGCGTGTCGA
>Ga0315284_10003344_pt1 | contig 22759 bp, 21 predicted proteins | sample YL17G09_16_MG_FD_203696 | JGI IMG/M metagenome (GOLD analysis project Ga0315284, IMG submission 203696) | Sediment microbial communities from Yellowstone Lake, YNP, Wyoming, USA - YL17G09_16 | ecosystem: Environmental > Aquatic > Freshwater > Lake > Sediment | place: USA: Wyoming | collected... | reverse complement strand
AATCCTTATTATGCCGTCTTTGCTCCCGGTTTCAATGATTGTTTTGGAATCTGCTGAAAACCGGGCAAAGAATGCAGAACCCATTTCGGTTATTTTGAAATTAAGAGGTGCGATATTATTTGGGATTGTTACTCCTGAATAGTCAGGGTCGATTGCAGGGAGCTTCCCGGTTTCGGTTATATTTCCCTGAGGTTTACCAGTACAGCTAGAAAGTGCAGAGATCAGAATGATTAAATAGAAATTATATTTTGAGAATAGTCTCATTGAGATACATTAAAGCGACATCAGAGGTATGCAAATGTAATATTTTTTTGGTAGTTACGGAATTGGTTTTTCCTCACCACTACATCTACTCCACTCCTGTGGTTTTATGGCCTCACCCCCTCTCATCCCCCGCTCCCGGGAGAGCGGGGGATGACAATTGTTATAGAGTAAAATAAGTCCCCCTCTCTCCTGGGAGAGGGGGATTTAGGGGGAGAGGTCAATTCCTCAGGGAGAGGGACTGGGGGTGGTTTAAAAACAACATCCCCCTGCCCCCTTCAAAGGGGGAATTCAAATCCCTTTGTTAAAAAACTTTAAATCCTCCGGAATCTTTGGTTTTTAAAATCCCTTTATTTACATTTGGTTACAATCTGTATCCTTGAAAACCAGGTATTTTAAGTTCTTATAATCTAATCTGATCTAATATGAAAAAATCAAGTATCTCAAGACGTAATTTTCTTGGCAAGGCAGCAACTGTCGGGGTAGCAGGTGTTGTGGTTCCCACGATCATTACAAGTTGTGCCCGTGAAACCAAAAAAGTTGTTGAAGTTCCAACTTTTCTCGATCAGGCTCCCGACGGTCCCGTTCTTAAAGCCGGTGTTATTGGCTGCGGCGGCCGCGGTTCAGGTGCTGCAATTGATTTCCTGAGTGCAGGCCCAAACCTGCAGATTACTGCTTTAGGTGATACCTTCCAGGACCGTGTTGATAGTACCAGAGCAAGCATTCTTAAGCAGAAAAACCAGGAAGTTCCCATTGAGAATTGTTTTGTAGGATTCGATGCTTACCAGAAGGTTATTGATTCAGGTGTCGACATTGTCATTCTGGCAACACCTCCATTCTTCCGCCCGGAACATCTGGCAGCAGCAGTGGCAGCTAAAAAACACATTTTTGCTGAAAAACCGGTTTGCGTCGACCCGACTGGTGCAAGATCAGTTATGGCCACGGCTAAAAAAGCTGAAGGTATGGGACTGAGCATTGCTACAGGTACACAGCGTCGTCACAAACGCGATTATGTCGCTAACTGGCAGCAGGTTCAACAAGGCCTAATTGGTGACCTGACAGGTGGTAATGTATGGTGGAACGGAAGCAAACTATGGCACCGTGACAATGATCCTAAATGGAGTGAGATGGAATGGATGATCCGGAACTGGGTCAACTGGACATGGCTTTCGGGCGATCATATCGTAGAACAGCATGTCCATAACCTGGATGTGGCGAACTGGTTTTTCGGCAAACATCCTGTAAAAGCCGTAGGTTTTGGTTCGAGACTTCGCCGTGTGACTGGCGACCAGTATGATAACTTCAGCATCGATTATACATTTGAGAACGGAATGCATATTCACAGCATGTGCCGCCAGATTAACGGATGCGCCGGTAATGTTTCGGAAAGACTTCAGGGAACAAAAGGCTCGACTAACTGTGAAAGTACGATTGTTGACCTTGCAGGGACAGAACTCTGGAAATATGAATATCCTCTTGACAAGGACGGAAAGCCAACAACAAGAGTTAGCGTCAATCCATATGTTCAGGAACATATCGACCTTGTTACCGCTATCCGTACAGGTAAAGTATTCAACGAGCTTGAAGCTACAGCCATTTCGACCATGATAGGAATTATGGGACGTATTTCAGCTTATACCGGAAAAGAAACCACATATGAAGAGATGATGAACTCCGACCTGAAACTCGGTCCGACAGTATTTGCCTTCGGTCCTGTTGATATTCCAAAGGATGTTCCGATTGCAGGAGAAGCTTACGTTCCTCCTACACCCGAACAGCTGGCAGAACAGGCTAAAAGAAGGGCGGAAAGAGAGGCCGCCCAGGCTGCTGCTGCCAAGAATTAATTTTAAAATTATTTTTATGAATAACTCAAGAAGAGACTTTATAAAAAAGGCTACAACGGGTGCTGCTATTATGGCAGCACCTGCATTTATTGGATCTTCAAAAGCATTCGGTCAGAAGAAGGCAGCGGATGCCATAGCCCCTTTTAAGCTGAAATACGCCCCGGGTTTGGGAATGTTCCGACAGAATGCCGGTGAGGATCCTATTGATAACATTAAGTTCTGTCATGACCAGGGTTTCCGTGCGGTATTTGACAACGGACTCATGAGACGGACTCCTGAGATCCAGGACAAAATTATGGCTGAATTGAACCGCCTCGGCATGGATTTCGGTCCGTTCGTTCTCCGGGCCGACTCAGGAAAGCAGGATTTTGTGCTCAAAAGTCAGGAAGTCCGGGATATGCTGGTTGCTCAAATGAAAGAAGGTGCTGAGGTGGCCAAAAGAACAGGTGCAAAACAGGCACTGGTCGTTCTTGGAAGATACGATGTCAAACTCCATATGGATTACCAGACAGCCAATGCAATCGATAACCTCAGGTATTGCTGCGATGTAATGGAACCGGAAGGCGTGACAATTGTGCTTGAACCGTTGAATCACTACATTAATCATCCCGGGCTGTTTCTGACAGGGATCCCTCAGGCATATGCCATTTGCAGGGCCGTGAACAGACCTTCGTGTAAAATTATAAATGATATCTACCATCAGCAGATAAGCGAAGGAAATCTGATCCCCAACATTGAGGCTGCCTGGAGTGAAATAGCTGCCTTTCATTGCGGTGATAACCCCGGAAGGAATGAACCCACCACAGGCGAGATAAATTATAAAAATATCTTCAAGTACCTGTATAATAAAAAATATGATGGTACTATCTGCATGGAACATGGGATAAGCCAGAGAGGTACCAAAGAGGGTGAAGCACGTGTTATTCAGGCTTACCGCGAATGCGATAGCTTTGAAGTGTAAAATAATTGAAGAGGCTGGGAGATCAGCCTCTTTTTTTATAAATATTTCATTATGAGAAATTACCATAAAATCATAAGTATTGTTTTAGTTATCACAGGTTTTGCCATAACATCCTGCAAAAAGGAATTCAAACTTTTTGTGGGTGGTTTCACAACGAAGGACGGAGAAAAAGCAATGTCAGTCTTTAACTTCAATGCCAGCAGCGGCAAGCTGAAACTTATTTCTGAATCTGATGTTGGTCCAAGCCCCTCTTATTTCTGTTTTTCTGAAAAGAATAAGTTGTTCTATGTTTTAAATGAGGTGATGGAATTCAAAGGTCAGTTTGGCGGCGGTCTGACTACTTTCACATATGACGATCAAAATAACCTGTTTGAAAAGTTGAATGAAAAATTGATTCCTTATGCCGGCCCTTGCTATATTTCAATGTCGGCCGACAGCGGGTACCTTTTCATTGCAAATTACCCGAACGGTTCGGTTGCAGTGGTAAGGCTCGATGCTGGCGGAATTCCTGAAACCATTACAGATACGATATTATATGTTAAAGAGGAGCCCGACAGGTCGCATGCTCACATGATCCTTCACGATCCTGCAGGTGCGCATGTTTATGTGACCGACCTTGGGCTTAACAGAGTTGTTGCGTATGATTTTGACACTAAAGAAGGGAAGCTCAGTCAGCTTGAAAATGGCATTGCATCCCTTCCCTTACGGACAGGGCCACGTCATTTTACTTTTAATGCAGATGGTTCCAAATTATATCTAATCAATGAACTTGGTTCGTCTCTGGCAGTATTTGATGTTGATGAAACTAAGGGACTTACGCTCCTGCAAACATTACCGACTGTCAGGGAAGGATTTATAGAACGTAATTCCTGTGCAGATATACACCTGGCAAAAGATGGGAAATTCCTTTATGGTTCCAATCGCGGAGAAAATACAATCGTGACCTTCAAAATAGGAAATGACGGACTGTTAAGTCTGGCAGGCCGTACAACATGCGGAGGCGACTGGCCAAGGAACTTTGTAATCGATCCGACAGGAAGATTTATTCTGGTCGGGAACCAGAAATCAAATTATATTTCGGTTTTCAGGATTAGTAAGAAAACCGGATTGCCGACAGTCGCCCTTGATTCTGCGAGGGTAAAAATGCCTGCCTGTCTGAAATTCTATTAAATATTTTTTGTAACATTAATATTTATTTGACTGTTTAAAAGGAAAATGGACAGGAATTCATTAATAAAGACCTTGTTGGCTGAGCCTCAGAAGCAGTGGGACATTATTGTGATCGGCGGGGGCGCAACAGGTTTGGGAGTTGCACTTGATGCTGTCACCCGTGGATATAAAACTCTTCTATTCGAACAATCAGATTTCTCAAAAGGAACCTCATCGAGGAGCACAAAGCTTGTTCATGGCGGCGTGCGCTATATGGCACAGGGCGATATCCTGCTTGTTATTGAAGCGCTTCATGAACGAGGGCTGATGCTGAAAAACGCTCCGCATCTTACAGCCAATCAGGAATTTGTAATACCGGTTTATACTTTTTGGGATGTATTTCTGTATACAGTCGGGCTAAAGTTTTATGATCTTCTTGCAGGAAGACTGAGCATGGGCAAATCGTATTTCATAAACCGGTCAAAGGCTATTGGCCGACTGCCGCTTTTAAAGCCTGACGGATTGAAGGGAGGGATTGTTTACCATGATGGACAGTTTGATGATTCAAGGATGGCAGTTACCCTGGCCAGGGCTTGTGTGGAAAATGGAGGGATAGTCCTGAATTATTTCAGAGTTAACACCCTTCTGAAAAATGAAAGGGGCAAAATTACCGGTGTCCAGGTCAGGGATATTGAATCGGGATCGGAATATACAATCCATGGTCAACTTGTTATAAATGCCACTGGTGTTTTTGCTGACGAAATTCACAGAATGGATAATCCGGAATCAAAGCCGACTATCCGGCCAAGCCAGGGAGTGCACGTTGTTCTCGACAGCTCATTTCTGCAGAGCAGTTCGGCCATAATGATACCAAAAACTGATGATGGTCGCGTCCTTTTTGCAATCCCATGGTACGGGAAGGTTGTTGCCGGGACAACCGATACTCCTCTTGACGCAATTACTCTCGAACCTAAAGCCCTGGACGAGGAGATTGATTTCATTCTCAGAACTGCCGGGAAATATCTTACAAAGCCCCCGAAAAGAGAAGATGTAAAATGCATATTTGCAGGATTACGGCCTCTTGCCGCAAATCCTGAAAATCCGGAATCAACAAAGGAAGTATCCAGAAGGCATAAGATTACACTTTCCCGCTCCGGACTTCTCTCAATAATAGGTGGTAAATGGACCTCATACAGGAGGATGGCTGAAGAAACAATAGACAAGGGAATAAAAGCCGGATTTATTGAAGAAAAAAAATGTATAACAAGAAATTTCAGTTTTTATTCAAACGGCAAACCTCCTGAATCGGAGCGTCTGAAGATTTACGGGAACCAGGCCTATGAAATTGAAAAAATGATAAAAGAACAGCCTGGAATGGGAGAGCTTATCCATGCTCAGCTTCCATATACAAAAGCTGAAATTGTATGGATCTGCAGGAACGAGATGCCACGGACGCTCGAGGATATGTTTGCCAGGAGGACCCGAGCTCTGTTTCTGGATGCCAGAGCCAGCGCTGAAGCAGGTCCCGTGGTGGCAGATTTAATGGCAAAAGAGCTTGGATTCAGCAAACAGTGGCAGGAAAATGAGATGTCCAAATACAATAACCTGATAATTAATTATACATAATACATTTTACATAATACATAGTACATTATTATATGAATCAATTTATTCTGGCTTTAGATCAGGGGACCACCAGTTCCCGCGCCATCGTATTTGACCATTCCGGACTGCCTGTTGCCAGTTCGCAGAAGGAATTCACCCAGATCTATCCCAAACCGGGCTGGGTGGAACATGATCCTGAGGAGATATGGTCCACTCAGATTGGTGTTGCAACAGAAGTCCTGGCAAAGGCCGGACTGAAGAGCACCGATATTGCCGGGATCGGAATCACAAATCAGCGCGAAACAACGATTGTATGGGACAGAATAAGTGGTAAACCTGTCTATAATGCGATCGTTTGGCAGGACAGGAGGACAGCTGAATTTTGTGACAGGCTGAAATCCGAAGGAACCGACCGGACGATTCTGGAAAAGACAGGTTTAATAGTCGATGCTTATTTTTCAGCAACAAAAGTCCGCTGGATTCTGCAAAATGTAAAGGGAGCCCGACAGCTTGCAGACAATGGCCAGCTGGCATTTGGCACTGTCGACTCGTGGCTTGTCTGGAATCTTACCAACGGGAAGCTTCATTTAACTGATGTCTCGAATGCATCGCGGACTATGTTGTACAACATACATACACTCGAATGGGATAAAGATCTGCTTAAGATATTTGATATTCCTGAAAACATGCTTCCGGATGTCAGGTCCTCGAGTGATGTTTATGGTCAAACAATCGGGCAGTTTTCGTCGGAGATTCCGGTGGCAGGTATTGCAGGCGATCAGCAGGCGGCACTTTTCGGACAGATGTGCATCGAGCCCGGCATGGTAAAAAATACCTACGGAACAGGCTGCTTCATGATGATGAATATCGGGAACAAACCGATTGAATCAAAAAGCAAACTTTTAACCACCATTGCATGGAGAATCGGGAATGAAACCCGTTATGCGCTTGAAGGCAGTATTTTCATAGCTGGCGCTGTTGTTCAATGGCTGCGCGATGGATTAGGAATAATAACAAAGTCGGTAGATGTAGAGGCGCTTGCCGCGAAGGTAAAGGACAGTGACGGAGTCTATTTTGTCCCTGCTTTTGCGGGACTTGGCGCTCCTTACTGGAATCAGCACGCAAGAGGGACAATGGTCGGAATAACGCGCGGATCGACATCGGCACATATTGCACGTGCCGCATTGGACAGCATCGCTTTCCAGACACTGGAGGTCCTTCAGGCAATGGAAAAGGATTCGGGGATCGAGATCAAAGAGCTGCGCGTTGACGGAGGTGCCACTGTCAACAACAATCTCATGCAGTTCCAGTCCGATCTCCTGCAGGCAAGTGTCATCAGGCCGAAAATAACGGAAACCACTGCACTTGGAGCAGCATACCTTGCAGGTATTGCTGTCGGATACTGGGAAAGTATGGATGAGATAAGGAAGCAATGGCAGATCGATAAGACATTTGTGCCTTTGATGCCGCCCGGGAAAACAGAATCACTTATAAAAGGATGGCATCGTGCAGTCAGAGCCGCTCAATCATGGGCTTCTGACTGATAACCAATTACCAATCACTAATCACCAATCACCAATAACCAATCACCAATAACATTAACCTATGAGTCCATTTTTTGCAGAATTTTTCGGAACCGCCATAATAATTGTATTTGGCGGCGGAGTAGTATCAAATGTTCTTTTAAGTAAGACAAAAGGAAATAACAGCGGCTGGATAGTAATATCCTTCGGGTGGGCAGTCGGGGTATTTACAGGTGTTCTGATCTCAGCTCCTTTCAGCGGAGCTCATTTAAATCCTGCTGTAAGCCTGGCTCTTGCAATAGTACATAAGTTTTCATGGGCATCTGTACCTGTTTACATCTGTGCCCAGGTTCTTGGCGCAATGTTCGGGGCAGGGCTGGTTTGGCTGGCATACAAGAAGCACTTTGATGCCACTGATGATGCCAATGCCAAGCTGGCAGTATTCTGCACTGCTCCAAATATTAGGAGCTACTGGTATAATGTAATTACCGAAATTATCGGAACCTATGTGCTTGCACTGGCAGTGCTTTATATGGCAGAACCGGAGGTTGGACTGGGGGCTCTGAATGCTCTTCCGGTGGCCCTGGTTGTGCTGGGAATCGGATTATCGCTTGGAGGACCAACAGGTTATGCTATAAATCCCGCGCGTGACCTGGGACCCCGTATAATGCATTTTCTGTTACCGATCCCGAATAAACGCAACAGTGACTGGAGTTATTCATGGGTGCCGATTCTGGGCCCGGTACTGGGTGCAGCATGCGCAGCTGCGATGTTTCTTATTTTTGGAGGATTGTAAAAGAAATCCCGTATTTGATTAAAATATTTAAAAAGATTAAACAAAACTCAAAAAATATTGTTATCTTATAGATTAAAATTATTAACTAAAATCTACGACTATGAAAAAACTTTTACTATTGTTAGTTGTTGTAAGTTTTTCTTTAACACAACTGGTTGCCCAGGATCCTATTTTTTTAAAGGGGGACAAAGTTCTTAATCTGGGCATCGGGCTTGGAACTACTTTGTATTCAGGTAGTTATTATAAAAGTGCGATACCTCCGATTTCCGCTTCTCTTGAATTTGGCGTTGTTGATAACGTCCTCGAAAAGGGATCAATAGGTGTTGGCCCTTACTTTGGATACTCTTCATATAAATATGATTATCTAACCTCAGGGTGGAAGTATTCCAATTTGATATTGGGCGTAAAGGGTAATTTTCATTATCCTCTGTTAAATAAGCTTGATACCTACACTGGTCTTTTGCTTGGTTATAATATTGTAACTTCCAAATGGACAGGAACAGGATCTGAAGACCTTACTGCTTCCTCCAGCGGTATTGCCTGGTCATGGTTTGTTGGTGGCAGGTATTATTTCTCGGATAAATTCGCAGCAATGCTTGAATTAGGTTACGGGATTGCTTACCTTAACCTTGGCATAGCGCTGAAATTTTAGTATTCTTCTCGATATTATTTGTCATTATTTACCAGACTTTAAGAAACAGTTTGCTTGAAAAAGCAAACTGTTTCTTATTTTACAATATTTATCAGATTATTATAAATTTGATAAGTTTATTATCATTTGCTATGAAAAAGTTTTTAATGTCATTTACAGCCATATATTTTGCAGTACTGCAACTTGTTGCTCAGGAGCCTGCATTCGTAAAAGGCAGTAAAGTAATTAATCTGGGGTTAGGAATTGGATCCAATTTGTACAGGGAAACATATTATCATACCATGGTTCCTCCGGTATCAGCCTCATTTGAGATTGGTGTTGCAGATCATATACTTGAAAAAGGTGTAATTGGAGTAGGCGGTTATCTGGCCGCTACATCATATAAATACGAGTTTTCAAATAAAGGCTGGAAAACTTCAAATTTTATAATAAGCGCAAGAGGTAATTTCCATTATCCTCTTGTCGATAAGCTTGATACCTACTCGGGACTTATGCTTGGTTACGGAATTCTAAGAATAGAGTATTTCGGTGGTTATGGTGACGATGATTATACCGGATCATCGAGCGGACTTCAATGGGCCTGGTTTGTTGGCGGGAGGTATTATTTCAATGAAAATTTTGCCGCAATGCTTGAACTTGGTTATGGGGTCGCTTACCTGAATATTGGTGTTGCCTTGAAGTTCTGAATGGTCTTATTCTGACAGGATATAATAAAGAAAGCCAGCACCCCGTTTTATCAGCATTAATCAATTATGTTAGTCAAATACAATTTCCAGAGCAGGAAAGTGTGAATGGGTGCTGGCCATTTCAAAATTAGAGATAGAGATTCTAAAATTCTACACGACTAAATAACAATTCAACAAAGTTATTAACAATTAGTTGGCTCAAGGGGTGGTTAATACTTCCTTGAGCTAAAATCTTAAAAGGATGTGAAATATAAAATCTATATATCCTGAGGGCTCAGGGTTTAGGAATTAGAAAACTACTATATCATAACTTTTTACTGCCAGTCACAGACAAAGCTGGTAATCTCCTGTTTCTGGTTTTCGATCTCCTTATACTGGCTTTGGACCTTCTGATAATGTTCCTTCAGCCTTTTGGCATTCTCCTCCAGTTGTTTTGCAAGGCTTATTTTGTAAGCGCTTACATTGATCCCCTTGTTTAAATCATGTGTTTCCATAGCTGTCATTTTTCCTGCATGGTTTAAAACTCTTCTACAGATACATATATTAAACGTATTTTGAGTCGAAATATTCTTGCCGGACGGCAATTTATTTCTGCTCAAAACGTTCATCAATTCCGGAAAGAAAGCCAGCACCCCGTTTGTTTAGTTGTTAATCAGTATTTTATTGTGCTAATTTCCAGAATTGGAAAGGTGAAAGGGCGCTGGCCGGTACCAAAGGTAGGAATAGGATTGCCTGATTGCATTTTTAATAAATAACAAATGAGGGGAAGTTATTAACATATTAATAGTTACTTTGACTTTTTGGTGCCGGAAATTTAAATGAATTGATAATTCCGTCAGATGAAATATTTCCTGATCATTCCTCTCTTCTTATTTACAGCTGCTCTGGCAGAAGCTCAGGGGCCTTCAGGTTAAAAGAGGCAGAATGTTACATTGAATCCTAATTCAGGTTATGCAAATTTCTCTGAAGCAACGTTTGGATATGGAGTTGCAGGTAAGACAATGCCCTATTCCGAAAGTTATTATGGATTTACCACTTCTCACGGATACCAGCTGAATATATATGGACTGAATCTGAGCACAAACCTGTTTATGGGATTGGGCGGAGGATTGCTCTTTTATAAGGAAGGGAACCTCATTCCGGTGTTTGTGGATTTCAGGTTTACATGGGATAAGAAAAAGATCGAACCATTTCTCTGTGGTGGCAGCGGACTTTTTTCCTGAGTGCAGGGTTGCTTCTCCAGATGGGTACATCAAGAGCTTCATTCCTGAATGTCAAAGCAGGTGTTTCTTACAAGCTGAACAGATATTAGCAGGATCTGTCAGCCGGGTCAGGGACATGAGTATTTACTGTACTGTCCTGGAAATAATTTAACACGGGGAAATGAGATAATGGGTCTGGCTGATTGAAATAATAATTTCTTACTTTTATTGAATAAAAATTAATATATCACAGTATATTTAAATTCAGGCTTTGACAACCTTCAAAACAATTATGTTTATTCTACTCTCAGCATTTACTTACCTTCAATTAAATGACTCAATTAAATAACTGGTAATGAAGAAAATAAGTATAATTGGAAGAATCCTTTTTGGACTTCCGTTTGCAGTTTTTGGAATCAATCATTTTTTAATGATGGATTATTATATGGGGATGTTAACTTCATTCATTCCCAAGACCGGATATATAATGATCCTTACAGGCATTATGCTGATAGCAGCAAGTATCAGCATTATTACCAAAAAATTCCTGAAATTATCCACCATATTGCTGGCAATACTCCTTTTCCTGTTTATTGTTACAATTCACATACCGCATCTGGTCCATGGAACAGACACCACAGCCACTCTTATTGCTCTGTTAAAAGACATATCCCTTATGGGAGGATCACTGATGATAGCCGGAATGTCTTCAGAGAAGGAAGAATACGATAAAAAGCAGATTGTTTGAAAAACCTCCTGTAAATAGATTTTTTAGCTTTATAAATTAAAATTATGTAAAACCTTGCTATGAGCCACCTTAAACAGTTCTTTACTTTATCTGCAATTCTGTTAAATATTGAATCATTCTCTCAACCCTCTCTTTTTGATCGGCAGATGCAGGTAGGTTTTGAAGAGAAGCAAGGACAATATGCCGCTATGGATATAAAACTGGTTAATGAAAACGGCGATACGGTTCTTTTTAAAGACGTAATAAATAAGCCAACTATTCTTAACCTTGTTTATTTTGAGTGTCCCGGAACATGCAGTCCTTTGATGTGGGGAGTTTCAAAATTCATAGATGAACTGGATCTTCAACTGGGCAAAGACTATGGAGTGGTAACAATAAGTTTTGATCCGACAGAAAGGATTGATCTGGGTATTAAGAAGAAAGCCAGCTATTTAACCACTATGCAAAAAAAAGAGGAAGCTGAAAATTGGCAGTTTTTTGTATCTGACAGTATTAATATAGCTAAGCTGACTCAATCTGTTGGGTTCAATTATCAAATAATAAATGATCAGTATGTCCATCCAACAGGTCTGATTGCTCTTGCCGCTGACGGGAAGATTGTACGATACCTTCGCGGTATTGAGTTTTTGCCTTTTGATATAAAGATAACTCTGGTTGAAGCCGCAAAAGGGAAAATCGGACCAAGCATCAATCGTCTGCTTGCCGTTTGCTATGGATATGACAGCAAAGGGAATGAATTTGTTTTTAATGTAACAAGGGTTTCGGCCATCGTTATTTTGTTCATTGTTATAGTAGTCTTTTTAGTTCTTGCCATGTCGCGGATAAAATTAAAAAAAAATCCAGTAAATGAGCCCTGAGAAAAACACTGAAGAACCCAGTTATCTGAATTATAAAGGAAAATATAAAGGCATTTTTTCCTGGATATTCTCCACTGATCATAAAAGAATAGGCTTATTGTATCTCTTTTCCATCCTTTCCTTCTTCATAATAGGAGCTACGTTAGGTTTATTAATGAAGTTTGAGCTGATTGCTCCGGGCGCTACCATTATGGATGCACAATCCTATAATGCTTTCTTCACCCTCCACGGAATTATAATGATTTTTGCTGTGGTTATCCCGGGATTGCCTGCTGTGTTTGGCAACTTCCTCTTACCCATAATGATCGGAGCAAAAGATGTTGCATTCCCCAAAATTAATCTCCTCTCCTGGTATCTTTATGTAACAGGTGTCACTCTGGTATTGATATCTCAATTTGCCGGTCAGGGACCCCCCGACACAGGATGGACATTTTATGCACCTTACAGCTTCAGAACTACCAATACAATGCTCCCGGCAGTATTTGGTGCTTTCGTCCTCGGATTTTCATCAATTCTTACAGGGCTGAACTTTCTTGTTACCATTCACAGGATGCGCGCTCCGGGTATGACCTGGTTAAAAATGCCATTATTCCCATGGTCGCTTTATGCCACAGGATGGATACAGCTGCTTGCGACACCCATTATCGGGATTACTTTACTTATGATTGTTGCAGAAAGAACATTACATATAGGCTTTTTCGATCCGACCCTGGGCGGCGACCCTATTCTGTATCAGCATTTATTCTGGACTTACAGTCATCCGGCAGTTTATATAATGATATTGCCTGCCATGGGAGCAATCTCTGAAATAATATCAACATTTTCTCATAAAACCATATTCGGATACAAATTCATGGTGGCTTCTATATTAGCCATTGCCTTTGTGGGATATTTCGTCTGGGGTCATCACATGTTCACCTCAGGAATGAGCGGTACAGCTCTTTACACATTTTCCCTTCTGACATTTCTGGTCGCTATACCGAGTGCAATAAAAGTATTCAACTGGATATCTACGATGCATAAGGGTTCAATTGATCTCAAGACTCCTTTTTATTGGGCTATGGCATTTATTTTTGTATTCATGATCGGAGGTTTTTCGGGACTGATTCTTGGTTCGCTTGCCGCCAATGTGCATTTGCATAACACTCATTTTGTTGTTGCTCATTTCCACTTTATTGTATTCGGAGGAACTGGTTTTGCCTTTTTTGGAGCAGCACATTACTGGTTCCCCAAAATCACGGGCAGGATGTATGATACAAAATGGGCAAATATTGGTCTGGTCCTGTTTTTTCTAGGATTTATCACCCTTTATGGTCCTATGTTTTACCTGGGATTTAAAGGTATGCCCCGAAGATATTTTGACTATGATGAGGTCTTTCATGCAGGGAACATTATTTCAACGATGGGTTCATGGATACTTTACTCAGGATTGGCAATAATTATAATTAATCTGTTCTCTTCATTAAGAGGCGGCAAAAAGGCCGTATCAGATCCCTGGGGCGGAAAGACACTGGAATGGACTATCCCGTCCCCTCCTCCGGTTGAAAACTTTACCGAAACACCCGTAATCAGCAAAGGCCCATACGACTATAAATGAGTGCGCACGCAGAAATACACCGGGATGATCTGGCATCCAAAACAGGAATGTGGCTGTTTCTGTTTACAGAAATGCTGTTATTTGGCGGACTGTTTGTGGTCTACTCAGTGTATCGTTTCAGGAATCCAGTGGCATTTCACCTGGCTGCCGGGGAACTGAGTGTGTTTATCGGCACATTAAACACTGTTATTCTCCTGACCAGCAGCGCTACAATCGCAATGTCGGTTACAGCAATGCAAAAGCAAAATAAGAAACTGACTCTTTTGCTTCTTGGCATAACTGTTTTACTGGGGATAGCTTTTCTTGTAAATAAGTACTTCGAATGGGGAGGACATATCAGGGAACATATTTATCCGGGTTCATCTGTTCTTGCTCTTCGCGGCCAGGGAGATGTTCTTTTTTATGGTTTGTATTACTTTATGACCGGACTCCACGCTTTACATATCCTAATTGGATTGGTATTTATAGGTTTCATTACGGTTTTTGTTGTCAGAAACAAAGTCAACCCTGAGAATTTTGTCCTTCTTGAAAACAGCGGTCTATACTGGCATCTTGTTGACCTTATCTGGATTTTTCTGTTTCCCTTGTTTTATCTTATTACATAAAACCGATGGAATCATTGGGGAATGAAAAAAATCATATAATTCCGTACCGGACATTTCTTTATGTTCTGGCAGGATTAATAGCGTTGACCCTTACTTCGGTAACCCTGACACAGATCTCCCTGGGGACCCTGACAGTTGCCATGGCCCTGCTGATAGCAGCGATAAAATCCTTTTTTGTTTTGCGTATCTTTATGCATCTTAAATTTGAAAAGAGGATGTTTTCCATTGGAGTTACTGCTGTTGCGCTGCTGATAAGTGCAGTAATAATAATAACTCTGCTCGATTACCTTTATAGATAATTTGTATGTATTCATCGACAGGATCTGAGGCTTCAAATTTTGTATCTACTTTCAATACGTCGTTTTACTTAATTGCCGGTATTTCGTTGTTATTCCTGGTGGTGCTTACAGTATTAATGCTCTATTTTGTCTTCAGGTATAACAGCAAAAAGAATAAAACCGCCACCCAGATTGAAGGTAATAACCTGCTGGAGATTGCATGGACAGTTATCCCGATTCTTCTGTCGCTCGTTATGTTTTACTATGGATGGGCAGGATGGAAACCAATGAACAAGGCCCCCAAAGATGGGATTAATATTACCAGTGTTGCAAGGATGTGGAGCTTCTTATTTCAATATGAAAACGGGAAAGAGAGTCCTGATCTGATAATTCCTGTGAATGTGCCTGTTAAAATCAATCTTGTTTCCCTCGATGTAATTCACAGTCTGTTTATCCCTGCGTTCAGAATAAAATCTGATATGATACCGGGAAGGGAAAAGTCTATGTGGTTTTTGCCGGAAACTAAAGGGGAATATGATCTGTTTTGTGCTGAATATTGCGGACTGAGACACTCTTTCATGAATGCAAAGGTTAAAGTCCTGTCGAATGAAGAATTTGCCGCCTGGTACGGAGATACGTCCTCTGTTGCCAGCGTTGCTGAAGAAGCATTTACACCTGCCGCTCAGGGACTGGACATTATGAAAAACCTGGGATGTATTGCATGTCATTCCTCTGACGGATCAAAAATTGTTGGCCCGACTTATTTAAATCTATTTGGAAAACAACAGGTTGTAATCAGGAATGGAGTAGAATTAACTGTTACGGTGGATGAGGAATATATCAGGCAGAGGATTCTTGATCCTTCCTATCAGGTTGTTAAAGGATATCCTAAAGGAATAATGCAGAGTTATAAAGGTAAAGTCAGCGATGAGGATATCTCAAAAATAATTGAATACCTGAAATCCCTAAATGAAAAATAATCCGGGGAAAAGACTTAAGTATTACCTGGAACTGGCCAAACCAAAAATAATGTTACCGGTAAGTCTTACGGGATTCACCGGTTATTTTGTTTTTGATCCTCACTTTTCAGGTAAAATCCTGTTTACAAGCCTTGGGATTCTTTTTATGGCAGTTGCTGCTTCTGTTCTTAACCAACTACAGGAAGCTGAGTCTGACAGCATGATGAACAGAACCAGGTATCGTCCGATTCCCTCCAAAAAGATTAAAGTCCCGCAAGCGATATTATTCTTTTTCTTTAATCTTGCTGCGGGCACAACCATTATCTGTATATGGGGAAATTTAAATGCAGTTCTTGTTGGATTATTTACCATATTCTGGTATAATGGGATATATACTTATTCCAAGAGGGTTACTGCATTTGCAGTCGTTCCGGGAGCTCTCACAGGCGCACTTCCTCCGCTTATAGGATGGGTTGCAGCAGGAGGGGGGTTATGGGATAAGCCAATTATTTTTATTGAGTTTTTACTTTTTACAGGGCAGATACCTCATTTCTGGCTACTTATCCTGAAATATGGAGAAGAGTATAAAAAAGCCGGAATTCCAAGTCTTACTGATCTTTTCAGCCATGCTCAGATAAAAAGGCTAACATTTACATGGGTAGTGACTTCAGCAATTGCAGCTATATTCCTGTGTTATTTTGAAATTTTTAACACCGGCCTGATAATCGGTATCCTCATTCTTGCCTCGGCATTTCTTATCTGGAAATTCTCGGAATTATTAAGAATCCCCGGTGAAAAGTACAATTACCGGAAATATTCAATTGTCCTTGATTTATACTTTCTAATGGTTCTTATCCTGCTGATCTCGGACAGTATTGTGTCATAATCTGAACCATCACGATGCTCACGGTATAATAACGGTGTTATGGGTACATTTCAAATGCTTCCTTAAACGAATTTGTGATTCAGACTTTCTTCGAGATAAGGATGATTGGAAGGTATTATTCTGGCCTTGCTTAGAGATGAAGCCACCACCAGGGCAAATAATCCGGCATATCCCAGGAACAAACCTGCTTCCATCCATCCAAATTTAAGCATCCTGGTAGTTCCCGGGATGATCTGCATAAAGAGGTCTAAATATTGCCCGATGATGAGAAAAAATATAACTATGGAAATCACGGTTAAATTCCTGCTTGTTTTTACTGGCAGAAGCACCAGGAAAGGGATTCCCCAGTTCAATCCGATCTCAAGGAAGAACAGCACTTTCCACCCTTCATTCCACCTTATGTAGTAGTATGCAGTTTCTTCAGGGATATTTCCATACCATATTATCATAAACTGCGCGAACCAGAAATATCCCCAGACAATTGAGAGCATGAAGATATATCTTGCAAAATCGTGCAGATGATATTCATTAAGAAAGGAGAAATATCCCCTTTTGTACAAAATGAATATTATCAGCGTAAGGATTGATGTACCATGCAGAAATGCAGCCACCAGATTCTTAAGCGCGAAAATTGTACTGTACCAGTGTGCTTCCAGAGACATTATCCAGTCAAAGGCCGAAAGAGAGAATGTTATTGCAAAAATGAAAAGAAATATTTTTGAGAATAGTTCACTTTTGTTGAAAAGTGTCTGAACAGCTGCCTGATCAGCCGGATTTAACAGATCCTCCCTTAGTGAAATTCTTCTCATTATTCCGGTGAGAATTATCCATAATACAAAGAAGACTATCAGCCTGAGGAAGAAGAAAGGAACATTCAGGTACACCGATTTATGCTGCAAGAGAGGATCATTTGCGACAGTATCCCCGTGAGACCAGCCGTAAAGATCGTGAACGCCAAAATAAAGAAGCAGGAAGAAAACTGATGCAATGGGGATATAGGCCATCATTGCTTCGGGAACACGTTTGAATGCAGCAGACCATCCCGACTGTGAGATACTCTGAATAGCCAGAAAGAAAGCTGCTCCAAGTGAGAGCGATAAAAAATAGTAATTAACTATCAGGTAATTTGCCCAGATTCTCAAGGAATCTGAAAGAATCCCCAGGAGAAAAGTTAGTGCACCAATGAAAATCAGTATTAAGGTAATTATTCTGAAGGTTGTCGATATTTTTAATTGTTCCTTCATCATTTTATTTTTTAGCTTAACTGCAGATATATTAAGTTATTCTCTCTGATGCAACTACTTATTATTTCCTTTTTTTTCAATATCAGAAGTACTCCTCGCTTCCTCCTGAAGCGTTCTGATATATAGAACCAGAGCCCATCTGTCTTCTGTCCTTATCTGAGATCCATGCGACCCCATCGAACCCAATCCAAGCGTTATGGTATGAAATATCTCACCATCCTTAAGGTTATCCGCAATGCTTCCTGTAAGCATACGGGGTTTCAGCGGGTATAATCCGCTTGCAAAAAGGTGTCCGTCACCAGCTCCTTTTACGCCATGACAACCAATGCAGAATGTCGAATAAACAGTTTTTCCACGGGTAATCGCCACTGCTGTCGGGGAAACAGGATTTGTGAGCTCAATTCCTGCCCGGACCCTCGACTCCGGATCAATCGTATAATTAAAAGGAATAAAATCACGGGGTACTGTTCCCGCCGGAGGGACTCTCATTGTAATTCCGTCCTTAAAGTTGGGATTTTTTGTAAACGTCTCATAAGCTGTAGAATAAAACATATCCGGAAAATAATCCCATCCGGGCGTATTCCTGTTCCTGTCGCATCCGTTCAGAAGAAATGAAAAAAGGAGAAGAAAGAATGCTCTGTTAATATTTTGGGGTATAATGATATTTTTCATGCATTAACATTTTCAAAATCTTTATCAATAATCTCGATTGCTCCCTGATCTTTCATAATTTTTTCAGCTTTATCAGCTTCTGATTTGTCAAGCTTACCGGTTTCGACGACTATCACAAATTTATCATCTGTTGCCCTGTGATCGAAAATCGTATTTTCGCGGCCGGGAAGAAGTTTTGATCGCGCTGAAAATAGCGCCAGGCTTCCGATAGTGACGGTCAGAATTGTAAGCACAATAGTTATGACAATAAATGACGGAAATGAGTTTAAAGGCTTTCCGCCATAAACAACAGGCCAGTCGATAACAGCGGTGTAATACAGAAATGCAAGGGTAGCAAGAATAGCAGAAAGGCCCATGAAATAAGCTGCTGCCGGAAGCTTTGATTTACGTTTCAGTAAATGGAACACTTCATGTACCGGATATGGTGTAAATACATCATAAATATTTAGTTCCTTTTCCTGAAGCAATTTAATTGAGGAAATGAATTTTTCCTCTTCATCGAAAATTCCTATTTTAAAGCCCCTGTTCATAGCTGATTCAGGTTAATCCTCTTTTTTAGAACCAATATGCACAACACCCTTTAATTCGCTTATTGCCATCATCGGAATATACCGCATGAAAAGCAATACACCTGTGGCAAACAATCCAATGGTCCCTACAAAGACGCCGACATCTATAATTGTGGGGGTATATGATACCCAGTTTGATGGAAGGAAATCTTTGGTGAGCGAGGTTATAATTATTGTATACCTTTCCAGCCACATGCCAAGGTTTATCAGAAGCGAAACCGACAACAATGCAATCCAGTTCCTTCTCATCTTACGGAACCAGAAAAGCTGGGGGATCAATGCATTACAAACAATCATTCCCCAGAATTGGATCTTATAATCACCTGTAATTCTATTGTGGAAAAATGTAAACATCTCATATTTGTTACCCGAATACCATGCAATAAAAATTTCTGTTAAATATGCTGTGCCCATAATCAATGATATGAAAATAAGAATCCTGGCTATTGCATCCATATGGTTATCCGTTATATAATCGGTAAGCCTGTAGATTTTTCTTATAAGTACCATAAGGGTCATAACCATTGCAAAACCAGAGAAAATCGCACCCACGACAAAAAAAGGAGGAAAAATAGTGGTATGCCATCCTGGTTCTACTCCAACTGCAAAGTCAGTAGAGACAATAGAGTGAACAGAAACCACAAGCACTGCTGCTATACCACCAAGAATAAAACTGAGGGACTCAAACCGGATCCATTGCCGGCTTGAGCCTGTCCAGCCAAGGCTGAAGAATCCGTATAATGCTTTTCTTATTTTTGATATTGTCTTGTCACGTATTGTCGCCAGATCGGGCAGCATTCCAAGATACCAGAATGAAACTGAAATCAGAAGATAAGCAGTGATAGCAGTAAAATCCCAGAAAAGAGGCGAGTTGAAATTAACCCATAACGGACCGCGTGTATTCGGGTAAGGAAAAATATAAAAAGCGAGCCAGACTCTTCCCATATGCAAAGCTGGCATGATGGCAGCGCATAGCACAGCAAAAACTGTCATGGCTTCCGCAGCCCTGTTGATAGAAGTCCTCCACCGTTGTCTCAAAATAAGAAGAAAAATAGAAAATGCAGTTCCCGCATGTCCGATCCCTATCCACCATACAAAATTGATGATCTCCCATCCCCACCCGACGGAATTATTTACACCCCATGTGCCAATACCTTTGTAGACTGTTATATAGATAGCATAAATACCATATATCGTAGCCAGTGATGAAAGTCCTAAGGCAACAGTCCACCAGAGGCCGGGTCTGGATTCAAGCGGAGCAATAACCTCCCTGGTAACCTGCCCCAGCGACTTATTCCCTTCAACCAGCGGACCTCTTATCTTACTGTTATACATAGGTTAATTGCTGTTTTTTATGACTTTTCCTTTTCGTCGTTACAAATTCTGGTTAAGTAACCCACTGAAGGCAGGGTATGAAGTTCTTCGAGCAAATGGTACCGCCGCGGGCTCCCGAACAACTTTGAAACCCTGCTGTTTTTATCATTCAGGTTGCCAAATACTATAGCTTCCGAAGGGCAGGCCTGCATGCATGCTGTTTTAATTTCATTGTCGAGGAGGGGCCTGTTTTCCAGCTTAGCCTGTAATTTTTTCTCCTGTATCCGCTGGACACAGAAAGAACATTTTTCCACAACGCCCCTTTCTCTTACAGTTACATCAGGATTTAATACCATTTTCCCAAGATCCGAGACAGTATTGAAATCAAAAGCTTTATTATTGGTGTAGCGGTACCAGTTAAATCTTCTGACTCTGTACGGACAGTTATTTATGCAATATTTGGTACCTATACAACGGTTGTATGCCACCTGGTTCAGCCCTTCGCTGCTGTGATTGGTGGCAGAAACCGGGCATACATTCTCACAGGGGGCATTATCACAATGCTGGCACGTAAGCGGCTGAAAATAAACTTTGGGGTCATCAGGATTATCTGAATAATACCGGTCTATTTTGATCCAGTGCATAATTCTTCTGCGTTTCACCTCTTCTTTTCCGACGACAGGAATATTGTTCTCAGCCTGGCATGCAATTACACACGAATTACAACCCACACATGAATTCAGGTCAATTGCCAGACCCCAGTGAAAACCGTCATAACTCACTTCCGGATAAAGAGTCCTATGTTCTGATTCATATTCTTCGTGAAGCTCGTTTCCTGAATGCGGGCTATTTAAATATTTACCCAGGGTTGTCTCTCTAACTATAGGTCTTCCCTCCATTGAATGACGGACCTGGGTCAAAGCCAGCTGACTTTGTTTCATTGTATTTTCCAATCGGTCGGCAGTAAATCCATAATAACGGTTTCCTCCGTTCAGCCTGACCATCGGATAAACATTCATTCCGATATTATTTGCAACAGGTCCGGAATTAATATGTCCGTAACCAAGGGCGACAGAAACAGTACCATCAGCCTGCCCTGGCTGGATAAATGCAGGAAGGATCAGGTTGTCTCCAACCTTAATCAAATGGCCGGCAAGGATACCCAGTTTATCAGCATCATTAGGTGAAATGGCAGCTACATTATCCCAGCAGTGCTTTGAAACAGGATCAGGCAGTTCCATTAACCAGGGATTATTGGAATGCATCCCGGTACCCAGGGCGACACTTTCATAAAGAATCACTTCATATCCTTCTGCCGGAATGATTTTAAGATTATACATAACCCGGGAAAGCTCTTCTTTCTTAAAAGTTGCCGGTTTATTATCCTGTTGATCATAACTGAAAACTCCGTTGCCAAGACATTCGTCCCAGAATTTTCTGAATTCTGGCAGGGTCGATTTCGGAAAAAATTCCTTTTCCCAGTTTGCCATCAGGTAATCATGCCAGGAAATAGGATTTCCTGACCATTTCAGTAATGAATCCTGGAAAGAACGGGTATTGAAAAGCGGATTAATGCATGGCTGCCCCAGGCTGAGCTGGCCGGGAATAATCTCAGCATCATTCCAAGATTCCAGAAAGTGGTGAACCGGGCATTCATATTTTGCTTTTCCGGTTGTTTCATTGAGACAATCTGCCATATTTACTGTCAGCGCTGTCTTTTTTAATCCTGATAAAAATTTATCCTTCTGAGGGTAATCATATGCAGGATTTACATTGTACATAAGTAATGCTTTTATCCTGCCCGCATCCAGGTCGTTAACCAGGCCCTCCATCTTACTGTCAATACCAGCTGAAATGTTCAGATAATTGTTCAGGTCAATGCAATTGCCATAATTCTCCAGGAGTGAGTTTATTCCGTTAGTAATGATCTGTATGTCAATATTATTGGTTCCTGATATAACAACAGATCTTCCCTTTGAAGCAAGAAGATGGTCTGCAAGTTCCGAAAGGTCTTCACGGTATGCCACGCCGGGGATTGTCTCAGCACCGGTTTTTTGTGCTATCTTATTATATAAATCAGACAGCAGTATTATTTCCTCTGAAGGTCTTATTCTTCTCCTGATATCTGCATTGCTTCCGGTAAGGCTCATTCCCGATTCGAAATGAATATGCCGCAGCATGCTCTTCTCTCCGTTATTCAGTTTCCTGCGGGTAGCATACTTCGGTATAAAATGAACAGGGGCGATCAATGTACCAAGGAAATCAGCGTTGACAGAAACCACAAGGCCGGCATTCTGAAAATGATAATCAGGAATTACAGCTCTGCCGAAGCAGACATAATTAGCCTCAAG